>JRHI01000696.1_pt1 | contig 34359 bp, 38 predicted proteins | sample 215371 | NCBI WGS metagenome assembly JRHI01 (sample SAMN02929681, study PRJNA255918) | sediment metagenome | biome: cave system; feature: Ice Cave; material: Sediment; isolation source: sediment from deep within a dark volcanic ice cave with no known source of... ...
CCAGGTCGGCGCCGACGTCGGCCGCCTTGGTGTAGATGCCGCCGCCGAGGCGGGCGAAGACGGAGATCAGTGAGGCGCCGAAGGCGAAGCCGGTCAGCGCCTCGAAGTCCTGGAAGACGCCGTAGGCCAGGACCACGCCGATCAGGCCCAGGCCGACCACGAAGAAGCCGGTGACCGCGCCTCCCCGGTAGGCCATCCGCAGCGCCGGCGGGATGCCGCCGCGCGCCGCCTCGGCGGTGCGCACGTTGGCGCGCACCGAGATGTTCATGCCGATGTAGCCGGCGACGCCGCTGAGGACAGCCCCGATGACGAAGAGGACGCCGGTCTTGATGCCGGTCGAGGAGCCCAGGGCGGCGCCCTGGACGACGCTGACCAGCACCGCCACGACCACGCCGATGATGGCGATGATGAAGTACTGCCGGTTGAGGTAGGCCTGTGCCCCCTCCTGGATGGCGGTGGCGATCTCCTTCATCCGCTCGTTGCCGTCCGGGTGCGAGAGCACCCAGCGGATGAGGTAGACGCCGTACAGAAGCGCCACCGCTCCGACAGCAGCGATGGGCCAGAGCACAGACAGGGTCATCACTAACCTCGAGGTCGCGGGCAGACGCGCGGCCTCCGCCGGCGCGCGTCGACGGCCCGAGTTGGACCGGCGGATTCTAGCCGCAAGCGGGGTCCCGACGGCTCGACCACAGGCCGCCGCCCGCCGGAGGACGGCTACAGTCGATGGACGTGAGCGGCCCCCACGGCACCATCGTGATCGCCGTCGGCGACGAGGTGCTCGGCGGCTTCACCCTCGACACCAACTCCCACTGGGTGGCGCAGCGGGTGCGCGAGGCGGGCTACCCGGTCCAGCGTATCGAGGTGGTGGCCGACCGCGAGGATGCGGTCGTCGACGCCATCCGGCGGGCGGCGGCCGACCCGCGGGCGGATCGGGTGCTGGTCTGCGGCGGGCTCGGGCCCACCCCCGACGACCTCACCCTGGAGGCGGTGGCGACGGCATTGCACCGGCCGCTGGCCGTCCATCCCCAGGCCCTCGCCCATGTCAGCGCGCTGATGGAGCGGATGCACGCCGCCGGCTGGGTGCCCAGCCCGGCCATCAGCGACGCCAACAGGAAGATGACGCTGGCGCCGCACGGGGCGGCCATCCTGCCCAACCGCCGCGGCATGGCCAGCGGAGTGGTGGTGCCGCTGCCGGAGCCCGGGACACCGGTCGATGCCACCCCGCTGGACGCCGACCTGGTCCATCCGCTGGAGGGGAGGTGGCTGGCGGTGCTGCCGGGCGTGCCCCGTGAGCTCCAGGTGCTGGTCGAGGAGGAGCTGCTGCCGCGTCACTTCGCCGGCGCGGCGGTGGAGACGGTGGTCGAGTTGATCTATCCGTTCGCCATCGAGGCCGAGTTCGTCGAGCCCATGCTGCGGCTCGGACGCGACTTCCCCGACGTCGCCGTGGGCAGCTACCCGCAGACCGAGAGCCGTCGGCTGGTGATCCGCATCAAGGGTCTCGACGCCGCGCGGGTCGCGGCCGCCGCCGCGCTGGTGCGCACCATGCGGCCCCCGCGCGACGACGACGGGGCGGCGGTCGGGCCTGCCGCCTCGGTCAGGCCGACGCCTTGAGGTCGCGCGCCCGGGGTCCCTTGGGGCTGTCCACCACCTCGTAGGAGACCTGCTGACCCTCCTCGAGGCTGTCGAAGTCCACCGTGGTCAGCTCGGTGCGATGGAAGAAAACCTCGTTGCCGTCCTCGCCGCGGACGAATCCGAAGCCGCGGTCATGGATGATCTTCTTGATACGGCCTTCCGGCATCGTGTGCATCCTCCGACTACAGACAGCGTGCGGACAACCGGCTCACATCGGTCACAGGGAGGTGCGCCGACTGCAGCCATCAACCCCCCGCGTCGCCCTGGTCTCAACCCTCCCAGTGGGGAAGGCCGGGGTCGGGTGGGGGGCGCAGACCTGGGCTGAGAATAACAAAGCTGCACCGCCCTCCTTGCCTCGCTGATCTCAGATCTGGCCATCCATGACCGGCCCACCGCGCTCCGCGCGCCAGCCGCTGAGCAGGTCGCGCGCCGAGTCGGGGAGGGCGGCGTAGTACTGCTCGACGTCGAGCACGCCGGGCCACGGCGCCGGCGTCTGGGTGGCCTCTTCAGCGCGCGCCAGTGCTGACCACGGCACCCCCGCAGGGCGCAGCCGGCCATCGGGGTGAGCCAGGCCGTGGCGGGCCAGCGACGGCGTTGCGTCCAGCGGCCCGGATCGCGCCACCAGGTCGGACAGCGTCGACCACGCCGTCGCCGTGATCCCGGCAACGCCGGAGTCGTGCAGCCGCGCCAGCAGCTCCCCGCCGGCACGGAGGGCCGACGGACCGTCGAGCAGCGGGATGTCCCATGCCGGCGGTGGTGGCGCGGCCGGAGCTCCGCCGCCGGAGCCGGGGGCGCGCTCCAGGCCGAGCGAGACCCGGACCGCCGCGCGGGAGGCGGCGGCCGCGGCGGCCGCGGCGGCGCCCTGCCGGTCGAGGTCGGCCGGGTCACCGCAGGCCAGTCCGGTGACGACGTGGAGGGGGGGTGCGGCGCCACTGTCGGGGGCGGCCAGGCGCATGGCCAGCTGCACGGTGAACGAGGTCGAGGCCAGGTCCGGCCTCCCGGTCCACTCCTCGGGGGCCACCCGCAGCCGTTGTGGCTCCACCAGCAGCCCCAGCTCGTCGAGGTGCGGCACCAGCTCGCCGAGCCGCATGGCGCGGGCGGTCAGGACGTCACCGGCGCCGGCGGTGAGCCGCACCGGGTCGCCGGCTCGCCGCACCAGGCCGCCGAGCAGCCGGGCCCACTCCACGGTGTGCGCGGTGCGGCGCGGCCGGATGGTCGAGGCCGGGTCGTGACCCAGGTCCCAGGCGGCCACCGCGGGGTGGTTGGCGAATGCGCCCAGCATGGTCTCCAGCCACATCGCCTGGACCTCGAGCATCAGCGGGTCGGCCCACTGATCGCGCGGGCCGCCGGGCTCGACCACGCCGTCGCTGACCACCTGCACCCCCTGCCGCGGGCGCCGGCGGTCGATGGCGTACCTGGGCAGCAGCAACCCGCCCCCGAAGCTCTGGGCGAACAGCACCAGCACACAGCCCATCCCCAGGGGCCGCGCCGCCTCCAGGACCGCCTCGAGGTCCCGGAGCCGGTGCCGGCTCACCTCCCGGTAGCCCGGCACAAAGGCATCCCAGGCCAGGTGGATGCGCGCCGTGGTGATGCCCGCGGCCCGCATCGCCGTCAGCTCCGCCGCCGCCCTCACCGGCCGCAGGTCCGACCACAGATGCGCCCCCGTCTCCATCGGCAGCCACGTCGCCCCGATCGCCAACTGCTCCGTCAAAACGTGAACAAATCCATCCCGCCGGCGACGTGGAGCACCTGGCCGGTGACGTAGCGGGCCTCCGGCGAGCTGAGGTAGACGACGGCGGCGGCCACGTCCTCGGGCTCACCGGCGGCGCGCATCGCGGTGCGCAGCACCATGCGGTCGCGGATCCGGGCGTCGCCGACCCGGGAGGCCTCGGTGGCGACGATCCCCGGCGCCACCACGTTGGCGGTGATGCCGAAGCGCGCCCCCTCCAGCGCCAGGCTGCGACCCAGACCCACCAGGCCGGAGGTGCTCGCCGCGTACGAGGCCTGGGCGAAGCCACCCTGGGTTGCCGCCACACTCGCCATGAACACCAGGCGCCCGAATCCGCGAGTGCGCATGTGCGCAAACGCCGCCCGGCTGCAGTTGAAGGCCCCGGTGAGGTTGACCTCGAGGTCACGCGTCCAGAGACCGTCGTCCTGCTGGTCGATCTGGCCGAGGTGGTCGCCGGCGGAGGCACTGTTGACCAGGATGTCGAGCGAGCCGAATTCGTCGACGGCGCGCCGGACGACGCTGTCGACCTGCTCCCGGTCGGTGACGTCGAGCCGCAGGGCGGCGCTGCGGCGTCCCAGCTGCCGGATCTCCTCGCTGGTGCGCTCGGTGTGCACCACGTGCTGGGCGGCGAAGAGCTCGGCGTGGGCGGAGTTGGCCGCCCTGGCCCGGGCCTGCAGGTCGGGATCCGACTCCACCAGCAGGTCGGTGACGACGACGTCGGCGCCGGCGCCGGCGAGGGCCAGGCAGGCGGCCCGCCCCAGCCCGCGCGAGGCTCCGGTGACCAGCGCCACCCTGCCGGTGAGATCGAACATGGCGGCCGATTATCGGTCAGGCGGCTGATGTCGACCGGGTCGGCTCGAGGGCGGCGTCAACACCCGTCGACGCCGGCCGCCTAGGAGGCCTTCCTGACCTCGAGGCGGGTCCGCTCGCGGGCCCGGCGCTCCCCCAGGATGTAGCGCGAGATCACCAGCCGCTGGATCTCGGCGGTTCCCTCCCAGATCTGGTAGATCTTGGCGTCGCGCATGAAGCGCTCCACCGGGTACTCCTTGATGTACCCGTATCCGCCCAGGATCTGGACCGCGTCGATGGTGACCTCCATGGCGATGTCACCCGCGTAGAGCTTGGCCATGGAGCCCTCGCCGCGCGTGTAGGGGATGTTGTTCTGCGACATCCAGCCGGCACGCCAGGTGAGCAGCCGGGCGGCATCCACCTTGGTGGCCATGTCGGCGAGCTTGAAGGCGATGGCCTCGTGCTTGGCGATGGGCTTGCCGAACTGCTCGCGCTCCAGCGCGTAGCCGACCGCGTACTCGAAGGCGGCGCGCGCGATGCCCAGCGCCCCGGCGGCGATGGCGGGCCGCGTGGCCTCGAGCATCAGCATGGCGCCGATGGCGCCCGGACCGGTGGCCTTGCCGTCCTTGTCGAAGCCGAGCCGGTTGCCGTCGGGGACGAAGCAGTCCTCGAGGATCACCTGCGCGGTGTGCGAGGCGCGCACGCCCAGCTTGCGCTCCTTGCGACCCTGGCGCATCCCCGGGTTGCCCTTCTCGATGACGAAGCCGGCGATGCCCGCCGGTCCCTGCGAGGGGTCGGTGTTGGCGAAGGCCACCTGGATGTCGGCGATGCCACCGTTGGTGCAGAACTGCTTGGTGCCGTTGAGGACCCAGCCGCCGTCGACGCGCTTGGCGCTGGTCTTCATGGAGAGCGAGTCGCTGCCGCTGTCGGGCTCGGTGAGGCCCATGGCGGCCAGTCGCAGCACCTTGGGATCGCAGAGCGCGCCGATCCAGCGCTCCTTCTGCTCGGCGGTGCCCATGGCCAGGATGCCGGCGCCGGCCAGTCCCGAGGCCATGATGGCCACCGCCATGCCGGCGTCACCCCAGCTCATCTCCTCCTGGAGGATGAGCTCGGTGATGAAGTCGACCCCACCGCCGCCGTACTCGGCGGGGAAGGCGGCGCTGGCGCCGATGCCGAGGTCGTGCGCCTTGCGCATGATCTCCCAGGGCGTCTCCTCGTGCTCGTCGAAGTAGTCGGCGTTCGGCCGCATCTCCTTCTCGGCGAATTCGTGCGCCAGACGGCGGATCTCCTCCTGCTCGTCGGTGAGGGTGAAATCGAGTGCCATGTGGGTCGAAACCTCTGGTTGGTGCTGGGAGCGGCGCCTCGGGGCGTCCGCCGGGGGTGGGGGCCGGCGGGCGTGGCCCGGCGGCGGTGGCCTGGGGGTCAGCCCCCCGCCGGCAGCCTCGCGGTGGCCCGACCATTGGTGAGGACGCGGTCGCCGCGATCGCTCATCGCCTCGACCTCGAGGTGGACCAGCCCGGCGTCGGCGTCGATCGCGGTGACCCGGCCGGAGCAGATGATGGTGTCGCCCCGGAGCAGCGGCCTGGAGAAGCGCACCGCCAGCGACGCCACGCGATCGTGGCCGCCCGCCCAGCGCGCCACGCACTCGGAGGCGATGGCCATGCTCAGCATGCCGTGCGCGATGGTGCTGGGGAAACCCAGCGACCTGGCGAACTCGTCGTCGGTGTGGATGGGGTTGGGGTCGCCGGCAGCCGCGGCGTAGGCCGTGATCTGCGCCTGCTCCACGGTGCGGCGCAGCTCCGGGAGGCGGTCACCGACCGCGACGGCGGCGAGCGTCGGAGCCGCGCCGCTCATGCCGCCACCAGCAGCAGGGCACGCCCGCTCAGGACCGGCTCCCCGGCACCGGTGCGCCGCGCCTCGAGCTCGACCGTGATGTACTGGCGGCCGCGCTTCTCGGCGATGCCGGCGATGGTGGCGCTGACGTCGAGGACGTCGCCCGCCTGGACGGCCTGGTGCCAGGTGAACTCCTGCTCGCCATGCACCATGCCGTCGAGGCGGATGCCCACCTCGGGGTCGAGGAAGATCTGGCCGAGGGTGGGAAAGAGGCAGTAGACCGCAGCGTAGGTGGGTGGCACCTCGCCCAGCGCGGCGGCCTCGAGGTCGCCCCCGGCCACAGCGGCGGCGAAGCGCGCGGCGCCCTGGGCGTCGACCACCTGACCCGCGGCCGTGTAGCGCCGGCCGACGTGGCTGCTGTCCGGCATGGGCATCTCCTCCGGTCCTGACCGCCGCCCCACGCGGCTCGCCGTCGCCAGGGCCGGGGGCCCCGATTGACAGGCATGTCAGCTGGTTAGCCGACTATAACGCGGTGCATCACGAGTGTCAACGAATCCGGTGCGACCCGCCCCGCCGCCGGTCGTGGAACGTCCCGCGAATCTCATCTCAAAATGAGGCCGCCAGCGCAACGTGTGAGGTCCCGCGCCCGGCCTGCGCAGGGCCCGGCAGGTGCGTCATGACTGTGCGGTCACCCGGCCTCGCCGGACAGCGGGTGGACGTCCTCCGGGTGGTTCCAGCTGACGAACCCGTCGCCGCCGGGGTCGAGGGCTCGCCACTCGGCCTCCGGCACCACGGCGCAGGCCAGCACGGCCAGCCCGGCTCGCAGCGACGCCCCCTCCCGCGATGCGGCGAGGAGCCCGACCACGGCCCGCCGGCGCACCACCATGGGGAGCGGCTCCACGCCGCCGCGGGCGGCGGCACAGACGGCGGCCTCGACCCGGGGGTCACCGGCGACGCGCTCCAGCAGCAGCGCCACCACCGCCGTCGACACCGAGGGCATGTCGCAGGCCACGACCACGCCGACCGGAGCCGACAGCGCGCGCAGACCGGCGATGATGCCGGCGAGCGGGCCGGCACCGGTGACGTCGTCCATGACCACCCGGCAGTCGAGGCCGGGGACCGGCCGCCCGGCGAGGACCATCTCGTCGATCAGGCCGCGGAGCGCGAGCTCCGGCCGTGCCGCCAGCGGCACGCCCCCGGCGTCGAGCGTGGCCTTGTCGCGCCCCATCCGCCGGCTGGCCCCGCCGGTCAGCACCACCAGCCCCACTCCCTGAGGATTCACGCGCCGGCGGCCGCGGTCAGGGTGTCGACGTCCGGCTCGTTGGTGGTGATGGCGCAGAAGGTGAAGGCCCGGCTCTGGCCGGGGGCGAGGTCGCCGAGGGCGCCCCCGTCGGCCTCGGCGTCGTCGCGCGTGGTGCGGCCGACCGTGACCCCCTTGTCGACGTACACCCCGACCACGCGCACGTCGCGGGCCGGCACGGTGCCGGCATTGGTCACCGACCCGGTGTCGCACACCCGCCAGCGACCGCCGGTCACCAGGAAGGTCCGCTTGGGCTGCCCGGTGACGCTGAGCGCGAGCGAGCCCGGAGGGAGTGCGCTGGGGGTGTCGTGGATGATCACCGGCGGCGGCGGGGTGAAGGAGATGGTGGTGTCCTCGCTGCCCCCACAGCCGGCCAGGGCGGCCCCCCCGAGGCCGGCGAGCGCCAGGGCCAGATCCCGGCGCCGGCTCACGCCGGCTCCAGACGTGCCACCACGCGGGTCTCGCCCACCACCGCCCCCTCCCAGTTGCGCACCTCGCCGCGGGCGTGCCCCCGCAGCTCGCCGGTGAGCGGCTCCGGGAGGAGGCCGAGCGCCACCAGCGCCGCCAGGGCGACGGGGGCCAGATGGCCACTCGTGCCCGCCTCCAGCTTGAGCGCCACTCCAATCCCGGTGTGGCGCGACACCGCCGCCCAGACGGCGGCCCCGCCGGTCTTGGCGGTGAGGCGGCCGCCCGCGGCCGCCAGCAGGACGGTGTCGAAGGCGCCCTGGCCGCGGACCATCTCCGGGTGCGCCGCCATGGCGTCCTGGCAGGTGTGGAACCCCGGCCGCTCCGCCTGGGCCACGGCGAGGCCGCGCGCCAGCGCCCGCAGCGGTACCCCCTGGGTCATCAGGCCGCAGCCGTCGACGCCCGCCGGTGCGGCCGCCAGGTCGATCCGCATCACCTCGCCCATGACCGCGGAGATCTCACGCTGCAGCGGATGCCCAGCGTCGGCGTACCCGTCGACCGGCCAGCCGCGGTGCACGCATGCCGCCAGCATGCCGGCGTGCTTGCCCGAGCAGTTGTTGTGAATCCGGCCCGGACTGCCACCCTCGGCCGCCAGCCGGCGGGCGGCCTCGTCGCCGGCGGGCCAGTGCGGCCCGCAGCTGAGGGCCGTCTCGTCCAGCCCGGCTCGGGCCAGCAGGGTTCGCGCCGTGGCGACGTGCGCCGGCTCGCCGAGATGTGACGCGCAGGCCAGGGCGAGCTCCGCGGTGGTCAGACGCAGGGCCTCGGCGGCGCCGCTCTCCACCAGCGCCAGCGCCTGCAGCGGCTTCACCGCGCTGCGCAGCGTGGTCAGCGCGTCGGGGTCACCGACCGCCGCCACCAGCCGGTCGTCGGCATCCACGGCGGCGAGGTGACCCCGGATGCGCACCTCGAGCACCTCGCCGCGCCAGATCTCGGCCAGCAGGGCGGCGGTCACGGGCAGGCGATATGGAAGAAGAGTTCGGCGGCGGCGAGCCCCGCCGCAGCGCCCAGCTCGGCGGCGCGTCCCGGCAGGAGCTGGCGCAGCCGCTCCTCACTCACCTGACTGCGGTGCTGGATCAGCGCCTGGATCTTTCGCTCCAGGGTGGTGGAGATGTCCACCGCCACGCTGGGATCGGCGGGGTTGCTGACGTAGACCTCGGCGACCCGGTGCGGCTCCAGGCCCGCCGCGCGCAGGTCGGGAAAGACCAGGGGATCGCGGGCCGAGGGGAAGACGGCATCGAGGGTGGCGTCGCCGGCGGCGCGGTGGTCGGGGTGATTGATGAAGGTGGCGCCATAGCGGCGCAGCGGATCGCCGGTGATCACCGCGGCCGGGCGCAGCTCGCGGATGCTGGCGACGATCTCGCGGCGCAATCCCAGGGTGTTCTCGAGGACGCCGTCGGGATGACCCAGGAAGCGGACCGACCGGACCCCCAGCACGGCGGCGGCGGCGCGCTGCTCGGCCTCGCGCAGGCGGGCGACGTCACCGGCCCGTGCCTGCGGGTCGTTGGTGCCCTTGTCCCCCCGCGTGAGGATCAGGTAGTCGACAACTGTTCCCGCATCGACCCAGCGCGCCACCGTGCCACCACAGGAGAACTCGGCGTCGTCGGGGTGCGCCATGACCACCAGGGCACTGGCTGGGGGCACGGGATCCACGACCATCGCGCCAGTGTATTGAGCCGGTGTGACCGGTCCGCGGAACGAGCGGGAGCCCCGCCACCCCGGACGTCGTGGACGTCGGGGCAGCGAGGCTCCCAGGGAATGGGGGGGGCGAGAGAGGTGCGCTAGACGAAGCGCATCTGGGTCGCGGCGGTGCGGTGGAACCGCACCCGGCAGTGCTCGCACTTGAAGACCAGGCGCAGACCCAGCCGGCCGATCACGCTGGCGGAGCGGTCCTGGCAGTTCGGGCACGTCGCCTGCTCTTCGGCGAAGTTCTCAGGAACGCTGCGCAGCGGCAGCTCGATCGGCTTGTACTTCCGCATCAGAAGGCTCCCAGCCGGGATGTCGTGAGGTGCGAGTCGGATGTCATGGAGGCGATCCTAGCACGCCACCTGACAGTCTGTCTATCACTATCAATGATTGTGGCGTGACCAGATGAAGGCGGGTATAGCGGCCCCTCGGGTCGCCTGCGGCGGGCCCCGCGTCAGCCGCGACCCTGCCGGCCCGATGACTCGCGGCCTCACCCCGACCGGATGGCTCGTCCCGGGTGGCGGGAGCGGCGTAACCGCGTCCGGTCCCCCCGCGTTGTCCGTGATGCCCGCGGCGGCAGGTGCCCCGGCGCCTTTTGACGGCGGCGCCGAGGGTCTGCTAACCTCCGCCCGGCCTCACGACCAGAGGCTGAGGGGAACCGGTCCGTTGCCGCGGATCGAGGCCAGCCGTGGGTTTTGCACGCTCCACGGTCCTCATCGTCAACCAACGACAAGGGAATGGGCTTGCTGGTACCCGAACGCCTCGTCAAGCACGCCTGCGCAGCGCTGGTGGTGACGATCATCCCGTTCGTCGCCCCCCGCGCCCTGCACGCAGCCTCGATCGCGGCCCCGGCGCCGATCGCCGTCGACGGCGCGGTGCAGGTCTCCGCGGTGCTTCAGCGAGATCCGGCGGGTCCCATGTACACGGAGCGCCCGGCACAGACCATCCGGGTCGTCCGGGGCGACACCCTCGACAGCCTGGCGGCCACCTTGAGAAGCGACGCCGCCGCCATGCGCTGGGCCAACAACCTCGTCGATGTCGCTGAGCCCGCCGTCGGGGCCCCGCTCCTGGTGCCACCGGGCCCGGGAGCGCTGGTCGAGCTCACCCGCGCCACCTCGCCCTCCCGTCTCGCCGCCCAGCTTGGCCTCGACCCGCGGGTGATCCTCGACTACAACACGCTGCGCAGCGACGAGGCGCTCCCCGCCGGCCGCTGGCTCCAGGTTCCCCGCGCCATCGCCGGGAAGTCGGCCCTCCCCTCGGAGTGGGTCGTCCCCGACGCGGCGGGAATGCCGTCCATCGCCTCCAGATACATGGCCCGCGGCCACAACCTCTACCCCTACGGCCAGTGCACGTACTACGTTGCCAGCCGCCGCAATGTGAACTGGGCAGGCGATGCGCGGAGCTGGCTCGCCAACGGCCGCTCCGCCGGACGCCCCGTCGGCCAGGTGCCGGTGGTGGGCGCGATCATGGTCAGCTGGGACAGCTGGGTGGGCCACGTGGCCTATGTCGAGAGGGTGAACCTCGACGGCAGCTTCGTCGTCTCCGAATGGAACGTGCGCGGCTGGGCGGTCTACGACCAGCGGACGATCGTCCCCGGCAAGACCAGCATCATCGGATTCGTCTACTGACCGAGCCGGTCATGCCCCCGGGGCTCGACGGCTACAACCTGCTCATCGGCCTGGAGATCCTCGAGGCCACGCCCGAGCGGGTGACCGGACGGCTGCTTGTCGACGACCGCCACCTCCAGCCCTACGGCGTGGTGCACGGCGGGGTCTACGCCGGCGTGGCAGAGACGGTGGCCAGCGTCGGCGCCGCGCTGGCAGCCAGGGAGCGGGATCCCGAGAACGGTGTAGTGGGGCTGGAGAACCACACCTCCTTCGTGCGCTCCGCGCGCGCCGGCGCCGAGCTGCTCGCCGCGGCCACCCCGCTGCACACCGGGCGCCGGACGTCGGTGTGGGAGGTGGTGATCACCGACGCCGCCCGCGGCCGCATCGTGGCTCGCTCCACCGTCCGCCTGCTGGTCACCGCCCCGGGCGCGATCTGACCACCGGGCTGGGGTAGGCTTGCCCCGCATGGCTCAGGCCCAACCTCAGACCCACTCCACGGTCAGCGAGGACTACCTGATCGCCATCTACCGCCTCCAGGCCTCCGGTGAGCAGGTGGTGGGGGCGCGCCTGGCGCAGCAGCTGGGCGTGGCGCCGCCGTCGGTGACGGAGATGCTGGGGCGACTGAGACGCGAGGGGCTGGTCGGTACGGGCCGCCCGGTCCATCTCACCGAGACCGGCCGGGCCGTGGCCCGCGCGCTGGTCAACCGGCACCGGCTGGTGGAGCGTTTCCTGGTCGACGTCCTCGGCCTCGGCTGGGAGGAGGTGCACGAGGAGGCCCACCGGCTCGAGCACGCGCTCTCGGCGCGGGTGACCGAGCGGCTGCCGACTTCCTCGGGCATCCCAGCACCTGCCCGCACGGCCACCCCATCCTCGAGGACGGCGCCGTCGAGCCCGAGCTCGACCTGCGGCCACTGACCACCGTGGACGTCGGACACACCGGCGTGGTGCGCCGCATCGCCGTGGAGGACCCGGCGCTGCTCGGCCTGCTGAGCGACCTCGGCATCCAGCTGGACACGAAGGTCACCGTGGAGCGCGTCGACCCCTACGACGGCCCCCTCCACATCGCCGTGGCCGGGCGGCCCGCTGTGATCGGCGCCGCCGCGGCCCGCGAGGTCCTCGTCGAGGCCGGCTGACCCGGGACCTACCCGGCGAATCGGTAACCGATGCCGGGGACGCTGTGGATGTAGGTCGGCTTCTCCGCCTCCGGCTCGACCTTGCGGCGCAGGCGGTAGACGTGGGCGTCGACGGTGCGGGTCTCGATCTCGACCTCGTAGCCCCAGACGCGGCGCAGCAGCTCGCCGCGCGACATCACCTGGCCAGGCCGTGAGGCCAGCAGGGCCAGCAGGTTGAACTCGGTCAGGGTCAGGGGCACCTCGGCGCCGTCGCGGAAGACCTGGCGGCGGCCCAGGTCGATGGTCATGCCGGGGAACTCGAAGCGGTCCCGCGGCTGCTCCTGGGGCGAGATCTCGGCGCGCCGCAGATGGGCGCCGATGCGGGCCATGAGCTCACGCACCTCGAAGGGCTTGGTCACGTAGTCGTCGGCGCCCAGCTCCAGCCCGACCACCACGTCGATGGTGTCGGCCTTGGCCGTGAGCATGATGATCGGCACCCGGGCGCCGTCGGCGCGCAGCCGGCGACAGACGTCGAGCCCGCTCATGCCGGGGAGTTTGACGTCGAGGATGATCAGGTCGGGATTCTGGTCCCGGGCCATCTCCAGACCCTCGACTCCGGTGCTGGCCTCGACCAGGGTGTGGTTCTGCGCCTGGCAGGCCAGGCGGACCACGTCGCGGGAGGGGACGTCATCCTCGACGATGAGGATGGTCTTGCCGGCTCCGGTCATCAGGATGACGCCTCCATGAAGCTCGAGATTCGCTGAACGAACTGCGCCACCTCGATGGGCTTGGTGATGTAGGCCGCGCAGCCGGCCGCGAGCGCGCGCTGCTCGTCGCCCTTCATGGCGTGCGCGGTGAGGGCCACGACCGGGATCGAGGCCGTCTTGGGGTCGCTCTTGAGCAGGCGGGTCACCGACAGCCCATCGAGGAGTGGCAGGCGGACGTCCATGATCACCAGATCGTAGGGACGCTGTCGGGCTCGCTCCAGGCCCTGCTCGCCGTCCTCGGCGACGTCGACCTGGAACCCGTTGCCGTTGAGCACCATGCGGGTCAGCTCGGCGTTGCTGGCGTCGTCCTCGACCAGCAGGATGCGGCGGTGGTGCCGGCCGTCCTCGCCCGCCGCACTGGCGCCGTGCATGGGAAGCCGCACGGTGAAGATCGAGCCCACCCCCTCCTCGCTCTCCACCGAGATCGAGCCGCCGTGCAGGGCGATCAAGCGGCGGGTCAGCGGCAGCCCCAGACCGGTGCCGACATGGCGCCGGGTGGCCTCGCCGGGCACCTGGTAGAACTCGTTGAAGATCTGGTCCTGGTACTCGGCGGCGATGCCGATGCCGGTGTCGCCGACCTCGAGGACCAGCGACCCGTCGACGGCTCGGGCGTGGAACCAGATGTTGCCGCCCGACTGGGTGAACTTGATGGCGTTGCTCAGCAGGTTGTAGAGGACCTGCTTGAGCTTGCTCTTGTCGGCGCGGACCTGGAGCTCAGGCGGGGTGATGTCGCCGACCAGGATCAGCCCGCGTCGCTCGACCAGGGCGCGGACCACGCTGCGCACCTCGGCGAAGGCGCCGCTCACCTCGAAGAGGTCGTAGACCAGGTCCATCTGGCCGGCCTCGATCTTGCTCAGGTCGAGGACGTCGTTGACCAGGCCGAGCAGGTGCTTGCCGCTGGTGTGAATGCTCTCCAGACACTCCTGCCGCTGCTCGACGGTGAGCTCGCCGGCGAGGTTGTCCTTGAGAATCTCGCTGAAGCCAAGGACGGCATTGAGCGGGGTGCGCAGCTCGTGGCTCATGTTGGCCAGGAATTCGCTCTTGAGCCGCGAGATCTCCTGGATCTGGGAGTTGAAGACCTCCAGCTCGGCCTTCTGGCTGGCGATCTCGCCCAGTTGCTCGGCCTGCCGCTCGTAGAGCCTGGCGTTGTCGATGCTGATGGCGGCCTGGTTGCCGATGATCTGGACCATCGCCTGCTCGACCTTGGTGAAGGGGTCGACCGACCGCCGCCCCAGGGTCAGGGCGCCGACCAGGTGGCGCGGCGACTCCAGGGGCACCACCAGGCAGCTGCGGGGGGCGAAGGCCGCCTCCACCGGCTTGAAGCGCCGGTCCTTGGTGGCGTCGTCGATCGAGACCACGGTGCGGTGCTTGACCGCCCAGCCGACAATGCCCTCGCCCACGGCGAAGGTGGCCACGTCGTCCACCGCGTCCAGATACGGATAGGTGGCCATGGCCCGCAGGTGGCGTCCCTCTGAGTCGGCGAGGAAGACGGTGAGGGTGTAGCAGGGGACGAGGTCACCGGTGGCCTTGAGCATGAAATCGACGTTCTCTTTCAATTCGAGGCTGGACGTGAAGAGCCTCCCCACCTGCCCGAGGAGGTCGACGATGACCGTGTCGTCCATGCGCGGGCGGAGTATAGCGGTCACTCTTGCGAATTCAGCGAGCGACTGTTTGTGTCACCGGCGCTGTGGCGACTGGTGTGACCGTCGCTGGAAGCGAAGCAACGTGGCAGAGGGGGGAAAACCCCCGGATAGCCGAGGTGCACCAGCGCCTCGAAGCTCGACTCGCTGACGCTCAGGAGCTCGCCGAGGGTCTCGTCCAGCGCCTGCGCGTCGAGGTCGGCCAGGGGGATGCGGGCCAGGAGGAGGACATCGTCGTCGGCGTCGAGGCAGAAGCGGGCCCGGAGCAGGCCCCGCTCCTTGCGCAGCAGGACCCGATGGAGCGTCGCCGCCGCCTCGCCCGAGGGCCCGCGGAGCAGGAAGCTGGTCAGCGTGCAGGTGCGCGTCCCGATCTCGACGGCCACCGGAATGGCGTGCCGGATCTCGCCGCTCAGCACCACCACCCAGCGCCCCTCCCCGACCCACGTTGCGGCCAGGTCGGGACTGCCGGCCAGGTAGCCGGCCACCACCGCCTCCGGTCCGGGGCGGGCAGGATCGAAGGATCCCCCCCGCCGCCCGGGGCCTGGAGGACCGGTCACGACTAGCCCCTGGCAGTCTTCAGCTGATCGATCAGCTGGGGCACCACCTTGAGCGCATCGCCCACGATGCCGAGATCGGCGAGCTTGAAGATGGGCGCGTCGGCGTCCTTGTTGATGGCGACGATGTTCTTGCTGCCCTTCATGCCCACGGTGTGCTGCATGGCACCGCTGATACCGCAGGCGATGTACACCGTGGGCTTGACCGTCTTGCCGGTCTGGCCCACCTGCATGGCGTAGGGAACCCAGCCGGCGTCGACCACGGCGCGGCTGGCGCCGACGGCACCCCCCACCAGGGCGGCCAGCTGATCGAGCAGCTCGAAATTCTTGGGATCCTGGAGGCCGCGTCCGCCGCTGACCACGATGGCCGCCTCCTCCAGCTTGGGCCCGCTGGCCTTGTCGACGACGCGCTCGACCACCCTGGCGGTGGCGTTGCTGTCGCTGACCACCGCGGCGACCGGCACCACGGTGGGGGCGCCGCCGCCCCCGGGTTCGGCGGCGAAGGACTTGGGACGGATGAGCACGATCGCCGGGCTGTCGCCGGTGTACGTGGTCCTCACCACCTCGGTGCCGCCGAAGACGGCGCTCTGCACGGTGACGCCGGCGCCGGTGCCGGACTCGAGGTCGAGGCCGTTGGCGATGACGTGGCCACCGAGCCGGGCGGCGAGCCGGCCGGCGACGTCCCGGCCGGTGTAGCTGGAGGCGAAGAGAATGAGGTCCGGCTTGTGCTCCTCGGCCAGCGCGGCCAGGGTGTCGGCCCCGACCCCACCGAGCAGCAGCTCGGCGAAGGCGGCGTCGGTCCCGGCATAGACGGTGGTGGCCCCGTACTCGCCCAGGGTCGGCGCCACCTGCTCGGCCTCGGGGCTCAGGACCACCGCGGCGACGTCGCCGCCGAGCCCCCGCGCCCTGGTCAGAATCTCCAGCGCGGCCGGACTGGGCTGGCCCTCGAGAACCTCGGTGAAGACCCAGATGCTCATCTCAGATCACCTTCAGCTGCTGGAGGAAGGCGACGATCCGCGCGGCGCCGCCGCCGTCGTCCTCGACGATCTCACCGGCCTTGCGCTGCTCGGCGGGCTCGACGCTGGTGATCTCCTGCCCGGCGGTGGCGCCACCCAGGCCGTCGAGGCCGAGGTCGGCCAGCGTGGGCTTGTCGACCGGCTTGTTCTTGGCCTGCATGATGCCCTTGAGCGAGGGGTAGCGCGGCTCGTTGACGCCCGCGGTGACGCTGATGACCGCGGGCATGGAGGCCTCGATGCGGTCGTAGCCGGCCTCCGTCTGGCGGCGCACCTTGAGCGTGGTGCCGTCGGCCTCGATGGCCTTGGCGAAGGTCAGCGCGGGCACCCCCAGGTACTCGGCGATGGCCTGCGGGACCACGCCGGTGTAGCCGTCGGTCGACTCGGTGGCGGTGATGACGAGGTCGAAGCCCTCGCGCCGGATCACCTCGGCCAGCACCCTGGCCGTGGTCAGCGCATCGCTGCCCGCCAGCGCCGGGTCGGTGACCAGCACTCCCTTGGTGGCGCCCATGGCGAGCGCCTTGCGGATGGCGTCGAGGCCCTTGGCCGGCCCCATGGAGACCACCGTCACCTCGCCGCCGGAGGCCTCGGCCAGCTGGAGGCCGGCCTCGATCCCGTATTCGTCGCCCGGATCGAGGACCACCTCGACCCCCTCCCGCCTGAGGTTGTGGGTGCCGGGGTCGAGCTGGCCCAGCCCGTTGGGGTCCGGGACCTGCTTGACGCAGACGACGACCTTCATACGTGTGGTCACTCCCTACACCGGATCCCATGGTCGCGCCCACGAAGGGTGCGCGCCGGGCAACCAGGCTCCCGGACTCCGGAGGCTGCAACTGTAGCCAATGGGTCCGCGCCGGCCGTTGCCCCAGGCCGTCAGGAGAGCGCGCCCGCAGGGACGCGCGGTCACGACCCCTGGGGCGGGAGCTGCGAGAGCATCGGCGCCGGGTTGACGGGGATGTTGTCGATGCGCACCTCGAAGTGGAGGTGGGGGCCGGTGGAGTTGCCCGTCGATCCCATGAGGGCGATCAGCTGGCCCTGGGTGACGGTCTCCCCGACCTTGACCAGCATGGTCTGAAGATGGCCGTAGAGCGTCAGCAGCCGCTTGTCGGTGGCGATGACGATGTGGTTGCCGTAGCCGGTGGAGCCCGGGGAGGCGCTGACCACCACGCCCGACGCCGCCGCGTAGAGGCGGGTGCCCAGCGGGGCGGCGAAGTCGATGCCGGTGTGGAAGTGCGGGTAGCCGAAGGCGGGCGGCTCGAAGCCGTTCACCGAGGGCCCGAAGCCCTGACTGACCACACATCCCGCCGGCGCCGCCGGCACCAGCAGCGGCTTGCCGCGCACGTCCGCCGAGGGCGGGCCGCCGGTGGCCGCGGCGGCGGTGCCGGTGTAGCCGTCGTAGGCGGCGGCCGGGGCGTCGGGGATGGCCCCGAGGCTGTGCTTGAGGTAGAGCTGGGCGTCGTCCCAGACGGCCTTCTCGGCGTCGGCGATGATGCGGTCGAGCTGGGCGATGCGCAGCGCCGCGACCTGCTGGGCCACCTCCGCCGTCTGCCTGTCGATGGCGCCGAGCTCGCGAACGGCCGCCGTGGTCTGGGTGCCGAGCTGGTCGATGAGCGCCTGCTCCCTGGTGGTCTCGTCCTGGAGCTGCTGCCGCTGGGCGTCGAGGGCGATGGCGGCGGTGCGGGCCTGGTCGCCCTGCCTCTGGGCCTCGGCCTCGTGGGTGCGGGCCGACTCCTCCTCAGCCTTGAGGTGGGTGACCAGCTCCTTGCCGCCGTCGATGATCTGCCGGGCCCGCTGGGCGCGATCGAGGAAGTCGCTGAGGCTCCCGGAGCTGAGGAGCCAGCCCACGGTGTCCGACTGCATGTACTCGGCTCGCGCGGTGGTGGCGAGCTGGGCCCGGTCGGCGTCGGCCTGGGCGCGCGCCGCCACCGCCTTGCGGTGGGCGTCGGCGGCGCGGCGGGTGGCGTCGGCCAGGTGACGCTGCTCGACATCGATCTGCTGCAGGGTGCCGGCGATCTGCTGGCGATTGGCCACCACCAGGTCGCCGAGGTGCTTCTGCTCCCCCTGGGCCATGCCGATCTCCTGGGCCAGCTGCGCCTTGACCGCGTCCAGCTGCTGCTGCCGGACGAGGGCGTCGGCGAGCTGCTGGGAGATGGCGTCGCTGCTGGGAAGCGCCGCCCCCGGGGAGGGCGAGGGCGACGCGGAGGGCGAGGGCGACGCGGAGGGCGAGGGAGTGCCGGTCACGGGGCGCGGCTGGCTCGGGGTGGCCGCCGAGCCCGCCATCGCGCCGCTGACGGCGAGAAGGGCGGTGACGACGGCGGCGACGGCGACGGGACGCTGCATGAGCCTGCGACTGTGGCCGGGCCCCCGGCCCCCGGCTCGGCACGCCGCCGGACCTGGCCTCGGGTGTCACAGGACGCCGCCGCCCCGTCACCCCCGTTGCCGGATCACCACGGCGTCGGGGCGCGCTTGTCTAGACTCGGCCGATGCCCAAGAGTTACGACAAGCCCGAGCAGGTCATCGACACCGCCAAGAAGTACTCCGTCACCATCGACACCGACAAGGGTGTGATCGAGGCCGCCCTCGACCCCGGCAAGGCGCCGGCGACGGTCAACAACTTCGTCTTCCTGGCGCGGGAGGGGTTCTACGACGGTCTCACCTTCCACCGCGTCGTGGACGACTTCGTCATCCAGGGGGGCTGCCCGCTGGGCAGCGGCACCGGCGGCCCCGGCTACAAGTTCCGGGACGAGCCCGTGCAGGGCGAGTACCAGGCGGGCGCGCTGGCCATGGCCAACTCCGGCCCCAACACCAACGGCTCGCAGTTCTTCATCACCACCGCCGACTGCCGGCACAAGCTGACCAAGAGCTACAACCTCTTCGGCCAGGTCACCAAGGGCATGGAGGTGGTCACCTCCATCCGCAAGGGCGACGTGATGCGCTCGGTCACGATCTCCGAGGCGTGACCGAGACGGTGGCGGGGGGCGCCTCCCGGGGGCTGCGGCTGATGGCCGTGCACGCGCACGCCGACGACGAGAGCATCACCATGGGCGGCACCCTGGCCACCCTTGCCGCCGAGGGGGTCGAGCTCTGCAACGTGACCCTGACCGACGGCGAGCTGGCCACCATCGTGGCCAAGGACATGGATGAGGCCGAGTACCGGCCGCGGCTGGGCGAGGTCCGCCGCGAGGAGATGCGGCGCGCCGGCGCCCTCCTCGGCATCGGCCGGCTCGAGTTCATGGGGTACCACGACAGCGGCATGGCCGGCACCGAGACGGCGCGGCGGCCGGAGGCCTTCGCCATGCAGCCGCTCGACGAGGTGGCGGCCCGGCTGACGGCGCTGATCCGCGACTTCCGGCCGCATGTGGTCGTCACCTACGACGGCTACGGCGGCTACGGCCATCCCGACCACATCCAGGCCCACCGGGCCGTGCTGATCGCGGTCGAGGCGGCCCACCTGGCCAAGGTGTTCCCCGAGGCGGGGGCGCCCTGGCGGGTCGAGAAGCTGTACTACACCGCCATCGCCCGCTCGATGCTGCGCCGCGCCGTCGAGCACGCGCTCGCCGCCGGCGCGGAACATCCCTTCGGCGGCGCCGACGTCGACGAGCTGGAGTTCGGCACGCCGGACGAGGCCATCACCGCCCACGTCGACGTCCGCGCCGGGATCGAGGCCAAGCAGGCGGCGCTGCGGGCGCATCACAGCCAGATCGGCGAGGAGTTCGGGATGCTGCTCCTGCCCCCCGAGGTGATGCGACAGCTCTTCCCCGACGAGCACTACCAGCTGGCCCTCTCGCGGCTTCCCGTGACCGGGCCGGAGACGGACCTCTTCGCCGGCATCCGCCTCCTGGAGGCCGCCTCGACCGCCTAGGCGCCCGGTGAGAACGCGGCCTTAAACCCGCTCCACCACCATGGCGATGCCCTGGCCGCCGCCGATGCACATCGCGGCCAGGCCGGTCTCGGCGTCGCGCCGTCCCATCTCGTGGAGCAGCGTGGTCAGGATCCGGGCGCCGCTGGCGCCGATGGGGTGGCCGAGGGCGATGGCGCCGCCGTTGACGTTGAGGCGGTCGTCGGGCACGGCGAGGTCGCGGCCCACCGCCACCGACTGGGCGGCGAAGGCCTCGTTGAGCTCGAACAGGCCGATGTCCTTGACGCCCATGCCGGCGCGGTCGAGGGCCAGGCGAGCCGCCGGGACAGGGCCGATGCCCATCACTCGCGGTGGCACGCCGGCCGAGGCGTAGGCGCGGATCCGCGCCAGGGGGGTCCTGCCCTCGGCCCGGGCGCGCGAGGCGCTCATCACCACCACCGCGGCGGCGCCGTCGTTGATGCCACTGGCGTTGCCCGCCGTCACCGAACCCTCCTTGTCGAAGGCGGGCCGCAGCCGGGCCAGCTGCTCGGCGGTGGTATCCGGCCGCGGGTGCTCGTCGGTGTCGACCAGCACCGTCTCCTTCTTCCGCTGCACCGGCACCGGCAGAATCTCGTCCTGGAAGCGGCCACTGCCGATGGCGGCGCCGGCCTTGCGCTGCGAGCCGGCGCTGAAGGCGTCCTGGTCGGCGCGGCTGACCTCGTACTCCCGGGCCACGTTCTCGGCGGTGATGCCCATGTGGCAATCCGCGAAGGCGCACCAGAGGCCGTCGCGGATGGTCACGTCGACCAGCTGCCCATGTCCCAGCCGGTAGCCGTAGCGACCGCTCTCCAGCAGGTAGGGGGCGCGCGACATCGACTCCATGCCCCCGGCGACGATGCAGCCGGCGTCGCCGAGCCGGATCGCCTGCGCCGCCAGGATCACCGTCTTGAGCCCGCTGCCGCACACCTTGTTGACGGTCATGGCAGGAACCCGCTCGCCCAGACCGCCGCCGAGGCTGGCCTGCCGGGCCGGGTTCTGACCCAGGCCGGCCTGGAGAACGTTGCCCATCAGCACCTCGTCGACCCCCTCGGGGTCGACGCCGGCGCGGCGCACCGCCTCCTCGATCACGAGCGCGCCCAGCCGGGTGGCGGGAACGTCGACCAGAGCGCCGCCCATGGTGCCGATGGGCGTGCGCACGGCGCTGACGATCACGGCTTCTTCCATGCGAGGAGCTCCTTTCCGGGGCGATCTGGTACGGGCGCTGGACGCCAAAACCCTAGCGAATCGGCTGGTCCGCAGCGCCCATGGGGATCCGCACCCCGCGCTCGGCGGCGGCCCGGCGGGCCTCCGGGTAGCCGGCGTCGGCGTGGCGCATCACCCCGGTGGCGGGGTCGTTGGTCAGGACCAGTTCCACCCGCCGGGCGCCCAGCGGGGTCCCGTCGGCCACCACCTGGGCGCCGGCGTGGAGGCTGCGGCCCATGCCGACGCCGCCACCGTGGTGGACGGCCACCCAGGTGGCGCCGCTGGCGACGTTGAGCAGCCCGTTGAGCACCGGCCAGTCGGCGATGGCGTCGCTGCCGTCGCGCATCGACTCGGTCTCGCGGAAGGGGCTGGCGACGCTGCCCGAGTCGAGGTGGTCGCGCCCGATCACGATCGGCGCGCTCACCTCGCCGGAGGCCACCAGCTGGTTGAAGCGCAGCCCCGCCCGGTGGCGCTCGCCGGCGCCCAGCCAGCAGATCCGCGACGGCAGCCCCTGGAAGGGCACGCGCTCGCGGGCCAGCGGCAGCCAGCGCTGCAGCGCCTCGTCCTCGGGAAAGAGCTCGGCGATGGCGGCGTCGGTGCGGGCGATGTCGGCGGGATCACCGCTCAGCGCCACCCAGCGGAAGGGTCCCCGCCCCTCGCAGAAGAGCGGGCGGATGTAGGCGGGCACGAAGCCGGGGTAGGAGAATGCGTCGGCGAAGCCGCCACGGCGGGCCTCCTCGCGCAGCGAGTTGCCGTAGTCGAAGACCACCGCGCCGCGCCGCTGGTAGTCGACCATGGCGGCGCAGTGGGCGGCCATCGAGGCCCGGGCGCGCTCCACATAGGCGCCGGGGTCGGCGGCGCGGAGGCGGGCCGCGGCCGCGATGTCGAGGCCCTCGGGCACGTAGCCACCCAGCGGGTCGTGAGCGCTGGTCTGGTCGGTGACCACGTCGGCGGCCAGCCCCATCTCCAGCAGCTGCGGCAGGGCGGCGGCGGCGTTGGCCACCACGCCGACCGACAGGGGGCGGCCCTCCTCACGGGCCAGGTCGCAGCGGCGCACGGCGTCGTCGAGCGAGTCCGCGACCTCGTCGAGGTAGCCGATCTGGTTCCGCCGCTCCACCCGGACCGGGTCGACGTCGATGCAGAGCGCCACCCCGTCGTTCATGGTCACCGCCAGCGGCTGGGCGCCGCCCATGCCGCCGACACCGGCGGTGATCACCAGGCGTCCGCGCAGCGAGCCGCCGAAGTGACGCCGGGCCACCTCGCCGAAGGTGAGCCAGGTGCCCTGGAGGATGCCCTGGGTGCCGATGTAGATCCACGACCCCGCGGTCATCTGGCCGTACATGGTCAGCCCCGCCGCCTCCAGCCGCCAGAACTCCTCCCAGGTGGCCCACGCGGGCACCAGCAGTGAGTTGGCGATCAGCACTCGTGGCGCCATCTCGTGGGTGCGGGCGACGCCCACCGGCTTGCCCGACTGCACTAGCAGGGTCTCGTCCTCGCGCAGGTCCCGGAGGCAGCCGACGATGGCGTCGAAGCAGTCCCAGGAGCGCACAGCCCGGCCGGTGCCGCCGTAGACGACGAGCCGGTCGGGGTCCTCGGCGACCTCCGGGTCGAGGTTGTTCATCAGGCAGCGGAGCGCCGCCTCGGTCTGCCAGGAGCGGCAGCTGAGGGTGGCGCCGTGGGGGGCGCGGACCGGGCGCGGCCCCGCCGGGCTCACCGCAGCGGCCCTCCGCAGGCGCGCTCCGCCGGCTCCCGCCAGGCTCCTGCGGCCAGCCAGGCCTCGGCGGCGGCGAGGTCGGCGGCGAGGGGGCGGTCGGCCTCCAGCCGGGGCACGCGCTCCCGCAGCGCGGCGACCAGGGCGCCGGTGGCCGGTCCCGGCCGGCCGGGGTGGCGCATCTCCAGCGCCTGGGCGGCGGCGACCATCTCGACGGCGAGCACCCGGCGCAGGTCGGCGACACTGCGGCGGGTGCGGAGCGCCGCCGTCCACCCCATCGACACATGGTCCTCCTGGCCGGCGCTCACCGGCACGCTCTGGGTGGCAACCGGGGCGGCGGCGGCGCGGAGCGCGGTGACGCAGCCGGCGGCGGTGTACTGGGCGATCATCAGCCCGCTGTTCACCCCGGGATCGGGGCTGAGGAAGGCGGGCAGCCCCCGGGAGCGGGCGGGGTCGAGGAGCCGGTCGACGCGGCGCTCGCTGATGGCGGCGACGTCGGCGCAGATCCAGGCGAGCATGTCGGCCGCGTACGCCAGCCCCTGGCCGTGGAAGTTGCCCGAGCTGATCACCTCGCCGCGCTCGACCAGCACCAGCGGGTTGTCGACCACCGCGGCGAGCTCGCGCTCGACGGTGGTGCGGGCGGCGGTGCAGAGATCGCGGGCCGCGCCGTGGACCTGGGGGGCGCAGCGCAGCGAGTACGCGTCCTGCACGGCGTGGTGGGAGGCGCGGTGCGAGGCCACCAGCGGGCTGCGGGAGAGGAGGAGGCGCAGGTTGGCCGCCGCCGCCTGCTGGCCGGGGGCGGGACGCAGCGCCACCACCTCCTCGTCATAGGCGCGCTCGGTGCCGAGCAGCGCCTCGACGCTCATCGCACAGGCGCAGTCGGCGGCGGTGAGCAGCTCCTCGAGGTCGGCGACGGCGAGCGCCAGGGCGGCCGCCATGGCGTCGGTGCCGTTGATCAGCGCCAGCCCCTCCTTGGTCTCCACCGTCACCGGCCGCAGGCCCGCGGCGGCGAGCGCCGGCGCCGCCGGCTCCGGGTCGCCGCCGGGACCGACCACCCAGCCCTCGCCGAGCAGGCAGAGGGCGGCGTGGGCCAGCGGCGCCAGGTCGCCCGACGCGCCCAGCGAGCCGAGCTCGGGCACGTGGGGGAGCACCCCCGCGTTCAGCAGCGCGGCGATCGCCTCGACCAGCAGCGGGCGCACCCCGGAGTACCCGGCGCAGAGGGTGCGGGCGCGGAGCAGGAGCATGCCGCGCACCACCTCGGCGTCGAGCGGGGGCCCCATCCCGGCGGCGTGGCTCCGCACCACCGCGGCCTGCAGGGTGGCGCGGTGCTCGCGCCCGATCGCCCGGTCGGCGAGGGCGCCGAAGCCGGTGGTCACCCCGTAGACGACCGCGTCGCTGCGGTCGAGCTCGTCGACGAGCGCGCGGGAGGCGGCCATCCGCTGCCGCGCCGCCTCGCCGACCTCGACCCGCGCCCCCCCGCGGGCGACGGCGAGGACCTGCTCGACGGAGAGCGGCGACCCGTCGAGGACGATCATCCCGCGCAGCGTAGCGTCGTGATCCATGCCGCGTTCAGGGGCGGCGGGGCCGGGCTGCGCTATCGTGGGTCCCCCTGTGGCTCACGTTGCTCTCGAGGTCGTCCCGATGCGCTCCGCCCGTCTGCTCCTCGCTTCCGGCATCGCCGCCGCGCTGCTCCCCGGATGCGGAAGCTCGTCCGCGATCAACGGGTTGAGTCCCAAGGACGTCGTCAAGCTGACCTCCCAGAAGGTCGCCAACCAGTCGCTGCGCGCCGACCTGAGCGGCCGGTTCATCGTCGACGCGTCCCACCTCACCGGGGTGAGCGCCGCCCAGCTGAAGCAGTTCGGCGCGAGCGGCAACGGCTACACCCTGACCGGGAAGGAGGACCAGGAGAGCCCCAAGCGGCTGCAGCTGGTCGTCACCCTGCAGCCCGACTACGACAACTCCACGATCGTGGTGTACGACGGCCAGACCTACTACTCCAAGGACGGGAAGAGGTTCGCCGCCGCCGGGCCGCTGAGCTCGCTGACCGCGGGCATCGGGATCACCCCCGGCGACCTCACCAACTACCTCAGCTTCATCGGCGACATGAAGGACCTGGGCAGCACCACCCAGGACGGCATGACCGTCGAGCATCTCCAGGCCGCGATCGACCAGAACGTCCTCGACCAGGTGCTCGGCGCGTCGGTGGCGTCGCAGAGCCCGAACCTCAGCGGCCTCGCCAACCTGTTCAAGCAGTTCATCACGGTGAAGGCGGGAACCCTCGACGTCTACGTCGACCCGGCGACCGCCAACCTCGACCGGGTGGACATGAAGCTGCAGTTCACCTTCGACTTCTCGAAGATCGCCACCCTCTTCGGCGGCGCCAGCCCCTCCCCGAGGAAGGGCGGCCCCGGCGGCACCCTCGACTTCGACGTCGCCGTCGGCAGCCATCTCCACGACTACGGGGCCAAGATCACGGTGACCAAGCCGACCGTGGATCCGAACGCCCCGAAGCCGCCCGCGGGCGGCCTCTTCGGCGGACTGGCCGCCTGATGGACGCCCGGGCGGCGTTCGCCGGGGCGCGGGTGGGGGTGGTCGGCACCGGCGCGATGGCCGAGGCGATGGTGGCGGGGATGCTGGAGACGCACGTTCTCGACCCCGGTCAGCTCTGCTGCAGCCATCCCCGCGAGGAGCGGCGCCGGCTGCTCGCCGAGCGCTTCGGAGTCTCCACCGCCGCCTCCAACCAGGCCGCCGCCGAGGGCGCCGACGTGGTCCTGCTCGCAGTCAAGCCGCAGGTGCTCCCGACGGTGATGCTCGAGCTGCGCACCGTCCTCACCGACGGCCAGCTGGTGGTCTCGGTGATCGCGGGGGCGAGCACCCGGGCGCTCGGCGACGGCCTCGGCCATCCCGCGATCGTGCGCTCGATGCCCAACACCCCCGCCCAGATCGGCCAGGGTGTCACGGTCTGGTACGCCACCGGGGCGGTGACGCCGCCGCAGAAGGAGCGCACCCGCACCATGCTCTCGGCGCTGGGCCGTGAGTTCGAGGTGCACGACGAGCGCCAGGTGGCGATGGCGACCGCGGTGAGCGGCACCGGGCCCACCTACATCTTCCTGTTCATCGAGGCGCTGGTCGACGCCGCCGTCCACCTCGGCTTCCCCCGGCACGTGGCCCGCGAGCTGGTGCTCGACACCATGCAGGGGTCCGCGGCCTTCGCGCTGCGGAGCGGCCGGCACGTCGCCGAGCTGCGCGACATGGTCACCTCCCCCGGAGGCACCTCGGCGGAGGCGCTGTACGAGCTCGAGCGCGGCCGGCTCCGCACCGTGGTGAGCGACGCGGTCTGGGCCGCCTACGAACGCACCTGTCAGCTCGAGGGCCGGCTCGAAGGTCGGGACGACGGCCAGCGCCAGCGCCGGTAGACAATGGGGCCAGTGTGATCGGCCCTCCCTCGGTCCTCGACCCCGCGGACTCCGATCTTCGCGCCGCCCGGCGCCCCCGCCCGCGCCGCTCGCGGACCGCGCGGGCGGTGATCGCCGCCCTGCTCCTCGCCCCGCTGGTCGCCGCCGGCGGCATCGAGCTCGGCGGGCTCCAGGCGGTGAGCGGGGCCGTCGGCGACGCCCAGCGCTACCGCGAGAGCCACGCCTACGACCGCGCCGTCGCCGTCTACCGGGCGGTGGCGGCCAAGACCGGGCCGCTCTACCTGCTCGCCCGCAACCGCGTCGACGCCGCCGACCGCGATGCCCAGCGCACCCTGCTCGACTGGGCCCGGTCGCTGGCCACCGGTGGGAGGGTGGACGATGCCCTGGCGGCGCTCGCCCAGGTCACCGATCCGGCGCTCATCGCCGAGCGGCAGCGCGAGTCCGCCCGGATCGCCCTCGACGACGCCCGCGCCCAGGCCGCCGCCGGCCACTTCGACGTCGCCCTGCGCCGCCTCGACGCCGCGCTCGCCGGGTTGCCCCCCGCCGACCTGGCGGGCGAGGCGAGGACGCTCCATCCCGGCTATGCGCTGGGGGCGGCCCGGCTCCTGCTGCAGCGGGGCGAGGCCGCCGGCGCGGTGACCGCCCTCGACGACCTGATCGCCGCCGCACCGGCGAGCCCCGACGCCGCCCGGGCGCTGGCGCTGCTTCCCGACGCGGTGCTCGCCGCCGGACGCCAGGCGATCGCCCGCCACGACGAGGCCACCGCGCTGAAGCACCTCAACCGCATCCTCGCCCGCTTCCCCGGCACCCCCCAGGCGCGTGCCGCCCAGGACATGCTCGCCGCGCCGCAACCGGTGCAGGGCACCCTGGTACGCCACGACGGCGGGCCGGTGGCCGGCACCCTGGTGCGCCTCGGCAGCCACTACCGCGCCGTCCCCGGCGGATACGAGACCCAGCCTCCCTACTACATCTCCCGCACCAACGACCACGGCGACTTCAGCTTCGCCGGTGTGCCCCTCGGCGAGTACGTCGTCGAGGTGCAGCAGGGCGAGGGCTGGACCACCATTTTGACCCCCGAGGGCCAGCCCGCCTACCGGGTGGCGGTCGACCCGCTGACCCCCGTCGACCTCGCCTTCGTGGTGGTGCCGACGGGATAGGCGAGCGCTCCAGGAGCCGTCCGGCTGCAGGGTGTTGTGGGTGATGACGGCGTCGAGGACGCGGTCGATCACCTCTGCGGACGGGTCGACGATGTGCACCACGGTGCCCGCGGGGGCGGTGCCGAGCCGGGTCGGTCCTCACCCGAAGGCGACCCGGAACGCGAGCAGGGTGCCGGCCACCAGCATGCTGACCATGGTGAGGGTGGGCAGCGCCAGGGCCAGAGCGGCCCGCAGCCGCCCCAGGCCGGTGGCGGCACGGACCGCGTACCAGGCGGGCACCGCCACCCACGCCCCCACCAGCAGGCTGAGCGGGAGGGTCACGGCGTTGAGCGGGCGCCAGGCGGCGACGTGGGCGATCTGCAGGGCGATGGCGGGGATCGGGATGGCGGCGCTGAGGCAGGAGAGCGCGTTGACCCAGCCGATGCCGGCGAGCAGCCGCCGCCAGTCGACCGGCGCGCCGGCCCGCCAGAGCCGGACCAGCAGGCAGGTGCCGGCATAGCCGCCGGCCGTGACCAGGGTGAGCGCCGCGAGGGCGAGCAGGGTGAGGGCGAGACGGTTGCCGTTGAGCCACGTCAGCCCGAGGGCGATGGTCCGTGGGACGGTGCGTGGCTGCTCGGGGGCGGGAGTCAGGCCCAGCGGGATCGCGGTGAGCAGCAAGGCGGCCGCGGTGACCGCCGCCGCCTCGGCGAGGCTGCGCTCGGCGATCGCGCGCAGCGCGGTGCGGCGGGGGTGGCGGAGGAAGCCGAGGCTGTCCGCGGCGGCGCGGCCGATCATCGGTCCTCTCCTGCTCTGAGGGGGCGTGGTGTTTGTGGCAGACTTCGGGATCCGCCCCGGGCGAGCGGCGGGTTCGACCATACGTGCCCAGAGGGGAGCGGTGAGCGGGATCCGGCGATGCGGCTGACCCGCCGGCCGGAGGCCCCCGACGTCTCCACCGGCCAGGTCGAGCGCCTCCGCGAGGCGGTCGACATCCTCCACCGCGTGATGGGGATCACCGACCACGCCTTCCGCCAGGCGGTGGTCGACGGCTACATCGTGCTCCCCCCACCGCTGCGCGAGCGGGTCGCCACCACGGTCTCGCCGGAGATCCACGCCGACTACCTAGCCCGGATCGCCGAGCTCACCACCCAGGCGGACCGGCTGCGGGAGTGGTCGGCCCGGCTTCCCGAGGCGGGGGTGGTGGTGCCGAAGCCGGAGGCGCTCGACCCGGTCCGGCTGCTCGCCTGGATCCGCCGGTCGGGGGCGGAGGCCGCCCGGGCCCCCGCCACCGGCGTCGCCGCGGCAGTGGTGGCGTCCCCGCCCCCGTCGAAGCCCGCCCCGACCGTGGAGGCGGTGGCCGCCACGCCTCCGCCGGCGGCCGGCCCCGCCGCCGCGGTGCTCGGCGCCGGGCAGCGCCGCCCGCTGGTCGCGGCGGCCGCGCTCCTCGCCGTCGCCGCCGTCGCCGGCGCCGGGGTCGCGGTGCTCCGGCCCTCGTCGCCCCCCACCCGCCCCCGCGACACCGCTGCGAGCACCGGGCCGGTGGCGGCGCCGGGCGCTCCCCCGGTCCGGAGGGGAGAGGCGGTCGCCGCCGGGCCGGGCAGCCAGGCGGCGGTGCTCTTCGGCGGGGTGTCCCCGGGCGGCGGGCTGCTCGACGACACCTGGGTGTTCGACGGCCGCGGCTGGTCCGAGGTCCATCCCGGCACCGCCCCGGCGGCGCGCGCCGGCGCCCTGGTCACCTACGACGCCGCCCGCCACCTCGTCCTGCTCACCGGCGGCCGCGGCGCCGCCGGCACGCTCACCGACACCTGGGCCTGGGACGGTGTCGGCTGGATCGCCCAGCTCCCCGAGACCCCGCCCCGGCTGGGGCCGTGGTCGGGGATGGCCGCCGACGCCGCCACCCGCTCCGTGGTGCTGGTGACCGGGCGGGGCGGCGCCCCGGCGCAGACCTGGCTCTGGGACGGACGCAACTGGTCTCCGGCCCGGCCCCCGGTCGAGCCGGTGCTCAGCGGGCCGCCGGTGATGAGCCTCGACCCGCTGAGCGGGCACCCGCTGCTGGTCACCACCGCCGGCCCCGGCGCCGCCCCCGCCTCCACCTGGAGCTGGGACGGGCGCAGCTGGAGCATCCGCACCCAGGGTCCGGCGGTGGTGGTGCGTCCCGGGGCCACCTGGATGGCGGCCGACCCCACCGCGCACCGGGTGCTGCTCTTCGAGACCGGCACCGCCGGGGGCGCCACCTGGGTCTGGAACGGCAGCCGCTGGTCCTACGTCTTCTCCGCGGTGGCCCCTGCGATCGGCGCCGAGGGGGTCGCCGCCGCGCTGGTCACCGACCCGGTGGCGGGGCGGCCGCTGCTGGTCGGCGCCGGCGCCCCCGGCGACCCCAGCCGCTTCCGCCGCGGCTGGCACTGGCGGGGCGACGGCTGGAAGGCGGGATAGCTCCGGCCCCTATGCCGGAGGCGGCACCGCCCTCATCACCGCCTCGGCGAGCCGCTGCTGGCCGAGGACGGTGGGGTGGATGTCCACGTCGGCGCAGTCGATGAGGCTGCAGAGCGGGGCCGCGTCCGCGGGGTGGTTGATGGCGGCGTCGGCGTTGAGGGCGTGGAGGAGGTCGTTGCTCCCCAGCGCCACCACGATCAGCCGCAGGTCCTGGCCGTGGGCGGCGATCGCCTCGAGGGCGGCCGCGCGCTGCGACCGACGGGCGAGGAGTGGCACCTGCCGGCGTCCCGAGCAGCGGATCGCGTAGGACAGCGTGGTCTCGCCGGGGCAGGCGATGTCGTAGAGAGTCCACGGCCGTCCCTGCGCGGCGAGCTGCCGCTCCACCCGGGGTGCCCAGGAGATGTTGGTGCCGGCCAGCCCCGGGTCGCGGGTGTAGCCGAACGTGATCGAGTCGCCGACGGTGAGGAACCACGGCCGTCCCGGCTCCGGCGGCCGCCCCGCCACCGGGACGTCGACGGCGCCCGACCTGCCATCTCCCGCCGCTCCCCTCGGGGCCGGGCCGGCCTGGGTGGCAGGGAGCCGCCCCGACGCCTGGGTGGTCAGCCCGGTCCCGGAGTGCGCTCCCCAGGCCGCGACCGCGCTGAGGACGAGGACGGCGGCAAGGGCGCGCAGTCGCGACATCTCGGACTCATGGTACGCAGGTCTCCAGATCGGCGCCCTCGCGGGTCCGGCTGCGACCATGGGGCGGTGCAGCTCATCGGCCACGCCGGGCTGGCGTCCTCCCGCCCCGGTGGCACCCACGACCGCGCCGGTCTCGACGCGGCGCTGAGCCTCGACCTCGCCCGCATCGAGGTGGACGTGGCCCGCTGCGCCGACGGCGCCGTGGTGCTGCGCCACGATCTTCTGCTGCCCTCGGGCCGTTCGCTCCTGGAGGTGAACCTTGCCGAGGCGCGCGCCGAGGCCCCGGGGCTGCTCACCCTCGACGAGGCCGTCGAGCACCTCGCCGGCCGGCTCCCCCTGCTCCTCGACATCAAGCACGACGCCGTGGTCGACGCCCTCGGCGGCTGGGCGGCGGGGCGCGCCGACTCCGACGTCCTCGCCGTCTGCACCGACGCCGCCTCCGCCCTGCGCCGCCTCCGCGAGCGGGCGCCGCGGATGGCCCGCTGGCGCACCCTGCCGGTCCACGCCCCCGGCCCCGACACCGGCGCCCGCCGCCTCGCCGCCTGCGCCACTCGGGGCCTGCTCCCGGGGCGCCTCGAGCGGCTCGCCGCCGAGGTGGGCGCCGCCGCCGTCACCGTCGACCGCTGGGCGGTCACCACCGGCCTCTGCGCCGCCGCCCACCGCCTCGGGCTGCCGCTCACCGCCTGGACGGTGAACCGGCCCCGCACCGCGGCGGTGATGCGCCGGCGTGGGGCCGACTACGTCACCACCGACCTGCCCCGGCTGCTCGGCGCCGCGCCACGGGCCGGCTGCGGGCTGGGATGATGCGGGCAGACACCCACCCCCGCGACCCCGGGAGCCCGCCATGTCCGTCGTGAAGATCAACGTGCTGACCGTCCCCGCGGAGATGCGCGAGACCCTCGAGAAGCGGTTCGCGGCGCGCGCCGGAGCGGTCTCGTCCGAGGACGGCTTCGAGTGGTTCGAGCTGCTCCGGCCCACCGGCGGCACCGACCTCTACATGGTCTACACCCGCTGGCGCAGCGAGGAGGACTTCGACCGCTGGCGCACCTCCCAGGCCTTCGATCGAGGCCACGCCCAGCACGCCAAGGGCGGCCCCGCGGCCTCGGGCTCGGAGCTGTGGAGCTTCGAGGTGCTCCAGTCGGAGGGTCCGCGCGCCGGCGCCGAGGCGTCCAGCACCGCGTAGGTTCACGCCTGCTGCGCCTCGGAGCCGGCGTCGAGCAGCGCCCTCAGGCTTTTCTGGATGTCGTCGACGCGGCCGTCGGCGACGGGGCGACCTGCTCCGCGCGCCGCGCCAGGCGGGTGGCGAGGTCGGTGATCACCCGGTCGAGCAAGGCGCGGAAGAGCCCTCCCGTGCCGGGGAGGCGCGGCTCGAAGCCGCTCTCCCAGGAGATCTCGGTGCCTCCCTCCCAGGGCGCCAGGGTCACCACCGCCCGGTAGCCGCGCAGCGGCAGGCCGGAGCGCAGCTCGTAGATCAGCCGGTGGGGCGGCTCGAAGCCGGTCACCTCCTCGCGGCTCACCACCGGGCCGATGCCGAACCGGCGCAGCGCGCCCACCCCGTCGGCGACCGGCGAGCCCTCGCGCTCGAGCTCGGAGGTGGTGAAGGGGGTCCACTCCCGCCACCGGCGGGCATCCGCGAGCACCTCCCACACCCCCTCCACCGGAGCGGCGGAGCGCGTCGCCACGTGGACCCGGTGCTCGTTCACCGTGGCGCCATCGCCGTCCAGAACTCGGGGAAGTAGCGGGCGATGTCCTCGAGCGCGAAGCTGCGCAGGATCGCCTCCGGCGGCTCACGCTCGAGCAGGAACTCGAACGCCCGGCGCAGGGTCCGCTCCGGTGGCTCGCCCTCGGCCGCCACCCGTCCCAGCATCTCGGGCCGGGCGGTGACGCGGTGCTCGGTGCGGCCGGCGACCCGCACCGTGTAGACGTCGCCGCCGCCGGCGGTGACGGTGACCGCGGGGCTGCTCATCGCCGAATGATGCCGCAACGGGGCTCAGGCGATCAGCGAGGGGACCTCGTCCGCGGCCTCGGCGCCGGCGGTCCGCGCCGGACGCCGCCGCCGGTTCGGGGCCAGCCCGCGCCGCCAGACCAGGGTGCCGGCGGCGGCGGCGGCGACCGCGGTGCCCCCGGCCACGAGCAGGGCTGGGGTGGTGCCGCGCTGGCTCAGCCAGCCGGTCAGCACGCCGCCCAGCGGAGCGGTGCCGAAGAAGACGTAGGCGTAGAGCGAGAGCACCCGGCCGCGGAGGTGGTCGGGGACGATCAGCTGCAGGGTCGAGTTGCTGTTCGAGGTGAACAGTGAGAACGCCACCCCGATCACCGCGAGGATGATCGCGGCCGGGACCAGGCCGCGCTGCGGAGCCAGCAGCATCTCGCCGGCGCCGAGGGTGGCGGCGCCGCCGAGCAGCAGCGGCCAGCTCGCCCGTCCCCGGGTCGCCGAGAGCAGGGCGCCGGCGAGCGCCCCGGCGCCGAAGCACGCCGAGAGGGCGCCGAACACCTCGGGCCCGGCGTGCAGGGTGTGGGAGGCGAGCACCGGCAGCAGGACGTTGAAGTTGATGCTGACCGTGGCCACCACCAGCATGACCAGGAGCACCAGCAGCACCGGGGGCGTGGCCCAGGCATAGGTGAGCCCGTCGCGGAGGCCGCGGAGCACCGATGTCCGGGTCTGCGACCGCGCCACCGGGTGCAGCTCCTCGCGGCGCATCAGCAGCAGCGCGGCGAGCACCGCCAGGTAGCTGGCGGCGTTGATGAGGAAGCAGAGCCCCACCCCGGCGGTGCCGATGAGCAGGCCGCCCAGGCCCGGCCCCATGATCCGCGAGGCGTTGAACAGGCTGGAGTTGAGCGCGATGGCGTTGGGAAGCTCGCGGCGGCCCACCATCTGCATGGTGAATGCCTGCCGGGAGGGCGTGTCCAGCACCATCACCAGGCCGCTGAGCGCGGCCACGGCGTCGACCTCCCAGACCACCGCGAGCTGGGTGAGGACGAGCACCGCGAGCAGGGTGGCGCAGAGCATCGAGGCCGCCTGGGTGGCCACCAGGGTGCGGCGGTTGTCGAGGCGGTCGGAGATCACCCCGCCGAGCAGGCCGAGGACGGCGAAGGGTCCGAACTGGCAGGCGGCGAGCACGCCGACGGCGCTCGCCGAGTGGGTGAGCTGGAGCACCAGCCACGCCTGGGCGACGTTCTGCACCCAGGTGCCGGTGACCGAGACCACCTGCCCGGTGAACCAGAGCCGGTAGTTGCGGTGGCGGCGGACGCTGGCGAAGGTGCCCCCCCGTCCGGTGAGGACCGCGGCGCTCATCGCGCCACCGCGGCGGCGTCCCCGCCCCGCGAGCGCGCCGGCGCCGGCGCCTCGAGCAGCAGGCTGAGCGGCTCGACGGCCTCGCTCACGGCGCGGAGCTGCCCTTCGCTCAGGGCACGCAGCCGGGTGGCCAGCCACGCGGTGCGCAGCGAGCGGGCGGCGAGCAGCACCCGCGCTCCCTCGTCGGTGACGCTGAGGCCGACCCGGCGGCGGTCCGGCACCTCGCCGCGCGTGCGGGTCACCAGCCCGGCGGCCTCGAGCCGGTCGATGTGGGCGCAGATCGTCGGCGCCGAGGTGCGCTCCCGGGTGGCGAGGTCGCTGATGCCGATGCCGGGCCGGTCGCGGACGGCGCCGAGCAGCGAGAGCTGGCCCGGGGTCACCCCCAGCGAGTCGATCTCCCGGCGCATGTGCCGGGAGATGTGGAGGAGCACCGGCCGCAGCCGGTTGGCCACCGCCAGGGGGTCGAGGCCGGCGGGGCTCGGGGTGGGGGAG
>JRHI01000697.1_pt1 | contig 34331 bp, 29 predicted proteins | sample 215371 | NCBI WGS metagenome assembly JRHI01 (sample SAMN02929681, study PRJNA255918) | sediment metagenome | biome: cave system; feature: Ice Cave; material: Sediment; isolation source: sediment from deep within a dark volcanic ice cave with no known source of... ...
CCCGCACCACTTCCTGTAAATTCATGCCAAATCCGAGCCCTACGACAGAGGCCTGCAGTAGAAACCTGGAGAGCTTTTTGGCTGCGCTGCTATACGGGTGGGGAAATGCCAATCCGAACACGAGTCCCAAGGCCAGAGCCACAGGTGGAGAAACATACCCGCTGGCACTGACGAGGAAAAAGAAGATGAAAACAGCTCTCGATACCATTCGCAGGGAGAGCGCACGCGGCGACATGGCCGCGCAACGCGGCTCAGACTATGCCGCCGCCCCCTTGAAAGATTCCAGAGCTTCGCCCTCCGAGTTGTGCACGTCGAAAACCGTCAACAGCTTGGTCACCTGCAGCAAATCGCCCACTCGCTTGGTCAAGTTCGCCAGCTTAATGGAGGTGCCAGCAAGTTGTGCCGTGGTGTGCAGCGACACCAGCGTCCCTAACCCGCCCGAATCGATATAGGTCACTTCACCCAGGTTGAGAATAATGCGTTTATTCTCGGGGATAGATTTCTTGACCGTCTCCCGCAGCAGCGACGATTCCTCACCGAACACAATTCGGCCGTTGCAGTCCACTATGAGAACTCCATCCTTGGTTCGCGTTGCCAGCTTCAGTTGCATGACGACACCCCTCCTGCGCCAGTGCCGGCGGAATCCCGCTTCGGACACGAGCGCGTCTACTCACGATTGACGCCCAAGCCTATCCCTTGCGCGGCAGTTTTAGCAAGCATCCGATCTCTGAATGCGTCGGCGAATGCGACGCTTCTGACGAGTGCATCTTGGCAGTGCGTCTGACGCCCCCGTTTCCCGGCGGGGAGCAGGATTCCCCCGGTCGCTTGTCATCGTGGACAATTCATCTTTCCGAAATTAATTAACACGCCCTCAATGCTACTGAAACATTGCAGAAACATACTCTCCGTACACTTTTCTTTTCCCATGACGTCGCAATTCAGAAAGCACACACGCCCATAACCGGAGGATCCAAGACATGCGTTTACTTCTCTCCCTTCTCGCACTTGCAATCACAGTCATCGTACTGGGGTTGAGTCCTGCTATAGCGCAGGTCGGTGGGATTGCTGGAACGGTCAAGGATGCTACCGGCGCGGTCTTGCCCGGTGCACGGGTGGATGTCCAGCAGGGGCCGTCGGCCGTTTCCGATGCTCAAGGCCAGTTTCTGATTTCCAGGCTTCCCCCTGGTAACTACAAGGTTACGGTATCGTACGTAGGGTTTTCGCCCTTCGAAACGTTCGTCACGGTGACCGCGCCACAACTCGCCCGCGTGGACGCGGTCCTCAACGTTGAGAGCGCGAGCCAGGTAGTGACAGTGAGCGGCGATCGCCAGTTGGGAGAAGTGGAAGCCATCAATATCGAAAGCACGGCCGACAATATCGTCCAAGTTCTGCCGTCGAAAGTAATTACCAGCCTGCCCAACACCAACGTTGCCGATGCCGTCGGCCGTATTCCCAGCGTTTCCCTGGAGAGGGACGAGGGCGAAGGCAAGTATGTCCAGATTCGCGGTACCGAGCCGCGGCTGAGCAATCTGACTATCAATGGCGTCAACGTGCCCTCCCCGGAAGGTAACGTCCGCAACATTAAAATGGATATCATTCCCTCCGGCATTATCGAGTTCATCGAGGTGAATAAGACACTCTCCGCCAATCAAGACGGGGACGCTATCGGCGGCTCGGTCGACCTGGTGACCAAAACTGCAGGTGAACGCCCTACTTTCGACTTCGAGGGCCAGGGCGGATACACAAACATCATCGGCGGGCGCTGGCTGGATGCGTTTAATGGCACAGCAGGTCAGCGCTTCGGCGCACGCAAGCAATGGGGATTTCTGCTGGGCGGCACTTACGATTGGAACGGACGCGGCATCAACGATCTGGAACCCGCCCCCGGGGTAATAAGCGATTCCGCGGGCACGAATTTTCCATACTTTGCCAGCGCGGATTTGCGAACGTATAAGTACTATCGCACTCGCGACGGTTTCGCCCCCGAAGTGGATTACGTCATAAAGCCCGGTTCCAGCGTCTATCTCAAGGGCTTATATTCTGACTTCCACGATTTCGGCGATACCTGGGTCTACACGCCAAACGTCGGGAATACGCTCAAGTCCGTCAACGGCACGCAATTCACTTTTGCCAACAACGCGGATTGCACGGCGATCAATCAGGCCGCCGACGTTACGCAGCCCGGCAGCAATCAGTGCCAGCCCGGCTCCATGCAATACCGCCATTACATACGCCGTCCAGACCAACAGGTCTGGAGCTTTCTGACCGGGGCGAGGCATGATCTCACTTCTAATCTCATCGTCTCTGAATTCTCAATTTCCCGAGCCCACAATATAGGTGGCCAGGATTTCCCCACCGCCCGCTTCAATGGACCTGCCGCGACTTTCGATGCTCAGGGTAATCTGTTGACTCCCGGCGTAGACATTGGCCTGAACACCGCCAGAACCTACAAACCTCAATTCCCAGTTCTCTATGGCACCAATATCTTCGATCCGGCAACCTACGTCATATCCTCCTACTCCATTCCGACTTACGGCAGCTCGCAGCTCAATTTTCAGGGAGCCGCTTCGTTCGCGCATCGCTATAGCACTCACGAACATTACGGCAACTTTGAGTTCGGGCTGAAGATTCGCAACGCGCACAAAACGCAGACTGAAAACGACCAGATCTATAACAATCAACCCGGCACTCTCACCCTTGCCCAAGTTGTGGGACGCTTTTCCAATCCGACCTATTACGACAAGGCTTACCAGCTTGGTCCGCTGTCGGATTTCAGAAAGATTAGTAACCTCGCTTTCAGCAACTTATCTCAGCTAGGCTACGATCAGAGTGCGAGCGTTTCGTCCTCGATCCCGGCCGACTTCGACGCCACTGAGCGCGTCTACGCGGGCTATCTATTGAATACGATTGGCTTCGGGAAACTGACCCTGCAAACCGGAGTTCGTTTCGAGGCGACCAGTGCGACGTATCGCGCGAACGCGTTGCAATTCGATGCGAGCGGGAATCCTGTCCTGCCCGCTACGTCCGTGCCCGGCAGTTCCAGCTATGTAAACGTCCTGCCAAGCATCCAGTTGCAGTACCGGATTCAGCAGAACACAAACATCCGGGGCAGCTTCGGTATCGGCATCTCCCGGCCCAATTTCTCCGACATCGTACCTTCCAAGCAAGTGGATCCGAACACCAGCCCCTACCCCAGCATCGTGGTTGGCAATCCGGCCTTGAAGCCAACGCGGGGCAACAACTACGACATCCTGGCAGAACATTACTTCCGCCCCGTGGGAATTCTACAAGCCGGATTCTTCTACAAGACCTTGTCGGACCCCATTTATCCCACTCGGAGTCGTTTCGCCAACTCGTCCACCCAATGTGCGCAGTTTGCTATCTGTGATGTTTTACAGTCGATCAACGGACCCTCCGGCCATATCGCCGGCTTCGAAGCGTCCTGGGAACAGCGCCTTTCATTCCTTCCCGGTGTACTCAACGGCTTCGGCGTTGCCGCCAACTATAGCTACACTACGTCGCGGGTAACGTTCCCGACAGGCTTCAACGCGCCCGCAAGCGATCCCACTCTGGGCAGATCCGATCATCCGCGTTTGCAGCGTCAAGCTCCCAATAATTACAATCTTGGACTCACTTACGACAAAGCGCGCCTTTCACTGCGCTTCGCCATGAGCCATAACGACGCGAGCATCTACTCCTATTTCTGGGGACCGGTAGCGGGGGTGAGTCCGAGCGATCCCGTGCTCGGTTTGAAAGGTCCCAATGGCGACCAGTATCTCTACGCGCACACGCAGTACGACGTCCAGGGCAGTGTCCGCGTCGGCAAAGGCTTCAGCGTTGTAGCGTATGGGCTGAACCTGAGCAATGAAGTTTTTGGATTTTATCAGGGGAGCTCGGCCTATCCGATCCAGCGCGAGTTCTATCACCCAACGTTTTCTCTCGGTGTCAAATGGACCTCGGCGCCAGAATAGTGCATGGTTAAGGTAACGTTAGCATTCACCAAAACTGCGCCGCATCGCACGCCTTTAACGAGAGTAGTCATTTGCAGTCAATCAAAATGCTCAGCCATCTGGACGATCTGAGTTTCGATGGCACACTTCGCAGAAAGCATCACTCAGTCAGCATCTTAGAAGGTGGTCCCCGAAATATCAGCCGCTTTGGCCGGAAATTTGCAGGCAATCCCACTCAGAGTCCGCCCCATACTCCCTTCCATCACGTATATAATCGACTCTTCCACCTCATGAGCTACACCGTTCTGGCGCGCAAATACCGTCCGCAAAAGTTCTCCGAGGTCATCGGACAAGAGCACGTCACCCGCACTCTCCAGAACGCTATCGAACAAAGCCGCTCCGCCCACGGTTACATCTTCAGCGGCCATCGTGGAATCGGTAAGACCACCGTCGCCCGCATCCTGGCCATGGCTTTGAATTGCCGCTCGACCGGCACGCCGGTGCCCGAGCCCTGCGGCATCTGCGACTCTTGCACCGAGATTCGCGCCGGCAACTCCGTGGATGTCATCGAGATCGACGCCGCCACCAATCGCGGCATCGACGAGATTCGCGAGCTCCGCGAGGGCGCCCGCTATCGTCCCGCGCGCGACCGTTTCAAAATCTACATTCTCGACGAAGCTCACCAGATTACAGACGCCGCTTTCAACGCTCTGCTTAAGACACTCGAAGAACCGCCCGAGCATATTGTGTTCATGCTCGCCACGACGCAGCCCGAGGATATTCCGCAAACCATCCGCTCGCGTTGCCAGCACTTCAGCTTCCGGGCCGTGAAGTTCGACGATATTGTGGCGCAGTTGCGCGCTCTGAGCACGCAGGAAAAGATCGATGCCGACGACGATGCGCTCGCCCTGCTCGCCGAGGCTGGCGACGGCTCCATGCGCGACGCCCTGTCCATTCTCGATCAGGCGATTGCCTCTTCGAGCGGAAAGATTACAGCCGACGCTGTGCGCAATCTTGCGGGCGCGGGTCCGGCACACATCCTCGAAAACGTCATGCAATCGGTGGCCCGTGGCGCCAGTGAAGAAATTCTTCGTCAGGTGGATCATCTGATCGGCGAAGTCCACAGCCCGACGCACTTCGCCCGTCAGATGGTGCGATTTCTGCGCAATGCAACCGTCGCCAAAATCGCCGGTAAGGATTCTTCTCTGCTGCAGATTTCAAGCGAAGAACGCGAGCGCGTGCAACGCGTAGCCGAATTGTTTGGTGAAGAGGATCTGACGCGGCATCTGCAAATTATGCTGCGCACCCACAGCGAGCTGGGATACAAACAGGAACAACGCTTCCATCTGGAACTCGGGCTGCTGAAAATGGCCCACGCGCAACGCCTGTTGCCCATTGAACAATTGCTAAGCGAGGTTGCAGCCTCCTCTGCCGGAGGCGCTGTCCCCCGCGCTCCGGTTAGACCTTCGCTGGTCAGCAAGACCGAGAGCTCAACCAAGACTCGCATTCCCGAACCGAGTCCGACGGCACGGCCCAATTACGTTTCCCCCTTCGCCGCCGATTCCGCGCGCAAGAGTTCGCCGAAGCAGGAAGCTTTTGTTGATTCCGCGCCGCCGAGTGGACCGCACATCCTTGCGGGGACATCTACATCAGCGCGAGTGATTCTGGGCGCCGCCGCGCCGGCTACGCGGCTGCTCGACAGCGAGCCCGCCGAGGATTGCAGGGCCGCCGGCACCGCGACGCTGACACTTGAACAGGAGCCGGCACTGGAGGCAATGACTTCTCAGCCGCCGCCTGCAACTGTTATCCCCTCTGCTCCCTTAGATCAGATCGAACGCGTGCAGAACGCGGTATTGCAGGCTCTTTCGGACAACAATCAGCGCGTCCTGGTTTCCATGCTGGGGTCTGGCGAATGGAGTGTTCAAGGCAACGAATTCGTAGTCAAAGTTACAGAGTCGCAGACGGTTGTGGATATGTCGGTGGGCCCGGCCGCTCGGCGCGTGGCCATGGCGTGCGCCAGTGGAGTCCTCGGCCGCCCGGTCAAATTGAAGATTGTTCCGGGCGCCCCCGTCATAGCCGAGGCGAAGCGTAATGGTGCAAACGGCCAGCCGAGCGGTCCAGCGTTTGGAGGCCGCGGTCGCGCCGAACAGGATCCAGTAGTGCAAAAGCTGCGCGACAGATTCGGCGCGGAAATTCGCACAGTGATTGACTATAAAGAAAAACGGTGATGGAAGTTACTCGCTGCGTACTAGGTTGTCATCCTGAGCGTTGCAGCTGGTTCGCGAACCGAAGCGTCTACGGAGTCGAAGGACCCCTTTCACGCAGGCGTTAAGATGGACTTCAAAAGGAGTTCCGGCGATGCTGCCGAGCCGTGGTGAGAACTCCCGGATGCGTCCATTCCGAGATTTACGGGCACGGGGTCTTTCGACTGCATTGCCGTTCGCGTTGCGAACGGCATCTCCGCTCAAGATGACAGATGAAGCAGATTTTTATTGAAAAGCCAAACCAACGAAAGGCAGCCATGGGCGGATTCAACCTGCAAGACCTGATGTCGAAGGCCAAGTCGCAGTACGACACCCTGCAGAAAAAAATGCAGGAGACCGTGGTCGAAGCTTCATCGGGCGGCGGCACAGTGACGGCTAAAATGGACGGTCGCAAGCAATTGCTGAGTTTGCGTATCGATCCGGAAGCGGTGAAATCGGGAGACGTCGAGATGCTTCAAGATCTCGTTCTCGCGGCCATCAACGAGGCCGCGCGCAAAATCGATGCGGCACTGCAGTCCAGCTTAGGTGGAATGCTGGGCGGCCTGGGCATCCCCGGACTTTAACGACTCATTGACTCAAGTTTATTCACTCGATCACTCAGTTGCCTATGTCTAAATTTGCTGAACCAATGTCGCAGTTGATCGACGAACTTAAGAAGCTTCCAGGGGTGGGGGCTAAGAGCGCGCAGCGCCTCGCCTTCCACATCCTGCGGTCGAGCGACGAAGACGCAGACGCGTTGGCTACAGCCGTCCGCGACCTGAAGGCTAACCTGCGTCTCTGCTCGTTATGCAATAACATCACCGACGTCGACCCCTGCGCCTATTGCACAAGCCCCACGCGCAACCAGCGTCTGATCTGCGTTGTCGAGGAACCCACTAACATCGCCGCCATCGAAAAGACCAAGCACTTTAACGGCGTCTTCCACGTCCTGCACGGGGCAATTTCTCCTCTGCACGGAGTCGGCCCGGAGCAGTTGCGAATCTCAAATCTCATCACCCGTGTCGACGCCGGTGGAGTCGACGAGGTCATCGTTGCCACCAACCCCACCGTCGAAGGCGAAGCCACTGCCACGTATCTCTCCCAGCAACTCAAGCGCGCCGGCATGAAAGTAACCCGCATCGCCATGGGCATCCCGGTTGGTAGCGACATCGAATACACCGACGAGATAACCATGTTGAAGGCCATGGAAGGTCGCCGGGAACTGTAGGTGCTGTGCTTCCGAGACCCACTACTTCCTGTGCATCTTGTGCAAAACTTTGCTTCTCGCCCACTTTGAGAGGTTTCCAGCTGCCTGCCCGGGTACGTAGCAACACCTGTGTTTGCGATCGTTTCCGCAGTTTGTTGACGCATGGCGATAAATGTCCTCTGGCATGCTACTTGCACGTCCTGACATGTCTGTTCCCAGCCCCGTTATCTTCGAACCGACCGAATGATGGGACTGACATTCTGGACTGGGCGTGAAGGGAGCAGGAGCCGGGCAACCGGAATGGCTTCAACTCCAGCCCTAGTCAGCTCAGCGCCAGTCGCGCCGCGCTGCGATGTAACCGCATCCAACTCGACGCCTCGAGAAACCGGGCCAACCAGCCCGGCTTTCTTTTTGGCAGTTGCTTGTCTCAATCCGGGCGTGCGTTGCCGTGCGTTAAAGATTCGTACCGGAGTGACCCTGAGTGTGTTTGAGGTACTACGCGATGGAGTTTGAATCTGGATGGTCCCCACGTCGGCCTGGAGACACTAAGGACGCGAAATGATAGCGTGAGAAACGAAGGCGACGCCGAGAACTGAACCGGCACAGGCTCAGCACAGTGCTTCAGTATCGAGGAAGCCGTTGATTTCATCTTCAGCGGACGTGAGGCCTTCGGGGAGAATGCCTCGGTTGTACTCCGCCATGCGATTCTTCCACTTAAGGAAATCGGTGATACTTTGCGGCTCGATCCGAACTTCCACGCGGCGCAAGCTGGCCAGCAGCAAGTTCATCTCGTGACGAAAGCCAGTGGCCGTGCGCAGGTTTTTGGCGGAGGGATAAACCATCTCGACGGCATGCCCGCAAACTTCCAGCAACCCCCAGCCCTCAGGAAGTTCCTCGCGGCGCATCAGGCCTTTGGGCGTCAAGTAAAAGCGCTCGTCTCCCACACCACCTTCCGGCTTAAGACGAAAGGGTTTGGCGCGATCGGCCAGAAAATCCGCGCGGGTTACCTTGCACTCGACCAGCACCGAGTGGCAGGCGCGCTTCCATCCAATGGCATCAGGCATTTCGCCGCTCACGCAAGCCTGCTCGGAGAGCACGAGGCCGCAGCCATAGTACCGAAGCCACCGTACAGCTTTTTCAACCAGTTGAGAATGGGTCATGTTTCGGACAAGTCAGGACCTTTCCCTTGTACCTCGAACGGCCTTTGCCGGGAAAGTGACGGAGTAGCTTCTGGCTGTTAGCTCTTGTGTCCAGAGCCTCCGAGCGGCCGTCAGAGCTTGTCCATTTTGTTTTGAAAGCGTTCGGCTTCAGCCCATGAGGTTGCGGGAAAATTTGGGAACCGTATCCCGTGACACAACTAGCCGTCTCCTAGAAGCCGCTGAGGGAGATCTCGTCTGCGAAGCATGTGTCCCGGAAGCCCGCTCGCCGTCACACTTTCTCGATCGTCACCTTCTTCACGACTACATCTTTGTTCGGCTTGTCCTGACGGCTGCGGGGCACCTTCACGATCTTGTCTGCGATGTCCTGGCCTTCAACTACTTCGCCGAAAATCGTATGTTTCCCTGTGAGCCAAGCCGTGGGCGCGAGCGTGATGAAAAATTGCGAGCCATTCGTATTTGGCCCGGCATTAGCCATGGCGAGCTTGCCTGCCTTGTCAAACTTGTGCGGCGAACCTTTGGTCTCGTCCTCAAACTGGTAGCCGGGGCCCCCTGTGCCTGTACCCTGAGGATCTCCGCCCTGGATCATAAAGTCCGGTATTACGCGATGAAAAATCGTCCCATCGTAAAGTCTGTCTTTGGACTTCTTGTTCGTGCTGGGATGTGTCCACTCTCGTTTGCCTTCGGCGAGCTCGACGAAGTTGGCGACCGTTTTAGGCGCCTCTTTTTCGAACAAGCGGCAGACGATGGTTCCCTCACTGGTTTCAAACGTGGCGTAGAGTCCGGGTTGGCGAGTCATGTGCGATCCTTTCAGTTAGTCGTTAAGTGATGCTGCTTTCAAATCAGCTCGCTCAGCAGCCGCACTAATTCGGTTTGGGCGGTGTCTTCGGCGTTGAAGAGGCAGGTTTCGTCGCCGTAGTGCCTGCAGGTCTGGCTGCGGTGGCCGAACTACCGCGCACGATGCTCACGTGTTTGATCTTGACCGGGCGAAAAGGCTTGTCGTTACTGGGATCACGAGCCATTCGTGCGATCTGCTTTTCGAGCACAACACTGGGTTCGTCGCACTGGCCGAAAATGGTGTGCCGGCCGTTCAGGTGCGGCGTCGGTACCTCGGTGATGAAGAATTGCGATCCGTTCGTGCCCGGACCGGAATTAGCCATGGCCAGGCGACCGGGACGGTCGAACGTCAAGCTGGGCACAATTTCATCCTTGAACTTGTAACCTGGATCGCCCGAACCGTTGCCTGCCGGGTCACCTCCCTGGATCATGAAGTTGGGAATGATTCGGTGAAAAATAGTGCCGTCGTAAAGCGGAACGCCGTGCTTCGTCGAGCCGCTGACAGGATTTTTCCAATCCTTTGTACCGTTAGCCAAGCCAATGAAGTTGGCGACCGTTTCAGGCGTTTCTTTTTCAAACAGGGTGCAACGCAGCGTGCCGGCAGTCGTGTCAAGGACGGCCGTAGGGGTGCCGGAAGCTGCGTGATGAACCGGAGCCTTGGTTGCTGTTCCTGATTTGTGAGCGGCGCTGGGCTTGGTCGCGGGCGCCGTCTGCGCGGCCTGTGACTGGGATCCCGCAACGGAGGCGGTCATTAAAACTAATACCAAGATGGCAAAGTTCTTCTGCATCAGGGCTCCTTGACAGTGCGGAATCTCAATGACTCAAAAGGCAACATTGCATTGTACGACAGCGAGGCTGCCGATTTTTCAGTCCCTGTACGGAGTTTGCATGTTGAGCTTTAATGCGTTCGGAGCAGCCCTGCCGACTGCTCCCGGGTGACCCGTTCCACCGCTGCGAACACGCGCAGCAAATTACCGCCAAGTATCTTCTTGATATCTTCTGCCGCGTAGCCGCGATCAAGCAGAGCTTGAGTGATCTTAGGAAGGTCAGCAGCCGAATCGATGCCCTGGGGAGTCGCGCCGCTGACGCCGTCGAAATCGGATCCAAGGCCCACGTGGTCAACTCCCGCCACCTTGGCAATGTGATCGATGTGATCGATAAGCATTTTCAGCGGCGGACGCGGAATCTTCGCCATCCACTCGCGCTCAATCCGGTCACGGTCGACGTAGGCGATCGGCTTGCCCTGCGCTCTGAGTTGATCCTCATATCGCTGAACGGCAGCCGCTTGATCCTTGGCTTGAGCTTCCATAGCCTTGCGAAAGTCCTCGTCGAGGAAGCCCGAGTAGAAATTAACCTGCACAACACCGCCATTCTTCGCCACGGCGCGCAACATGTCATCCGTCATATTCCGGAAATGAGTGTCTAGAGCGCGCGCCGATGAATGGGAAGCGATGACTGGCGCTTTGGTGACGGCGATCGTATCCCAGAATGTCTTGTCGGAGACATGCGAAATGTCCACCATCATCCCCAGACGGTTCATTTCAAGCACTACCTGCTTGCCGAAGCTGGTCAGGCCATCATGGTGCTGCACCTTTGCGTCGTTGATGTCGCCGGAGGAATCCGCCCACTCGTTAGTGTTCGACCACGAGAGCGTCATGTAACGCACGCCCAGCCGATAATAGTCGCGCAAAAGGCGGAGGTCGTTCTCGATGGAGTGCCCGCCTTCAATGCCCATCAGCGCGGCGAGTTTGTGTTGTTGGTGAGCGCGCTCGATGTCGGCGACGGAGTAAGCCATCATCATGCGATCAGGATGGCGTGCGGCTTGCTCGTAAACGGAATCGATCAGGTCGAACGTATGCTGTGCAAAATGACCCTGGTTAGTTTCCGGATCCACCCAGATGGAAAAGAATTCGGCGCTCAGGTTCCCGCGACGCGCTTTATCCAAACTGAGATGCCCGACATCGTTGGGATCGGTGGATCCAATGTCGAAGCCTTCGTCCAGAAAGCGTTGCGGGGTATCGGCATGGGTGTCGACGACGATGGCGGAATCGTGGATGGCACGGGCGCGTTCGCTGATTGGCGTGTCAAATTTGTCGGAAGGTTTCGAGGACGTCTGCCCCGCGCCGAGAGACGAGAGCAGTACCAGAGTGAGCGCGAAGAGCGCCAAACGAAAATGAAGGATCCTGCGACAGGTCATAGATGTTTCCGCCAGTGACTTACCGGGCAAGCCATCGATTGTACAGGCACGCGCTGCGCAGGAGAAAGCGCGGTGCACACAGAATGTTCCTCGCGATGATCACCGCAAAGCGTCCAACCCGCGCTGGACGCAAATTTCCAGTGGGCGATCCGTGTCGATCACAATCTTGGGCAGAGTGATGGCTTCGTATCGCGATTTCACTTGCAGATAGAGCTGGTAGTCACGATTGCCGGCCTGATGGGCACGGCTAGCCACGTCCTGTTCCAGGCGAAGTTTTGCAAGTTCATCCGAACAGGCGCACTCAAGAATTCGCCACGGCTGGTATAGAGCCGCCGCCGCTGCGATCACGTTGCCAAGCTGGCAGCGGCGTGAAAATGGGCGCCCGTCCAAAAAGATAACGCCCGCGGGCTTCTGTTGCAGCAGGTACCCCGCAGTTTCAATCATGACCTTGAGACAAAAATCATCTTGCCGCGAAGAATATTCAATCTCATCCATCGAGAAAATGGCATGGCGGATGACGTCTTTGCTTAATACGCGACCTGACGTCTGAGCGGCAAGTTCGCGAGCGAGTGTGCTCTTCCCGGTGCCGGGCAGGCCAGCCATGAGGATGATCATAGAGAGTTGAAATTGTAGCGGATGAAAATCGAGATGGGTTGAAGCTTATTCTGCGCGGCTCGCGGCGGCAACCTGCGCGCCCGGACGCTGAGAATCAGGACGCTCCAGATCAGGATGCTCGATCGGAACAATATCCTGTGTTTCGCGCCACTGCCCGTACTGGCCGGAGACCATGATATGGAAAACCCACTGGTGACGCTCTTCTTCCGGTTCCACGAGGCCGAGTGCCTTCATGTAGAAAAGATAGTGCTCCACCCATCGAACCTGCTGCTTGTTCATGCCCCGGCGCTGTAGGTCAACGGTTACACCGGCGAGATGGGAGGATGCAGTATCGCCATCCGCAGGGGCCGCATTGCGATTGTGCCGGCGAAGTTTTTTCTGAACCTTGACCGTGCGTACTGCGGAGTTCACCTGAATCTGTTCGTGAAATCGGTGGAAGTATGCCTGGCCAAGATCCTCGGTAAAGTCGCGTGTCCAGGGACGGCTGTAACGCCGCGAGGGATCGAGGCGTGGATCGAAGCGCAGCGTATCACTGGCTCGGATCGGCAACAGAGCCCCGCTGAACTTCAACGCTTCCAACTCGTCATCATCCTGAATGCGAGGCAGATCGAGCCGGTGGATCTCGGCATTCTGCAGCAGGAGCGATTCATGGGATGGACGGAACATCGGATTCCACCGCAACCATCGCAGATGCCTGCGATGTCCGGGACGGTGCATGGTTGTCAACCGCGCGGCGAATGCCGTTCCCGATAACCCGGCGAGCAAGGCCAGAGCAACGAATTGTCGTCGTAGAGTCAACTTCGAAATACCTTTGCGCGGCGCGCCTGACTGATGACTGGCGGTATTCTAAGCCATGGTGTCAAGCCGTCAAACCTGATATTGCTGTGGAACCCTTACGTTGGTACTACTCACCTTGTTACCTGTCTTCTGGTTACTGCTTGTTACCTGCGGCTTATCAGCGCTATGAATGTGAAAGTATGGGCACGGCCAGGGCCATTCTCTTACAGATCGCACGAACCGCGCAGGTGCTAGCCACACCAGTACTTCATGGAAAAGATGCGGAGACGAGTCCCGCGGTTGCGGCGAAAGTGACAAAAATCAGCGCCGGAAAAGGTCACTGAAGGCTTGCTTCATGACCTCGCCGCTGACTTCAGAGATGGCCCGGGTCAGAGGAATGTCTTTAGGGCAAACCTCGACACAGTTCTGCGCGTAACCACACTCCTGGATACCGCCATCGCCCATAAGAGCCGCCAGGCGTTCACTCTTCAATTCCTTGCCCGTAGGATGAGTATTGAACAAGCGCACCTGCGCGATTGTGGCCGCGCCCACGAAACCCGTATCGTCATTGAATTGCGGGCAAGCTTCCATGCAGCAGCAGCAAGAGATGCAGCGCGAAAGCGGGTAGGCCTTTTCTTGCTCCTGCGGGCTAATGCGCGGACCCGCGCCCAGGTCGTAGGATCCGTCGATCGGCACCCAGGCTTTGACCGCTTTAAGATTCTCGAAAAGCACGCTGCGGTCCGTAGCCAGATCGCGCACGACGGGAAACTTTGAGAATGGTTCGAGTTTGACCGGCTGCTCGAGATTGTCGATCAAGGCGGAGCAGGCCATGCGGGCGCGTCCATTGATGAGCATGGCACAGGATCCGCAAACTGCTTCCAGACAATTCGAATCGTAAGTAATAGGGGTGGTCGCCTTGCCCTCGCGAGTGACAGGGTTGGCGGCAATTTCCATGAGGGACGAGATCACGTTCATGCCCGGATGATGGGCGAGTTCAAACTCCTCCCAGTAGGGCTTGGAAGTAGGATTGGCTTGGCGCTTAATTTTTAGGAGGACGGATTTGGAATTTGCCATTAGCTCTTACCTTTAATTACTAGCGTGTGACGCGCCAGGAAAACTTGCAAGCGTCCCAAGTGGCATGAGGGGAACCCGTGCCTTCCCGGTCTCAAAAAGTCGCGGGTAAATATCCACGCATTGCTCACTTTGCCACGTCATATTTCCTCGGCCGCGGCGGAATTAGCGAAACATCCACGGGCTCAAATTCAAATCTGGGCTCATCCGCATCCGGCGCGAAGTACGCTTTCGTTGTCTTCAGGAAATTCTTATCGTCGCGCTCGGGGAAGTCCGGTTTGTAGTGGGCCCCGCGCGATTCATCGCGCAGGCGCGCACCTTGGGCCACTACTCTCGCTAATTGCAGCATATTGTAAAGCTGGCGAGTAAAGACGACGCTCGTATTTGCCCACTGCGTGCGGTCGCTCAAGTTAATTCTTCGGAAGCGCTCCAGCATCTCGACCAGCTTCGCATCGGTTTGGAGCAGATTCTTGTTGTAGCGGATGACGGTACAGTCTCTAGTCATCAACTCGCCGAGCTCGCGCCACAGCCGAAACGGATTCTCTGTACCTTCATTATTCATCAGCAGCGCGTTATTCTCTTCCTGCTTCTTGCGCTCGGCCTCGAAGCAGCCGTTTCCATCGGAAGGCAACTGCAATCCGCGCGCATACTTCACGGCGTTCGGACCCGCGATGCCTCCACCGAAGATGCACGAGACCAGCGAGTTCGCTCCCAGGCGATTCGCTCCATGATATTGATATTCGCACTCACCCGCGGCAAATACTCCCGGAAGGTTCGTCGACTGCTTGAAGTCCACCCACAACCCGCCCATCGTGTAGTGCATGCCGGGGAAAATCTTCATCGGCGTGTCGCGAGGGTCATCCCCGACGAACTTCTCGTAGATTTCGAGGATCCCTTCCAGCTTGCGATCGAGAATCTTGCGGTCGATGTGGGTGAGGTCAAGATAGACCATCGGCTTGCCGTCGATGCCGAGGTTGTGCTCAAACACAACCTTAAAGATGGCTCGCGTAGCGATGTCGCGCGGCACCAGATTTCCGTACTTGGGATACCACTCCTCCAAAAAGTACCAGCGCTCACTCTGCGGGATCGACTTGGGATCGCGGTTATCGCCGGGCTTCTTCGGAACCCACACGCGTCCACCTTCACCGCGGGCTGACTCCGACATCAAACGCAGCTTGTCTTCGCCGGGAATGCAAGTGGGATGCACCTGAATGAATTCGCCATTGGCGTAGTAGGCCCCTTGCTGATACAGCGCCGATTGCGCCGAGCCGGTGCACACCACGGAATTCGTTGACTTGCCAAAGAGTGCGCCGTTGCCGCCGGTTGCGATGATGATGGCGTCGGCAGGGAATGACCGAACCTCCATGCTGCGCAGATCCATGGCGCAGATGCCGCGGCAGACGCGGTTGCCATCGAGCACGGCAGAAAGAAACTCCCAGTGCTCATATTTCTTTACTTTGCCTTCGGATTCGTAACGTCGTACTTGCTCGTCAAGCGCGTACAGAAGCTGCTGCCCTGTGGTCGCGCCGGCGAATGCGGTGCGATTGTATAAAGTCCCGCCGAAGCGGCGAAAGTCGAGTAGGCCTTCGGGAGTGCGATTGAACGGAACACCCATGCGGTCGAGCAAGTCGATGATGCCGGGCGCAGCGTCGCACATTTCTTTGACCGGAGGCTGGTTGGCCAGAAAGTCGCCACCGTAAATGGTGTCGTCAAAATGTTGCCAGGTCGAATCGCCCTCGCCCTTCAGATTTTTGGCGGCGTTGATGCCACCTTGCGCGCACACCGAGTGAGAGCGCTTCACCGGGACGATAGAAAAGAGATCGACGCTCGCGCCCATCTCGGCGATCTTGATGACGGCGGAGAGTCCGGCGAGGCCTCCGCCGATGACGATAATTTTGGGAGCTGCCATCGTTCCTTATCGGCTTTCTGTAAATTGCTTGTTGTTCATCGCTGCAGTACCGGGTTCGGTGGGTTGTTGCGAGCGAGAGCGGAAGGAAGTAAGGCTGGCTAATCCCGCTCCGGTCAAAACAAAGAAAAGTGCCAGACACACGACCAGGAACCGCTTCCGCGCCTTCTCCCCGGAAACGATGCCCCACTTTGCCGCGAACAGCCAGATGCCATACGCGAAGTGCCATGAGGCCGCGATCAAACCTAAAACATAAAACAGGAATAACGGAGTCTGGAATACTTCGGACTGGACCTTGCCGAAAGAAGCGTTCGGGTACGCGTGCAGGTCAACTCCGGTAAAACGCATCGTCCACGTATGCCACACGATGTAGGCGAAAGCGATGCCGCCAGTCCAGCGCTGCGCGGTGTACATCCAGTTCCCAGTCCAGGGGTAGGAGATGGTATTGCCATCCCCCCGATACCAGATGTAAAAACCGTAGAGCGCGTGGAACGCGATGGGGAGCCAAATGCCGAACAGTTCCAGGAAAAAAACCAGCGGAAGATTGGCCAGGAAACTTACCTGCCGCGCATAGGCGTCGGGCCCACCGATCGCGGTGGAGTTCGAGATGAGAATATGTTCGAACAGGAAGGCGCCGACTGGAACGATTCCCGACAGGGAATGCAGGCGGCGCAAAAGAAATGATGTTCCTTGGCCAGCCCGCAGAGGAGCAACCCCATGCGCTACTGCGGGAGCGGTAGAACTGCCTGCTGACGCCACTAAACGCTCCTTATGAGTTCGGATGGCAGAAGAGAACTTTTTATTATCTTGGTGCGAGAGAAGAGAAGTCAAGGCCACGCTCGATAGACAAGCTGCCTGGCAGCATGAGATCGCGAAAACATTCAGTAAGTTTCCTGCCTGCTTTTGGACATCCACCCCAGGAAATTCCGGAAGGCTGCGCCGCGGTGGCTGTAGAGCGCCTTTTCTGCGGCGCTGAGTTCGGAAAATGTCTTGTCTATCTTTGGAAAGTAAAATAGAGGATCGTAGCCAAAGCCGTTCACGCCCCGCGGGGTTGCGAGGATTATTCCTTCAGCTTCGCCGCGAAATGTGGCAAGTGTCTCTCCATCGCGGGCGGCGGCAAGCACGCAGACAAACCTTCCCGTGCGCCCGGCAAAGGGAACATCCTGCAGTTCGCGCACCAGACGAGCATTGTTAGCAGCGTCATCGGTGTTCGCATCGGCTTGGTGCGGTTCCTTATACAGCACATCAGGCGCAGCGTAGCGTGCGGAGTGTACACCGGGCGCCCCTTGCAGCGCGTCGACTTCCAGTCCGGAATCGTCGGCCATCACCATTGTGCCCGAAACGTGACGGCTATACTCCTCAGCTTTTTTCCGGGCATTGGCTTCGAAAGTCAGGCCATCTTCGACCACTGCCGGCAGGGAAGAAAAATTGGGAATTGGGGAAACTTCGACGTTGTGGACCGTAGCAGCGCCGGCGAAATCCCGCAGCTTTCCCGGATTGGAGGTTGCTATAAAAACTTGTCGCATCGCGTTTTTCGTTATGCTCGCTGCCGTCGGAATAGGAGCCATCGACCGCGCCGCCAAAGAACCACTATCAAAAGCACCGTAACAGCCGAAATCACGATGCCAAGGGTTCGATCCCATGTCCGCGTGAACTCGATTTCGACACGATTGGAGCCGCGCTCCACCGGAACCAGCATCTGGCCCGTGCCTTCGCGCGTTCCTGCGTGCACCACGCGACCGTTGACCAGCACACGCCACGCTGGGTAGTTGAATAAACGCAGGGCAACTCTCGAAGACGACGACATTTCCGCGGTAAAGGTCTTGGACTCCGGTCCCCAGTGCAAGACATGGATTATTGCGCGCGCCGGCCCGTCCCCGGTAACACGGCGAGCATCTTTATTGATGGCGGAAGGATCCGCTCCCAGCGGAGTGTACTCGTCAGTGCCCTCGTAGCCCGCGCCGGTCGCTATGTTGTCCTGCATCTCACGAAGGTCGCCGGCATTGTCCCACCACGGCGCCTGGATGCGATGCCAGCCGACCACGACAACGATCACCAGAGCCAGGCAAACAACAAAACGCATCCACCAGCGGCGTAGCCCAACCGCCACCAGGACAGACATGACCATGCTCAAACAGAGCAACCATCGCCAGGGAAACTGCATGAAGCGCAACTTGGGAAGGAAATCCCATAGCAAGCCAGTGCCCGGAAGCATCAGAATGCTGCATGCGATTGACCAGACCGCCAAGCCGTACCAGATTTCAAACTTAGGGTTGCGCCCGCGCTTTGCTGCCCACCCCGCAAAAAATATCACGGCCATTTCCGCTAAAGCCACCCAGGAAATAATGCGGTTGAAAGCGTCATGGTCAGCGTCACTGGTGTGACTGAACAGGAAATTGTCCTGGGGCCTTGATCCGGCCGACACCGCCTGGGCGATGTTGATCCATCTCTGCTCGTAGATCGCGGGAAGAAGATAAAAAGCGGACAATGCCGCGCCCAGCGCCACCGCGACTGCCCCAAACGCCAGGTGACGCCACGATCGGTGTTTTAAGCCCGTGACCAAAAGCAAAAGTACCAGAGAGTAGTGAATCATGAGGGCCGCTGGGGCATTGGTAAGCCAGGCCGCGGTCAGTACAAGAGAAAGTGGAACTACCACCCGCCAACCGTTCTCGGCAGCCTTCAGGACCAGCAGAACCATGAGGGGCAGCAGGCAACTCGCCAGCAATTCCGCGAATGCACTTCGCCAGTAGACAATCACAAGGTGGTAAGGATTTGCCGCATAGAGCGCTGCCGCAAAAATCGCGTCGCGGCGATCGAGCCACCTGCGCGCGAGGGTGAACATTGAGAGGCCGGCAGCGACCAGCACAATCCAAATGTAGATGCTCGCAGCGACGGTCCAGGGAAAGATGGCGCTCAGGGCCGCGCCTAAAGTCCACGACGCGGGGGGATAAAACAGGAAACGGGGCTCGCCATAAGCGAAGTGGGCCAGTGAAGCCCAGCGTGGATACGGGATCCCCAACTTCCACTGCGAAAGCACTTCCAGCCACGAGTAAAGGTGGAATTCGACGTCGTGTCCGGAAGGTGTTCCCAAGAAGAGGAAAGGAGTTTCAATCGCGAGCGCGGTGAGACCTAGAACGAGCAGCGGACTCCACAGCAGGGAAGGTTGTGGCGGGCTCGTCATGGGGGCAGAAGGCGCTGCGATTACCCGCGTCACCTCTTTTCGATTCGTCGCCAGAATTGTTTTCCCCTCGCCGAATCCGCCGGCACTGTCCGACCCCACTCCAGTCTATATTTAACCCAAATTTAATATTGCTGAAACGACTTCGTAATAGTGATCGACTACGGTGGTGGCATTGGGGTGGAACAGACCGCGAAGATTTAAAGGAACCGTGCCGAGACGGGTGCGGGTCCTTTAATCTTGCGGAGCACCTCACCGGCGAAGCCTGGTTGCTCCGCGCACCATTTCTTTCCGCTCGCCCGCATTACCAGCGCCCTGCAGGTTCTGCGACTTTCCCTTCCACGAGAGGCCGTTCTGCACAAGGGCCAGGTGAGCCAGCATGCCTGCGAGCGAATGAGATTGGCAAAGGCGGATTCGAAGTCAGACGGAAGCGAGGTCTTCAGAGGTGCGTTGGCGGCGAAGTTCCGCGAGAAACTCGTCCTCTTGCAGCGTGATCCCACTGCGCAAGAGATCCAGCAACTCATCTTCCATGTCGTCGCCTGCCTCGAGTTGAGGTACTTCGTCATGCTCAAACTGGCTGAGATCCGCCACCAGGGCTCGAGGCGAAATCTCGAGTTCCAGCATTGTTTCGGGGCAACCACGTAGGAAACTGATTAGATTCCCGACCTGCGCTCGCTGCTCGGCGGTGCGGGAAGGGAACTCAACGCCCATGCCGTATCCGGGATGAGAGACGCGCACCATACCTTCCGTATGCACTTCGATCTCTTCGGTTTTCAAACACAAATCGACCAGCGACCGCTCTGGAAAGGGCGCTTCGATTTGAACGTAACATCCACCTAGACTCAGGTCCGTGAGCTTACAGTGGGGAACCGTCTCTTCGGGGCCTGCAGAAGCGGTGATAGCCGCCGCGTGGACCCAGTTCTTCAGTACGGCTGAAACGTTCTCGGGGAGATCCAGAAAATGTACGCCGGTTTGGCCATTTGGATTGGCCCATGCCACTCGTCCGTGCCCCTCAATTTGCAAACTCCCTGCGGGCAGCTGAAAACGGACAGCAAAGATATCGCCGCGAATCTGGGGCCCCGCAGTTAGTATTTCCATTCCCGTCTCGCTAAGATCGAGAAGAATCCCATCAATTTTTCGAAGATCTGGAAGCGTGAGCTCCACGGGGAGCTGCACGGGTACGCGGAAAGCTCGACGGCGCTCCCGGCTCAACAATGCGGCCACCGCGCGCAGTCCCGCTCTTGCCGCCTTTTCTGACAGAGGCTTGCGCAGCACAAAATGCGCCCCTGCGGTCAGAATGTCACGCACTCTTGCCGCGTCAGCCACCAGGGCCACGGTTAGCGGCGGCGGACCGGAACCTAAGTGACATGCTTGGTGGAAAACACATTCGGCGGTGGTCGCATCCTCAAAATCCAACAGTAGGGCGTCGAATTTTTGTTCGGCGAGACGCGCAATTGCGGTCTCAGGATTACTGGAGCGGTCCAGGGCGATGCCGAACGCGGGCAAAATTCGGCCCAGGATATCCGCAGCCGAATCATCGGTCGAGACCAATAAGGCCTGTAGCGTCATAGGTATAATCCGCCGTCGCTAGCCGCAGACTAAGGCCAGCGGGGTGCCGAGGGCCGGGCCGCCTTCGAAGAAGCGGAGGGGCCGGAACTCGCACCCGCCTTGGCAGCCATCGCGTCGGTTTGCCCGGCTATCTCGTCCACTTCCGCCAGGACTGAGTTGTCTTCATCGTCGTTCTCGGCCAACAGGGGGGCGACCTCTCGTAGCTTCTCCGCCGCCTGCTGGAGCATCTCGATCTGTTTGCCAAGTTGGGCGTACTTAGCCTGCTTTTGACGCAGGACCTCATGAATATCTTTCATACATCCCCCTAGTGGCAAATCTAAGGACGTGGGGCGGCACCGTCAACGGTAATCCCCCAACCCAGATTACTGGGGTAATCCCAATAAAAAAGGCCTCGCTCAGCGAGGCCTTCTTTCAAAGCGTCAGTACAGCTAGGCTAGGCTTTCACCTTGCGACGTAAAGCGCCTGCCAAGCCAACCAAACCAGTTCCCAGTAGGCCGAGCGTGCCCGGCTCTGGAACCGTGATATTGGTGTCGCCACTGGAAATCATGGTCTGACCGTTGAAGAACCCACGTCCAGTGTTGATGGTTAGCTGAACGGTCACGCCCTGCACGGACGCTCCCGTAAACCACGCACCCACTACCGTGCCGGTCAGCGTGTAGTTATGTGTTCCATTGGCCAGAGTGATCAGGGTCCAAGTGACCGGTCCGCTGAAGGTGCCGTTGAAAATAACACCGTTGTGAACGCCGTTGGTTCCGTTTCCGGTGATCAGGAAACTACCGCCGCCGTTGAATGTGGCACCCATTTGCAAATTCCCGCTTGCCAGCGTACCAGTCGAAAAGCCCAAGGTACCCAGGTTGCCGGTGATTAAGCCACCACTCATCCCATTCACTGCGACGAGTGTTGAACCGCTGAGGCTCATACCCGCGCTGCTTCCAGAGAGGGTACCGCCGCTGTTGGTAAAGTCCACCTGACTGGAGGCAAACGCCGCCAGAGGGAGAGCCAGAGCTAGCAGTGCCATCAAAACTATCCGCTTCATAATTATTCTCCTAAACCTGCTTCGAAAACTTTTCTGTTGGATTCCAGTCATTGAGGGCTCTTTACCGCCCCCTGGGCATTCATCAGTCCGCCCCCTGACAGGAGCACCTGTGGTGCCAAAGTGATCTCGGTTGTATGTTGTTGAATCAAAACTGGTTGTGTCATTTTTACTCGAGTCGCCTAAATTGGAACTGCAAACCAATGCACACTTAGGCCCATGCTCTTGCGTTCGTGACTGAAAAATCGTGACTTCTGGTCCTGGGAACTTTCCCACGGGACCTCCTCGTTCAACGTGCCTGGAACCTGAGATGCGCAGGCCTGCTTCACTTATGGCAAATTACCAGCTGCCCGAACCTAGTCAGTAACCCCTTCGCCTGTTTATTGTGGGACCCGTTATAGGCCGCACACAGTCCTCGCCCAAGGTTCCGAGCCCGAACCGAGTCTGCTTTAGAGGTCTGCGGCACACGGGGCGGACACAAGCTCAGCCGGATAGGGAAGGCAATTTTCCAGCCGACCCCAACAAAAAAACGGCGCCCACTACGATGCTGTAAGCCGAGGTCAGTAAGGTCAATGTACGCAAGGCGACGGGACGGCGAAGCGTCGCCGAGAATAACCCGGCGGCCGAGGCGCACATCAAGGTGTTCATGAGCAGCAAGCCTGCAATGAACATTAGCAGGCCTAAGAGCCCCGCAACCGTTCCCCCCAGATTTACCGTCGTCAGAAAGAGCAGCAGTTGCGTGGGCGTCTCCGCTCCCAATCCGTGAATCACGCCGACTAGAAACGTCGATCCCGTGCCGTAGCCGTCCTTAAAGACCTGGGGGGGCTCCACTCGGGTTCCGCCAAGAAAGCGTCCTAAGCGCCAATAAATCCACAGCAATCCGTTGATCAGCAGCGTAATTCTCGTGCGCGGCCGAGCGTGGCTGTGAGACCCCTCTCTGAAAAAGGTTCCTAATACGTACAGGCCAAGCGTCACCAAGGTAATTCCAACCAACCGTTCTGCCCAGCGATCGCTGGCAGGAGGCAGAGAGATACGAAAGGCAATTGCCGCCGCGCCCAATACGGCGACGGTGGTGGCATGTCCCCCCACATAAAGCAGTCCGTACCGCATTGCATCACTGGGTCGAGATTGGATGCTGCTGATGTCTGAGATAGCGGCAATGTGGTCGTAGTCAAGCCCGTGACGGAAGCCGAGCATGGCGGCTGAGGTCAGAGCGAGCCGCAAATTCAAGCCATCAACCATAGGGATTTAAATCTCGGCAAAGCAGTGAACGCGAACGACCGCATCGGGAACAAACTGTTTTGTAGGCTAGCATACGGAGAAACGGTTCACCCGATTTGCGCCACGGGCCGGGCCGTTTCTAATTCTTGCGCAATCCTGATTCCGGCTTGGGCCCGATAAGAGCTCTCAGCCTTCGGGAAAGATTGGCCGCGAGGGAGCGATTAAAACGGGACGCCAGGTGAGGGAAGAGCTCGAATAACGATTGAAGCGTAGGGCGATCGAGAAAATAAGCTTCGACCGGTTCCAGCGCAACCACGCTCGCGCTCGCCGGCAGTTCGTCTATATACGACATCTCACCGCATATCTCACCGGGACCGATCGTTGGCAAAGCCTCCCCCGCGGAGATTTGCACGCGAACTGTGCCTTTCAGCAACAAATACACGCCGTTCGTTCGTTTGCCGCTGTGAACGATGCTTTGGCCGGGCTGAAAAGTCATTCTGACAGCCTTGTCGGCGATGAGCATCCAGTCGTTGGGAGTTAAATAAACCAAACCGTGCTTGGCCGCGGACAACACGGAAATATCCTGGTCGATGGTTTTAGCCATGGCGCGCTAGTTTTGCCCCGGAAGAAACTGTCCGTCAGGTTACAGGGACAGCAGACTGAACTGAGATTAGCAGAAAACCATAGCAACGCGAGTTAATCAACCGGGCGACCTGCACCGAGGTCGGGACGGTCTGAGGACGCATGTCTTGGCCTTGATATTGGAAATTCTGCCATCGGGAATGCGGGATTTTCTGCCGGGGTCGGGTAATTTAATTTGTCGGCTTTTTGTACGCCACCGGACCGACGGGTTTATCGGAACTGATATACCGTGGCGAGCTGTATTGCTCACTTTTTTTAATGAGGCATGATTTGCAACCTCCAATTCAAAAACCATCGAATGCACCTAGCCCCCCGATTCCTGGGAAGCCGAGGACGGGTTTGGCCTGCTGGCTTTGCAACAAGAAAGTTCCGCGCGAAACTGCCAAGACCGATGAAAACGGCGCTGCCATGCACGAAGAATGTTACGTGCTTCGGTTACATCTGAAGGAAGCATCCTAACGAGCCGTCTGACAAGATCTCTTGAATGACACTTGGGATCCACACAAAGCCGCCCCACTCGGTCCTAACTGTCGGTAGATCGAGGCTACGCTAATCTGACGGTCGGCGCGGTTTTCGCTCCCGGATTCGAGTTTCGAATAACACACGGTATACCCTTAGTCCAAGTTCCTCGATCCCGCCGCGTGCAGCGTGCGCGTCGCTTAGGTGCGGAAGGGCAGCGCGTCTGCCGTCTGCAGCGATACCCGCTGGCCTCTGGATAGGGTAGTTAACTCCGAAGCGGAGTGCAGATAAAAAAACATATGCTGTTGAAGCGGTTGGACCCGCGGGCGAAAACGCCACTCTGTCAAATGCGGCTTTGTCAAAGGCCGCTCTGTCAAAAAACGGCAGTGGCAACAAACGGGGAAAACCCGGGACGTCGCGAGCCGCTAGCCATTGCCTCGCCGCGGTACGTTCTGTAGGGAGAACTCTGGCCCCGACCGGAGTCGAAGCCAGCGAAATGGAATCAGCCTTCGTGACCGATAGGGCAAGACACAAAGTCAGGGGAATCACGGCAATCACGCGTTGCATCATTCGCTCCAAAAGCGACCCATGTCCGCGAGCGGCGCCAGCGGCGCCACAATTTGAATTAACCGCGCCCTTGTCAATCCGTAGTACCAACGCTGGATGGGGCCGCGATGTGTGCATCAGCCCTGGTGATCGCCACGGGAGCCGTTGAGGAGCCCTGCCTCTCTCGCTCTTGTGGAGTTCCCGCAATCAACCCCTTCTGCCGCCACGTCCTGTGCTTGAAACGAAACGCGTTCTTGGTCAAAACGAACCCCAAATATATCTGGCTCCGCTCGTAGCGGGACAAATTAGAAGGATTCCAGCGTTCAGCACATTTCACGAGAGTTACCTCCCCGGTCAGCCGGCCAAGAATACCCAGCAGAAGACGATTTTGACAGTGGTAAGCGGGCGGCGACAGATACGCGCGGGCACCGTACCAACTCCATTTTTGCCGAAAGTCCCACCAAGGGAGAAGGTTCTTGAGGCCTTCCACTCCAGTTCTGAACAACTGTCCAACCTTAGGATCCTCGGTCTCGACAAAGAGATCATGCAGCCCCAGCAAAGAGTTCATGAACCCGTCTTGTATTCCTGGAAGGGGCCCACCGGGCACTTCAGTGTAGAAAATGCTTCCGTTAATCCGCGCGCGAATTCCACCTTGGTCCACATCGAGATCGAATATTTTTGCAGACCCCTCCAGCAGTTTTCTCAAAGACGGTTTTTTCGTGAGGCGCCAGCCGCGGACCATCGCACTGATGACTAAACCTTGAGCGTTCGCCGAGACCCAAGGTGCTCGTAAGCGAACGTCACACTCCGAATAATCGAATGGCTGAGCCCACACCACAGCTCCATCCTCGCGCAGCACTGCTTGGTTCTCGAGCCACTCGATCTGATTCAGGAAAATTTCCCTGTACTGCAAACCTTTGCCACGAAGGTAATGCCCCAGATTGACTAATGCATACCAGGCAACATAAGCGGGCCGGTATGCCTCTCCAGTACAGCGGTACCAAACTTTGGGAATGCCCGCAGAATCCATTCTCATGGCACCCCACGTCAACTTATCGCTGTAGACGTAATAATGGAGTGAGTCGCGAGGTCCGGCAGCCGCGTCAACTTCGAGGGGATAATCGAAATTGAAATTGACAACCTCGTCCCACAATGTGCGGATCGCACAGCGCAAGGCCGATGGCTCGGTATTTTGAGGCAAGAGCATAACCCCTCAACTAGCCTCTCACCAAGAGAAGGCGAAAAGCATAGCATGAACTGAAACGCTGAAGGGTTAATTCTAAGGCTGACTAACTCCCAAGACGCCAATGCTCAACCCGACGCCATACCCTGGCTTGCCTGGCGATCCCAGGGCGCAAGTCGGAGGCACAGAGTTAATAGCTGAGCATGTTCGGGAGTCTAGAAACTTAAAAACAAAGCGTAAAAGCAAGGCGCAGCTCGCTGTAGGAATGGTGCGCCCTGAGAGATTCGAACTCCCGACCTTCTGGTTCGTAGCCAGACGCTCTATCCAGCTGAGCTACGGGCGCACTGTTGCATGTGACTGACTTCCGAACAGTTTACAGCAACTGCAACTTCGACCGCAAATCCCCATCCCTGATAAATAATTCTTTAGCGGCACCACCTCGTCGACTGTGTTTGTTGCCGTAACAGGATTCGCCGCGAAACTCGCGAAGACAAATGTACGGTAGCTAGTCCGGAGCCGAAACCCATGCTCTTCTTTGCTTCATAGAGGCACCTCCGACAGTGGCGCATAAAAAGCAAATGCCATTCCTGTGATGGCGAGGTGCTGGTAGCCCGCGTCGTCAAGGGCGCGTGGGGTTTGGCGTTCATCGGAGCGAAGCGAAGACCCCCCCTTTATAGGAGGAGCGGACGGCTCCAGGGGCAGGTTTTAGCAGGAGCGGATGGTGCTTCATGTTCACGGGATGGGCTAAAATCGACGTCGTGCGCGAAGGCTGGCTGAAGTATGGGCCAACCTTTTCTCAGCGCTTCCGCAACTTTGTCGAAAGTCCCACCATCGGGTTGCCTCCCACCAAGACGGATATCACTCACGTCCAAACAAAGGCACTCCTCTCCTAAAGTTTTTCGCGACTCACTTGCAAATTCGCTTTGTGAGCGGCGTGAGAGGCTAAAGTTTATTACGTGGGGCCTGGCTCGCAGTGTTCATCATTGTTCGTGGCTCGGCTCATTCGTCTGAGCGGGACTACTCTCGGTGGGTTGCAAACTTGCTGTTCGACGTTACAATTCCATTTGTGCCTTTTCAAGGGTGTATCGTGCTTGCGCGCACTTTCCTCTCGCATTGTCCGTAGTCGCCAAAATGCCGCTGTGTTTCGGGCGCGTCCGAACGAGGCGTCACGTCGTATGCCGAACTCTACTTTGCAGCAAGCGCCTGCAACAATTCCGCTCGTGCCTTCATCACTTCGATACGCCCGAGGTTCGACTTTTGCGGATTGGGGATCAAGTTTCGTTCGACATCACTTAAGGTAGCCCTCTTGGCTTCTAACCCATCAAGCGAGACTTTTGCCTTCGCTGGTGGCTGGCGTAGCGCTTTCTGTACGGCCAGCACATATTCTCGGTAATCGTGAATCTCCTGCACGGCGGGGGGAAGGCCTTGTTTTGGCGCTGGACTTCCCATTATTGCTTCGTAGGTCGCGCTCGGGTTTGCGGCGGTCTGTAGCTCCTTAAGAATTTGTTCTACGGTAGCAGATTCAAGCCCCCATGCCTCTCCCCAGTCGAGACCATCCTCGGGCAGCGCTCGGACGCCCGCTACGACCTGCCTTTTCTGCACCTCATTCAATTTTCCATTCACCGTCGCTTCTCTCAGCAGTCGCAAGTTAGGCAGCAACGTGCCCTTCGCCATCAATGCAAATATCAAGGACCCTCCGCGTGCGAGGTCTTGGGAGAAACGCACTCCCGTGAGCCACGTATTTACTGCCGATTGGGCGTCCCCCGCCGCCATCTGACGCATTCCGTCAAGTGTGTTTAGCCGTGCCAGCGCGCGCGCTCGGGGCGCATACGCAATGGACGCTCTAGGTCCTCGGCTGTACTCTAGTCCCCAGTCGCATTCCGGCAGTTTTGTTGCGCGTTGCATCATTTGAATCGCAGCGGCGTTAGCTTCCAAAATCGGTGCGAGTTTCTTCTCATCCCATTCCGCCTCACCCGCCGCCGTTTTCTCCAGCAATTCCTGCGCTGTTTTATCTGTGGCCACGTCTTGCATTTCCGCAAATGCCATCCAGTAGCGCAGAGCCGCATTTTTTGTCTCCTGAGGGAGTTGAATTTGCGCGCTCACTCGGCTGGCACTTGCCAGCATTATGAGAATTGTTGCGAGTAGTCGGAATCTCATGTGGTCCTCGTTTCTTGATTCATTCTTTGGCTAACACTCGTAGTGCACTCCGCTCACCTTGCATGCTGGGCAATTCATCTCGCGATTCATCGGTCAAAAGTGCGTCGAATGCTTCACTGTCATCGAGCGCTAGCTTTGTAAGAACGGGAGTACTCATGTGGAGCTGCGGCGTATTGGGGATAGGTCGTGACGGCTTTAAAGTGGCAAGCTGCTGACCATTCGCCACACTCCCGCTAATTTCTGTCGGCTGAGCTGGCTGATGGCGATGATGGACCGACAGTACGGTGAGAACGAGGGCAGCCACGCAAGCCGCTGCACCTGCCACCAGAATGAAGGAACGCCGGGTCGCGATAGAATATTTCTTGATCGGAAGAGGCTCAGGCGCGACCGGATGAAATCCCTTCAAGTAACTTTTGAATTGCTCATCATCAGGAATTAACACTTAAGTTCTCCTTGACCGACATCACCTCGCGCAACTTTGCAATTGCATAGCGGTAGCGCGATGCCGACGTATTTGCGCTAATACTTAAAACCTCAGCTATCTGTGAGAATGTGAGTTCTCCCCAAATGTGCAAAACGATTACTTCACGCTGGTCTTCGGGAAGTGCTCGCAGTGCGTGGCGCAAGTTTTGTTCTGCGGCATAGTCCCGGCTTGGGGGTTCAAACCATATCCGCTCACAGTCGATTGGAACATTCCTTAGTCGAGCCTTAATGTCGTTCAGAACGGCATTACGAACACTAGCGAAAAGATATGCTTTCGCATCGGCGACATTTCTTAAACTCCCGGTCTCGACGAGTTTCAAGAATACCTGCTGCACAGCATCTTGAGCGCGGCTCCTTTCGCCGCAAATGCTGACGGCGAAGAGCAGGAGCGACGCACCGTGCTGGCGGTACAAGACCTCAATCTCGGAGAAGCTAAAGTCGGTCGGCGGCACTTTGAGTCTCTACACTAAGACAATTGAGTACCACGGATTTGTCTATTTTGTTTTTCTTGGGGAATATTTGTAGTAAATCCCGCCGGAACAAGCGCCAACTGGGGGCTAGTAACGGCAGTGTGTACGAATCCTATGTCAGGGGCCACGCAAACTGACCGATGTCCTACCGGTGTGGCAATGCGTGACGCCAATCCAAGCGGTCGTCGATCTTTCTTCTCCATCCTCTGGACATTACGTTTTTGGGGTCCGGAGGCCTAACTCAGGGTGGAATTCATCTGCCATCGTGTTGCGATGACTCCGTCGCGGTCAAGCCCAGCAACCGCGAGCTAGTGGGTGAGTTTTGGACAAGGGCGTCACCTTGTCTCATCCGGGCGCGTGTTCACTTTGATCTGCCCATCGTTGAAGAACGTCAAAATTTGTATTACACTCCAAATTCGATGCGGCGTGTAATTGCTAGCGGTCTTCTCTGCCTGATCGGCTTCTTGTCGACAGCACCGCTTTTAGCAGCGGGAGCGGATTCAGCACTACCGGTGTGCTGCCGCGGCACTGGGCGGCATTTGTGCACGGTCCACTCCGATCGGTCCCAACACGGAAACGAAAACCGAATCACCAGCGCGAAGACCACGTGTCCGCTATTCCCGAAAGGCATATTCACAACACACGTCGGAAAGTTATCGCTACCGAAAATGGGGCAGCTTTCCCATGTAGTTGTCAGCCAAAGGCTGGCCTTTACCCTAGCAGGAGTTTCTTCTCGTAGTTCTTCACACCGCAGCCATCAAAAGCGTGGCCCTCCCTCCTTGGTCTCTTAGTTTTCCTAAAGCTTTCCCAATTCTTATACCAACGAACTGAACCGTGACCGCGCGGGCATGCGTCAGGTCGCGCACCTTCCAAGGAGGAGGCAAAAATGTTTTTTTCAAGATTTCGGTTTGCCTTATTTTCCATCGCCTTATTTTTAATGACAGGTCAGTTGTGTTTTGCGCAAACAGGTCAGGTTTCGGGACGTGTCACTGATCCAGAGGGGGCATCTGTTTCCGGCGCTCGAATTCGCGCCTTGTTGGACAAGAAAAATCTTGCCGAAACCACAAGCAACAGCAGCGGCGAATATGTGCTTATGGTTCCTGCGTCAGCATTCTCTCTGACTGTAACCGCTCCTGCTCTGCAGTCCGCCAGCCGCGAGGTGCGTATGAATCCTGGCGAGACGTCCACGGTGGACTTTCGTCTCGCCATCCCGGCTGTCGAACAGACGGTAACCGTCGAAGGTGACACCGCAAAGGCATCTCTCGATCAGGTTCCCGGAAATACGGCCCTCGTCGAGCAGGAAAACATCCAGCACTCGCTCGCCCTGACGCTGAAAGACGTTCTGGGATTTACACCCGGAGTTCTTGTCCAGCCGCGCTTCGGCGCCGACGAAAGCCAGTTCTCCATTCGGGGCTCCGGACTGCGCTCGAATTTCCATGAGCGCGGCGTCAATCTCTTCATCAACGGCTCACCGTACCAAGATGCAGACGGCTTCAGCGATTTCGAGGCCTTGGAGTTGAACTCCATCCGTGAAATCGAAGTGTGGAAAGGCGCAAACGCGCTCCGCTACGGAGGCAACACCAGCGGCGGTGCGGTGAATTTCATTACCTATACCGGAGAGACCGCATCGCCTTTTCACGTCATGGTGGAAGGCGGTTCTTACGGATTCTTCAAAGGGGTGATTTCTACCGGGGGCGTGCGCGGTCCGATCAGCTATTACGCGGCACTCTCGGACACGGAAATTCAGGGCTATCGCGACCACAGCAGGCAAGGGCGCCAGCGCCTCTACGGCAATCTTGCCTGGAGGCTTAGCGATGCCACGAAAATTCGGTTTGATCTCACGTATGTGAATGCAGCCGAGGAACTCCCCGGCGCACTTACGCGACAAGAATTCCTGGCCAATCCGCGCAAGGCCGATCCTAACAACGTCCGTGATAACTGGGGGCGCTTCCAGAATGCCGTGCGGCTGGCTGTGGATGTGACCCATCGTCTGGGCGACCGGCAGGAGCTCGAGTTCATCGCCTACGGTCAGTATCGCGAGCTGTGGCATCCGATTTTCCAGGTCCTCGATCAGGACACGCGCACATTTGGAGGCGAAATCCGCTACCGGTATTTCGGATCGCTCGGCGGACACGGGAACCGTTTCGTTGCGGGCTTTGCGCCGCAAATCGGCTCCCAGAGCGACCGCAACTGGCAAAACGTTTTGGGGAGACCAGGAAATCTTGCCGCGCACTACGCCGCCCGCGCGACGAACTGGGGGCTGTACTTTGAAAACCAGTTCGATCTCCGCCCCGGACTGACATTTGTTCTGGGCGGCCGCGGCGATATCGCCAACCGCCGTTACGACGACCGCTTCCCTTCGCGCACAAACCGATCCGACCAGCGCACTTATTCGAGTTTCTCGCCCAAGTTTGGACTTACTTGGCGGGCTGCTGAAAGCGTGCAGGTCTTTGGCAATGTCAGCCGTTCCTACGAGCCGCCCCTGCTTTTTGAACTCGCCAGCTTCGGCGCACCTGGTTTTCTACCGCTTAAGCCACAAGATACGTGGCAGTACGAGCTGGGCACGCGAGGGAATTTTCTCAACCGTGCAAACTGGGATATCGCTTTCTTCGATCTCGAAGTGACCAACGAACTGCTCAACGTAAACCTCAAGCCATTTCCAGGTGCGCGCTTTACCATCCCAAGCTATCGTAATGCTCCACAAACCCGGCATCGTGGTGTCGAATTGGGACTCTTGGCGCCGCTTAAGAACGGCCTCTTTCGGGAAAAGGACAGCCTGACTTTTCGCACCGCGTACACGTATGCGCACTACACCTTTCGCGGTGACCCCGTCTATGGCAACAACTTTCTCCCGGGACAGCCGCGGCATTTACTGCGGGCCGAGGTGCGCTATCAGCATCCTTCCGGTTTTTGGCTTGCACCGCTTCTAGATTGGTCGCCCGCGGAATACTTTGCCAATAGCGCAAACACCGCGCCAAATGACTCCTATGCCGTCCTGAGCCTCAAAGCCGGCTACGATTGGCGCCATTTCGGCCTTTTCTTTGAAGCCAACAATCTGGCCGACCGGCGGTACTCCGCTTCGGTGCAAGTGGATTCCGGAAATCTGCGCTTTTACGAACCTGCGAACGGGCGTTCCTTTTACGGAGGTGTGCGATGGCACTTTTGAAGCGGCGACGCGCGTTTACGCGGTGGAAGGTTGTCGGAGTTTTAGCTCTGTGCACGCTCGCGTGCGGGTCAGGTTCCGGTCGCGATTCGACGAAAAGATTGTCGTTCGAATCGAGCCCGCGTGCGGTGCTCGATAGTCTTGGCATATCAGCATCTCGAGACGCTCAGCTTGCCATCTCATCTTCCGGGATGCTGTCAATGCTTGCGGTCCATCAAGCGGCCGGCAAGAATCGACTCGGCTTTACGATGTCACACGATGGCGGAGATCATTTCATGCCGATGGTTCCGGTCAACGAGCCGGATACGCAAGTCTCTTCGCATGGAGAAAACAGTCCGGTCCTTGCCACCTCAGCTACGGCCATTTACGCGCTGTACGAGCAAGCGCGAACCGACGGCGGCAGTGATTTGATGATGGCGCGCTCACTCAACTTTGGTCACAGCTTTGACAAGGCTGTGCGCATCACAGACGGCGACAAGCCATCCTTCCACGGCTTCTCATCGCTGGCGATTGCGCCCAACGGAGACGTCTATGCTGTCTGGCTAGACGGTCGGGATTCCCGCGAAAATCCTGAGACGTTTGATCTCTACCTCGTACGTTCCGACGACCATGGGGCGACGTTTGGGCGGAATACCCGAGTCGCAAGGCTTGCTTGTCCATGTTGCCGGCCGCGCATCGCCTTCGGCTCGCGGGGAGAGGTCTACATTGCCTGGCGAAAGGATTTCCCAGGTGACATTCGGGATATGGTTCTTTCTGTCTCGCGCGATGGTGGCAAATCCTTCGCCCCCGAGCGGCGCATCGCCCAAGACAATTGGCGATTGCGCGGCTGCCCGGATTCTGGGCCATCTCTCATCGTGAACGCCGGGCGGTTGTATGTGTCGTGGCTCACCGTTCGCGAAGGGCGGGCGACGATTCAGCTTGCCTGGTCAGATGATGCGGGTTTGCACTTCCAAGGGCCTTTCGCTACCTCGGGCAAAGTCCTCGATCCAAACCACCCGATTCTTGCTCGTTCCGAAGATGGAAGGGTGTTTCTCGCATTCCAGGGACGAGAGCCAACGAGTGGAAACGGGCAGTGGAATCCGCTCGCAACTTTTCTGGCTCAAATCCAGAGCCCCATCTCTGCGCCCCAGATGCTGCCAAATGGAGGCGTTACCGCGAGCCATCCTACACTTGCCGCTGGCACAGCCGGCTCTCTGTTCGTGGCGTGGACGAGTGCTGCGGACAATGGCAACGCCATCCAACTCCTCCGGGGACGCCTAGAGTGACCGCAGTGACGGGCCAGGGTATCGTCTGGCTAGCAAGCGCCTGATCACGACGACAGAACTTCACGTCCGTTGCGACTGGGAGTGAAGATTCATCTTTTTAGGTTCTAGCGACGAAAGGAGAAAAGAGCGAAATTGGTTCACCGGATGGCGTTTGCACTAACAATTTTCGCGAGCCTCCCGCTATGAACCGCGGATTCTGTCGCGGTTGTGACGGGCACATCGATGACCGGCAGCACATCGCGACGGAAAGATACTGAGCTCAAAGCCGTGGCTGTCTTTGCCAAGTTTTGAATCAATGGATGATTTCGTCCGCATCTACTTCCCCCGTGCAATTTACGAAGAGGTCCAGAGGGCGAACTCAGAGTGGAATTCATATGCTCTCACGTTGCGAACTTGAGTCTCTTCACTAAGACAATTGAGCGCCACGGATTTGTCTATATTGTTTTTCTTGGGGGATATTTGTAGTAAGTCCCGTCGGAACAAGTGCCAACTGGGGGCTAGTAACGGCATGGTGGACGAATCGTATATTCAGGGGCCACGCAAACTGACCGATGGCCTACCGGTGTGGCAATGCGTTACGCCAATTCCAGCGGTCGTCGATCTTTCTTCTCCATCCTCTGGACATTACGTGTTTCAGGTCCGGAGGCCTAACTCAGAGTGGAATTCATATGCCGTCATCTTGCGATGACTTCCTAGAACAAGACTTCCGGGGAGTTAGCTAGCTTTCACGTGTTCGGTAAAGTGCATAATCGGGTAAATGGCTGGCGATCCTGCCCGAAATTCCGAGATCCCCGTTTGTGAGCACTGAGGCCGGTGAGCCAGGTTTCCGAAAATAGGAGTTTTAGAAGGGCGGATTGTGAAGGAGCTAATGGACAACCGCGTTTACCAGACACTAGCAAAATAGCTCATGATAGCCGATTGTCCAATTTTGCACAGTCTGGCGACTAGGCTTGGGGGTAGGGTACGAGCGCAAGCGGCCCCGAAGAGGTAGCGTCTCCAATC
>JRHI01000698.1_pt1 | contig 34322 bp, 38 predicted proteins | sample 215371 | NCBI WGS metagenome assembly JRHI01 (sample SAMN02929681, study PRJNA255918) | sediment metagenome | biome: cave system; feature: Ice Cave; material: Sediment; isolation source: sediment from deep within a dark volcanic ice cave with no known source of... ...
GACTCCCACCGTTGCCTGATGCCATCTTCGTCGATCATGAGGACGCGATAAGTCTGCATCAGCGCGTCATTCGCCGCGCTCTACCCGAAGCTCAACCGCAATGGCGTCTACTTCGTCGAGGACTTGCACACCGCATATTGGGATGAGTTCGAGGGTGGGCTGCGGCGCAAGGGCAGCTTCATTGAACGCTGCAAAGACCTGATTGATGAACTCAACGCTGACCACGCGCGTAGCGCATTTGCTCCCACAGAGTTCACCCATTCAACGTTATCCATGCACTTCTACGATAGCATCGTAGTGTTCGAGAAGGGCCGTCACACAGCAAAGCACGCCCCGCAAATTGGCCGGCCTTCGCCGTCAGAGAGTTCAAACTGACCCACTACCCGGACTTGTGTTCGGTGGCGTCCTTGAACTCAGGGTCAAGATGTTCGTATTTGATCAGCGCCAGACCAAACACCCGAAGCCGTTGCGCTGGCTGATGACTCTCTTCACGTCTTCCTTTATCGCTGTCCGAGGCGTTCGCGATCGAATGCGGTGGTCCAAGCTGAGAAACTCTTGTCCGGCGATGTCCTTGCGCAACCGTAACCGCGTCCACGCCGCAATCCGGTCTGAGAAGGCTCGACCTCTCACCGAGCGCTGTCAGCCTTGATCTCGCACCAGTCATCCCGCCACCCAACCCGCTGCGCATCGTGCGCTGATCGCTGGTGAATGGCGTGAAGACTGGTGATCGCCGGTCGACTACCCGGCGAGATGCTCACGCGGCGCGGGCTCGATCTCATCGCCAAAACCCGGTTGAGCGTCGCGGTCGTCCGCCGCCGTCGCTCCTCGTTTGCCAGGTTACGATGAACGACATTTTGTGCAGAACTTGTGCCTGCACAAAAACCCCTTCCACTGAACTCCTCGATCGTCGCGATGGCGCTTGAAGGTAGCGGCGCAGAAATGTCGGAAGCGAACGTTGCGGCAATTTGGGCTAAATTCCGTCGCCGCGAGTTGGGGTGATGGGCTTCGCCAACGGAGGGCCTTCAAGACCAGACAGGAGGCGCGGCTGGTCCGCGTCGACGATCGCCCATCTCGCGACAAGGCCAGGCAGCCGTCAAGGCAACACTATGCGAGGCGCTCTTCATCCTGTCTCCGACCTTCGAGAGGACCTCGATTGAGCGCGGCCGAAAGCGACCCATGATCCTGGTGACAGGTTGACTCGCGGCAGGATTACCCATTGTGCGTGTCAGCTCAATGAAGAGCGCAACTGACGGGGGCTCGACCAAACTGGCCAAATGGCGATTGCGCCGCTTCATGCAGCGGGGTACCGTTCTGTTCGTCAGCCACGATACAGCATCCGTCGTCAATCTCTGCCAGCGAGCGATTTGGCTGGAGAACGGTCGAGTAGAGCGAGCGGGCGCACCCAAGGGGGTTGCAAATGCATATTTGCGGACCGTGATGCAGAGCAGCTACGGCTCCGAGGTCGTGCTGAGCCCGATCGGGCGCGAGACCGACGGGGCGGAGCCAGAGGCCGAAGAGGCTGCTCCTCCTCTTATTCCCGACGAGCCGGCGCCACGAATCGATGTGTTCGACAACCAGACCGACTCGACGGGTTGGCAGACCGGGTTGGCGGAAATCGTCTCCCTGCAGTTCGTGGACGGCGTCGGAAACACCGTAACTTCCTTCGAGGGTGGCGAGCGGGCCACGAAAATGCCGTCATGGCGGCTCATCGGACACTCATGCTAGCCGCCGGGGGGGAGTTTCACGTGCAAGAATCCGTACGCGATTTTGAGAGCGCGCTGTCCGGCGCGATCGTATCCGATTCATTTGATGTCATCCTTTCCAGCATCGGCAGCATCCGCGCCAGCACCGAGGCGGATCGGCTTGAGCTCGCCGCACCGGCGTGGATCGAGCACATCCCCTTCGCCTATTGGCTGGTCGAGGCGCATAGACCGAGGCAGTTCGTCGAGCTCGGCACGCACTACGGCAACTCCTACTTCGCCTTCTGCCAGGCCGTGGCCTCGCTCGGCCTGCCGGCGCGCTGCTACGCAGTCGACACCTGGCGCGGGGACGAGCATAGCGGCTTCTATGACGACAGCATTTTCACCTCGGTCGACGCGCACAACACCTCGAAGTATGGGGGCTTCTCGAGCCTCCTGCGCACCACCTTCGACGAGGCGCTGCCCTACTTCCTCGACGGCACCATCGACCTCCTGCACATCGACGGCCTGCACACCTACGAGGCCGTCAAGCACGACTTCGAGTCGTGGCTGCCGAAACTGTCCGAGCGCGCCGTCGTGCTCTTCCACGACACCAACGTGCGCGAGCGCGATTTCGGCGTGTTCCGACTTTGGGCCGAGCTCGCGGAGTGTTACCCGCACTTCGAGTTCCTGCATGGGCACGGGCTCGGCGTCCTCGGTGTGGGCTCGGACATGGACGCGCCGTTGCGGGCGTTGTTCGCGGCCACGCGCGATCCCGCGGCGACGGGTCCCGTCCGCGAGGTGTTCTGGCGGGCAGCGGGTGCACTCCGAACGGGGCGCGAGCTGGTGTCGACCCGCGACGAAGCAGCGCGGCTTGCAGCGGAGAGCGGTGCGCACCGGGCCGAGGTCGAGAAAACGACAAAACACCTATGCGACCGCGATCACGAGATCGCACTGCTCACCAGCAAGTTAGCCAAGAGTGAAGCGGAGCAAAATTCAACTCGTGCCACAATATCCTTGCATGAGAAAGAGATTGCCAGACTAGCAGCCTACGTTGAACATCGCGATGCATTGTTACAGTCAACAAGCTGGAAGCTTACTAAGCCGCTTCGGTCGATTAAGCATGGCACATTATCAGTTGTTCGAGTCGCTCGCTTATTGTCGACGATTTCGCCGTGGATCGCTATGGGAAAAATTAAAGGGCCCAAAGACATATATCGTGTCGCGCGCAGGGCTTCAACCATTATTGCAAGTAATGGGTTGGGTGGACTTTCTGACAATCAGAGGCAGATGTCAGAGTGCAGCGATGTTGTGCAAAATGAAGCACACTCCCAATCGAGCAAGCCTTTGCTTCGACCTAATGGCGCTGTCCACGCAGAGCTACCGGCTAGTGCCGACCAATTCGCAATTGTCGTTCCTCGCGCTGCGGCATCAACTTGGCGCTATAGCGGTAACCCAGTTGCAGTTATCGCCCATATATTTTATCCAGAGTTACTTGTTGAGATTGTTGCTTATCTAGATAATATCAAGGTGCCATTTGGTCTCTTTCTGTCTACTGACACCTCTCAAAAACGAGACGCCATTTTGTCTATTCTGAAAACAAGTACCAATTCTTTTCGTGCTGAAGAGGAGGTGCGAATATTCCCGAATAAGGGACGTGATGTAGCGCCGAAGATCGTTGGCTTCTCAGATGTGTACAATAAGTACCCGTATTTTCTTCATCTTCATACAAAACGGTCGCCACATGGGGGCAACGAGTACAGTTCATGGCGGCCATACTTGCTTGAAAGGCTTGTGGGTTCAGAAGAAATTGCTCGATCCAATCTGGAATTGCTGGACGCTGACAACGTTGGAATTGTGTTTCCGGTGCACGCACCCTTGGTTAAATCCGCTTTGAATTGGGGCTTCGATTTTGAGATTGCGAAGCAGCTACTCCGAAAGGTCGGCCTAAATCTCGACCAGCGTATGGTTCTTGAATTCCCCTCAGGATCTATGTTTTGGGGACGGTCTGCCGCAATAAGGAGCTTGCTAGATATTGGTCTGACATTCGATGATTTTCCCTTGGAAGCTGGGCAAATCGATGGCACTCTGGCACATGCCATTGAACGGTCGATGCTCTATTTTGCGGAGAGTAGTGGTTTTCGATGGGTAAGAATTGCGCTGAAGAACGATGAATTCGACGGAACGCTACTGTCTTCAACAGGTGCAAATATAGGCGCACTATTGGAAAAAACATTCCGGCCAGTGTCGCGTTTGCCGAGCAATCAGTTAAGCTTCCTGACAGGGGTAGCTGCAGAGGTTGCTGCTATCGGGACGCGCCCAGACTCATCAGGCCGGTTTCGGCTTAATTTGCTCTTGCCGACGGTTATAGAGGCTCATGCATACGGCGGGATTGACACGGCATTGCGACTGTTCTTGCGGATGGCGGAGGTAAGCGATAGTGATCTCCGAATAATTTGCACTAACTCGCCCATTGTCGGACAACTTTCTAAGAGAGTCACTGGCTTCAAAATCTGTAGTCCAGATGAAACGGAATCTGTAGGTAGCACGCTTGTATCAATTTGTGAACGTCGATCCTTGCTTTCAATCCGGTCGAGGGATATTTTTGTAGCCACCGCTTGGTGGACAGCTTGGTTGACTAAAGACCTTGCGCAGCAGCAGCTGTCAATATTTGGTTCGGCATCAAGGCGGGGATATATCGTTCAGGATTTCGAACCAAATTTCTACGGTTGGTCCACAAAGTATGCATTGGCTGAGTCAACTTATGCCTGGGGTGATGATGTCTGCGCATTAATCAACTCAGAAGAGCTATATAATTTTATGCTAACTCGATATAGGTTCGGTGCTTCATGGGTTGTGCCATTCGAGATAAACGAATCGATTGACCGTGCAATCACGCAGGCGCCCCGGGAGCGCTTGATTCTGTTCTATGCGCGGCCATCTGTCTCTCGAAATTGTTTTGAGATCGGCCTAGAAGCGCTCATGTTGTGGCAACGCAGGAATCCAAGCGAAGCAAATTTATGGACAATTGTGCTTGCTGGGGAGAACTTCGACCACAATTTGGTGGCTGGATTGCATAACGTCCAGTTGGCGGGCAAGATGTCTCTGCCGGATTATGGAAGTATTCTCAGCCGGTGCTCAGTCGGTCTTTCGCTAATGCTATCGCCGCATCCGAGCTATCCACCTTTAGAAATGGCGTATGCGGGTGTCATAACGATAACCAACACATATTTAGCGAAAGACCTGTCAGTGCGGTCTAAGCATATCCGTTGCGTGGAGCAAGTAGTTCCGGAGATTATAGCTTTGGCGATCGAAGGAGCAGTTGATGAATCTCGTCCATACGTGGGCACGGTGACGCTTGCAAGAAATGCGCTATTGAAACCAGATTGCAAAGGTCCATTGTTTCATCCTGAAGAGTTCTTGCGAGAATTACGAAGCAGGGGTTCGTCTCGGCAGGGCGCGGAAACATGATGGGTCAAGCGGCGGTCCGGGAAATCCCGACGGATCAATCAGTTAGGGCGCTAGGATCAGTCCGCAACATCCAAGCGCTTCCGCCTTGATTTCTCATGCTTTTCGGCATTCGGACCGGATCAATGGGGATAGGCATGTGGACGTGATCTGCCGCGATCCTCAAGAGGCTACATAAATTCAAACATGCGGAATTAAGGCGATGGAAGCTCTAAGCGAGAGTCTCTTCAAACTTGATAAAGAACGCCTTGTTCGTAGCGCATTGTTTGCCCTCGACCTCACCCGCCGCGACATCACCACGCGCTATCGCGGCTCGGTGCTCGGCGTGGCGTGGGCGCTGATCACGCCGCTGCTCGTGCTCGCCGTCTTCACCTGGACCTTCGGCACCATCTTCCAGTCGCGCGGGCCGCAGGCGGTCGTCGCGCGCGCCAGTGATTCCGTGGCCGCGGCCGCCGTTCAGCCCTCGACCGGCGAGTTCGCCCTCATCCTGTTCACCGGCCTGATCGTGTTCAACCTGTTCGCCGATGTGATCAACCGCGCACCGGGTGTCAACGCCGGAGTGATCGGGAGCCAGCGCGCCGGTGGAACAGGGAGCCACTGACGGCAGCGGCGAGTGTAGCCCGAAGGCCCCCTCGAGGGGGCCTTCGGGCTTTTCGCATCTTTTCGTGAGGACGGCGGGAGGAGGCGTAGAGCGCCGGTTAGTCGGAGGTGATCTCGCCCGTTTCGGGATCGACCATGTCCTCGGGTGTTGGCGCGTCTGTCTCAGGCTTGATGGCTTCGCGTCGTCGATCGCACGCCTGTTTGAGGCGATAGCTTTCGCCGTTCATCTCGAGAATGTGCACATGGTGGGTCAACCGATCGAGGAGAGCGCGATGCCTCCGTCGTCTCGGCCGGATAGGCCTTCATGAACGGCGCATCCGAGTGCGGCAGGTCCATGTAGAACACGTGCATCTTCTGGCGCATGCCGCCGATCACGCCGATGGCCTCACCGAAGTCGACTTGGGCGTGACCCGGTGGGTGGGCGAGCGGCACGAACGTCTCGCGGGCAGCGAGCTTGTGCTCGTGCACGTAGTCCTTCACCGTCGTGTAGCCGCCGCCGTAGCCGTGCTCCGATTTCAACCGCTCGAAGATCCGCTTGGCCGTATGGCGCTGCTTCGGCGGCGCTTGCTTGTCCTCCGCTAGGATCGCGTCGATCACGCCAATGAACGGCCCGAGGGTTGGTCGTTCGATCGGCTTGCTGCGCTGATAGCCGGGTGGCGCCGAAAACCGGCACATCTTGCCAATCGTCTTGCGCGCCAGACCGAAAACCCGTGCCGCCTCGCGCTGGCTATGCCCTTCAACGAAAACAAACCGCCGCACCGCTGCATAGTTGTCCAAGTCATACATCCCCCGCCTGCCCCCGAGCCGAATCATTCGAGGTTCAGGCTAGCCACTGGCCCCCTTTTGCGGAGGCCCGCAGCAGCACAACGCCGCCGCTTCCATGGCCTACTTTGTCACCGGCGCGCACACCAGCACGATCTCGGCGCGCCACACCACCTTCGAAAGTGTATTGCGGTCGTCGATCAGAGCCGCCAGCCGAGCGCGGTTGGGCGGGCTCACGTAGATGCTGTCAACGGCGCTTTGAATCTGACCCAGGTTTGTCGGTTGTGGCAATTTGGAACTGACCCGCCCGCGCCTTGCGGCTACGGCCCCGCGCGCGGGGCCGTAGCCCCGCCTAGACTTTTTCTTCCTTTGCCGATTTGGTCTTCGTGGCGGCCGGCGGTGCTGTCGCCGGCAGACTGGGCTGCGGCCGGGCCAGGATGCCGGCGCGGCGCTTGTCCTTGAGGCGGTAGCTCTCGCCGGTGATCTGCACGACGGTGGCATGGTGCAGGATGCGGTCGAGCATCGCCGCAGTCAGCACCGCGTCTGCAGCGAACGCGTCGTCCCAGCTGCCGAAGGCCAGGTTCGAGGTCAGAACCAAGGAGCCTTTTTCATAGCGCCGCGCCACGACTTGGAAGAACAGGTTCGCCTGCTCGCGCCCGAACGGCAGGTAGCCGATCTCGTCGATGATCAGCAGCTTCGGAGCCGCCACGATCCGGTGCATGACCTCCTTGATCCGTCCCTGCCGCTGGGCGGCTTCGAGCGTGATGATCAAGTCGGCCGCCGTCGTGAACCGAACTTTCCAGCCCTTCTGCGCCGCCAGCAATCCGAACGCGATCGCCAAGTGCGTTTTGCCGGTGCCGCTTGGGCCGAGCAGAACGATATTTTCGTTGCGCTCGACAAAGCCGAGCGCGGCCAGTTCCTGAACCTGCTGACGCGGCGCGCCTGTGGCGAAGGCGAAGTCATAGGCGTCCAACGTCTTGAGCGCCGGGAAGCCCGCCATGCGCGTGATCAAGTCGCGCGCTCTGATGTGCCGAGCGTCGCGCTCCGCGCGCAGAACATCCTCGAGGAAGTCGGCGAAGCTGGCGTCTTTCCGAAGCGCCGCCGTTTGTGCAATCGGGCCGTAGAGATCGGGCACCGCGAGAAGCCTGAGTTCCGTTGCCAGGACGGTAATGCGATCGTGCTGCAGGTTGCTCACGCGACAACCTCCTCTTCGATCCGACCGGAGGGCGCGGGGCCGGGCATCGCGTAATCCAGCTCATCGTAGACGGACAATGGATGCTGATAGCCGATCGGTCGTTTGCGTTCCGGCACGGCAAGAGCTGCGCGTGCGGAGCGCCCCCGGTAGGGCGCCGGCAGCAACTGCAGCTTCGGTGCTTCGATCACGAGCCGCTCCACCGGCACCTCGTTGGTGGTGGCATGAACGCGCGCGTTTGCGACCTCGCGCAACCAGCGCGCAACGGCGGCGTTAGATGAATGCTTGTCGGGCATCACGCCCGCTTGCCGCTGGGTCGCAACGAACGGCACCCAGAAACTGCGCTTCAAATAACCGATGAAGCGCTCGACCTTGCCCTTCGTTTGCGCTCGATATGGCTGGCATAGCCGCGGCAGTGCGCCCGCATGCTTGATGTAGTCGAGGAAGCCGGGATGGAAGCGGTGCGCGCCGCGACCGTAGGTGTTGCGCTCCAGGACGACGGTTTTCATGTTGTCGTAGAGCACCTCCAGCGGAACGCCGCCGAAGGCCAGGAAGGCGCGCTCGTGGCACGCGATCAACGTCTCGACCTGCTCGTCATCGCAGAACTCGACATAGGCCATTCGGCTCCAGCCGAGCGTCGCGATGAACACTTTCAGCTTTGCGCCGCCGCTTTTGACCGTCGCCCAGTCGGCCTGCATCTGCCGACCGGGATCGGTCTCAAAGCGCTCGATCGGCTCGGGCGGCGCAACCGGCACCAAGCCGCGCACGAACTGCTTCACGCGGGAATATCCGCCGTCGTACCCGCGCCCCTGGATCTCGCGCAGCAGCACCGTTGCCGGTATCACATCCGGCGACGCCGCCGTCATCCGCTCGATGATGTATGTCTTGTAGGGATCGAGCTTCTCCGCCCGCTTGGGGGCCGGCTTGCGCGTTGCTGCCGCCTCACCACCGCGCAGATACCGTCGCACCGTGTTCCGTGAGCGCCCCGTCGAACGGCTCAGCGCCCGAATGCTCTCGCCGTGCTTCTTCAAAATCACCAATTCCATGTGCTCCTCCGCCTTCAGCATCGGCCCCTCCGCTCAGGAGGAACCACCTAATGCGGTGGGTCAGATTCAAGTTGCCAACCGGGTCAGTTTCCCACTGCCGGTGACAATGCAGATATCGTCTCGCCTCATGCCCGCAGACTGACTGATTTGCGGCGACAGGGGAATCCTCTGTTAGGTGTGGAACACTAGCGGGGAACAGTATCCGCCTGGTCAAGTTTTCTGAACAGCTCACCCAGCATGCCCCAGAAGAAATCCGCACCGGGATAGCCGGTAATGCGGCCCACCTCGAAACCGGATTGAACCAGCACAAACGTTGGCGACGCGATTATTGGGGCAGCAAGTACGACACCTGCAGGCCTTGGTCCATGCAGGTTGATCACGCGCAGTGGCGCCAGCTGACCTTCCACCGACTTCGAGTACGAATCCCCGACCTCGGCGCGCCATCGCCGGCACCATACGCATCCTGGCTCCTCAAGCATCAAGAGCTCGGTCGTGCTGACGGCAAGCGCCGAGCTCGCGCAGAGTAGCAGAAAGGCCATGCCCGACAGACCGCGAACAACGCTTGCACAAGCTGACATTGGGGTTCCGGGAAACTAGGGGATGGTCGCCGAAGAGGCGGCGATTGCGTGAATTGCCCGATGAGCAATGATTACTGTACATTCAAATATCTAAATTTTATATTTGTATTCGGACATCTTGCAGACGTTGAATGCGACAGGAATGCCAAGGAGGCCAGTTGTACTTGTCATCCAGCGATAGCGCGTAGCCGCCTTGAGATCGGGCCTGACACGAGCCAATTGGCCCCGTTTTTCCGGCGCCTGAATTGAGTTTTCTGAGTGTCCTCCAACGTGGAGCGGCTACGGGATAGCCCTGGAAGTCAGTTCATCGGCGGTAGCCTTGACGAAGCCAAATCTTGCGTAGGCTTCCTGTCCGGCATCCGACCGCAGGAAGATGAGGTAGGCTTCCGCGCCGGCCCGACGCGGACTGCTTGTCAGCGAGCCGATGGCGTACGATACCTCTTCGCGCAGGCTGTCATTGGCAGGAAGTTCAATTCCTTCGATTTGCGCACCGCCGCGAACGGCTTCGAGAACCTCGGTCTTCCACACGATGCCTGCATCGGATACGCCGGCCTTGATCCTATCGGGCGTCTCGCGATGATGCACGGCCGTGAACCAATTTCGCTCGGTCGTCTGACACGAGACGCATTCCTTGTTGGCGGAAATGGCCTGCCACAGCCCATGCCGTTCCAGCACCTTTCGTGCATAGAACTGCATGATCCCCTCATTGACGGGATTGGGCATCGAGGTCCTGACGTCATCGCGCCCAAGATCCTTGATTCCCCTAATGCCCTTTGGGTTTCCCTTCGCCACCATGATCTGCAATTCGTTGTGCATGTAGGTGCTGTAGACATCCATCATGCCCGAGGCCTTCAGCTTCTTCAGGTGTGCAAGATTGACGGACGCGTAAACATCAGGCCGGCCAGGAAAGCTGGAGTCTCCGTAGCGCCAACCGCCCTTCTCGATGGCTTCGAGCAGCAATCCCGGTGGCAAAGTGATCAACCCAACCCTTGCGCCGGGGTGCTGTTTCTGAAACGCGACGACCACATCATCCATCGCAAAGAACTGATTGCCGGCAAGCCAAAGAATGACGTCACCCTCCTTGCCCATGCGCGCCAATGCCTCGCGACCCTTAATGGGCTGACCAGATCCCAAATACAGCTTGATGTCGTTGTCCTTGTTCGGCGGGATCACCGCATATACAGCCGCGGGCTGGGCGGTTGCGGTCGAAAACGTTGAAAACGGCTCCCCAAATCTCGAAAGAGCCCCAGCCATCAAGAACAAAATGCAGGCGATTGCCGGGCGAACAATGCAAGAGCCCCTTCCCATGTTCAAACTCCTGGCGATGGGATCTTCCGATCCGGATTGAAAGGCTCTCTTGGGCACACCGTTCAGCTTTTCATGCGCTTCGGAAGCTGCGTCAATTCGAGATCACGCATCCCGCCCGCCTTTTGCGACTTGTTGCCAGTAGGGCACAGACGGGTTATGGCCTCACGATCGTCCAACCAGATTCAGCCTGTCGTTGGTCCTCGCCGGCCCGCGGCGCTTACGGTTACGGCAGGTGCCGCAATGGCTGGCAACAAGGTCCATCGACTCGCTCTGCAAATCAGCGACAACGACAATGACAAGATGGACGGCCGTGCTGCATGTCGCAGCGAACATAGCGACGCACTATGCCGGCAAGGGGGAAGAGGTCGAGATCAAGATTGTCGCCTTCAACGCTGGCCTCCACATGCTCCGAACCGATACGTCTTCTGTCGAGAGCGGATTGCTGGCTTCGCGAAGAGCATGCCGAACGTTGCCTTCCATGCTTGTGGCAACACGATCGAAGGCATGATCAAGAAGGAGGGCAGGTCCCGCCCATCGTTGCGAACGCGACGGTCGTTCCGGCTGGGGTCGCACGACATCTCGCCCATGTTGAGATCAGAGACCGTCCAAGATTTCACGCCGCCCTGCGTCTAGGTCAGTACGTTGTAGCAGGCGATCCTCCTTCGATCCGACGAACATTAATGCATGCGCATATCACCATGTCAAACGCGGCCTCGCCGGCGCGGTGACCGCAAGTCAGGTCATGGAACTGCCTGTAGCAAGGTCTGCAGTTGACGCGCAAAGTCGATCGCCGCGCGGTTGTGAATGCAATCCTCTATGTCCTGACGACTGGTTGCCAGCGGCGGCAGCTGCCGAAGGTGTCAACGCCTGAAGGATTTTTGCTCCGGCGCTTACATGTCGAGCGCAAGGGGGGCGGCTATCGTTTCGTCGCCGGTTGAGCGGCGAGCGGCCCGCGGCTACGCGCAGCCTGTGAAACCGTCGGTCTGCATCTTGGCCTCGTACTTTGCCGCAACCTGTGCGCCGGGAGTCAGGGTCGCCTTCACGGTTGCCCAGTCGGCTGGCTTCAAGATGATGAACCAGCCCTTGTCGTAAGGGTCCTCGTTGGCAAGCTTGGGATCGGCAATGAGGTCGTCGTTGACCTTCACGACCTCGCCGGCCGCCGCGGACTTGGCAGGGCCTACCCACTTGCCGCTTTCCACCGTGGCGCAGCTCTTGCCCGCATCGACCGAACGGCCAACCCTCTTCGGCGTGAAAGCGACCAGCTGACCTGCCATCGCGGTCGCCACCGTCGTCATGCCGAGCTTGACGGTGCCGTCGTCCTGCTCCTGAAACCAGATATGGTTGTCGACGTCATAGAGGAGATGGTCCGGCAGATTGCATCCTTTGACGACGGGCATGCCTTACTCCGCAATCTCTTCAGTCCTTGTTGCATCCAACCGCTAGGCGCCGCCGGAGCGCAAAGGCTTTGCCGAGCAGCAAAACTCGCCAAGACTGGCGACCTGCATCTTACCCGAAACGAAGAGACAGAGATGCTTGGCGATCATGGTCGCCAGCCTCACGCGCCTCTCACGATCCGGGTGCTCCGGCTCAAGGATGATCACGTTGTAATGATAGGCTAGCTCGCGACAGGTTTCACGGCAAGCGTTGAACGAAGGGTCACCCCTGGCCCCCTGTCGCTGCAGGGCGAGGAGCCGAAAGCCTTCCTTCTTTTCCAGGCTCGGCATTTCGCCGCGCGCCAGCAACCAGTTGATGAGCACGTCCTCACTGAGGCTCAAGAGCTCGTCGACAGCTGTCTTAACGCCTGCCTGACCGGCTCCGACCTCATCGATCCTGGCCTCGATCTCTGCCAGAGATCGCATGGCGGAAAACGTCGCGGGCTCTGGCGCTGGGTGCAGGACCTTCGGGTATCTAGCCGCCATTGTCGTTCACACCAACGCTCATATGCCCACCCCAATCTCGCACGCGGATTGCCGTTCCCGCTTCACTTTAGCCGCTTGTCCGCAATGAGGTCGGACGCATCCGAGATGTTGGTGTGGATGCCGAGTTTGCGCGGGCCGATGCCCAGCGCAAGACCCAAGAGTTGCGTGAAGTACATCATCTTCACGGTTGTCTTCTTGCCAAAGCGCTTCTCGGCACGCACTTGATGCATTTCCAGGCCCGTATGGCAGGTTGGGCATTCGGTCGCGATCACCTCTGCGCCCGACGCCTCGGCCGCCTGCAGAATATTGAGCACCAGCTTGGTCGAAGTGTCCGAGTCCGACAGCGTATGCGCCCCGCCGCAGCATGCGGTTTTCAGAGGGAAGTCGACGTTTTCGGCGCCGGCCGCTGCCAACAGATCGTCCATGAAGTGCGGTTTCGACGTGCTCTCGCTGCCGGGTCCTTTGTCCTTCTCCGGAAAAATGTGGCGCGGGCGCACATACATGCAACCGTAGTAGTTGGCGACTTTCAACCCTGCGAGGCGGCCCTTGGTGCGTTGCCTCAAGCCGTCCTCGCCGATCGTCGCCTTGATCCAGTCGAGTGCGTGAATGGTCTCGGCCTGTCCGGCCTGGTAGGTCTCATGGCCAGCCTTGGCTGAGAGATTATCCACCACCTCCTTCGACTTTGGATCGTGTGCGAGGTCGTACTCCGCCTTCTTGAGATTGTGGTAACAGCCGTTGCACGGCGCCATGACGACATTCGCGCCGTCGAGGTGCACTGCATTCGAGAGCACGCGCGAGGACAGATACGTCTGGATTTTCGGGTCGATGTTCTTGACCTCCATCGCCCCGCAGCAGTTCCAGTTCGTCACGTCCTTGAGACCGAGCCCCAACGCCTTCGCAATTGCCCGCGTCGAGACGTCGTAGCCATTGCCTGAACCTTCGAGCGCGCAGCCCGAATAGTAGGCCACGCTGCGGTATTTCTGGGCTTTGTCAGTCACATCGACCATAGGACTCTTCGCCTTCTTCTTGTTCGGCTCTCCTCCCTCGCTCCGTTCTCACGGCCCCCGATGCTACGAGGAGAGGGCACTATTCCGCCGCTTCGAGCTTGGTGTGCAGCTTTCGATCCGGTTTGGGTCCACCTGCCAGCACCTGTTTGCGCTTGTCGTCTTCCTCGATGAGGTAGTCGCCGATCGCGGCGCGCGCCTTGGCCCAGCCCCGCGTCTTCGGCTTGAAGATTTGCGCAAAGGCCATCTTGATCCCCCACTTGACGGGCAGCCGCTTTGCGATGCCCCACGCGATTGCCATTAGCCAGTTTTGCATCAGCGGCTGCTTGGTCTTGACGAGGAACTTATGCAGGACTTCGGTATCCTCGATTTTGCCACGCTCGATGACCTGGCGCGAAAACTCCTCGTCGAAGATGTGCGACGGAGATTTTGGCGCATGCCCCTTGGCCTCGAGCCATAAGGCGGTCGCTTTCATCACGCCTTCGGGCTCAACGTCGCGCGGGCAGATGTGCGTGCATTTGTGGCAGGAGATGCACTGCCAGATGATGTCCTTGTCGCGGAGCAGCTCCTGCTCCATCCCCGTGCGGATCAGATAGATCCAGTAGCGCGGGTTGAAGCGGGGCTCGATGGCGTTAATCGTGCAGGCGTTTGTGCACGAGCCGCATTGGAAGCAGCGATGGATCTTGTCACCGCCTGGGAACGCCGAGATCTCGTCTTCCAGCTGCTCGTTGTAGTCCGTGACGACGCGCGGCTCGATGAAGGTCGACCAATGCCCCGAGACATCGACGCCTTCAATGACGAGCTTGTCATGCACCTGGATGTTTTCCGGACGGATCAGTGATTTCTCGTGGATAGGCATCTCTCGCCGTCCTCAATTCAAACGTTTCGCGGCGTCCACGGCATGAGCGGTGCCATCGATCGTCTTTGCGTCGTCGCTGAGTTTTCCGCCGATCCGATCGAGCCCGAGGATGCGCCGGGGCTGCTCGAGCGGATTGGGTGCCTCGGAGAAATCCGTCTTTAAGTACGCGCTGCCCTGCGCATTGATATAGTCGCCATAGATCTGGGCTTTGAGCAGATCCACGTACCAGATCATGTCGCGGAAGATGCCGTTGTCGGAGAGGAATTGGCTGAGTTCCTCGCGTAGGACCAGAAACATCTCATGGCTATCCGGAACGTCGATCACCATGTGATCGACGTTGTCGCCGTGCCAGATCTCGCGCAGCACGCCCGTGTTGGCCTTCGTGTCCCAGACCCAGCGGGTCATGAGCGGATAGTGCTCCGGGTAGACGTTGTGCAGAAGCTCCGCGGCAAGATCCCGGACGAACCTGTTCCCCTTGCCCTCTGGAAAGGATTTGCAGAACGCAGCGATGCGCGCGTCACCGGTGGCGGGGACATGAGCATCGCGTAGAAGGTCAACGATCGCGGCTCGCACTGTGGGCCACCCCTGCTGATCAAGATGCTTGCCAATGCGGCGGCGCACGGTCGCCATCAAAGGCACGATCTCCTCGAACACAGTCCGGTCGAGCATTTCGGCATTGCCGTTACCGAGACGCTCCTGGAACACCTCCGATTTGAGCCGGACCGCCGCCGCGAACCGCTCGACGCCGCCAACCTGTTCCGAGGCATGTATCAGCGCCTCGACCGCAGGCCGCAGCTTCGGCCCCGACAAGTCGAGTGACGGCCGCGCCAGAGCTTTCATATGCGAGATCGGAACGAGGCTTGCCACGAACGCTTACTCCGCCGCTTGCTTGACCGCAGTCCGGCTGGCGGCAAGCGCACTCATTGCCGCTGCGTTCGCCTGCGCAATGGAGTCGTCGATCGTCTCCGGGCCGATGGCCGCACCCGCCACGAACACTCCAGGACGGGATGTGGCGCCCATCACGCCGTAGGCATCTTTGCGCGCAATAAAACCGTGCTTGTGCAGCTCGACGCCGAACACGGCCGAAAGCGTCATGTTGTCGACGTTGGGGTCCATGCCGATCGCGTGCACGACGAGATCGAAGGGAATCGTGATCGGACGCTTCACCAGCGTGTCCTCGCCCTTGACGATCAATTGCTTCCCGTCGCTGGTCACTTCCGCGATGCGCGCCTTGATGTACTTGACCTTGAACTCCTCCTGCGAGCGCCAGTAGTAGTCGGTCTCGTAGTGGCCATAGGTGCGGATATCCATGTAGTAGATATAGACGTGGCAGTCGGGGAGCTCCTCGCGAATCTCCATGGCTAAGTTGGCCGAGACCGTGCAGCAGATCTTCGAGCACCACTCGCGGCCAATCTGACGGTCGCGCGAGCCGACGCACAACAGGATCGCGACACGCTTCGGCTTGCGACCATCGGAGGGGCAACGGACGCCTTTGCCCGAAGAGATCATCTGTTCGACCTGCGTGGTCGTGACGACGTCCGGGAACGTACCAAAGCCCCACTCCGGCTTGTTGACGCTGTCAAAATGCGTGAAGCCAGTGGTCAGGATCGCCGATCCGCATTCGACCTTGAAGCCATCCGTTAGCGTAGCGACAAACGCGCCCAGCGCGCCGTGGAATGACTTCACCTTTGCGTTGAGCTTGGCGGTAACGAGCCCGTCGGTCTCGACGCGCGCGACCATGCCGCCGATTGCATCCTTCGCCCATAACCCCGATGGCACCAGCTTGGCGTACCCCGACAGGATCGGCGCGCCGCCGAGGCGATCCATCTTCTCGACCAGCACGCTCGGCTGCCCGATGTTCGCCAGCGCATGCGCCGCCGCCAGCCCCGCCGGACCGCCACCAACTACGAGGATGGGCTTCATAGTCTTTGTTTCTCCATTGACCGGCCACATCGCGGCGAGCGCATGTCGGCCCCATAAGGTGTTTCCCTCCGTCACTGCATCGGGGCATCACTGCCCCGGCGGCGGGGGGATCACCTCGCGTTTGATCGGCTTGAAGCCGGGGCCCGACGTGATCCTGAGCCGCGGATCGTAAAGCTGATCCGGCGTCGCGCCCTTCTGAATGCTCGCGAGATACGCCTCGAACTCAACCTTCTTGGTGCGCCAGTCGATGCCGAGCTTGTCAAGAAGATTCTCGATTGGACTAGCGTGCCAATGCGTCTGCACGATCCTGTAGGGATCTGCGCCGCACACAAGTGCTGCAAACTGGCAGTCGGCCATGACGGGGAGTTCATACCCCTTGCCGTCATTGCCGACCTGCGCCTTCGAGATCCACTGGTTCTTGTCGAGCGTGGTAATGCACCCGGTGTCGTGGCCGATCATCACGTCCGACTTGGCCTCCTCGACCGCCACCTTGATCTTGCGGTCGATGGCGAACGAGCGGGTAAACTCGCGCTCCGAGATGATGTGGCGGAAACCGAAGCCGCAGCAGTCGTACCAAGTCTTGTAGTCGATCACCTGAGCGCCGAGCGTCTGCACGAGACCGGTCGAGACGGCAACGCGGTTCCCGTCCAGGACGTCGTCATCATAGATCACGTCTTCCGGTACCATCTTATAGACGTGACACGCGGGATGAATGGTGGCGCGCACTTGGGCGCAGTCGATCACCTGATGCTTCTGGATATCGCGCCGCATGACGTGCAGCCATTCCGAGTAGTGCACGACCTCCTCCGGGATCAGCAGCTTGCCGTCCACGAGCCGCCCGAGCTTGCCGAGGATCTTGGTCACGCTCTCGCGCAGCTTCGCGGAGAGCATGAGATACTGCCGCACTTCCTTGTAGTTGCCGAAGCTCGTGCCGCAGTGGACCAGCGGATAAAAGTGGCCGGGGTCGAGGCCCTGCGCTTTGCCGGACACATAGGCCTGATGGAAATTCCTCAGGAACACAGCCGCAAGACTCTCGATGTTACCGATACCGGAGCCGTGATAGTTCCAGGCGGTGCAACTCGTCTGATCGGTCTCGTCGAGATAGGAGATTCCGAGCTTGTTCTGGAGCCATAGCAGCGAGACCGGATAGCCCGGGATGTTGCCGCACTGGCCACAGCTCTTGTGATGCCACAGTTGATTGGTCGGGATCTTCTTGTCCCAACCATACAGCGTCTTGGCCATCACCGGCTTGTGCGCGTCCGTGACCCGATGCACGACGATCTGGCCGTCTTTCTCGAGCTGCCACATGGCATCGCGCACATCTTTCACGCGGTCCTTGTTGGTCAACATGGAACGCCGGTCGATTTTCTGTTCGACCCAGGCGGTCGCGGTCGCCGCCTCGCCCGGCGATAGGTTCGCTGGCTTCCACTCTGACCCGTGGCCGGTGAAGCGTTCGGCGGCTTGGGTGGGTCGGCCCTGTCCGTTGTCGGTGGCCATCGTCAGGCTCCTCACGAGAGTTCTATGAAAGCGGTAAAGATACTTCGACAGATCAGTCTTCCTGGTCCTTCAGAAAATCTTTCCAGTCGTCGCGTTTCTCACTCATGATGTCGGTGATGACGTCGAACAGATTTTCGTCGATGCCTTCCAGCTGATCGAGGACACCGGTCATCTCCCAGATGGTGTAGAGTTCGACCGAGGTCTTGAGGTTCACTTCCCAGGCCGTCTCGGTAGTGTTGAGCGTCGCCATCGGGATCGCTTTGCGCAGCAATTTGAGCGGCGCGTCGACCTTCGAGATATTCGGCCCCCAATCGGCAAAATGCTGCGGATTGATCATGTCAGGGGCGAGTTGGTTCCCAGTCGAGATCAGCTTCAGCATCACGCGTGAAAACGGGCGCAACACATCCTTGGCCGACTGCATCTGGTGCTTGATCGCAACCTCACGCATCAGCATGATAAGGCCGCCCGGCGAGTTCTCGAACGGACAGCGGGCGGCGCAGGTATAGCACTGAGCGCACGACCAGATCTTCTCCTGCATGGCATCGTAGATGCCTTCGAGATTCTCGGTCCACAGGAGCTGGACGATCTCGCGCGGGGAAAAGTCGTAGTAGTGCGCGGCGGGGCAAGTCGCGGTGCAAATGCCACAGTTGAGGCAGCCGTTCAGCTCGTGGTCGAAGCGCAGATCGGCCTGTATGTCCTGGAAGATCGCCTCAAGCTTCGCCCGCGGCACAACCGGCTTTTCGCTGACCGGATCACCGATGAAATCCTGCACGCGAGTTGCGGCGGCGTGAGACATGTTTGTCAAGTTCCCTCTTGAGGAGCAGGAAAGACGGGAAGCGTCAGTAGGTGAGAACTTTGCAATCGCTCTCCATGATCTCTTCGATCAAATGCGCTCCGCCGACGATCCCCGAGCACTCGGGAATCATGTCCTCCTTCGTCATGTCGAACAGATCGAGGTTGGGCGAGCAGCAATAGAACTTCACGCCTGCCGCATGCGCGTCCTTGATGAAATCGTAGACGGTCTTGGGGCTGCCCGCCTTCACAACCAGGTTTTCTGCGACACCCTTCTTCAACAGGCGACCGGCGGTCGCAGTGCACACCACCTCCACCTCGTAGTCCATGGCAGCCGCGACAGAAGCTTGGAAGAACGGCGCACCCAACTCCTCGCCGTTGCGCGGGTCGGTGTTCGCCATCACAATCAGCAATTTCTTGGCCATTCTTCTTCCTCCCGGCCCTGCCGCTGCCGTCAGGGAATTTTGACTCTTACGTCATATACTAGCGCTTGACGCGTAGTGCCGCAATCAAATATTCGCATTGTTGAATACAACGATCGCTGGTCTTCCTGCCTCCCTCTGGCGAGGGCCTGCTGGAGATCGATCCTGTTGTTTACGTTTTGTTCATCCAGCCAGTCAGCTGGATCAAGCCGGACATGATGGGCACCAACGCATCCTCGATGCTTGGCCCCAGCGTCAACAGCTTTTCCAGCCCAGGCGCAGTGTCGACTGGAACATCATCCGATTCCATCAGAAGATCCTCAATCATGGAGCGGCGAACCCCGGGATGGCCGGCAAATCCGAAGGCATTCCTTCCGATCTGAAACAATGCCGGATACCCATTCTCGTCGACGGCGAGCACTTGAGCGTAGTCGGGCGGCACGGGGCGATCACGCATGTAGATGACGGTCGGGAACCGGTCCGGCAGAAAGCCGTTGAGCGCGCGTTCCTGTATGCGCCGTGCCATACCAACGCTGAAGGTTAGAGGCGCAGCCTCCGAGCGGCCGTCGCCGGCGATGGCCAGGATCTGAGCACCGACGCCGATACCGACAACCGGTTTTTCCAGCATCAGGCAGGTACGGGCGAGCCGGACCTCCGCCTCGAGGGTCGGCAATTTCCGCTCCTGTGTCGCCGTGCCCCACGAGCCGCCCCCCACCATGATCAGTCCGTCGCCGAGCACATTGGGATCCGGCAACCTGCCCCCGGTCGTAAAGGGCCGCGCGTAGCCGAAGCGAATGCCGCGGCCCTCCAGGTGATCCTCCATGTGGCCGAGCCATTCCGACTGCGTGTGCTGGACGACCGAAACGTACTTCATGGCGGATCGGTCTTCACGGCTGCTTCGATGACGTTGCGGAAATCGCCCGGCGCGATGGTCAGCAAGTCGGGCTTGGTAGCGGCAAAGAATCGCTCAACGGCGGCACCGGCTTCTTCCGTCATGACCCCGCGCAAGCAAGCCTCAAGGTCATAGACCAGCCGAGGTGGAGTAACGAAAAAGTCGCCCGTCAACAGGGCCTCACGGATGCGGCGCGCGCCCTTGGCGCCTTCGAGGCGCAGGTAGGCGGTGACCGTGCCTCCGGGTCCTGTGTGCGAAGCTTCATGCACGCCGGCGCCGCGCGGATCGTCGATCGAGAACACGAAATCGTCGGTGCCGATCTCGTCCGCGCTCAACTTTGCCGCCAACGCCTCCTCCCTGTCACTTGCGACACCCCTTTCAACCGCAATGCCAAGCTGCTCCGTCAGTCCCAGCAGGATGGCCTCCTGCACGGCACCGACATCGGGGGCCTTGCCGCGGTGAAGGGCTCGCAGCGTCGTCACCCGCTGTTCCGCCTTATCAAGCCCGCGCTTTTTGAGCTTCGCCTCAGGCACGTTGAGACAGGCCATGATGCGCGCCGGATCCGCATCGATAAGCACTGTCCCTTGATAAAACAGCGTGTCCCCGTCAAAAAATCCACCGGTGCCACACAGCTTCTGGCCTCCCACTTCGATATCGTTGCGCGGGCGGAAACGCGCCTCGACAGCAAAGGCCCGCGAAAGACCGCAGGCCACGGCCTCGCAGATGGCCCTGGTGTAGTCAGCAAGCGTCGGCATCGGCAGCCGCTGCCGCGAAAGCACGACTTCCCACCCCAGTTGGCCAGGATCGAGATAGATGGCACCACCGCCCGTGATGCGCCGTACCAGCCCGACGCCATTGGCGCGGCAATAGTCGATCTTCAGCTCTTGCCTCAACGCTTGATGCCGGCCGACCAGCGCACTCGCCTCGAAGCGCAGGAAGCGGATCGTATCAGGTACAACGCCTTGCCGGTGCAGCTCGATCATCGCCTGGTCGAACGCGATCTGCTGTCTTCCGTCGCGCACGCCACTGTCTATGACGCGGAAAGGCGTGGCCATGGCTCAACAGCGCTCCCCAATTTCCAGCTCCTCGCCCTCGCTGTATGTGTCACCTGGCTTTTCCCGGTCCAGCTGGCGGCGGATCTTGCGCAGGTCAGCCGCGCCAGGCTGGAAGGGATAGCTCGCAATGTTCGAGGCCGGGCTGTCGCCGTAGGGGCGGTCGCACGCCGAGATGTCCTGCTGGATCTTGCCTGGGCACCCACTGGTGCGGAAGGCAATACCCTTGTCGATGATCGTGTCGAGCTCGAACTCTGGAATACCGAAGTCGACGACCCGACCGGCCGCATCGAAACGCATCTGCTCGACACGCACTTGTGCGTAGTCGATCAAGTAGCGCGCCAGCTGCACGCGTCGCCATTGATCGCGCGGTGTGGCGGGGAGGTGGTCCATCAGCGACCCCTTTTCGGGGAAGAAGCAGAACATGTGGCTGTGGCCACCCATGTCGACGATCTGCTGCACCAGCGTCAGTACGTCGTGCTCGGTCTCGCCCATGCCGACGATAATGTGCGCGCCGAACTTCTGCGGCCCAAAAATGTCGCGCGCAGCCCGCAGGATTTCCCAGTACTTGCTCCAACTGTGGGGCGAGGCTACGCCCTTGCCGCGGGTGCGGTCGAAAATCTCAGGCGTCGCCGCATCGAGAGCGACGGTGAAAATGTCGGCGCCAAGGTCCTTGAGCCGCCCCACATCTTCGGCGGTCATCGTGGTCGGGTTGGAGAGTATCGAGACCGGCACCGTCGCGGGATCGATGCGGTCGGTCCACGCCTTGAGAACCGTCAGGGTGTCCGCATCCGAGCGCGGGTGCGTGATCATCGAGATGCACATGCGGTGAAACGGCGTGGCCGGGCCATCGCTCGAAACCTTGTCAATAATCTGACCCAGCGGCACCGCCGGCCAGTTGACGCGGATGAAGTTGCGATCCGCATAATCACGGTCGGCCTCTCGGTGGCGGGCAAGCCCGCAATACGCACAATTCGCACGACACCCTTCCGGGTAGGTCAGGAGTAGGTTGAGGCAGCGCGTGCAGCCGCACCCGTACATCTTGCCCGGCATCACGCCGAGCGTGATCGCTGCCGCCGTCGACATCTGCACGTAGTCGGGGGAGCGCATGTGCGGCGCAAGACGATTATTGTTGGGCAGGTACACGCCCTCAGGAGGAACGTTCGCCGTCTTCACACGTTGGCCGTTCTTGGCTTCCACAGGGGTCAGACCCGGGGCGCGCGGTAACATGATGTCGAAGGCGTTGTGATCGAGGCCGCCGGCCTTGGCGGGCCCGGGCAGCGCGACTTCTCTCTTAAGGCACGTCACGACGTTTGGCCCTCCTTTGCTGTCTACGCCGCCCAGTATTGCGGAAATGCGATCCAGCTTCGCTGCAGCTGAGCTCGACAAGGCCGGCCACCGCCCGCATAGGCGCGCATCAAGTCCTGCCGTCGCGCCAGCGCCCGCCCGAGCGACGCCTTGAACAGATCCTCGAGCTCCTCGGCATAGTGGTGGCCCGCATCCCGAGCGCCGCCGAGCGCCGCGGCGGCTGCCTCGCCCGCAAGGCGGCCCGAAACGAGCGCGGCGTTGATGCCCGCGCCTGTGATCGGGTTGGTGAGGCCAGCTGCATCACCTGCCAGAAGAACGACAACCGACCCAAGACTTCCCTGCGGATGGAGCATGCCGCCGACCGGAATTGCACCCCCGGTATGCCTCGACACAGTTTCGCCGACGCGGCCGTCAGCGACGAGCTGACGGTGCAGGCCGTCAAGCAGCGGCTTCAGTAGGTGGCGCCATGCCGGTGCCACGCCTAGTCCGAGGTTTGCCTCCTCGGCCTTCGGGAACAGCCAAGCGTAGCCGCCGGCAATGGCTGCCGACAAGAAGATGTCCGTGCTCTTGCAAGCCTTGCGGAGCGGCACAGTGATCTGTCGCGTCTCGGCAAGCGCCCCGTTTACCTGGCCAATGGCCTGACCGACCCGCGAGCGCGGACCATCGGCACCAATGATCACCCGCGCCTTGATCGTGCCGCAGTCGGAGAGCGTTGCGGCACCAGCATCGTCGAGCTCCGACAAGCCAACGTGAAATCTACAGTCGGCGCCGCCGGCTTGTGCGCTTCTCACGAGCGCCGTATCGAATGCTGCTCGATCGATCATGTGACCGGGAAAATGCTCCTTGAAATGCGGCTCGACGTGCTCGATGAATGTTGTCATCGACCCGATGCCCTGACGCAGGCTCGAGGCAATGGCCGCCATCTGGCACGCATCGAGCATGGGCCCAATCATTGCCGGAACGAACTCGGCACATTGTACGGGAAGACCGGCCTGCCGCTTGCGATCTATGGCGACGACGCGTGCACCATCGTGCGCAGCGGCAGCCGCCGCCATGGCGCCCGCCGGCCCGAGCCCGACGACCAGCACGTCCGTGTCGATCTGTGCTGTCACGGCGCGCATGCGCGCCCAACGTGCGTCCCAAGCCCGCCGCCGATCTTGACCGAGCAGCAGGCGTGCTGCTGCTCGTAGGGACGCCCAATGGCCCGGGTCACGGCCAACGCGCCTTCGGCCGGGAAGGCGATGCCGTCCAAGCCAGCCATGACGGCGTAGGCGTCCGTAACACGCTTGTGCATGCCAGGGGGGCGCGCGCAACCGAGCAGGACCTGCTTTGTCGGCAAGCGGCGCCGGGCATCGAGGAAGACGCGGCCGACGTCGGCGGTTGCCGGCGTCGCAAACGTGCCGGGCCTGGCGTAGAAGGGCATGATCACCACGAGCACCAGCGCGTGGATGGCGTGGCGCGCGCAGATGTCCAACGCCACCGCCTCTCCCACAATGCGCCCATAGTGTAGGCCGATCACGATATGCGGCACGACTTCCATCTTGGTCGAGCAGAGCGCTGCCAAGGTCGCTTCGAAGTCGGCCACGGGCCGGTCGAGATGGTAGACTTGGCGGATCGTGGCATCAGATCCGATGACGTCCATCATGACCGTGTCAACGCCGGCGCTCTCCATAAGCTTGGCGCGCCGACCGTCCAGCAATGCCGAATGGATAGCGATCTTGAGACCGGGGAAATCCCGCTTCAGACGCTCTAGAACGGGGTAGTATCGTTCGTACTTGATCTCATTGCGCCCATTGGAGCCGCCCGAGAGCAGAAAGCCCTGCAAGTCCTGCAGCATCACAAGATCACGCACCTTTTGCTCGAGCATCTGTGGCGTCGTCGCAGGGATCATGGGCCCAAGGATCTTTGCCTGGCAGTGATCGCAGTTGAGCGCGCAAGCCCCCGCTGTCACGGAGAACGCAGGAAACGAGTTCTTGCTACAACCACCGAGCTCTGAGGAGGAATAGGCCTTGAACGTCGGCGTCGAGAAGCAGATCGGCCCCAGCCCGCCCCGTGCCGCCGCTTCCATCTCTGCAACGAGGCCGGCGTCAACGTCGGCGTCGTCGAGGGCTTCGATCTGCTGCAGTCGGGCTATCCATCGCATAGGCCAATTATATTCAAAGTTCCGAATATGACGCAACCCCCGGCCTTCAGGCCTTCAGGGCGACCGTGCGGATATCGGCCGTGATCCCGCATGCCCTGCCAGCGCTATCCCTCGTCGATGCATCGCACACAAGGAGCTCAGCACGTCGTTTTGACGTCCCATGCGCCCGTGGGAGGTCGGGCATGATGAGCAAACCAGCCGCCTGCTCATAGCCACAGTGGCGCACCGCCAGCCGCCGCCAAGCGATACCTTGCATTCAAAGTCACGAATGTTAGAATGTGTGCGTGGACCCTGGCGGCGCAGTATGCAGATAGACTAGCACTGCGCCAAGATTGGTCCTGCGCCGACGTGAGCACCGAAGAGCTTGCAATCTGACGAGGATTGGAGAGAGACATGGCGGACAAGATGATCGATGCAAAAGGGACCAATTGCCCGGTGCCAATACTAAGGGCTAAGAAGGCCATCGTCGAGGTGCCGGCCGGAGGTACGCTTGAGATCCTCGCGACGGACCCGGGCTCTGTACCCGACTTCCAGGCGTTCTGTCGCCAGACAGGCAACATGTTGCTGGAGCATAGCGAGACGGCAGGCGTGTACCGCTTCCTCATCAAGCGTGCTGGCTGATGATCTCGGACCCCGTCGCCGTGGCCCGAAATTCACTCTGAGCCGACTTGTCGCGACTAGGCGCATTGTATATAGCGAAGCATTAGAATATCCTGACTCAAGCTTCCCACATAGCGAGCCAAAGTATGTCGACCCGCCGAGCCACCATGCCCAAAGCGCGATCTCCCCGCGCTGACCATCTCAAGAGTCCCAGCATGATCATGCTGGCAGACATGCGCGAAGCGGTGCAGCAGGCTGCAGAGTTCCTCCGGTCGATTGGCAGCTCGCATCGCTTAATGATCCTTTGTCTGTTGACGGACGGCGCCAAGACCGTCACGCAGCTTTGCGATGCGATAGGGGCGCGCCAAAGCTTGGTCTCGCAACACCTGACTAGATTGCGTCTAGATGGCCTTGTGCAAGCCGATCGCCAAGGCCACTTCGTGCACTATTCCCTGACCGATACGCCGGCGAAGGACATTGTTGCCATTCTGCACAGTCATTTCTGTCCAGACAGACCCCGCGCCGCGAAGAACTGATTCGCGGCCTAGGAGGTGCGCCGGCCTGGCCGCCACAATCGGCGGACCGCAGAATGGCGTTGGTCGTGAAGAATACGGAAAATCCAACAAGCGTCGGGGAGGAAGGCGCAGATGGTTACAAGACGCGTCGGCTGCTCCGTGATCGGCAGCGCGATCATTTGTCATTGGTCTGGATAGCTCTGGCGTGGCGGCCGACGCGGCAAGGCTGAAAGCGTACGGCGAGCATCTCTCACGCGAATGCACAGCGTGCCACCGGCTCGACGGCACAGACAATGGCATCCCGTCAATTGTTGCCTGGGACAGCGATCAGTTCGTCACCACCATGAAATTCTACCAGCAAGGCCTGCGCGACAACATGGCAATGATGTCAGTTGCCAAATCATTGGACGAAGAACAGTTGCGAGCATTGGCGGCTCTACTTTGCCTCACTGCCGCCGCCTGCCAAGAGGAGATCGACCCCTACTGCAAAGGTCGCGTGACGAGTACGCTGAGGCAGGCAAACTTCAGCTTCGGCTACATTCAACGAAGCTGGAGCGCTGAACCGGGCGAGTTCGTCATCGATTCGCGAACACGATCGCGCGACCCGCCTGTGCGGGTACTGGCAGGCCTGCGTGTGCACTCATCAATGCAGCAAGCGTGTCCTGCTGCTGCCGTGTCCATGCCTGAGCCCGCCGGCTGTCCAAGGCAACGTTGACGATGGCAAGTTCTGTGGTCGCTACCACGTCTTCACAACTATCCCGCATGAACATAATGAGGTGTACGCGCTTTCCACCCATGCCCAATGCTTGCACTGAGATGCGCACCTCGTCACCCGAGCGGAGCTCCCGCTGATAGCACGTATGCATCTCCAAGAGGAACGGGGCGGCACCCGCTTCTCGTGCGTTCGACAATCCGATGCGCGTAAGGAAGGGCTGAATCGCCTCATCAAAAAGGACGACGTAGTGCGATGCCCGCATGTGCCCGGAGGCGTTGAGCCACTCAGGCTGAACCCTGAAATGCTGCAGGACCAGCGGTGCCGCATCGAAGTTAGGCTTTTCGGTCACCGCCTCCATCCTGATCTCCCATCGGACAACTGCTCGGAGTGGCCGACTGGTCCCGCCGAGCAGGCTCGACCTGATCCCGCTGGTCAACACCGACGAGCATACAGCGCCACTATCCCGCCGTCCTGATCGGTCTCCCTCCAGCCCATGTCACTGCCTCAGGACTCTTTCTTCGCGAAGATGTCCGACACAATGCCGCTGTACCAACCGAGGCTCTCCTCGAAAGTCTGCTTGCGCAGCGCTGCGTCTTCGCCTGGCTTCGACACAAAGCCATCTGCGATGCTTCGATGGCGTTGGCCACGACTTTGGTCTGGCTGTTGGCAGAGAACGCCGACTTCGGCATCTCGGCGGCAATCGACGCGTCTCCCAGGACGGACTTGGGCTTATTGGTCTTGATGTGGTGCGCGATCATGCACATCCGCTCGTGGGGCCCGGGTGGGCAGCGGTAGGGCGCCGCCGGGTTGACCATGACTAACGACACCGCCATCGGGCATCGCATCCAGCTGCCTCTTGAGAAGACGCGTCTGTGGACCGCCTTTGTAAGCGTGTGGCCCGGCGCTTGACCCCGCAAAGTTCGCCACCTGGGCCAGCTCCAACCTGGTGGAACAACGCCAAAGGGGCCAGATGTGACACCAAGCCACATAACGGTTGGACATACGCATATTCGAATACTATACAAGCAGGAATGGTTGGGAAAGAGCACTTGAGCGGAGTGCTGCACCGAACCGGTCCGAGTTGACCGCGGTCGGCCTGGCTGAAGAATCCGGATTCAATGGATCTGCAACCAATCGGGCGTAGACGCCCGCATAACGCAAGAGGAAACACGATGCGACAAACGAGACTTCAGATCGTGCATCGCCGCGACGTACTGCTTGGCGCTGCCGGGGCTGCTGCCATAGCCTCGCTACTGGCATGGGGTGGCGAAGCAGCCGCACAAGAGAATCCGCCGAGCGCGGCCGACTTGTTGAAATCCATATATGGCGATGCCAAGCCGGCAGAGGCGAAGGTCAACCTCGACCTGCCCGAGATTGCCGAGAATGGCAACACTGTGCCGTTCACCATCTCGGTCGAGAGTCCAATGAGCGACAAAGACTACGTGAAGGCAATTCACGTGGTGGCGACCGGCAACCCGCGGCCCGAGGTTGCCAGCTTCTTGCTGACGCCCCAGAGCGGAAAAGCGGCCGTTGCAAGCCGAATGCGCCTCGGCAAGACCCAAGACATCATCGCGGTCGCGGAAATGAGCGATGGCAAATTCTACATGGGCAAGCGCACCGTCAAAGTGACGATCGGCGGCTGCGGCGGCTAGGGACTAGCGGAGGAAACCACAATGTCAGCTAAGCCACGCATCAAGCTCCCGGACAGCGCCAAGGTCGGCGACGTCATCGAGATCAAGACACTCGTATCCCACGTCATGGAGACAGGGCAGCGCAAGGACCAGGACGGCAAGCCTATCCCCCGCGACATCATCAATTCGTTCGAGGCGAAGTTCGCGGGCAAGACGGTATTCACAGCTAAGCTTCACCCCGGCATCTCGGCCAACCCCTACATCGTCTTCTTCATGAAGGTGCCGGGCCCTGGAGAGTTCGAGTTCGTTTGGGTCGACGATGCCGGTGCAAAGATCAGCGACAAGGTAAAGCTCAACGTAGCATAGCGGCAAGCAAATCTCGGGCCCGGGACAGAATCTCATCCCGGCCGAGCTTGGCGAGTGGCTGGCACTTGCGCCGCATGCGGGAGTTTTTGTTGTCTCACCCCACCTCGCTGGTCAGGGGCAATACCTGATCGATGAGTTCGTGAATTCGCGGCCGAATAGGCCCGAGATTGGTCGCATCAACGATGCTGGTGAGCCACGCAGGGTCGCGATCGTCTTCATCAACAAGATCGCAGGACAGCTGAGCCAGAACTCTTCGCGCCGCCGCGGGCAATTGCGGCGGCATCGACTGCCCCGACATCCGCGCCCACAACCCAGCCCAGAGCCGCGCCGTGGTCCACGGATTGTAACCGCCGCCGCCCAGCACCACCGCACGCTCGGCAAGCGAGATGGCGGCCTCTGTCGCAGCCCACAAAGCGATGTTGGAGATGTGCATCGACGATAGAGGGTCGCCCTTCAGGGCGTCCGCTCCGCACGTGACGACAACGGCTTCAGGCTGCAAGCTGCCGAGCTTGCGCCGGCACAGTTCTCGCATGACCAGTAAGAATTCGTCGTCATTGATGTGCGCCGGAACAGGTAGGTTGAGCACCCGCCCGCCACCACAACAACCCACAATTTGTCCGGTACCGGGCCAGCGCCCTTCCTCGTGGATCGAGACCAGCGTGACACGCTCATCCTTCGCGAACGCTGCCTCCACTCCGTCGCTGTGGTGAGCATCCAGATCGACATACAGCACGCGCTCCAGACCTGCGTCGAGAAGGCGCAGGATGGCAAATACCGGGTCGTTGAAATAGCAAAAGCCCGACGCCCTATCCCGGCGTCCATGATGGGTGCCGCCACCCGGATGGAATGCCAAGTAACCCTCAAGCGCCAATTCGGCGGCGAGGATCGATCCCCCGACACTTGCCCGCGCCCGATCCCACAGACCCTCAAACAAAGGACATTCCATGGTGCCAAGATTCCAGCGAGCCCGCACATCGGGTGTGGCCACCATCATGCGCGCGCTGCTTTGCAGGGCATCGAGATAGTCAGGCGAGTGAAACCGCTCGAGCGTGCCCCGGTCAGGCAGCGGCGCTTGCCGCATGAGAATAGGATTTAGCCAGCCCATCGCGCTGCATAGGTCGAGGACCGCGGCGTGGCGCATGATCGACAAGGGATGGCTACTACCGAACGCCGGCCGGCGAAACACCGGATGGGTGACGAACAGCGCGGGCCTAGGACGGTCAACCAGGCCTTCCTTCGGCTCCCCTTTGCCTGCCGTCCCGCTTACAGGATTACTCCGCAACAATGCACGCTCCGAATATCTTGCTCCCCAGCACTGCGCAGACCTCAGTCGAAGTGGGGCCTGGGCACGCGCGCGAGACAACCCACCAACAGGTCCATGCGCTGCGCGTCAAACTCGTACCAAGCGCGAAGCACGCTCGCGTCGGCAACCGCTCCTGGAGCGTCTTTCTCAGCGGCATAGAAGGCCTCCAGAAGCGGCTCGAGGGTAGCTTTCAATTCTCCATTGCGCAGACCCCCGGGCGTCCACTCAAGAATGAGGCCGTCCTTCAAGAGCGATTCTCGCGTGGCCGTTGTGGTGGTGAGCTCGCGCAGCGTCTTCAGTCGCGCTACGTCCTCACGCAAGAGCTGAGCGCGGAAGTAGCTCTGTTCCTCGCTCGAGGCGCGTTGCAGCCGATCCATCAGCTCCATTGTCGCTGTACCTCCCAAAACCAGCCTGGCAGCGGCCAAGCCGCCTGCACGCCTCATCGGTCCCGGTCGCCGCGCGCTTCCAGCACCTCCCGGCGCATATCCATCTTCGCCTCGAGCCATGAGACGTCGAACCCGACACCGGCGCAGATCCTGATGAGCTCACCGGTCGTCAACTCAGTCACAGATGCCAGCGCCCACAAAGAGGCAGAGCGTCCCCCCGAGCGGCAGCAGGCATAGATCGACTGCGGCAACGTCGAGACAGCCACTGCAAAGGCTTGCACATCCTTCTCCAGAGGGTTGCGTCCTTCCACCGGGATGTACCGATAAGTGAGGCCCCGATCCCGAGCTGCGGCCTCCATCTCCGCTGATGTCATTGGGCTGTCCTGCTCACCGTCGGGCCGGCTGTTGATGATCGAACGGAAACCAGCGCCGGCGAGGATCGCCACATCTGCCGGCGTCGGCGAGCGGCCAACAAATAGCCCCGGCGATAGGGCAATCGGCGCAAGCGGTTCCACCTCAGAGCCGGTACCGCCAACAGTGCCGCAGCAGGCTCGTGTATCGGAATTCATCAAGGGTCTCCAGGGCGCATTGCCGGATCCGCGGCTGCGCAAGGCTTCGACGTTGGGCACACAAGCGTCCCACTTGATGCTGCTACTAGATCTCTCCCGCCAATCGGCTCTCCAGGTACTTGATGCCCGCGATGCCGCCGATGATGATTGCCGCGAAGGTGAGGAACGAGCCGATTGCAAGCGTGGATACGCCGGTGATCCCCTGTCCAATCGTGCACCCCAGCGCCATAACGCCGCCTACGCCCATCATGGCGGCACCGACAAGATTGCGGACCGTGTCGCTCGCGTCGGAGTAAGTCGTGATGCGAAAGCGGCCCATCCCCCATGCTGCCACGAAAGCGCCGAGCACGGCCCCCAACACGGTCGCCACGCCAAAGCCCGGCACGCGACCGGCCGTAAATCGCTGAAGCCACTCCAGCGTATCGCCGGTCGGTCTTACGTATGTGAGCGAGATTGGCGAGGTCGGCTTGTCAGAGAGCTCGTCGAAAGCAAGCCCGGTAAGCGCCCATCCTGCCATCACGCACAGACCAATGCCGATGCCAGACCAAACGTGCACGGCTGAAGTGCGAAAGCCTTCGTCGCGGAAGCAATAGGCGAGCCCGGCGACCCCGATGGCGATCGCTATTACGGCATCGGCGCGCGCCAAGCTGAAGCCGGTGAGCCAACCCGCGACGGCGCCAAGGCTTTGCGTTTGCAATTTCAGAGTGCTGAGATTGAAGGCCGTTGCCTGTTCCAGCCAATTCCGGACTGGCCCGAGCAGTCCGCCGATCGCCATGTAGGCGAACACACCAACCACCACCAACGTGATCAACGAGCGAAGGTCGCCACCACCGGCGCGCGCCAGGTTCTTACTTGCACACCCCCCCGCCAGCACCATGCCAAATCCAAATATCAGGCCGCCGAGGAGGTTGCCTAGCCAATTGAGGTTTGTCGTCAAGTACATGGATTTCGGCAGGCTGACGATATCCCCGGCTTGCAAGAGCTGGCCACCCAGAGTGGCGATGGCGGCCGCCAGGATCCAAGCCCGAAAACGGCGAAAATCGCCGAACGACACGAAGTCGGAAATCGATCCCATGGTGCAGAAGTTTGTGCGGTTGACGATCCAACCGAACAAGAAACCAATGGCAAGGCCGCCGATTGCCAGCGCCGCGGGCGGGTCTTGGGCGAGCAGCTCTCTAAGTGCACTCATGGCCGATCTTCCTCCCCTGACGGACTGTGCCGCCTCTCCTATATTCGCATAGACGAATGTTTGTCAGCAAGTCCGCCGGCTGCGAAAATGAGCCGCCCGCGTTGTTCCTGCTAACCCTTGCCCTCATCTCAGGCGCGGTCGGCGCCATAGTAGAGGCATACGACATGCTCGGCTTCGGCGAAGAACAACCAGCGCTCGAGCACGATGCCGACCGCCGTCGCAGCGACAGCGAGCAGGGCGGCCACGCCCCCGACAATTGCGCTCGGAATGAAGCTCGCCAGCGTTAGAGCGATCGGTACGACGAAGCCACACCAAACGACCAGCTTGCGAAGAGTCAGCGAATGCGCCCGGGCGATGCGATACCCCATCTCGCGCATGACGAAGTTGGGCTGCGAATGCGGTCCCTCGAGTGCACGAACTTTCCCCATTTGGCCGAGGCCCGTCGCCGCCTCGACCGTATATTGCTTTGCCGCCCCGTCGATGGTTTGCCAAGGCTCTGTTCGGCGACCATGTAGCAACGCTCGAAGCCATTGATTTCATTGGTCATCGCCGCGAGGAATGTGGGCCTCAGTGGCGGGTTCTACAATCTCGCCGAACAGAGCCTGGCGAGCAAGATCGACCATGCGCCGGAGCGGCCTAGGACGTGAAGCAGCAGATTGAGCAGCMCCGCGCCGCTTGGAAGCCCGAGCACGATATAGATTGGCGCGGTCAACGGCTGGTGCCACTGCGGAATGGTGCGCAGCGACGCGTAGATCATGCCGGTGGTGTAAAGCGTCAGCACGGCGCAAACGATCGTAGCCACTGCCGCTACGGCAAAGAGGCCGCTGGCGTGCTCAAGGACAACCCAGCCAACACCTAACAGCCCGGCCGGCACGTAGGTTGCAGCCGCCATCACGCCCTCCCGCGACAGCCACGATGTGCGCCATTGCGAGAACGCCCGCCAGGCGCGCTCGGGTCGGCCAAGGTGCGCGGTCGAGGCGAGGAGGCCGGCGGTGATGAGCGCGAAGGCCAGGCCGAAGCCGAACAAGCCGAGCCAAGCTTCGGTTCGCACGAGAGCGAGCAATGCCGCAAGCGCAAGCCACACCAGCAAGCCGTAGCCGGCGCCGGACGCTGTCGTGAATAGAATGACCGAGTAGGCGGGATGCATGGGCTTTAATGCGTCAGCATGAGAGTACCCGGTCGATCCAGGCGAACAGGCGTTCGGCTGTGGCGCCGGTGGCGCCGCTGCCGTGGCCAGGGGCCACGGCCCGGGTCTGTGCGGGGCCAGAGTCGCGGCGCTTGCGTGGCGGCAGATATTTGTTGACCGGCTTGTAGCCGAACTCGGGCAGCAGATCGAAGCCGCCCCGCTCGGCGACGAGCTGGGAGACGGCGCTATTGGCATCGCCGAGGTCGCCGAAATGGCGTGCGCCGGTGGGGCAGGCGCGCACGCAGGCCGGGATGCGGTCTTCTTCGGCCAGCTGCTCGTTGTAGATGCGGTCGACGCACAGGGTGCACTTCTTCATCACGCCATCACCGTAGTCGTACTCGCGCGCGCCGTAGGGGCAGGCCCACGAGCACAACTTGCAGCCGATGCAGGTGTCGGGATCGACCAGCACGATGCCGTCCTCGACCCGCTTGTAGGAAGCGCCGATCGGGCAGACGGTGACGCAGTCGGGCTCCTCGCAATGCAGGCACGAGCGCGGGAAATGCACGGTTTGGCTGTGCGGACCCTCGCCGACCTCGTAGGCATGGATCCGATTGAGCCACGCACCATGGGGATCCGCCCCGTAGGGCTCCTGGTCGGTCAGCGGCCCCGAGTAGCCGCCGGTGTTCCACTCCTTGCAGGAGGTGGCGCAGGCCTGGCAGCCGACGCACGTATCGAGGTCGATGACGAGGCCGAGCTTACGATGGGTCTCAGTCGGCAGCGAGGTCATTGCCGGCCCTCCCCCATGAGCAGGATCGCAAGTTGGGTTCCGTGAGCTCGCAAATGGCTAGTTGCATGAGGAGGCGTACTTTCGACTTCTTCCGAGAAGCGCGAGATCTTTCGTCCCGTCGCCCACCAACAGCATTCGTCGCCGGCCCTGGCATTGCCGATCACGCGTTGGCTCGCTCGGTCGCACAGTTCAACGCCGCCAGTTAATATTCTTACATTCGAATGCACATGTAAAGCGCACTGACAAGCGCAGGCGCCTCGATCTTCAAGGTTCACCTGTGCTCGCCGGCGTCGAGGCAGCAGGCGCTTGTCACACCGATCGAAACATGCTCAAATTCGAATGTTCATAAGCATAGGATTGCTGGAGACCGTGTGAAGCTCGGACCGCAACACAAACAACGTGCTGTGGCACCAAGCCGCCTCTCGAGCAAAGCCAATTTCGATGGGAGGATAGCGCGTGACGAAACGGCTCTGCTGGTTCGCGGCACTTGCCTGTTGCTCAATCGCTCTCTCGAGCCCTCTGCTTGCTCAAGACAATACGGAGCGGGAGCTCGAGAAGTACCGCCAGATGCTGAAGGACGACCCATGGTCCAATCCAGCCCTGTTGGACGCGGACCGCGGCGAGGCGTTGTGGAAGAAGCCCGCCGGTCCGAAAAACGTCTCGCTCGAGCAGTGTGACCTCGGTAAGGGTC
>JRHI01000699.1_pt1 | contig 34310 bp, 30 predicted proteins | sample 215371 | NCBI WGS metagenome assembly JRHI01 (sample SAMN02929681, study PRJNA255918) | sediment metagenome | biome: cave system; feature: Ice Cave; material: Sediment; isolation source: sediment from deep within a dark volcanic ice cave with no known source of... ...
ACGTGCATTGAAAGGTGCATGCGTGGTTTGGAGGGGGGCATTTGGACAAAGTACCACTTTTGTGTGGCAACTCGCCAGGTGCCTACCCTACCCAAAGAGCATTCTGCGTGCGTTTCGCGAAAAAGTGAAAAGGAGCGCAGGCAGGGGAAGAGCTTGTTGAGAAGTATGGCCGGATCTCTGTAGCGCGACGGTGATCAAACGCACCGAGAAGAAACGGGTCGTGGAGGTGACCCGCAAGCTCACATGGGGCATGCTTGAGCAAGCACAATCCCTGCTAAGCATGACCGTGGGATGCCAGCAGTTCACTACCTCCTTCATAGAACGCTTCAATGGCACCATGCGGGAACGTCTGGCTTCTCTCACGCGCAAATGTCGGCATGCCGCTCATCGCCTTGATGCTTTAGAGGCTGGAATGTACTTGATTGGATGCACCTACAATTTCTGCTTCCCGCATCACGAATTGAGTAACATGCAGCATTTTGGATCGCCTTGTACCCCTGCCATGGCCGCAGGATTGACGGATCATATCTGGACGGTTCAAGAGGTGTTAACCTATAAGATCGCTCTTGCGCCTTGGGTTGAACCCACCCACGGGATGCGCAACGAGATAAGCTCAAGGGCAGAGAAAAGGATGTTGGTTCAGGAGATATCGATCCAGTAACGCAGTTTTCTGATCGGATCGCCTTCGAGAAAGATGGCGTTTTCTAACTGGCCGCCATTCGCTTCGATAATTTTCTTTGAGCCGATATTGGTCTCGTCGCAGGTGACCAGCACGCGGCGCAAGCCACTGGTGCGAGCCTTTGCCAAGCCCAGTTGCAGGATGGTTTTGCCGTGGCCCTGGCGTCGGTGAGAAGGGCAAATCTGATAGCCGATATGACCCCCCACCTGCAACAGGGAAGCATTGAGTTCGTAGCGCAGGGAAAGATGACCAAGCAGTATCGAGTTGTTTTCGTAGAGCCAATAGTCCACACCGGGGACGCGATTCGCGGCGATTGTAGCGCGATCTTTTTGCTCCTTCAACGATTGCACAAAAGCCACAAAATCTGCGGAAACGCTTGCTATATCGTAGTGAAGAAGTTGGCCATCAGCTTGGAGATCGCGCAGACCTGTGAGAAAACTGTCCTGATAGGGAGAGAGTTCGATCAGTTCGAGCATCGTTTTGTCCTTTTGTCAAAGAAAGTGAACGCACCAATCATATCATACCAGTGCTAAATGTCCATGACGAGGCTCTGGATAAATAGATAAACGCCAATGAGAAAGGCGCGCTCAGAAGGGAAGCATTGGAGAGAGGCATCTCTGGTGGCACTTCTTCTTTTACGCCGTAGCCTGGAGAGCAAAGCCAAAGGAGGCAACGAAGGCGGAAGGAAGGCCGTGGAGCATGACGGAAAGCCTGGGAGCATCAGAGGGACGAGCATTGCGTGTCAGCCGCTGTTCCCAGGACAGACGCCAATGCGCGCGCACGGATCGGGTCAAGACTTCCTCAGTGGTCTGGGGAACGAGCGATGGTGCTGGCATAGCTGTGAAGGTGAAAACGACCGTTTCGCGGCGGATGACCTTCCGCCATTCTCGCCGGATACGACAACATGGCCAGTCTTTCCACACCACCGGAGCAAGGGGAAGCGAGGACGGAGCGTTTTCCCGAGGAGGAGGGGAAACCGTACGTGAGGCTTCGAGTGGCCAGAATACCGCACTCACCCGCCGAGGTTTGCGGCTTTCAGGGCTTTCTTGACACTGGGCCCGCAAGGGGCACGAGCGACAATGGCCAATGCGCGCGGCATACAGGACCCGTAGGGAGCCATCACGCTCGGATCGCCGTTCTTGAGGATACAGCGGGTGGGTGGCTGGACACAGCAGCGTCCCATCGGGTTGTGGGGTAAAAGCGGAGCCGGGAAAGCCATGGGTAAAGGAAGGACGAGCCCATTGGGCAGGGCCATACGTCACCACAGGCATTGGCTGCCAGACGGGAGCAGGTGAGCCTTGCGGCGCTGGCTCGGCGACTCCGGCTGTGGCGAATTCGGTCGTACGCGGCTCGGATGAGGAGAGCGTCACGCCCAGTTCCAGGCGCAGGTTCCAGACCCATTGTGCGAGGATCTGGCAAAACTCCTGACCGCACGGGCTATGGGAGTACCAACGGTCCGAGTCCTGCTCTCCATCTTCATCGGCGAGCACCGTCTCAAATGATCCGCGATGCAGGTAGAGGTCGAGCACATCCGAGGAAGTAAAAGCTAGAGAGGGAAGGGTGCTGACAAACAGTTCGTAGACCGTGCCGTCCCGCTCGACGCCGACCACGGGAGAAGAGGAGGTGGCTCCATGCGTGGCGACCACCAGACGCACCTGGGGTCCGGCTAGCGTCAAAGGGACGGCTGGGCAATCGTAGAGCGCCCGCGTCATCCCACTTTCCCGATGGGTGCTCACTTGATCTGGGGAACGCGCAAGTGCCTGCTGGACGACCTCCAGATCCAGGAGACCGTAGTCACGACTTCTGGCAATCACCCCCAGGCCAGCGGTGAGCACGTTGATGAGTGGAGCGGCATCGCCATACAATCCGTCCAGACGAAGCAGCACGGAAGCTGGGGGAAGCCCAAGCTTGGTGGCATAGCTGGTAATCACCGCAATGGCCCGCAGCAGTTCGCCCCTGTAATCCCCATTGCCTGGTCCCCCAAACGTACCCAAAAAGTGATGCGTATGCGCCTGGAGGATGACCGTGCGAGTGCGCACGACTTCTCCCCGCTTGCGTCCCTGATAGCCTGGCGCACAGATCTGATCGAAACGACGATGGGGAGCAGGCAACGACTCCATTTGTGGGAGTGCACGTTGACGGGCGGTTTGTCGGGTCCCGTCCACATCGACCACCATCCATTGCTTTTCCGTCCGGTCGAACAAGCCACCGAGGGGAGTAAACGGTAGGCGCGCAAGCAGATCGTGTTGAAAGAGCGCGCGCAGAGCTTCCACGCTGGCCTGATCAAGGGCGGCGAGAAAACGGGAAAGCGTCGAGCGATGGGGTAGCTGGTTTCGCCCAAACAGAGCCATGAACGGCTCGGCAAACGGAGCGAGCCGTTCGTAAAAGGCCAGCAGCGTCGGTTCACCCGAAAGGGTATAGCCGATCAGCACGGCGACAAAATCGATCACATCATACCGACCAAAGCGGGCGCGGGCGAAGCGCACCTGATCCTGGATGGCCTTCAAGATTCCCACATGTGAGTACCTGAGCAAAGGCTGCCACTTCTCCCATCCAGGAAGGGGTCGAGGGCGAGGGTTCCGGAGTAATCTGGATGGTTACCGCAGAATGCGTCATACGGAGTACACCTCCAAGTTGAAAGGAGTCAGGAGAGAAAACCTTGTTGCTGTCGAGGCGCGAGAAGAGTCCTCTCATCCCCATCCGAGATCCGTGAGCATGCCAGGTCCTCTCAGTCTCCTGGCTGTTCATACATGTGGCGTTTCCGTGCCTGATTCTCACCATGGACACGGCTATTTCAGACCAGCATCACGCGCACGCACAATGGCTTGGGCACGATCAGCTACCTGGAGTTTGCTGAAGACATTGGAGACATAATTGCGCACCGTATTCGGGCTGAGCACGAGGCGCGTGGCGATCTCGGTATTGCTGTAGCCCTGGGCGATGAGGGTGAGGATTTCGCCCTCACGCTCGGTCAATTCGGGGAACGCCTGTCGAGATACAACGGGTCTGGGAGCGGAGAAGAAATCGATCAAGCGGGTGGCGATGGCCGGGCTGAAGATGGCCTCGCCACGACCTACAGAGCGGATGGCATGGAACATAGCGGCCTTCTGCGCATCCTTGAGGATATAGCCGCGAGCACCTGCCCGCATGGCGGTGAAGACGGAAGCATCGTCCTCAAACATGGTAATGATTAGGATACGGATATGTGGGCTGGTGTGCAGGATGTGGCGCGTGGCCTCGATGCCGTTGACGCCGGGCATCTGGATGTCCATCAGGATCACATCTGGCTGGAGGTTGGCAGCAAGCTCGATGACCTCTTCTCCCGTCGTCGCCTCGCCCGCGACCTCGAAGTCTGGTGACGCGCCCAGCAATGCAGAGAGCCCGTGGCGGAAAAGAGGATGATCGTCTGCAATCAGCACACGTAACGGCTCCATGATCTTACTCCTTCGCTATTGGCAACCGGGCGCACACGCGGGTCCCGCTACCACTGTTCTTTTCAATCACGCACGAGCCGCCCAATTCTGCCGCACGCTCACGCATTGAGAGGAGCCCTACCCCCACCTGATGCTCCTGCGGCAAGCCGATGCCGTCATCGCTAATCTCGATCTCCAGCTCATCATTCAGTGAGAAGCGTACGGCACAGGTGTGTGCCTGGGCATGGCGCGCGACGTTGGTGAGGGCTTCCTGGACAATGCGGTAGGCTGCGACCTCGACGGCAGCAGACAGCGCAGGCAGATTCTCTGAAGCCTCAATATGTACCAGGAGCTTGGCAGCGGGAGCTGATCCGGCCCCGTTTTGCTGAGCGTTGCTGAACTGGGCAGCGCGTTCGCGGATGGCAGGGATCAGACCCAACTCGTCCAGGGCCGGTGGGCGCAGTTCATAGACGAGGCGGCGGATATCGCCAACGGTGGCCCGAATATCGTTTTGCAGCGCGTTTGCCAGCGCGACAGCAGTTTCCGGCCTGGTCGGAATCAAATCGCTGACGGCGCTGGCAGTCAGGGCGAGCGCTGCCAACGTGGGGCCAAGGCCATCATGCAGGTCGCGGCGCAGACGGCGGCGTTCCTCCTCACGTGTTGTCACTAAACGCGCACGCGCAGCCTGGAGATGCTCATTCGAGCGCTGAAGATCAGCGGTCAGGCGCACCGTGCGGGCAACCAGGCTCACCTGATGCGTCAATTCCTGGAGCAGGTGCACATCGGCGGGTGTAAAGGCTTCGCCAGGAGAGCGAGGAGCAAGCTGCAACTGACCAATGGTTTCACGCTGGTAGACAAGCGGGAAGGTGAGTGGTTCCGCTGGCTGATGGCCATAACTCGCGGCAATCGTAAGCGTCTCTTCATCCTGGAGCAGAATGGCGGCATAAGGCAGCTTGAGCGCCTGGGAGACGGTCTCCACAATCGTCGAGAGGACAGTATCGGGAGTAAGCGTCGCTTCTAGCCGCCCGCTCAGTCTCGTAATGACAGCATACGGCTCATCGCGCTGTCCATAAAACAGGCGATTCGTGCCGCGTTGAAGCAGCCCTCGCAAGGGCTGGAAGAGCACTGCGACCACTCCGGTTGCAAACAAGGAGACCGGGAGATTGGTGCCGGTACGAAAAAGCGCACCAAGGTAACCAACCACGAACACATACATGCCAATGATGCTGGCAGTGAGCAGACCATAGACCAGCGTGCGACTGATCAGCACATCGATATCATACAGGCGATATTTGAGGATGGCGATGCCCGCCGAGATTGGAATGCAGACCACTGCCAGATAAAACGGGATGGTAGCGAGAGGGCCACTCGTCACATTTGAGAACATCAAGATGACGATAACGATGAGCATGAGGATGCTCAGTGTCATCCCGTAAGCGAACCATTTCAGTTGTTGCCGTTCAACTCCTCGCGCCCGTTGGAAGCGGAGGAAAACTGCGATGATACAGGCGAGAATGGTTGAGTACAAGAGCAGAAGAATCCAGTTGGCAAGATAATCAAACAGGTCATTGGCGACCAGAATGCCTAGCGGATTGCGCACGGTTGCTAGGCCAGGATCGAGGTTGGCGTAGGGGTAGGGCGAAAGCAGGAGGGCAATCGAATAGGCGACCAGCAGGCCCGCAATGAGCCTGGCCAAGAATCTCCAGCGGGGAGATGGGAGATGCCCGGTCGGGAAGAGCAGAAGCCCGAAGGTGAGCATCAGGAACCAGCCCATTCCCCTAGCCCAATCTCCAAAGACGCCCAGGAATGCGTCTTCGGGACTCGAACCTGAGACCGTCATGAAGGCAGAGGTCGTGTATTGCAGGAGAACATCGCCTCCTGCCCACAACAGCGTCCCTGTACAGAAGAGCCAGCCAATCGGATTCTCTGGGCGGCGCGAGGCAATGAGCGAACCGACGGTAGCAAATGCCAGCAGAACTAGAGCAGCAAACAGATCACTGAACCATTGCGAGGGCGAATGCGGAATCTGCAAAAGCAGGGTAACGATAGCAATGACTAGATACAATGCCCATGTGAACCATGCGAACCAAAAAGCCGTGCGCTTGTTCATGATTTCTCCTTTCCAGCCTCGCCTCATCAGCATGACAGCGGATGGGCTGTCTTCCTCCTCTATTCTACTCGATACGTCGTTCTCCTGGAAGTGGGTAAGAGGACACCCGCTTAGCGACCACGGGCATCCTCTCGACTCGCGTACTGCCTGGACGCTCAGTCTCACCGCTACTGGTGCTTTCAATGGCTTGTCTGGGCCTGGGCCATAGCCAATGGTGCCGCCTCTCCAGTTCCACGCCCGCCTGCGAGAAGCACGTAACCGCACCAGAGAAATGCAGCGTTGAAGACGATGGAGGCGGCTATCTCAGTGATGGCACTCGGAGCCACGAACATCAGACCCGCACCAATGCCAGCGATAATCAGGAGGACACCTGCAAGCTGCGGGAATACATGGGCACGTAGGGTGGCAATGCCAAGCAGGATGGCTCCGATCACATCCAGGAGACTAAAGACCAGGAGGAAGAGAAACATGCCTCCAGGGAGAGTCTCTCCTGCCAGAAGTTTCGGGGCCACCTGTGCGAGCAAGGGAAGGGCAGTAACCTGGAGTGCAGAGAACGCTCCATGCAGCAGGGAGTCAAAGAAGACCAGGATGAAGCCGACGAGTCCTAAAACGCCTGCCCGTCCAGCCTGGCGCAGGTACATCCCTGGAAGCCCGATGGCAAACAGCAGCGAGCCGATAAGGCTCACCAGGGCCACGAGAAGCCAGCCCTGGCTCATATACTGCTGGGGAGTGGTGTTGCGCCCGCCGGAAAACAACACATTACTTAGAATGGAGATGACGATATCAAGGAGACTGGCAGCAATCAACGTGCCTCCGCTCAAGCGATACAACGTTCGAGATGACATAAGAGAAACCCTCCTTGCAGGAATGCTCCCGCGTTTGATACGGCTTGTGAACATCACAAGTTCTACTGCAAGAATACCTGAGGAGGTGTCATTTTGTGATGGGAGCAGCGTCACTCTTTTTGTAATGAGTGAGATATGACAGGTGTAATGGTTTGGATGTGACAGGTGTCATATGCTGTTATCTTTGAGACGGATAAAAGCGTTTCTCGAAGCAATTGATGGATGTAGGAACATCTCGGTCCAGAATTGGACACAGGTGTCACTGCAATCCTTGCTGATGAGGGTGAGTGGACCATTTTCCTTATCAGAAGGCACCTGCTTTCCTTTCCCATTGTCTGCTTACAATGGATCTCGTTGCGCATCCCGTGGGACCCAAGCTACCAAGACGATCTCGAAAGAAAGCTGGATCAGACCCTGCGATACCAAAACGACCACGAGGGCGCCCTCGTCAGCTCGCTTGAGCACATTCACCAGTTAGTGGGGCTGTACCGCACATCCTTGACGGCGATAATATCCTTGATAGCAATAGGCACACCATGCAGCGGGCTGCGGTAGAGACCCGTCCGCTGCTCAGTCTCAGCCTTCTCCGCCTCCGCATACGCCTGTTCGCGTAAAACAGTAATAAAAGCCTGGATCTCCCCGTCAAGCAGATCGATCCGTTCCAGCGCCTCCACCACCAGTTCCGTCGGAGTCGTCATCCCCAAATGAACATCCTCCGCGGCCTCGCGTAAAGAAAGGTATGCCATAGTTATGCACTCTCTTCTCACAATTTTTTAAGTTAAAATAGCCCATGTCGCTAGCTACTGCCGCAAACGGCAAAAGGTTTTACACGCTCCATTGTATCAGGTCAGGGAATACAATGAGTCTCTCGCCATGCAAATTTGTCCAAAAGAAAAGGTAAGGGAAGAACAACAGGAAAAACTTGCACATCAAGTTACGATTACCGAGTTATGAGGCTATCAATCGTCTGTAAAAGTTCATCAAGTTCGATTGGTTTCCTCATGCATCTGATCTTTCGCTTTCTGGCCTCATCCCAAGGACAGTGTACACTTATCATGAGTGCTGGAACATTTTCTAGCTCCTCCGTTGCATGCAGCCGATCATAGAGTTCGAGGCCGGTCATACGGGGTAGGCCATAATCGAGGAGGAATAGGCTTGGTTTAATATCATGGACCAGTTTTAATGCCTGGTAGCCATCTGTGGCGAGTAGGGCTTGATAGGGCGTTTCTTGCTGGATGGCTTCAAAGAAGAATTCACCAATCCCGCTATCGTCTTCAACAATGAGAATGGTTTTGACAGCAGCTCTTGCATCTGAAGAAGATTCCTTTTCCTTATGGTCAGACATATTCCCTCTCAAATGTTTCGGCAGCTACCAAAATAGTACACAAATGTGGAACGTGTCGAAGGATGAGAACGTTTCAAAGAAGTATTGCTGATTCACGCGTCAAAACAAAGTCTCATACCGATATTTTGCTACTATCTGCCCAATCTGATAGGCATCATCTACAGAAAGAATGAGTGCCTCATGGTGCGATGCTTGCCATGCTGATGCAGCTTGTAGTGAATTGAAGAAATGGACTTGATCGCAAAAGTCCTCTCGACAACAGTCGCATGTCTGCGATAATTCTGGTATTACCAGAGAGACAACCGCGTTGGTTGGCTCAAGGTCCTTGATGCCTTCGCTCGTGACGAAGAGTATCACTTGCATGCCGGTAAATGGAAGGATTGACAAATAAGAATGAGCCAGAACAGCCAGCGCCAATGGCGCGTGACGCCAACCATCAATACAGCGATAAACCCCAAAATGCCAACCATAAACAGCGTCGCCGATAATGGATATCGATCACTCGTAGTTGATTCAAGTGTGAGCGTTTTCGTGTAAATGGATGGATCAGCGAAATAAACTACCAGCAAACTCAGAGCAGCCAGTAGAAAAAATGCCATAAGAACACGTTCCAATCGACGCAATAGCACCCTTTGATGTGTGTCCTTCATTCAAACGGTTGCCGAAGAATGGTGCGTAAGCGTTCGGAGGCTGTACGGTTCGGATCACTCAGATAGATTTCGTGATGCTTTCCTCGAAGGTGTCCTTCCTGTGCTTGAATCTACTCGTAGATCTGAGCAATGGATCGATCTTCATCAGCATACGAGCCAATATGGAGCAGCTGAGCTGCCTTTCCTTCATGAAACACTTCATATGACACCTGTGAGAGAAGGGCGGAAGGCTTTTTCTTCTGGACATCGTGCTTTGCTTGCTCAACTACCTCATCTGTGACAAAGTCCGGCTGCACAATCATCGCTTTCCACATGCAGTTCTCATCAGTAGCCAGATGCCAGGACGTGCCGTCCTTGGTCCACCACAGCCCCTCCAAGGACATAACAGCATAATCAAGCTGTGTATCCTGTTTTTTGAGCAGAAACTTGATCGTGTAGGAGACGGAAAACAGGACAGCAACCGCCTCCAGATAGCGTTGTGATTGGGGACGCCCTTCCCCTTCCAGCGAGAGCACATGCAGGGGAGGAACATCGACCGCCTCAACGCGGGTTGGAGAAGCCTGATAGAGGTGCTTTAGGTGCTGCTTTTTGAGATCAAGCATCGCCATATGTTTTTCCTTTCTTACACTGTTTTGTGTGCTGCAACGTTCAAGGTCGCCTCTCGTCTTTGTAACAGATAGCCAACGGTGATGGCCATGATGGGCATGGACAGGTAACGAAGCCCAATCTGGCCCATATAGTCTCCAAACGAGACGTGCATCCATGGGATGAGCACGATGGTATCCAGGAGAATGTTGATGGCAAACCACACCAGGCCGATGATAACCCCATGCCGTAGATACCTCGAGGTTACTCGGATGAAGTACAAAGCGAGCAATGGTGTGCCCGTGAGCCCGCCAACGACCACAAGCAGCGACTTAAACAGCGTGTAATCAATGAGTAACTGTCCTTGCCCGTTATAAAACAAAAACGAGAACAGGAATGGAAGAAGCCACGTAAGCAAGCCAAAGCATAACGCTTTCCCAAATTGTCTTGTGTTCATGAAGAGTACTCCTTCATTCTTTTTCTTGATTGGCCTGCCGTATGAACTCCTGACGGAAGGTCGTAAGCCAGGCGAGTTCGGCATTCAACAGATGTAGGCTCAGGTCGAACATTCCTCGCACGTGCCAAGCCATCACGGAATGATCGCCTTCCAGACGTAGGCGCAATTGGTCACGGCGCTCCACGAGCGCCTGCTCATGCTGTCCGAGCGCGTCATTTACTTCCGCCGGATCGAGCTGTGGGAAATTGGCCAAACCAAGCAGGAACAGTTGGCTTCCCATCTGCGGAGTCCTCAGCGCGTGGAGGATCGCACCATGCCAGGCGAGGAGTCCGGCCTGCGTGACCGCATAGATTTTGCTGGTGGGACCTGGGCCTTTCCTGCTTTCCAGACGGCTTTCTATCCACCTCTGCTGTTCCAGCTTTTTCAGGATGTAGTAAATCGACGAGAAACCGATAGCGGTCCACTCACGCATGCCACGTTCGTCGATGACCTGCTCGATCCCATAGCCATGGCGAGGCTGCTCCGCGAGCAAACCGAGAATAGCAAGTTCTGCTGGTGTCATCAGCTCCTCTCTTCAGTATTATAGTACTAGAATATCCTGATACTATAATAGGATATCCTAGTACCACCTGTCAAGGGAGGTGGACACGAGTGAGAGCGACTATCCCATTCCAGCAAACAATGCGGTCCTAGTTTTTTTTGCCCCTTCTTAGTTGCGGCCTCGCGACCTGCGAGTCGCTTGCCAATAATTATTGGGTGGATTATAGACTGAATGCGTAGAGATTGCCGTCGGTTGAACCACAGTAGAGCCAGCCGTTTGCGATGATAGGCGAGGAGAGGGAGAAGTTTTTGCTGAGGTAACTCCATAACACAGTCCCGCTTGTGGCATCTACCGCATAGATTTTATTGTCGAATGATGCGAAGTAGACGACGCCATTAGCTATGGCTGGCGAACTATCAATACCCCCACTAGGATGCCAACCATGGCATTCGCAACAGTATTTCCTGTACCTGGTCCGGTGTAGTTCCAATAAATGCCAACCTGCTCGTTAGGCGCGTATCCTTGCCCTGTAACTTTCACTCTCACTCCCACTGGGCCTGAAACAATACTCAGTTGCGAGGTGGGGGCTCAGCGTCAAATTTGGGCCAGCTGCATGAGCTGAATGAGAGCGCGACAACCCGACGAAAGCACCCGCAAAAATCAGTACAATAGCCAGTGTAAAAAGAAAGATGTTTGACTTTTTGCGAGGAATGTATTGCAGTAACGGCTTTGGCATAGAGCGTTCTACCTTTCAACAGAAATAGAGTGTTTTTGACAACGCTCTTTTCATTATCAGAACACTAGAGAACATACCTTTTACAATTACGTACCTACTTCTCGACTCACCTTTTCTGCACATGAAAGCTCTACGATACTTGGGTCCGAAGGATAGCCGTTGAAAATATAGTACATTGCTCAACTATTTTAGAAAAAAAAGGTTGAGCGTAATTGACGAGGAGAGTAAAGAATAAGTCACGAATAAGTGTTTGGAGTTAATGTTTCTCAACCATCTACAATCAAAAAGAGAAATCCTCTCTATTGCCCTTCCAGGCCCCTCTATGCTAAGCTCTCTAGTAGAGCTTCTTTCTCACTTTCCACACCCTACAACTCATTAAAGAAGAGGCCAAAAAAGCGAGGTAAACACCAATGCCCAACAACATGGGAGAATACTACGAGAGCGGCAGCGACTACGACCTGGTTTACCAGAGCCAGAGCGAGCAGGACATCCCCTTCTGGTGCGAACTGGTCATGCGTTACACCCCTCAACGAGTACTAGAACTTGCCTGTGGCAGCGGACGTATAAGCCTTGAATTACTGCATAGCCCTGGCAATTTCCAACTGGAAGGGCTGGATATCGCGCCCGAAATGTTAAATGTCTATCGCCGCAAACTGGCACAAGAGCCGGAAGCGGTCCAACAGCGCGTCACGCTTCATGAAGGCGATATGTGCAATTATCAGCTTGAACACAAAGGCCAGTTTGACCTGATCCTGCTGCCTTTTAACTCTATCGCGCACCTGTACGAGATTGAACAGCAACTCGATACCTTCAAAAACACCTATGACCACCTCGCGATCAACGGCCGTTTCGTCGTCGATATCTCCCTCCCCGATATCGATTACCTCAGTGCCGCCCTCAACCGTCCTTCATACGTCTACCTGGAAGATGAAATTACCGCGCCGGACGACGAATTTACCATGCTGCTCTATACCACCCGCAAATACGACCAGGTCGAGCAGCTACAACATATCACCTGGACGCACGAAAAATACTTCGAGACTGGCGAGAACGAACGCTACCTGTCCAGGCTCGATATGCATGTCTTCTTCCCGCGTGAACTTCAGCTGCTCTTCCTGGCCACCGGTTTCAGCATCGAAGCCATCTACGGCGGCTATGATTGGAAGCCCATCGGCAAAGGTACGCGACAAATCGTCGTTGGACGCAAAAGGTAATCAACACCGTATTCAAGACTATTCCCGTCCTCTTTCTACTGTATACTATAGAGAAATGAGAGGTGAACAGCATATATTTAAAGTGCCAGGGAGTACTCCATGCATCCACTCCAAAGAGAATGTCACTGCCTCGTTGAGGCTGGTTTACCTGGTGCCTTTGTGTATCGCGAAGATGCAGATGGGGCATCACTACTCACCTTACGAACACAGGCGCACCTGGCTTGAACGCATCGCATGGACCTTGGAACATCCCAGGAAACACCGTCAAAATAGCAACATGCAGAGATTACCCCTGGAACGGTGTATTATCAGGGTAGGAAGCAAGCTCCACCTGTTTCTCTCTTGTGCCCTGAAGTAGTTAAAATGTACGGGCAGGGCTTGCCTCTGCCCTGCTTGGCCGCCTTATAATCGCGCCTGTGATCCTTGCCCCCACCAAGCTAATTCACACGCCCTGAATACCACTGCTCCTAAAATATAGCCAGAATACCGCCCGTAGTGTATACTAGGAACCATCATCAATCATCGGTAACACGCTATCGATACCCAACTATTGTTCAAGTAAATCAGTAAGCAGTCATAATCCATGAGTTGTATTGGTACTGCTGGTCATGTCGACCACGGCAAATCTACCCTCGTCAAGGTCTTGACGGGCATCGATCCCGATCGTCTGGCGGAAGAAAAAGAACGTGGCATGACCATAGACCTGGGCTTTGCCTGGCTTAAACTGCCAGGCGGGCGCGAAGTCAGCATCGTTGATGTGCCCGGTCACGAGAGCTTCATCAAGAACATGCTGGCCGGAGTGGGTGGCATTGACGCGGCCCTCCTCGTCATTGCCGCTGACGAGGGTATCATGCCCCAGACCCGCGAACACCTGGCAATCCTTGACCTCTTACACGTGCGGCGCGGCATCGTCGTGCTGACAAAAGCCGACCTTGTAGACGAGGAGTGGCTGGAACTGGTGCGGGAGGAGGTCACAGAGTACCTTTTGCCGACGACACTAGCTCACGCTCCTATCGTCTCTGTCTCAGCCTATACTATGCAAGGGATACCAGAGCTACTCGCCCAGTTGGAACAGATGCTTGATACTTCGCAGGAGCGACAGAACATCGCCCGCCCGCGCCTGTCGGTTGACCGCGTCTTCACTCTGACGGGCTTTGGCACCATTGTCACCGGAACCCTACTCGATGGCACCTTCAAAACGGGACAGGAGGTCGAGATATTACCGCAAGGCCTGAAGACACGCATTCGCGGACTGCAAACCCACCAGCACAAGGTGGAAGTCACGCAGCCAGGCAGCCGCGTCGCCATGAACCTGGCCAGTGTCTCGCGCACAGACCTCACCCGAGGAGATGTCATTGCTCTCCCCGGCCAACTTCGTCCAACTATGCTCGTCGATGCCCATATTCAACTGTTGGCAGACGCCCCCCGCTCTCTTGCCCACAACACACAGGTGGACTTTTACAGTGGCTCGCAGGAAGTACCGGCGCGAGTGCGACTGCTTGACGTCGAAGAGTTGCAGCCTGGACAGAGCGCCTGGGTACAACTGCGCCTGAGTCGCCCAGCCGTCCTCGCACGGCGCGACCGTTTTATCTTGCGCATACCGTCGCCCAGCACCACCATTGGTGGCGGCGCCATAGTCGATGTGCAGCCGCGCTATCATCGCCGTTTCCAGACAGCAATCCTCAATCGACTCGCCACTCTTGAGCAAGGTGTACCAGAAGAACTGGTGCTGGCCGCGTTAGATAGAAGGACACGTATTGCAGGAACGCCAACCAACGCTGCTAAAGGCCAGTCCGTTAAAGGTTTCAATGGGTATGAATTGACGGAAGTCGTCAAACAAAGCAATTTAGCGCGAGATGTGACACAACAAACGTTGGAGACGTTGTTACAAGAAGGAAGAGTGCGACGAATAGGAACAACCTGGTTCGCACAGTCGGTATGGGATGCAGTGATAGAGGAAACGGTTAGGCTGCTGAGCGAGCAGCATCGGCTGTACCCGCTGCGCAGCGGCCTCTCAAAAGAGGAGTGGCGCACACGGCTCAACCTCTCTCCCAGGATGGCAGCGGAAGTATTCGCCGCCTTGCAAGTGGAAGGAATAGTCGCGGAGGCCACAACGGGCGGCTCTATTCGCCTACCCGATTTTGTGCCGAGCTTTAACAAGACACAACAACAACAAGTCGAGCAACTGCTGCTCCGCTTCCGGGAGAGTCCTTATGCCACACCTGGACGTGGTGAAACAGAGACATTGATGGGGCCTGAAGTGCTGAACGCTTTGATAGAGCAGGGGCAGCTCGTGAAACTGGGAGATGGAGTACTCTTTCTACACGAAACCTACGTTGAAGCAATAGCCAAATTGGTTCAATTCCTACGCGAGCATGATACAATGACTGTGGCAGAGGCAAGGGACGTATTGGGAGCAACACGAAAATACATCCTGCCCCTTCTGGAGCACATGGACACACTGAAAATAACCCGCCGCATAGGAGATGAGCGCGTGTTAGGGGCCCAGGCATAAGCGAGAGAAAAGCTCTATAGCACAATGTAAGAGGGTGTTCCATTATGTTGCAGAATACGTTACAATAGAGGCTGCAAAAAAGGAAGTCAAGGCGCATAAGCTTGCGCCTATATGGAGAAAGGGCGCATAGCTTGCGCTCCGATGAGAAGTATGCCAATCGAAGTTTTGGGTGAGCGATACCAATTAGGTGATGCTATAGGTCGTGGCGGCATGGCCACCATTTATCGTGGCCAGGATATGCGTATGGATCGAGTCGTAGCCATCAAAGTGCTCCGCGAAGTCTATAGCACCGATCCAAAGTTTGTCACTCGCTTTCAACGCGAAGCGAAAGCCGCGTCATCATTACAGCATCCCAACATAGTGCAGGTCTACGACTATGGCCAGACTGATGGAAACTATTTCATTGTCATGGAGCTCATAGAAGGCACAGATCTGCGCCGTTACCTGCGTTCGCGCGGCGTCCTAGCCGTTGATCGAGCCATTATCATCGCTCATGACGTGGCACTTGGATTGGGTGCAGCCCATCGCCGTGGCATTGTTCATCGTGACGTCAAACCACAAAATGTCCTGGTGGGACGCGATGGTTCAATCAAGCTCACCGACTTTGGCATCGCCAGCGTCTACAAAGATATCAATGCTGAACGCCTCACTACGACTGGTATGACCCTCGGCACTGTGCAGTACTACGCCCCAGAGCAGGMGCAGGGCGAAATCGTTAGYCCAGCTGCCGACGTCTATGCCCTCGGTATCGTCATGTACGAGATGCTTGCTGGGCGTCCGCCCTTTGATGGTGACACTCCCGTAGCTGTGGCTATGCAACATATCCAGGATATACCAACGCCGCCAAGTTATTTCAATCCCGACATTCCACCGGCTCTGGAAGAGGTCATCATGCGTTGCCTGGAGAAAGAGCCAGAGCGGCGCTACCGGGATGGCAGTACACTTGCCCGCGCTCTGGAACTGTTGGGCGAATCAGAGGTAGACGAAGTTTTACCTGGCGCGGTGCCACCAGGACTATTACAAACACCACCCAGTATTTCAAGTTTCACACACTATCCCACTGGCGATGGCACTCAGCGCACTTCCAACTCGTCTCCCAACAACATGATGTACCCTTCAGGCAACGGTATGGCACATCAGCCTGAGCCACTTATTCTTGCCAACCAATCAGGAGGGTATAACAACCAGCTAAATGAAGCTCCCATCTACCCGCGTAGCACGCAGCCACGCACTGGTTCTGTTCCATACGATAGACGCGATTCGCGTTTTGCTGGGATCGTTACCGCACTTATCCTGTTGGCAACGTTGTTATTACTGGGCTTTAGCATTTATCTGGCGTCTGCACTCAATTTTATTCACCTGCCCTGGATCAATGGCTCTAATGTGACGCCGACAAGCTCTCTCCAGCAATTTCCAGTCCCTGATTTACGAGGATTGACATACCAGGCCGCTCACACTGTCGCAACCAACGCAGGTTTCACCTTAAAGGCCACCAATAATATTCAAACGGGGGTTATAATCAACCAGTATCCCGCGCCACCTTTACTTGCTTCCAAAGGCTCCAATATTCATGTCACTTTTGGTTCAGCCACTCAACAGATGGTATTAGTGCCGCCCAACCTGGTGGGCAATACCCTCAGTGGCGCGAAACAGATTCTGACCAATGCAGGTATTACCTACTCTGTACTCCCTGATGGTACAAATCCGAATAATACGACGCCAAATATTGTATCAAAGGTAGACCCGCCAAGCGGTACTTCGATTCCGAAGAACCGTACTGTCATCCTCTATGTACAGAACTTCACTAATGGTACACCTACAACGGCGCCGACCCTGAATCCGACCCCCACCAAGAATCCGTCGCCCACACCTAAGCCAACTAATACGCCCACTCCCGCACCAACTAATACGCCTACTCCCACTCCCACACCGACCAATACACCTACGCCCACTCCCATTCCAGACCCGATACCGAAGGCATACGCGTAACAATGCAGATGAAGAAAGGACTGCTCGCAGCGAAACCGTGAGCAGTCCTTTCTTCATCTGCACCTTCTGCTATCTTTGTTAGCTCATGATCACAGCACTGTCAATATTTCTGGCTCTCCATCGGTAATGGCGATTGTATGCTCAAACTGCGCCGAGCGTTTGCCATCAGCCGTGCAGACCGTCCAGCGATCCGCTTTCACTCGTGTTTCAGGTCGCCCAACATTTATCATTGGCTCGATCGTAAACACCATCCCCGGACGAAGCTTGAGCGTCGGGCCTTTTTGCACGAAATGAAACACATACGGCTCTTCATGGAGCGATTGTCCAACGCCATGCCCCGTGTATTCTCGCACCGTGGAAAAGCCCTGTTTCTCACAATACGCCTGAATGGCCGCGCCAATGTCGCCAAGATCCTTGCCGGGCAGTGCCCGCTCTATACCAATCTCTGTGCAGCGCTTTGCCACATCTATTAAGCGTTGTGACTCTCTATCGATTGTCCCAACCGGAAAGGTCACGCATGAATCTCCCACCCAGCCGTTGTAGTGCACACCGATATCTATGCCAATAATATCGCCATCGCGCAGTCGATCCTTGTCGCTGGGAATGCCGTGACAGATCACATCATTGATGGCGGTACAGATGGTAGCAGGGAATGGAGGTATTGCCGAGCGTCCATGCCGCGCCGGAAGCGCTCCATAGCCAATATAGCTGGGAATAGCTCCTCTACTGCGAATATACTCCTCGGCTACCTTGTCGATTTCAGCAGTCGTGACGCCCGGTTTCACGTGTGGACGTATCACCTCGTACGTCTCAGCCACTATGCGTCCAGCCTTGCGCAATTCTGCGATCTGTTGTCTTGATTTTATAATAACCATAATTGTGTACGCACCTTTGCCAGCTTATAGCCTTGCCTGGATAAATAGGACATTGTTCATTGCAGCTCGATAATTTCTTTTATTTTACCCCATGGATGCAAGTCTGAATGATTTTTTTCAGGCTCTAGCCCAAAACGTACAAACTCAATCATTCGCTGCGTTTACTTTCATAGTACCTTTTTGCCCTTTCCAGGGCCTTGTTGTCGTATGGAGATATTTGTATGCAACGGAATATTGTTCGGAATCTCTTATTTGCTATGGTGGCCTTTCTGTTAATTGGCACCAGTTTAATCGCAGTACGAATGGCGGCACATGCCGACCTTAACCAGCGGGTTACCCTTTATGGCCAGGCTGTGCCACTTGTTCAGCAGGCGCACCTGTTACAGGCCGCCGATGTTAACCAGCAGCTCAATCTCTCCATCGGCTTACAGCCCCGCAACCAGGCAGACCTGGACAACCTGTTAAGTGATCTCTACGACCCTCAAGCGCCACAGTATCACCAGTTCTTGACGCCTGACCAGTTTAACCAGCTCTTTGCGCCAACGCCCGACCAGGTACAACAGGTCGTAGATTTCTTACAGAGCCAGGGTTTGACCGTCACCAGCGTTGCCTCCAACAATCTGCTCATCGATGCAAGCAGCACGGTCACGCAGGCTCAGCAGGCATTTAACACGCAAATCAACACCTATAAATTAGGGAGCCGCTCCTTCTATGCCAACGCGACTGCACCCACCATCCCTGGATCGATCAGTCAGCTGATTACTTCGATCAGTGGGCTAGACAACAGCGTTCAATACCATCCCCTATACCAGCAATCCGTCAACAGACAGGTCACGAAGCAGAATCATCATGCCCACTTAGCGGCGCCAACTAGTGGCTATGGTCCAAAGGACCTCGCGGCAGCCTATGACGCCGCTCCATTACAAAGCACTGGTACCCTGGGAGATAACCAGACCGTGGCTCTTTTTGAATTGGATGGCTATCAGCCGAACGATGTTGCGCAATATCTCCAGAACTATAGCCTTGGCAACCCCAGCATCAGCAACGTACTGGTAGATGGCTTCAATGGGTCGGCGGGTCAGGGTGCGATTGAGGTCGAGCTAGATATGGAGATCGTGGCGGCTATGGCTCCCCATGCCAACCAGATTGTCTACGAAGGCCCCAATACTACACAGGGACTCAACGACACTTATAATAAGATTGTCACGGACAATAAGGCGCAGATCACCTCTACAAGCTGGGGGCTCTGCGAGAACAGCTCAGGGAGCGCCGAGTTGCAAACACTCGACATCATTTTTAAGCAGGGCGCGGCACAGGGCATCTCGTTCTTTGCTGCTTCAGGAGACTCCGGCGCTTATGATTGTAGTGATACCAATCTCGCGGTAGATTCGCCTGCCAGCGACCCCTATATCACAGGCGTCGGCGGTACGAACTTGAAATTGAACGGCGGAGCGTATGGTAGCGAGTCGGTGTGGTCAAACCCAGGCAGCATCCAGCGTGGTCCTAAAGGCGCTGGCGGAGGCGGTGGCATCAGCAACACCTTCAAGCAGCCCGCCTGGCAGACAGGCCCGGGCGTTCACAATCAATACAGTAACGGCTTTCGCCAGGTACCAGATATTTCAGCCGATGCCGATCCAACGACAGGTTATGCGATGTATTGTACGGTGACAAATTCAGGATGCCCCAGTACCGGTTGGATCAGCGTAGGAGGCACCAGTGCCAGTGCACCGCTCTGGGCAGGCAGCACAGCGCTCATCAACCAGTACTTGCAAGCGCAGGGCAAGCATCGTGTTGGCTTCGCGAATCCCACGCTCTACGGCCTCTTTAACGCGCAGCAGCAGTTTCCAGCCTTCCACGACGTTACTACCGGCAACAATCTCTTTTACCCGGCCACGAGTAATTACGACCTGGCCAGTGGCATAGGTTCACCTGATTTCTACAACATCGCCCGTGACCTGGTTGTGCTCTTCGGTGGTGGAACGCCGACACCTACACCATCGCCAACTAATACGCCGACACCAATACCGTCTCCTACGGACACACCGACTATGACACCCACAAGCACACCTACACCTCCTCCACCTATACTCAAAAACGGTGATTTTGAAAGTGGGCAGGCTCCCTGGCAGGAATCGTCTACCAAAGGGTACCAGCTGATTGACCCCTCGAACTCCTATAGCGGTCAGTACAGTGCCTACTTCTGTGGCTATGCAGGCTGCAATGATCGCATCTGGCAGAGTTTCACGGTTCCTGAGAGCTATACTAAAATCACTGTGACCTACTGGTGGTATTCAGATACGAATAAGACGGCCAAACAATGCCAGGATACGTTCAGCAGCCAGCTCCAGAATAGTACCGGGGGGACGATCCGCATGATGCAACAGAGCTGTAATACGAACGTGACCAATAACTGGGTACAGGAGAGCTTCGATGTTTCCGCCAATCTTGCAGCCTCTAAGGGCAAGCCGATAACACTCTTCTTCCGTGGCACCAACGCCAATGGCCAGCCTCAGGCCTCAGACTTCTTCATAGATGAAGTAGTAGTGACGGTGCAATAGTTGCATACCCGCAAAACATTGGGTACGTTTCATATGACCGCGGCTCCGGCCGTATGAAACTTGCCCAATTCTATTGTGATATACTTTATCCTAAAAGCACCTGAGGATACTGTATGATGATTGAACAAGAAGGAGCCATTTCTCCAGAGAACACGTTATTCGTACTGCTATGTTTTGAAGGACCCGATATCTATTCTACCGCTGGTGGATTAGGGACTCGCGTCACAGAACTTGGCGAAGCGCTGGCCCTCCAGGGCTACACCACTCACCTTATTTTCATCGGAGCACCAGATAAGCCAAGTGTAGAAACGCGCTTCGATGGACACCTGATCTTGAAACGCTGGTCACAATGGGTCAGCAAATACTACCCGAATGGCGTCTATGACGGTGAAGAGCAAAAGCTGTACGACTACAACGAGAGCGTCCCCTATCATATCTATAATGAGATCGTCCGCCCGGCTCAGGCCGAGGGTAAAACCGTGGTCATTATGGGTGAGGATTGGCATACAGCCGAAGCGATATGCCGCACCTCCGATCTATTGAGTTGGTACGGTCTGCGGCAAAAAGTGCTGATACTCTGGAATCTCAACAGCCTGATGTCCCTCCACCGCATCAACTGGGGCCGACTCAATTTCGTCTCAACTATCTGTACTGTCAGCAAGTATATGAAGCACAGGATGTGGTCCTATGGCGTCAACCCGCTCGTGATTCCTAATGGCATCCCCAAGCGCCATCTCACTCCAGTTGATCCAGCAAATGTAGAGCGGTTGCGCGAAATTGGCCGCCAGGGTGATCCACGCCGCCTCTTCCTCTTTAAGATTGGCCGTTTTGATCCCGATAAGCGTTGGCTTATGGCAGTGGATGCTGTGGCCCGGCTCAAACACAGCGGCCACCCCGTCACCCTCTTTGTGCGTGGTGGTATTGAACCCCACGGAGCTGAGGTACTGCGGCATGCCTATCACATCGGCCTGAGTATTCGCGATGTTGTCGCGCAACGCCCGAACCTGCAACAATGCATGGATGCCATAGCAAACGCTGGACACGCCGATATTTACAACCTGCGTTTCTTCCTGCCCGAGGAGTTTGTGCGCACCAGCTACGCCGCGGCGGATGCGACTCTGGCGAACAGTGGACACGAGCCATTTGGCCTTGTCGCTCTTGAAGTGATGGCCGCTGAAGGGATCGCTGTCACAGGCAGCACCGGTGAGGATTATGCCATCTCGTTCGAGAACGCCATCGTTACTGAAACCGACGATCCCGATGAGATTGTTGGCTACCTTCTCTATTTACGGCGTCATACGGAAGAGCAGGAGCGCATCCGTACCGCCGGTCGCCACACAGCGGAACAGTTCCTGTGGGACCAGGTGATCGCAAACCTTGTGGGGAAACTGGAGTTCCTGGCACGCAAACAGGCTATCGTGTTAACTTGAGAGGATACCGGTCATGGTCGCGGAACTGACGATATCCGACGAGCAAAGCAACAAGGCTCAATCAAGGCAAACCGTCGCAAGCGCGCACAGGAAGAGCCAGCATTGAGCTATATGGCGCGCTATAAGTAAGCTGCACGTGGGTTAAGAAGTGGTGAAGGTTGTGGGAGTATGGTACTAATTTCGGGCACCTCATCCCTAAAAGATTGACGTCACCGAGTCTATTTAGGTAGACTCAACAGAGTAATGATTACTGTACGTCTGTTTAGTGGTGAGGTAAGTATGTCGCGTTTTCGCTCCCTTCAGTTGACTCAAGAAGTAGGCAGCAAGGTTTTAGTAGAAGAGCAAACCCAAAAGATTCCAGTTACCCCATCGATTCCGACTATCTCACAGTTTTTTATGTCAACAGATCAGCGCTGGATAAGAACTACAGAGTCACTCACAAATTTCCCCGACGCTTACCCTGTCAGAACCACCGAGCAGCTGCAAGATTTGGCTAGCTTACCTGTTACCCCTACTCCTAAGCGTATAGTGAGAATCCCTGGCAGCCGTAAGACGAAACGAACCACCGGAAAAGCAGGGGGTGTAACAAAACAATCGCTATCACTTTCACCTCGCCTGCGTCATGGCATCATTTTTATGTCGATCTTGCTGGTTGTGATGACGACAATGCTCTACATGACTCCTCTCAGTAGTGGGCAGGGACATTTCACGTTCTTTCAAGGCATCAGTAATTGGGTTCACGCACAGCAAATGAACTGGCAGTTCCAGGCGCATCTTAACCAGGTCGTCCAGAATAGTCCCACTCAAAATAGTTCCACTCAGAATAATATCCAACAGATGGCTCCGCCGCCTATGATACTCCCCAAAAGCGCCTATGTCGCCATTGCGCAACAGGACGCTACCAACGCGGGCATCTCACCAGACTATTTCACGCGCCAGATTAACCAGGAAAGTGGCTTCAACCCTAACGCTGTCTCGCCGTCCGGGGCAGTGGGCATCGCCCAGTTTATACCTAGCACAGCCAGGGGACTGGGTATCGACCCCTGGAATCCGACCGCGGCCCTCAATGCCGCCGCGCACCTGATGGCGAGCTACGCGAGCAATTACGGTGGAGACTATGCCAAGGCTCTTGCTGCCTATAATGGCGGTTCCGGTACCGTGCAATATGCCATCAGCGCTTGTGGACCCGCGAACTGGATGAACTGTCTCCCCGGAGAGACCCGCAACTATATCCGGGTTATCATGGGGATATAGTTGCGGGGTGGTTGAATAAGCGGTATTTTTAGGGAGATAGAGCTGAAATTCAGCGATAAATATTTTTGGGACTGCGGAGCTTATTTTGACGTTTGGGGTGGTGCCGATGATGAGGTTGATGATCATTCTGGCTCCTTAAGATGGTTTTTCTCTTTATAGAATTCTTTCTGTGGGATGGGGAAGGGGAAGGTTTAATGATAGAGGTTCTTGCCCTGTACTGTATTTGCTGAGTGATATTACAGTTACAGGGCGAGTTCACACGAGGGGTGGGATGTGGCGCAACTTGTCGGGATTGACGACCAGGTCGATTTCCTGGATGTGGTCACCGGCAAGCGAGAACGACAGAACGGCGTAGGGTTTGGCATCGAGGTAGCTCATGATGCCCAGGTGACCATTAACGAGCGCCAGGTGTGAAGTGATGTCCGGTGGCGCTTTACGCGTGATGCCGAGCAAACCGCGTGCCACTTTGTCCGCTCCATAGATGGGTTTGAGCGCGGCATGTACTTTACCTCCACCATCCGAGTGCATTTCCACATCATCCGCGAGAAAAGGTGAGGATACGTTTCATGTTCACCCTGCGCCGTTACAAGCCTGCCGATCTGGAGGCCGTCGCATATTTGCATGTGTACGCCATTCAGCAGGCCGGAGCCTACCTGGGGCGTGGTCCCTGGGACGATGATGTCTATGCGATCGAAGAAGCGTATCTCAACAACCAGGGAGCATTTTTGATCGGCGAATGGGACGGCGTTTTCGTCGCCATGGGAGCTTTTCGCCGCACAAGCCGGGAGCGCGCCGAAATCAAACGCATGCGCGTCCATCCCGACTACCAGGGACGCGGCTTCGGCCAGTTGATTCTCAACGAACTCGAAACCAGCGCTCGCGCCATGGGCTATAAGACGCTGCATCTGGATACCTCAGTTGTGCAAGTGCCCGCCCAGAAGCTCTACGAGAAAAACGGCTTTCGCGAAGTAGACAGAGCTATGTATCATCATCTCGAAGTCATTTTGTATGAGAAGCAATTGGGATAGGGAGTGTAAAGTTTCTCATGCATAGTTATCATCTCCATTTCAAATGCTATCAAGTTGGTTTGCGATCTCATGTGATCGGAAATGAGACGAAAGAACTGGGAGATTTGTGACAAAATGTAGGGGCATGTCTCGTAAGCGTGAAAGTAAGGCCCGCCGACAGGGCAGGGGCAAGCAGCGCAGGGGCAAGCAGGGCAGGGGCAAGCCCTGCCCGTACAAATTAGACGGAATATCATAGGATGAATTCGATGAGGATATCACGATACGATGTAATGGTTGTATGATGAGAGCAGATGAAGTGACGATTGATGATTACCGAGGATTAGGCGAGTTTCGCTACCAGATACGCCGATTTTTGCGCTTTAGCGAGCAGGTGGCTCGTGAGGCTGGCATTGAGCCGCAACAACATCAGCTGTTGCTGGCAATTAAAGGTCTCCCAGAGGGGATGACAGCGTCGATCAGTGTTTTGGCCGAGCGGCTGCAAATTCAGCATCATAGCGCGGTTGAGCTGGTTGATCGCCTGGTGGAGCGCGACCTGGTGGAGCGCCGACGCGACGAGGACGACCTGCGGCGTGTCATTGTCAAGCTCACACCACAGGGCGAAGATGTGTTGCGTAATCTCTCACGCCATACGCTTAGCGAATTGCGCTCGATCGGGCCTGCCCTTGTTGGATCGTTGAACGGGCTGATTGATGGGACGAATGAGGTTAATGCGGGTAAACAGGTTAGCGTGGATGAGTTTGAGGAGGAGGGGAAATAAGAGAGTGCGAGCTTGGGCACTCATATGTTGGCAGCCCGTGACAGGGCCAGAGCGAGTAACTTTGCAGTAGAGACAAGTCCACGTAATTTGCGAGAGTTTATTTATTTTTACTCGACAGAATGTTTTGCTGATGCTATAATTTATATCGTAAGACGATAATATCGTATTGCTCTCAGAAAAGAGGGATGTACCTTCATGCTTTTCCTCCCCCTCCTCCCTCCAAAAGAAGGGTTCATCTATATATTATCCCCCCTTCCTTGTGTTAAAACCCTTCTTTTGGAGGGTGACAGACTGTCTACTGTATCGGTATACTCACATTGCAGAACCATTGTGGTCACAGTAAAACTGTTTGGAGGCTCAAAGGGGAACCAATGTATCACTTCAAGTTCTTCGTCCTTGCTCATGCTGCTACTCTAGTAGATTGCCAGCCTTCTTGGCAACTGGATAGCCCATCTGAATAGTTACGTTCTTCATATTGAAAGATCCTCTAAGACAAAGCTCTACTATAAGGACTATTTCAACACTAGATGCGATATCTTACAAAAGTACCATTCCTCAAATAGTGAGTAATACCGAGTCGTGTATCTTTGAAATGCAGATGAAACATCATGGAGAGCTACTTTGCAAACATAATGATACAGAGATTTACCGGATTTAGTATACGCAAAATTTATTTATGATTTGCTATACTGTAAGGGATGCTTAAACGGCCAATTACTCCTTCAAATTCAAAAAAGAAATTAGAGAGGAAACATTTTTGCATGGAAGCCCATGACATATCTCTGGGCCAACAACAAGCGCGCACGCGTTGGGGGACGCATGAGAGTGGTAGTGCTTTCGATCGTAAGAAAACCTCGCATCTTATCGAGCAAGCTCGAACGTTTATTGCGCAACAGGCAATATGTGTGATTGCTGGGACTGGACCACAAAACGAACTTTGCGGACTGATTACAGTCGGACAGCCAGGTTTTGTAGAGACACCAGATGAGCAAACGTGCCTGTTACAGCTACATAGTCAAATCAGGCCTTCTCGTCTCATGCAAGGACTACGTCAATCCTCACATGTTGGACGAGATGCGCAAATTGGACTTTTTTTCATTAGTCATCCTACTCGTGAGCGTCTCTGTGTACAGGGTTCAGCAACTGTAGTTTCAAGCAATATGCGAGTTCTGGACCACAATTTTGTATCCCACGAGGAAACTTTGGTGTGCCTGCATGTGCAGAAAGTTTTCTTCCACTGTCCCAAATATATTAAAACTCAAATTGTTGGTCTAACGGCACAAGTTGAGAAACCTTTTGAACAAAAGTGGTGGCCGAGCGAACTGCTGAACTGTAGACAGACCCAGACTTACTTATCTGATGCGATGCAAGCGTTCATTGCTCAGCAGGTTTTATGCTTTCTGTGTACAGTAGATCAGCATGGCCAGTGCGCAGTGAATCATCGAGGAGGTGCGCAAGATTTTCTGGTCGTTTTGCCTCCTGACGCTACTTCACCGGGTGGGACAGTATTGCTGCCTGATTATGCAGGGAATGGAGCCTTTGAAGCGCTAGGCAATATCTTAGAAACTGGACGTGCAGCGTTTATTGTTCCTAATTATGCAGCTCAACTGGCTCTTTGTATTTCTGGTTGGGCACGAATAGTGGAGTTGGAGGAATTGCCTAGCGAGTTGGTGGGAAGGTGTATTGGAGCCGAGCGAGTAGTGGCTTTATCGGTGCAGCGTGTCGAGACGCAACATGGCGATTGGTCCGCAGCTCTTGCGTATGAACGCGCTCGAGCCGAAACCATCTTTACACGTGAAGAACCGGTTACCACTTGTTACTTCTGAATAAATGCTTTTTTAGGAAGAGAAAAGAGGTGCTGGTTTGCCATCCCTTATTTGTTATTCGGATGTTGAGAAGTAAGTTCATAGACTGTAGCGTGATGATAGTTCAGGCGCTAGTGTTGGAAGAAGTATTAGGGGAGAAGAATAGATGCATGGTTTAATTTTTGTAACCTGGGAGAAATATTTGTCCGAGCGATTTGGGAGCAGACTCCTTAAGGAGTACCGGAACGCTATTGGGGAGACGGCTGCAACATCTCCCCTCGCCAGTCTTGTCTACGATGACGCTACTCTGTTAGCTGGAGTAGGGGCTGCCTGTGAACTCACACGTCTTCCCGCAGACACAATTTTACGAGAGTATGGTCGCTATTTCATGATCAATGGATTGACGAGTCACCTCTGTGCCTACTTACTCACGCAGATTCATAGTGGGCGTGACCTCTTATTAGTGATGCGCGACGCACATGCGCAGATGCGCCGCACACCTGATGCGATAACCCCTCCTCTTTTCAGGTACCAAACCAATATTTCTCATCCACATGAAATAACGCTCATTTATGATAGCCCCCGCAAGCTGTGTTCGGTATTGTGGGGAGCTGTCGAGGGGGCAGCGGAACGCTATGGTGAAAGAGTGCATATAGTCGAGCACACATGCATGAAGCAGGAAGCAACAACATGCCAATTCGAGTTAGCCTTCTCCAGTCCCCTTTCATATTTCGGGCGACAGGAGACACCAGAACAAATAGCGCGTCGGAATGCGCAACAGCAACTTGCTCAACTCGTGTTGCAAACACTGCCTTATAATGATGGAGTGAGACTGGTTGAACTGCAAGGGATTCTACAAAAACGGCAAGTCAGTCCGAATCAAGTGCGACCCAGTGTGCTGTTAGAAGCGCTGCGTCATCTACAACATGCTGGTTTGGTTGCGAGTACTGCCAACCAACCTGGGGATGATCTTACTCGTCGTCGTTATTGGCGCGCTCCAACTTTGGGGATGTAATAAATTTGAGTCGGCGATTACACATCACCATTGCAGAAGAACGTACTTCATTGCTAATGCCTCCTAATTTGTAACGACTAACGGGGTGACCACACATCGATGACAATCAGGCCGGCCACCTCCTACGTGGAGAAATATCGTGAGTTCATCGCCAACCGTTATGATACACCGGAGCATTTCGCGTCGATCTATTCGGTTGCTGTACGCATCCTTCCATTGAGGGTACGGGGTCATTGAAGAAAGTGCGGCTGTGCGAGGTTGCGAGTAAAGAAATTGACTCTATCCCTAGCAGGAGACCGGACTCAGTCAAAGCTGACTGAGTCCGGTCTACGTGACTATCAGGAAATGTAGGCAAGCATCTGTTTGCTACATGTTATTACTGGTTTCCCTGGTTACCGCCGCCGAACATTCCACCGAGGCCGCCCAGGCGCTTCTCGGCCTCGCCTTCCAGGTTGTCGAGCGCACCGCCAGCAGCATCTTTGGCCTGCTGGGAGTACTGCTGTCCACCAGGAATCTTATTAGCGAACTGATCGATAGTTTGATCTACCTGCTGCTTTGCTTGCTGCTTTGCTCCGCCAAATTGATCCTGACCTTGCTGTCCACCCTGCTGGCCATAGCCACCTTGCTGCTGTTGCTGGTTGGGGTCGTAGCCGCCCTGTTGCTGTTGCTGGTTGGGGTCGTAGCCGCCCTGTTGCTGTTGCTGGTTAGGGTCGTAGCCACCTTGCTGCTGTTGCTGGTTGGGGTCGTAGCCGCCCTGTTGCTGGCCATACCCACCCTGCTGCTGTTGTTGGTTGGGGTCGTAGCCACCTTGCTGCTGGTCGTTGCCACCCTGTTGCTGGTTGGGGTCATACCCACCCTGATTACCTTGCTGGTAGGGATCTTGCTGATACGACATACTAAATACCTCCTTGGATTTGAAATGGTACGTTCTCGTTTCAGCTCTTAAGCTGCTGGCGAGCTTCTTTAAACAACATTATTTACTTGTGTCGCTTCATCGACTCATACCAATGAAAAGTGACAAAGAGCGACTCGTAGAAGCTGTCTAGCTGCGTTAGTAAGAGGGGAATTCGCGAACGCATTATCCGCTAGTCAAGCTACTGATGCAAAGCTGTGCATTAAGATAGGACGGTGCTAAAACCGTCTTGAATAACATAACAGATATAGGTGTTATAAATCAACTGATCAATAGGATTCTAATCTACTTTCTAATCTTAGAGGTTACATAAATGAGAGTAAAAGTAGACGCAAAGGGTTCTTATGGTGGCCGAATTGATGCTAGCGCGTAACAAAGTGATGCACATCTATGAACTGGTCAAGGCATATGGCGGCACGACTCAGGTTCACTACAACCGGCAAAGTCGCGAGTGGCAACGTACAGAAGGCTGGCTCCAGGCCATTGCGACCGGTTTGGGTGAAGAGGAACATGTGAGGTAGTTTCGAGAGGGTGACCTATAGACGAACTGGTTTGAGCGGAGAGTCTTACATGGGTGGGAGGCGTAATACGCGCTGATATAGGTTGCTATAGGTGCTGGCGCTGGCGGACCAGCGTGAATCGTAGGCCATGGCGCGAGCGACGAGATTGGGCCAGGGATCGCGTTCCGCATAGACTTGCAACGCGCGGTGTAGTGTAGCGAGCAGAGCGGACGCCTCGTACGGTGTGAAACTGAAGCCATTGCCGGAGGCGGGATCGGCATCAAGGTCGGTCACTGTGTCAGCAAGGCCGCCGGTTGCATGGACAATGGGAAGCGTGCCATAGCGCAGCGCGATCAATTGTCCCAGGCCACCTGGCTCGAACGCGCTCGGCATCAGAAAGAAATCCGCGCCAGCGTAGATGCGATGGGAGAGAGCGATGTCGAAGCCAATGCGCGCACGAACGTTGCCGGTGCTGGTGGCAAGATCACGGAACAACTGCTCGTAGCGTGGGTGTCCGGTGCCAAGCACTATAAGTTGCAGCGGCAAATCGCGTAGTTCAGACGCGATGGCGGCAATGAGATCGAAGCCCTTCTGGTCAACGAGCCGACTGACGATGCCCACTACGGGCAGGCCTGGATCATCCGGTAGCCCGAACTCCTGCCGCAACGCTGTGCGATTACACGCTTTGGCCGATGATGCCTCCTCAGTAGTGTACTGGGCAGCCAGGTTGCCATCAGTCGCGGGATTCCAGGCGTCCCAGTCGAGGCCATTAGGAATGCCGAAGATTCGTGGATGGCGCTGAAAAAGAACCTCATCAAGTCCCCAACCATGGTCCAGCGTCTGAATCTCCTCGGCGTAGCGGTGCGAGACGGTCGTTATCACATCGGCGTACATAATGCCAGCTTTCATCCAGTTCACGTCGCCCCAAAACTCCAGGCCATCAGGAGTGAAGACGCGCGTGGGGTCCAACTCCACCTCATCCAGGATTGAGGGGTCCCAGCGCCCCTGGTATTGCAGGTTATGCACGGTGTAGACGATGCGGGCTGCTCCCTGGCGCAGGAGATGACGATACGTTGTATGCAGGTAGGCGGCGCAGGGAGCAGTCTGCCAATCGTTGAGGTGGATAATATCGGGAGCAAAGTCAAGCGGTGGCAGCACTTCGAGCAGGCCCCGGCAAAAGAGGAGGAAGCGCCGCTGTTCGTCGCGTTGGTCCATACCAAGATAGAGTCGCTGATGCTGACCAAAAGACCACTCATGGTCAAGCAGGTAGACGATGACTGGCGAAGCGGGGAGCGTGGTCTGTAAGATCGACACAGTTTGGTTGAAGCCGTTCATGAAGAGCGTACGCACGACACCTGTGTGTTTGAGCGACCAATAGGTGGGATCGATAGTGCCGTAGCGGGGGATAAAGATGCGTACATCATGGCCCAAAGCGGCCAATTCTTTGGGCAGACTGCCTATAACGTCTGCTACGCCGCCCTCTTTGGCAAAGGGAACCGCCTCCGTGGCGACTATCAGTATCTTTAAGTGCGTATCGTTTGGCATGCAACCCCCATTTCGTTTAGAGGAAGTCCCCTTAGGCCATATTGCGTTGCAGGAATTGTCATGTATTATGGTACCATTACTGGGCCTTGAGAGCCAGGGGAGAAACGCCGTTTCACGGCATGATAGACGTATGATGTATGGTTCTTTAAGATTTTCTGCTGGTTGCCACCGGAGAGCGATGAGATGGTCTGCTCATTTGAGTGATACTTCTTGCAGTAAGCAGCACTGGCACAAAAAAGATATAATGAACTGTACCCTCGGGATATGAGGGGTGCAGACTCTCTCTTCAGAAAGGATTAGCTGTGCTATGAGTAAAGTGCTAGCGGTCATTATGGCTGGAGGTCAGGGCGAGCGTTTGAGTCTCCTCTCACAAAAGCGTGCCAAGCCCGCGGTTCCGTTCGCTGGCAAGTACCGCATCATTGATTTTGCCCTGAGCAACTGCGTCAATTCCGGTATCTCTAATGTCGCTGTGCTGACACAGTATCGTCCCCACTCGCTGCACGATCATATAGGTATCGGCAAGCCCTGGGATCTGGACAGGCAGCAGGGCGGCGTTCACCTGCTCCAGCCGTATATAGGGCGACAGGAGACGGAATGGTACCTGGGCACGGCGGACGCGGTCTACCAGAATCTAGACATGATTATGGAAGCGCGCTACGACTATGTGCTCGTTCTCGCCGGTGACCATGTGTATCGCATGGACTACGGGCCTATGATCGCGTTCCACCAGCAGCGCGGAGCGGATGTCACCCTTGGCGCAGTGGTTGTGCCTATCGAGGAAGGTCACCGTTTTGGCATCCTGGAAACAGATGCCGAGGGGCGAGTGAACTCGTTTGAGGAGAAGCCGAAACAGCCCCGGGGTACACTGGGTTCGATGGGTATCTACGTGTTCAGCCGCGACACGCTGACCCGCGTCCTCATCGAAGATGCGCGGGCCCCTGAAACTGGTGGCGCTCCTAGCCAGCATGACTTTGGCCGTAACATTATCCCGGCGATGCTGGCGCGGAACGAGCGTGTCTATGCCTATCCCTTTAGCGGGTACTGGCAGGATGTGGGCACTGTGCAATCCTATTGGGAGGCGCACATGGAGCTGCTTACTGACAAGCCCGCCTTCGACCTTTATGATCCGTCGTGGGTAATTCACACGCGGAGCGAGGAGCGGCCACCCGCCCATGTTCGCAGTGGGGCGCAGATCGTTAGTAGCCTGATCTCGCATGGCTGTATCATCAAGGGAAAGATCGAGCGCAGCGTGCTCTCGCCTGGCGTTGTCGTGGAGGAGAACGCGGTTGTGCGTGACTCAATCTTGCTCTTTGACACCATCATCGGTGCTGGCAGTGTAGTTGACCGGGCGATTCTGGATAAAGAGGTCGTCGTTGGTAAGAACTGCCAGATTGGCTATGGCGATGATATGACGCCAAACAAACTGGAACCCACGCGGCTGAACAGTGGCATTACGCTCATCGGCAAACGCGCGCACCTGCCGGATAACCTGAAGGTTGGCCGCAATTGCAAGATCGGCACCGATCTGCGCCCGAAGGACTTTCCAAGCGACACGTTGACCAGCGGTGAGACGATCGAGGACCGCACCTACGCACATGGCTGGGAGCGTGAACTGGCGCGACGAATAACTACCGCGCCGTAGCTAACGCGTTGCTTGTGATGTGCCGTCTATCTCAACATCCGCAATAGACTCCCGTATCCAGGTGGGGCGATAGGTAAAGCGCTCCACCTGCTCGCGTTTAGTGACTCTGGTGAGAAGCAGGATAGTGCGCAGGCCGCTCTCAAGCCCGGCGACGATATCGGTATCCATGCGATTTATCGCGGCTTTGTTCATTGAGGAAAAATTGCCTCATTGTCTTTGCCGGGTTCACGCTGATCATGATCCATGCGTTCTTTATACACGTGATAGTCGGGTGAGAAACGTATATAGGTATTCGACAGCAAAGGAGATGAGATCATGAAATCAGCGGAAGCCCGATTGCATGCGACGGGAATATTCCACACAACAGAGATGCGTAAGAGGGCTCTCACATCCGAATCGTGCGGCTGCGAGGTGAGAGGATCCCAGAAGAAGATCAGCAAATCGATCTCTCCTCCCGCAATCTTTGCTCCAACCTGCTGATCCCCGCCCAATGGCCCGCTCTGTAGTTTGTTTATCTCAATACCCAATTCCTGTTCCAGGAGTTTCCCTGTAGTTCCTGTCGCATAGAGTTCGTGCTGCTTCAGCAACACTTTATTATAGCGCGCCCATTCGAGCAGATCATGCTTTTTGTCGTCGTGTGCGACGAGGGCAATTTTTTTCTTAGGACTCATTATAATCACTTTTTCATTTTGAAAGATGTTTGTTCTTGCTTCTTCCGTCAATCGCTCTCAGGTGCCCCTGCGGCGAATGGCTGGGAGAAGTACATTTCGACTGTGTCTCTGCACAATCATAACTCGTTGACAATTAGTACTTTCGTGCAATATACTGCACTACAATGATAGTAACACAGATCTTTGTGTAATGTCAAGCACTAACGCGCAGTTTCAAGGAGAAAGATGCAATGTTGACAGCAGAACGACGACGTTCGATTATGCAGACTCTGCAACGTGATGGAAAGGTACTGGCTTCAGAACTGAGTAAGGACTTGCATGTCTCAGAAGATACGATCCGGCGGGATTTGCGCGAACTAGCAACCGCTGGCGAGCTTCAGCGCGTGCATGGGGGTGCGCTTCCGCACTCGACAGTCACGGCTAGTTTCACGGTACGGCAGCAGCAGGCAACGGGAACCAAGGCTGCCATCGCGCAAGCAGCTATCCGGCTCATTCGCCAGGATCAGGTGATTATATTGGATGGTGGCACCACTCCCTTGCAAGTGGCACAGAATCTGCCATATGATTTGCGTGCCACCGTGATCACACACAGCCCACCGGTTGCATTGGCCCTGGCAGAACACCCGGAGATTGAAGTCATCGTGATCGGCGGGAGACTCTACAAGCATGATCTGGTGACCGTTGGTGCAGCGACCACCGAGGCGTACCGGAATATCCGGGCTGATATTTGCTTTCTAGGAATAGGTAGTGTACATCCCGAGGTTGGGATCAGCACCCTTGATTTGGAAGAGGCCTATGTGAAGCGTGCAATGATCGCGAGTGCGGCTGAAGTGGTGGCGCTGACATCCGCGGAGAAGTTGGGTACGGCGGCGCCATACATCGTCGGGCCGCTCAGCGACCTGACACACCTGGTGACCGAGCGTTCCACTAATGATGAGATGTTGGCGCCTTATCGGGCGTTGGGTATTACTATTGTGCGAGCTTGAAGGGGAGTTTAGAGCAGGGCAAGGGCAGGCAAGGGCAAGGGCAGGCAGGGCAAGGGCAGGGGCAGGCAGGGCAAGGGCAAGGGCAGGCAGGGCAGGGGCAAGCAGGGCAGGGCAAGGGCAAGGGCAGGCAGAGCAAGGGCAGGCAGGGCAAGGGCAAGGGCAGGGCAAGGGCAAGGGCAGGCAGGGCAGGGGCAAGGGCAGGGCAGGGGCAAGGGCAGGCAGGGCAAGGGCAAGGGCAGGCAGAGCAAGGGC
>JRHI01000700.1_pt1 | contig 34282 bp, 43 predicted proteins | sample 215371 | NCBI WGS metagenome assembly JRHI01 (sample SAMN02929681, study PRJNA255918) | sediment metagenome | biome: cave system; feature: Ice Cave; material: Sediment; isolation source: sediment from deep within a dark volcanic ice cave with no known source of... ...
GCTCTAGCCCATCAAGATCAAACTAAGGGGGAAACTGGGGCTAGGGCGCCGGCGTGGCGGACCAGGCGTGCGGGTACGCGGATCAGTTTGTGCCGCAGGGTGGTGATCATGGCTTGGCCGTCGCGGACGCCGTGACCGATCAGCGTGGCGTCGGGTCCGGGGGTGGCGGTGAGCTGGTGCAGCCAGCCCGCGATGCTGACCGCGAGCAGCGCACCCCACATCCACGCCTTGTTGACCTGCGGGTATCCCGAGGGTAGGTGTCGTAGTCGACGCGGTCTTCGCCAGCGAGGGCATCAAGATCATCAAGACTCCGATCCGAGCACCCCGCGCAAACGCAATCATGGAACGCTGGATCGGCAGCCTACGCCGAGAACTCCTCGACCGAATGCTGATCCTCAACGCCCGACATCTACGCCGAGTCCTCGCTGAGTATGAAGATCACTTCAATACCCACCGACCACACAGAGCCCTCGACCAAGCCGCCCCACTACGAGCAGTCCCCCAGCCCCACACCACTGACATCAAGATCATCTGACGTGATCGACTCGGCGGAGTCATCCACGAATACATGCAGGTCGCATAGCGTGGCGAAGTTCCAGGCACCCACACCGCTACACCCCCGCCGATCGGGTGTGGCTGGCGGCCTTGTCCCGGCTGCTGCCGCGCCGCCGCTGGGCGGAGGTTTTTCCGGTCACTCCGGCCACGATCCTGGCCTGGCATCGCAGGCTGGTCGCCAGGAAGTGGGACTACACCGCACGCCGCCGGTCCGGACGTCCCCCGACCGCGGTCGAACGAGTCGAGCCAGCTCCGGGAGTCCATGCTCGGATCTTCTGGGAAACAGGCTTACGCTCCTGCCCATGGATGATGCGAGTGCGGTCCTCAGTAAGCTAGCCCAGCAGCTCTCCGATAGCGGCATCAAGTCCAGCGGGCCCCACCCTGGGAAGCAACCAGGCGGGGACTACCTACTGCTTGCCGACGACAAGTACATGGTCGTCCAGCGCGATGCTGATGGCTACTGGGAGGCACTGGTCCACGCTGGCAGCCGTTCGACAGGAGTTCGGCGCATCCCGCTGAAAACAGTCCTCGGGCCGGCCGGCGAGAACCCCCAGACAAGCCGACCGTGAACTGACACGAGTCAAACACGGTGGTTGCCCGGCCGCCGGGGTCCAACCCCGACGACGCCGACTTCGTCGAGCTCGGACCCCGGGCACTCGAGCGCGCGCTACCGGGACATCATGCGGCCCCTCGGACTCGGTGACGAGCTGCGCGCCGCGTTGGTAGCGGGCACGCAATGTTGGGGCTACTTGTACCTGCACCGGGAGGACCATCGGACCGGGTTCAGCCGCGCGGAGGCGGCCCTCATCACCCGGCTCGGCCCACACATCGCCCACGCAGTGCGGCACGCCTCGTTGCTGCGCCGAGCCCCTGCCGAGACCAACCGCACGGGCCCGGGCGTGATCCTGCTCGACGATGGACTCGACACAATCGGTTGCACCCCGCAGGCGCAGGAGCTGCTCGGCGGCGACCTGAATCCCCGGCCCACCGGTCGGCCGGTGCCGCTGGCGGTCTACGCGGTCGCCCGCGTGTTGCAGGGCATCGAACAGGGCACGGTGACCCTGCTGGCTAATTCGATTAAGCCGCCAGGGCGAGGTCGAGGCGGGCGAGGTGGCTGGTTCTGGTGCGGTCGAGGGCGTGCCCGTTCCAGTAGGCGTCTAGGCGGATGAGGTTCAACGCGACCGCTGAGTACACGTGTTCGAGCCGGGTCTTGGGCAGGCCGCGGTAGCGGGCGCGACGCATCCCGGTCACCGCGACCCCTTGACGGATGGTGCCCTCGACACCGGCGCGCAGCGCGTAGCGGGCCTGCCAGTCGGTCGTGTTCTGGGTGGCCCGCGCGGTCTGCTGGGCGTGGTGGACCCCGCGCGGGGGCACGGTGAGCTGACGCCCGTACTTCGGCGAGGTGGCGCGGGTGCACTGCTCGCGCACGGAGCAGGGCAGGCACGTGCCCGCAGCGAACTTGATCACAATCGCGTCGATGCCGCGTTGGGTGACCGCGTTCCACCAGGTGGAGGTCTTGCCCTGCGGACACCGTGCCTGCTCGGAGTCGAAATCGAGGGTGAACCCGGCCCGGTCGTACCCGGCACCGGCCCTGGCCTGGCGGGACGTATCGGCCAGCAACGGGGTGACCAGCGTGACCCCCCACCTGCTCAGGCTCTCGATGGCCAGCGCCGCGGACGGGTAGCCCGAGTCGAGGTAGTGCTCGGCTGGCAGCAGACCCCGCCCGGCGAGCGCGACATGGATCTTCTCGGTCATCCGCGCGTCGGGCACCGTCGCGTCCGTGGTCGACACCCCGATGATGAGGTTCGGCTGTTCACCGTCCGGGACGTCGGCGTCCGGGACGTCGGCGGGGTCGGGTGTGTCGCAGGTCTCGGTGACGTGGACCTTGTAGCCGTTCCAGTACAGCTCATCGCCCTTCGCCGCCCACCGGGCGTCGGTGTCATAGGGCGAGGTCAGCCGTGTTCTGCCCGGCGGGAGACCGTCTTGCTCGGCCTCCCGCGCCCTGATCACCTCCCGCCCGGTGGCGTCGGTCGTGACCAGGTAGTTCTGCACCAGCACCCGACGCAGCACATCCACCGCAGGCAGCTCGCGCAGCCAGGGCGGGGCGGCGCTGTCACCGACAGCGCGCAGCAGCACCAGCGCGTCGGTGCCGTAGCCCACCACCAGCTCGGCACGCTTGGTCGTCGAGGTCGGCAACCGCCAGGTGTCGATACGGGCGCCGTAGCGGCGACCCCATCCCGCCACGTCGATCACCGCAGCGAGCCAGCCCGGCGCCACCACCGCGACGGCCTCCAGAGCAGCTCGCACGCTCTCCCCGGCCAGCTCCAACCGGTTGAGGTCACGCACCGCGGAGATCACATGGGTGGAGTCGCTGCGCGCCTTCCCGCCCGCACCCACCAACCCCTGGGCCTTCAGCGCGTCCAGCAGCAGGTCCAGCACCCGCTGCTCCAGGCCGTGGGCGACCACCCGGGTACGGAACTCCGACAACACCGAGGCGTCGAACCCCTCATCATCAAGGCCCAGGCCCAGCGCGTACTTCCACGAAATCTTGTCCCGAACCGCCTCCGCGGCTTGGCGATCGGTCAGGTTCTCCACCATCTGAAACACCGTGACCAACGCCAACCGCCCCGGTGACCACCCCGGCCGGCCCCGCACCCCGAACGCCGGCGCGAACTCGGCGTCGGGGAACACCTCCCCCAACCGATCCCGCACCGACACCGGTAAAGGCACCTCCCGCCGCCGGTAGGCCGCCCGCACCGCGGCCACGATCTCCGGCGCCGGCTCCGGCCACGACTGTGGCTGCACAGACATCAGACTTAACACATCCCACGGCCGGGGACAGGGAGGGACCGACCGGGCTATCGATCATGAGACCCGAACGGGCCAGAACAGCGACGACACGCCGGACAAGATCACCACAAGCCACCCACGAATTAGCCAGCAGGGTCCACGGTGGCGCCAAACACCCTGCCGACTGCACGGGTGCACACCGCCGCCGGAGGCTGGCTCACCCTGCACGCCTCGCGGATGCGCGGAGACCCAGCCACCCAACCCATCACTATCGTCGTCGAGCCCGCAGAGTCACATACCCTCGTGGGAATGGCGCTGTCCGCCCATAACCTCAGCCCCCGCGAGCAGGAAGTGGCTCGCCTGGGTGCTCAGAGGCGTCTCGACCACCGGGATCTCCGACGCGCTGCACATCTCCCGGCACACCGTCCAGGACCACCTCAAGTCGGTGTTCGACAAGGTAGGGGTCGCAGCCGCCGAGACCTCGTCGGCCTGCTCCTGGGCAGCGCCACAAACGCACGAGCGCGGCCCGTCCACGCGTCCCCTTGACCGGTGTCCGACCCGCAACCCGGCGCGACGACTACCATCCAAGCGGCGACCATGTAATCAGCCGGCGGTACCAGTCGGAGTGGCTGCATCCCAAGTACCAACACAACGGAATCTGCGTGTGGGTGCCGCATAGGTCATCCATATGAGGCGACCTGGGCAAGTTCGTGGATCAGTCCGCCGAGCCGGTCGGGCCATCGCAGGCCAAGGCCGGGTGGTGATGCGACCGTGATCGCCGGTCGTGACCGACGAGTTGTCGCGTCGGCAGGTGCCCGCTAAATGATGGGCGCTCTGGACGAACTGGGCAGTCGAGGACTGATCGACTGTCTCGCGCCGTCAGCGATGGCCTTGCTCGACAACGATGCCAGGTCACCTGCGCTATCAGCTGTCGTGGCTGGCGCGCCTAACTTGGAGCGTAATGCTGGGGAGATGCCGGTTGAAATAAGCGGCGCGGTCTAGATGCGCACTGCCACCGCGCCTGCGCCAGGGGCCACCAAGGGGACCAGGCTAGGTGTGGCGTTCACGCGGCACATCGCCGGATACGGTCATGATCATCGTATGTGCGGGTGCGTGACGAACTGCGTGACAATCACCACGTACGACCACGGACCTCCGGGGATCCTCAGGGATGCCTGACCAGGCCAAACCGCGGAAATACGCTGGCCAACGCGGTGCATTCATTGCTTCGGGACGAAGAGGCCGTGGGTTCGAATCCCGCCACCCCGACACCACCAAACCGCAGATCAGGAGCCCTCATCGTCGGGCTCCTGTTCTGTTTTCGGTGTCGGTTCAGGGGCTGGAGTCAGCAGAAAGTCAGCAAATACTGATCTGACTCGTTGGTCCCGGTCCTGTGATGGGTGCGTGTACCGGTCGAGGGTCGTCGAGGTTTGCTCATGTCCCATGACCGCGGACACGTCGTTGATCGGCACTCCGGCTGAAACCAACCAGGTCGCATACGAATGACGAAGATCATGAAAACGGAGCCCGCCGTGGGCGTACCTGACAATGTGCTCGATCGCCTCGCGCTCGGTGGTGAACTCCCTCGACCACTCGCAAGCTGCACCGTCCTGCCCGTGCGCCATAACCTTGCGCGGACCGACCTCGACGATCTTGCCCAGCAGACCAGCGCGAACCAGCGACGGCCGCCAGACCTTGGCGCGGAACGTGGTGCGGCGAACCGCGGCGCCACTGCGTGAAGTGAACACGAGCCCCGCGCCGCCGGGCGGGTAGCGACACTGGTGTTCGGTCAGCAGCTCGATAACGAACCCCGGTATAGGCACGACCCGACGGCCAGCCCTGGACTTCGGGTAGGGCTTGTCTGTGACGTGCCCGGACACCTCGACCGCGACTCGGACCACACGCAGCGTTCGCGTCGCCAAGTCGACGACATCCCAGCGCAGGCCCGCGCACTCGCCCCACCGCAGACCGGTCCCGCCGGCCAGCCCGACGAGTGCCCGGCACGGGGCTACACCCGAGTACCTCGGCATTGCCCGGGTGACCAAGAGCAGGACCAGCGCTGTCCCAGTGCCAGCCTCGTCCGCGGTGACCGAGCGCAGTTTGGTGGATGCCCTGGGGGGAGCCGCCGCGATCCTCGATCAGCTCGGCGCCGCGGGAGGCATCTTGGCGCCGCGGATGTTCGACGCGTGGAAGGACGATGGGATGCAACGCCGAGCCGTGCTCAAGCTGATGGGCATCATGCCTGCGGTCACCGTGTTGCCCTCAGTCACCGAGTCCGCACGGCGATCCCGCTCCGGCAAGCCCACCTCGGACAAAGTCCGGGACATGGAGTACCTGGCCGATCGGTACCAGACGCTGTATCACTCCACGGCCCCTGCCGCGCTGATGACGCCCGTGGTGGCGCATTTGTCCACGCTCGGTGACCTGCTGCGCCAAGACCCCGGTCCGGCTGAACGACGCCGGCTGTTAGCCAACCGCGCTCGGGTCGGCACCCTGGCCGGGCGGTTGTCGTTTTTCGACCTGCAGGACTCGATGGCCGGCCGGGCCTACTACAGCCTCGCCCTCGAAGCAGCCCGAGAAGCCGACGATCACTTACAGGCCGCCGCCGCGCTCGCGCACGTCGCTTTCATCCCCGCCGCGGAACACGGCTTCAGCGCTGCACTGGACTACCTGCACGGGGCCAGCGAGCACCCAGATCCCAACCCTGTGGCCCGATCGCGTCCTGGCTGGCGGCGGTGGAGTCCGAAATACACACCAACGCCGGCAACTCCACCACCGCGCTACATGCCATCGACCGGGCCCGGGAGGCGCTGGCCGCTCCCGGCCTGGTTCCTGAGCTGCCGTGGTTCGACTACTACGACGCCACCCGTCTTCACGGCTTCGCCGGATATGCCACGCTGCGCGCTGAGCGGTACGACGACGCGCGCACCGAGCTGAGCACCGCGCTCGGCGAGCTCTCTCGCTCCGCGGTCAAACAGCGTGCGGTGTTCCTAGCCGACCTCGCGACCGTCGAGCTACACCAGGGCGATCTCGACCACGCCTGCAAGATCGCCGCAGACCCCGCCCACCAGCTCCACCAGGCCGGCTACGCCACCGGCGCCGGACGGCTCCGCGATCTCCGGGCTGCCCTCCAACCGTGGAACCACCACACCAGTCCGCGCCCTGGACGACCAACTCGCCGCCCTCAACTGACCCCCTCGCAGAAAGGACACACAAGCCATGTCACCGATCCGCGCCGTCTGGTTCGACGTCGGAGAGGTCCTGATCAACGAAACCCGTGAATACGGCACCTGGGCCGACTGGCTCGGCATCCCCCGACACACCTTCTCCGCAGTGTTCGGCGCGGTCATCGCCCGAGGGGAGGACTACCGCGAGGTGTTCCGGTACTTCCGTCCCGACTTCGACCTCGACGCCGCCCGCCAAGCCCGGCTTGACGAGGGCCTGGGTGAGTACCTCAACGGCAACGACCTCTACCCCGACGTGCGCCCCTGCCTCCACGCGCTCAAAGACGCCGGCTACTTCGTGGGCATCGCCGGCAACCAAACCACCCGCGCCGGACACTTCCTGCGCGAACGCAACCTGCCTTGTGATGTCCTCGCCACTTCCGATGATTGGGGTGTTACCAAACCTGACGTGGCGTTTTTCGGCAAACTCATCGCGGTTAGCGGCCACCCGCCCCACGAGATCGCCTACGTCGGCGACCGCCTCGACAACGACCTTCGCCCCGCCGCCGAAGCCGGGCTGCGCACCGTCTTTGTCCGACGCGGACCCTGGGGATACATCATCTACGAGCGCGGCAGCGCGAACCTTGAACTCAGCTCGCGTGCTGGAGACTCACCCCGGCGTCAACCGCGGGGAACACTTTCGAATAGTTTTTGGCAAGCGCTTTCATGCGCCAGTGCCTCGCCGACCTCGATGCGCGCTTGGGGATTTTTAGGCGAACTAATCCAGGGAAGGTGCGGAGGGAGGCAGATGATAGTCGTCCGGCGGCCCGCGCGTCAAGGATCCGATCGATGCGGTGTGAACGAGTAGGAGCGTTTCTATCTCTCGGTCAGCGGACATTAAATATGTATCACATCAACGCTGGGTCGATGATGGTCATCACGCTCTACGCGCGTTCGGGGCGAGATGCCGTGGGTTCGAATCCCGCCACCCCGACACTATCCCTCCTGCCGGGTGAGCGGCCCCGGCATGACGCTGATCCCTCCAAGGATAGAGCTCAACTACATCCAGGGCGGTTCAAGCCATCACTAACTGGTGAACCTACTAGGCCGTTCAGGTGGCACACGGCTGCTCACGTCACGATTCGTATTTCCTCACGATCAAATGATGCAAGCTTAACCGCCATCATCCGGAGGAAGGCACCGTGGGCTACCCGCCAGAGCTGCCATCCCCGCTCGGGATCTTCCGATGACCCCGTCGATGTCCGCCCTAAAGTTGCTGCCTTGGGTCCTCGGCGGCCTGTTCCTGCTCTTTGTCGGTATCGCCAGTGGTGGTGATCGGAGAGCTGACAGTCGACAGTTGCGATGGCCACGCCGCAGGCGCAGGCACTGGCCGCTGTGGACCAACTCACTTCGCGGCGATTCGGTCGGGAAGAATGCAGATGACATCATATCAGATTGGTGCACTGTAGGTCACGGGCATCGCAGGCATTCGCACCGGAAGCTGATGTCTTCTATCCGCTGGCTGCTTGCGATAGTGGTGGCGGTGGCGGGCATGCTGCTTGCAGCCGGAGCAACGGAGGCGACGGCTAGCCCGAACTACGCGCTCCCGAAATTCACGTTCTCGGCGAACTCCGTGGTCGCACGCATCGCGAGCGAACCCATCGTAAACGTCGCCCTAGAACCACACTGCTTGGAATATGGAGATTCAGGCTGTTCAGAGTATCCCGATCCGCCGGAATATACATATATCCCGCCCCCACCGCATCACCCTCGGCGCATACCCCCCATAACGCCCCCCGCGGATATGTCAAGCGACCGTGCCAAATCTCATCAACCGGACAGAAGACCAGGCGCGGGCAACCCTTGCGGCCGTTGGGCTGGCTGTTGGTAGCGATCAGCCAGGCAATAACAGGGTAGTGAGTCAGGTGCCGGTTGCCGGGACTCGAGTTCTCTGTGGCTGGCTGGTCACCGTGACCGTTGACCAGCCTCCTCCGCCGCCACCCCCACCACCTCCCCCGCCGCCTTCGGTGGAGTCCCCTCCGGCGGATCCGCCTACGGCTGTCGTGGTGCCCTCGCTGTCTCCGGTGGTGCCAGCTGCGGTTCCCGTGTCCCGCCTCGAACCGATTCCGTGGTTCTGGCCAGTAATCATCGCGCTTCTCCTGCTGTGCGCGGCGCTATCGGCAGGGCTATTGCTATTGCTTGCCGCTCGGTCCCGGAAGGGGCCAAAGTGGGTACGCGCTCATGTTCGGGTTGTTGCCGGAGCCGCTCATGGCGCCGGTGTTGAGGTCACGGAGTCACGAACGGATCATTCCGCGCCGCCGTGCGTCGTGCGGCTTGATTCACACGCCGACAGCGGCCTGCAGGTCCTGGAGGAGGTAGGCCGGTGAGCTCAGCCAGTCTCATTGAGCCGTTGTCGGCGCGGGTGTTCCTGCTCGGCGACGCCGCAGGCGACATCGCGGATGTGCTCGCCCAATCGCTCAGCGAGCACGGTGCGCTCCAGTCCGCGATCCGGGGCCTGGGCGGCCTGTCAACCTCGGCCCTGCAGGCCGTCAACCAGGAAATCGCCACCGTCACCAACGGACTCCTAAACCTCGACCTCGGGAACCTCCTGGTGTCCGGCTGGTGCAAGTACACCGACCTGACCAAGGCCGCAAAGCGCACGCTGGCCAGCCCCGACAGCGAGGAGATCGTGGTCCTCGCGACGCACCGTATCGTCTCAACACATCATCCGTCCGTCGACCTGATCGTCAATGAAGCCAAGGCCCACACCTTCGTCTTCGAGTTGACGGTGGTGTTCGATGTCGACGGAGTTGCCGCGGTGGTGCGGCGAGGTGACTTGGTGGCACTGCGGGGAGGGAAATGCGTGGTCACCGCGACACTCACGCTGGAAGGAACACCATTGGAGCTGACCCGGAAGGGCAGCATCGATCTTGGTCTGGTCGTTCCACTCCGCCGGCCTATCCCGCTGGCTCAGCAGGCTGCCTTCCCATGACCCGTCTCGACCATCCGGGGCCCTCGATCGACCGTAGCTAGCGCAGCGGTACTGATTAAATTGTCGAGGGTTTGAGGTTATCGATCAGGGCACCGACACGATTGGAGGAGCAATCGTCAATACACCTGTGGATGAGGGTCTTTAGGCGGCTTCGGGTTTGTGTAGAAGCAGTGAGGCGTCGCCTCGGACCGCCTAGCAGGGTGGTTGGGGTGGTGCCATCGCTGCGGTGAGCACATGATCGTCTGCGTAGCCATGGATGCGGGGAGGCGTCATGGGCGCGCGGGTGGTAACGGTCAACGATGTTTTGGATGGGCATGTGGCGCTGGATATCCAGTGTCTGGATCGGATCTATCTCAACGCCTACGTCCGAAGCTGGAGTCCAGTGCACAGGTGGTGGCGTTTCTGTCTGACCATCTAGGTTATCCGTTTCCGTCTCCTGCGTTGTTCAACCAGATCGGGCAGCGGTTTCGACGGGCGGTGGCATCCTTCGCCGAGGCCAACGACATCCCGTGGGTGAAGTTCGGTAAGGATGATGTGGGCGGCAAGCTGGAGCTGATGCGCCCGCACGTGGCCCGGCAGGCGGCTACTGGTGTGTTGGGGTGGTTGCGATCGGGGTGGCTCAGGAGTTCCAGCGGGCCTGGACTGCCTATGAGCGCCAGACGCCCACGGGTGCACCGCAGTGGTGGTTCACCAAGGTCTGAAAATCGCGAGGTCGGCGCTTCAGCCTCGCCCCTGGCCACTAAATCGCAGGTATAGAAGACACTTACATGACGGCAACACGGTCACGCCGACTCCGCTTGCTCGGTGCGGCTGGATCGGGCAGGCGGCGGATCTGTGCGCAAGGGCACCGAGCCCGTTGGTGCCATAGTCTGGTACCGATTTTGCCGATTTAAGGCGGTCCCGGCAGAGGCTCCCTCTTTCCGGCTGTGAGTTACGCGCATGCCCAGCAGGTCGTGGCCGCCTATTCGGATTGGATAACAGGGCAGAGGGTCAGGAGTAGGGACCGTGTTGTCCGGCAGCGGCGATCGTCGTAGAAGCCAGGAGCAGGTGGAACAAGCGGCCTGCGACGCGCATTGACGTGAGTGCTGCGCCCGTGGTGGGCTCCCAGATTCGTATCTCCCCATCGTGACCGGTGAGGAGGGTGGTGCCGGCGGTCGGATCCAAGATCCACATTTTGCGGCCATCGCCGGCGGAGGCCAGCCAGGATCCGTCTGGGGCCACCGCCGCCACAACTCCACCGGTGTGGCCGGTGAGACTGTGACGGGTGGTGCCGGTGGCCGGATCCCAGATCCGCACCTCTCCACCGTCGCCGCCGATGAACGCGTTGCCGCTGGCGGAGGCTAGCCATGATCCATCCGGCGCCACCACCAACGCCCACACCGTATTGGTGTGGCGCCACAACGCACAGCATCCCAGCAGCCGCGCACCGGGACGATCGCCACTCCGTCTGCCGTGACGCGTCTACGCCGTGGCGACGGCCGCAAGAACACTCACGGCGTCGCTGCGCACGAGTTTCACACGCGCCACCACGTCATAGTGCCTCCGGTGGGGTGTCTCCGCCCCGAAAGCGCCTTAAGGCTGAACAACGCTTCGTAGCCCTTCGCTGCTCATACCGCGTTACAGCCTGCCCCTTTGTGCGTAGTAGGCGTGGAGGCGCGCTCCACGTGGGGTGTGTAGACCGGCAGCTACGAGGAAGGAGTTTCACCGTCATAGTCTGGTGCATCGGATGGAGTGATCAGGGCGAGGTAAACATGTTCCGTGGCGACCTCCGCCGTGCAGCTTGCGGTAAGCAGTGCGTACGCAAATTCCTCGCCGCCGTTGGGCTCCGAGAGCCACCACGCGGCGGCATCGACCAGGGCAAGGCGCTGCACCGCCGATAGGCGCGCCTCACGCTCACCCAGGACTGCCACGGCGGCCAAACGTTGCCGATCGGGGATGACGCGCGAGCCGCGAGGGGACCGCACGATAGGCTCGTCACCACCACCAAGTACCGCAGCGGCCAACTCCAGCGTCCGCGACAGATCCAGCTCTTCCAGATGCGGCCGGGTCGAGTGGTGGAAGATCCGCAACACCGACGTCCACTCTTCCAGCACCCGGGCGACCGACCGAGCACGCCAGGGCGCCAGCCGGAGCACCACGCTCGGGGATTCCTTGCCCTCCAGGACAAGCGTGCCGCCGTCTAGCTCCACCACCTCACAGTGATCGAGCACCACCCGGATCCGGTCTGGATCGAGTTGCCTAGGGTCTGGCATCGGGTCTCCACCCTCTCTACAGGGTCGGTGATCAAGGCCGGGGGTCGGTGTTCGTAGCACCAGCCCTCGGCCGCCTCATCACAGGGCGGGTGCGCCCCTTGATCTCACTTGCTCATCCGGCGCCGGACCAGGTCCCGCGCCTGGTCCGCGCCGCCCCTTTGCAACTAGTCCCGACTGCCTGAGTGTTGTCTTTGGGCAGGACGCAGCTGCTCCCGTTAGTCGAGGCTCGGCCAGGGTGCCTGGTTGATCGAAGTCAGCAGAAAGTCAGCAACCGACCCGCACAGGATGCCACCAGAGCTCCCGACGCGGAGACCCACGAGCACGTGACCGTACTCGTTGATACTGGTCATCACGCTGTGCGCGCGTTCGGGACGAAGAGGCCGTGGATTCGAATCCCCGCCACCCGACACCACCAACCGGAGGTCAGGGAGCCCATGTCAGCGGACTCAAGGCTCTCGCCTGGCTTCCTCGCCGAGGTCAATGACCGGCTTGACCTTCGGGAACGTCTTCGACACCCTCCCAATGCCCCATGGCGGCCAAAGCTGAACGAAGCACTGCCGCTCGGAGCCTGACATTGAGCAAGCGAGTCCGGACCGGCGCACGCCCTTAGCTGTACAGCAACGAAGCGAACAGATCAGTGTCGGCGACGTTTGCGGTCAACGGCGTCACCAGCGTGGTCGGCGATGTGTAGTCGGCGGGTGCCCGCCCAGTCGGCGGGGACCGACGACAGCGGTGGCAGCAACAATGGCGTCGGCGCGAGCGCAGGTCATATCGGGAAGGCGACTGCGGTAGGGGTGCCGGCGGTGCCGCGTGACCGGTGCGGTGGACGTTGCGCGCTGGCCGATCGTAGCGAGTATCAGGGTGGTGGCGGCCTGGCCGAGCATGCCAGGCGCAAGCGTTGGCGCCGGGCCGACTGTTCTCGTAATCGCGTACCACCAGCGCAACCAAGGCGACAGTGCGTCCCAGGTCTCGGCGAAACGCTGGTCGAGCGGTCCGGCGTCATAGTTCACCAGCGCGTGCTCCATTACGCCGAACAAAGAGGCGGTGAGGACAAGGAGCGCGAGAGCACGGACGAGGCTGGTCTGCGGTGCGCGGCCAACTGGCCCGGCGTGTAGCGCCAGCGCTGCGGCGAGCACCACGAGCGCGGCCCACGGCACGAGCTGCATTGCGCCGTTCCAATGCTGCAGGGTCGCCAACTCGAAGGCGGTACCTACGATGCCGAGCACCGTGAGGGCGCAGAGGCTACCTCGCAGCAGATGCAGCGGGTCAGCCCGCCGCGCATGGCGCACCTGGGTCACGGCCGCAGCGTTGACACGATCTTGTCGACGGTCGGCTGACCGGGGTTGTATTTGGCCAGGTTCTGCCGCAACTTCGCCAGGTCGGAGTCGTCGTTGGAGTAAGGCCGGTACTCAACGACCTCAGCGGCCCACCGCTTCGGGCTGGATACGCCTGCTGCCTTGAGCGCGGTGGCGATGTCGTCCGCGCTCGCCGAGTTGGCCGACACCTTCGCCGTGCTCGGCGCCGCTTCGTCAGGTGCTGCGGCGTACTGCACAGCAGCGGCTGGCGCTGGTGCGCTTGAGCCGGTCGGAGTCAAGCCACCGCACGCGGCCAGGGACACGCCGACGACGGCGGCGCTAATCGCCGCGAGGATAGGAGTTGGGGAGCTAGGCATGATCCTTCTCTTCCGCCAGGGACAGTTGGTCGTTGCAGAACGCCGCGCGACGAGGACCATATGGAGGCAGGGCGATATCTCGTCGAAACCTGAGAGCGCTGGTTGCGGTGCGGCGCCCATCGGCCCGTTGCTAGCGATGAGAGACTCAGGAGTTACGCCGCACGCCGTGTCGAGTGCGCCGTTCGGCGGCACGCTGTCCTCAGCTCCGCATTCGACCCCTACCCATTCGACGGGGGTGGACGCCGTCGGCGCCGTGCTTGGGCTGGTGGGCCGTGGGCGCTGGCCATCGCCGGTGGCGATACCTCACCATCGCCCGCACGTTACGATCTTCAGGAGCGTGTACTTAGGGTCCTGGCTGGGCCGGAGCCAGCACCTGATAGCGGGCTAGCATGCCAGCGACGATGTGGTCGCTGACGTGGCAGTGGAGCTGCCAGATCCCAGGATCGTCCGGGACCATGTCGGCTGTCACCATGGTTGCCGGCAGCAGGCTGACGGTATCGGTGCGCATCCCACCGGCAGTAACCGTGTTGCCATGCCAGTGTGGGGTGGGCAGGTCCACCTCGTTGCCCATGCTCATCACATGCCAGCGCACCCGTTGCCCCTGATGCATGGTCATCAGTGGTCCATTGCCGTAGACGTATCCGTTGATCGAGTGCATCTTGTTGCTCTCGTGGAAGTCCGCGTCGTCGGCGCGGGCGGCTTGGCTAGCTTGGTCCACTGGGCTTCCAGGTAGTGCGTGAGGTTTCGTTCATCACCGCGAACAGCGCGGAGATGTCCCGGTCGACGTCGTCCGGGCTGCCGTCCGGGCGGGCTTTGCCGCGGGCGGTGATCTTCATCGGCCCCATCAGACCGGAATAGGTATCGAGCAAGGCCTGGCCGGTGACCATGTTGAGCCCGGCCGGGGCGTAGTTCCAGGCCACCTCGTCGGCGGCGATGTAGTACGGCCTGGTCTGTCGACCGACTCCAGTAGTGGCGCCGACGGCACAACCGGCCGCCAGCAGCACGACCGCGGCGACCACCCATCCGGCCCGGTGAGCTTCACCTAAATTGATGCCCTCGTCGAGCACCTTTGGGTGATTTGCGTTCCCCTCGGTCACCGAGTCTCGATATCCCCGACACGGTGTTTCTGACCACCGGGGGCCCTACGACGTGTCCCGGCCATCTGCCGCGGCCGCCAAGTCAGCACCTTCCCTGTCGCGTTGGGGTCAGCTCGTCCCGACCCCGACGCGGTGAGAGCAAGACGACGGCGGTGGTGATGATGCCCAGTCAATCCTCGTTGGGTTGACCTCTCCAGCGGCGGTCGCCATCTCAGCGTGTGGGCGGCTTGGGTCGTATCGGTGCTTCCTCGTCCGCATGATTTGAGACCCCTTCTCTGGACAGACGAACACTAGCTATGTTGAGTTAAGGTCTATGGCGGGTTTGCGAATGACGGTAGGTGTCCTGGCGGTGTTGGGAGCGCTGCTCGATCGTCCCGACACCGAGCTGTATGGACTGCAGATCGTGCGCGCCAGCGGACTGGAGCCGGGCACGATCTACCCGATCCTGCAACGGCTCCGCGGCGCCGGTTGGGTCAGTGACCGCTGGGAAGACCCCGAGCCAGCTCATAACGAGGGTCGGCCCCCGCGGCGCTACTACCGGCTGACCGCGGAGGGCCGCGCCCGCGCCGTCCACGCCCTGCAACACGGTCGTGACCGCAGTGGTTTGAGTCGGCTGCTCGCGCCCCCCCGCTCCGCTGCCGCTCCCACCACCGAGGCAGGCCCGGAATGAGCGGTCACAGAGCATCCGTCGCCGGGGACTGCGAAATCCTTGGCGGTATCGGCCTCAGAGATCGGCAAGAAATGGCAGGCTTTCGTCCAGGTCCCGCGCAGGAACCCAATTCGCTGCGCTGGGTACGCAGGCTGCTGCCTGGCGGGGAGAGCAGGGCCTGGTGGGCTGAAGTGATCTCCTGTCTTTCCGAGACCACCGACCCGAGCCAGCGACGTCAATACCTGCGCAGCTACCGCCGGTCGGTGCCGCGGCTGGTCTGGACCAGCTGGACGTCTGGGGTTCGTGGTGTAGCGCCGGCGCCGATGGGTGTCGGGTACAGCAGTGTCGAGTGGAAGGGGATTACAATGGTGAATCTTAGTCCGGAAGAAAAGTTCGGGATCAAGCATCAGAGCAAGCCGGGGCCCACGACGATCGACCAGAAGTATTCCGTGCTCCTCGGCCTCGTCGTACTGGTCCTTGGGATCCTCGGGTTCATCCTGACGGGCTTCACAAACTATACCGAGATGACGGATCATTTCATTCTCGGGCTCTTTCAGACGAACGGATTCCACAACACCGTGTACATCATCCTCGGGCTGTTTTGGCTGCTGGGAGCTTTCGCGCTTACCCCTCCCGCCAACCAGGGAATGAACATCGCGGTCGCTGGCGTTTTACTGCTGGTTGCCGTGCTGGGATTTTTTGGCTACTGGGCTTTGCTGTCCATTCCGGCAGGAATTAACGGGGACAACATCCTCGATCTGGCGGTCGCTCTGGTGACGTTGATAGTCGGTGGTGGTTTGTTCAGCGGTCGTCAATCCGCGTAGGCGTAGGCGGGCGAGACCCTTGGGCCAGCTCGCGTCGGTGTCGACTCACCTCATGACATCGCGGAAGTGGCCGCGATGTGGGACGGTCAGCCGCGTGGCTGCGCAACCGGGGTTTTCCCGCCGCACCTAACACGAACTGTAACGTGGCCGCTATGACCCCGCGCGCGAGGGATGAAGCTTCCTGTCTGATTCGATTTCGTCGGGCAACGCGTGCTGACGTTGCAAGTATCGTGTCGTTGACCGAGGCAGCCTACCGTGGCGAAAACTTAGGAGGGTGGACGACCGAGGCTCATCTTGTTGGTGTGCGGCGAACAGATACCAAGGGCGTCGAAGAAGTCCTGGCTGCACTCGAGCGCATGATAATGCTCGTCGAGATCGACGGCGACCTTGCCGGCTGTATCGAGCTGACGAAGCAGGGGAGCCGCGCTGTGCTGGGGATGCTCGCCGTGCGGCCCGACCTACAAGGGCGAGGCATCGGCGGCGCGATCATTCGCGAGGCAGAACGTATCTGCCGCGACGAATTCGAAGCCAAAGAGATTCGCATGCAGGTCCTCCATATGCGGAGTGACATCATCGCTTGGTACGACCGACGTGGTTACAAACCGAATGGCGAACGAGTTCCGTTCCCTTATGGCAACGAACGTCTCGGAGTCCCGAAACGCGACGACTTGGAGTTCATTGTTCTGGCCAAGGCGTTGGAGTAGGCGACTGAGCATTAGCCGAGCTGGTCAGACGGCATCGATCCAGCGGTGAACGGTTTCTACATCTTGGCCGTGGTCACGATCTGCGAGCAGATCGGCCACGGTCGCTCGCGCCCCGCGCAGATCGCCGGCGAACACCCGCGGCCACTGCCGGAACAACTGCTCAAAGAGGGCGACCGACTTCTTCCCTGCCGTTATCGCCTGCGGTAGCTCCACCCGCCCGGCAGCCCGTACCCGCGCGAAGACCCACAATCCGCGGGCGAGGTCAGGTTCGAAGGCGGCGGGGTTGGCGGCGGCCAACCGGCGGCGAATTTCCACGGCTTGCGTGGTGGTGGTCAGGGCATCCGGCAGTCGACCCAGATCCGACAGGTCGGCGCCGAGGTTGGTCAGCGCCCGGGCGAGATCCTCATCGAACGCCGCGGGATTTGTGGCGGCCAGCCGGCGATAGACCTCGACGGCTTCGGTGCTGGTGGCCAAGGCGTCGTGCCGTCGACCCAGGTTTGATAAGACGACTGACAGATTGGTCAGCGCCATGGCTAGCCCCGGTTCTAACGCGGTTCGGTTGACCGCGGCCAGCCGGCGCCGAATTTCCACGGCTTGGGTACTGGCGGTGAGGGCATCACGCTGCAGCCCCAAGTCCGACAGCATGACGCTGAGGTTGTTCAGCGACCCGGCAAGGTCGGGTTCGAATTCGGTACGGTTGGTACCCGCCAGCCGGCGGTAGACCCTGACGGCTTCGGTGGTGGCCATCACGGCGTCCTCCCACCGGCCCAGGGTGGACATCCGGATGCCACAGTTCGTGAGCACCCGGGCGAGGTCGGGTTCGAACGTGGCGGAGTCGGCGGCCGCGAGCCCGCGGTAGGCCTCCACGGCTTGGGTGCTGGCGATCAGGGCGTCCTCTCGCCGCCCCAGCGCCGACAGCCGCGAGCCGAGGTTGTCCAGACGCTGGGCACGTTGGGCGGCGCCAGCGGTGGCGGGCAGCGTGTCGTACAGGCGGCGAGCCAGAGCGGTGGCGGCCCACAGCAGTTCGGTGCTGTAGCGGGGCAGCGCCGAGTGGACGGCGGCCGCGACGTCATCGGGGGCCTGGTCGACGACCAACTGAATCATCGGGGCGGTGGCGTGTGCGACGAGCGTGGGTCGGCGGCGCAGCAGCGCGAACAGCGCAGTGGCGGCCACCGGGTGCCGGGCGGCGGCCGCGGTAAGCACGACCAGACACTGCCGCGCAGGCGCCGCGGTGTCCCCGGCCGAAGCGGTCACCCCACGCCTGCCTTGCACGTCGAACACCGCTCACCTCCATCCAGGGTCATGTGCGCCGACGCTCTTGAGCCCGACCTTGAGTGTGATCAAGTCGGATCTGGCTCGTTCGCCGTGGCCACGGCGAGCAGCGAAAAAGATCAGTCGGGKTTCTTCGCGATGCACCACGGTGCTGTCCTGCTTTCGTCCAGTCCCGATGCAAGTCCGATCATGTCAGTCAGACAGGCAGGACTGCGCCTTCCTAGCCTTCCTAGGTTTGGCAGCATAAGACCAAAGTTTTCGGTTGCGTGCGTTCTGACCCACCGCCACGCCGAGGGGCAGAAGATCGAACGGATCTTGAATCGTCTTAGTGGACAGTCCATGATACGTTCAGTGAACATTTAGCCTAACCTGATCCGCTCATCCGATTACAGTGCGTAGTAGCAGTGAAGCCAACCCGCCTAGCCTGCGCTGGCTGCCCTACGAAAGCTGTGCAGGTCTAGGACCGCCGGTTGACCTGGGCCAACCAGCCTCAACGACTGGGGCGGCCCCGGCCAGCAGGCTGGCAGCTAAGGGTGGATCGGCCCCAGGAGACGTCTCAGGTGCTGCCCTATGGCCAAAGAAGTGTGACACACAGCAACCGGTTTTTCGCTACCGCTACGAATCGTGATCAACCTCGGGCCCGTTGCCCTGCGTCCCGGAGTTCGTCGACCGCATGACCGCGCGCCGCAGCTCCTCGTGGCACTCGGCGTCGGCGCTGTTTCCTTGCGATAACAGATACCGACCGGCGGCCGGTTCATACGAGAGTGCGGGCAGCTAATGTAATACCCGTTCACGCGGCGGCAAACGTCTGGCGCGTCATTCTCCATCGATTCATGCGGCGCCGAACAGTTTACCGCCAGCTTCGGCGCATTGATGGGCCTCACCATGCATCAGACAGCTCTAGGCTCGGCAGGCTGACCGGTCGTCGCCCGCGCCGCATTGCGCCCTCTTCGGCTTAAGCTGGATGAGCCCCGTGTTGGGCGCGCGCAGCTGCACGCGCCGTCGCTGCATCCCAGGACCCTTTGCATTGGAGGGTCTACTGAGCGTAACATTCAGTAACCCAACGAATAGGAGCGTCAGATGGCCGTCGATGAGCGGCCTGTCCGATCAGACGGCGGTCGTGAAGGCCGCGTATCCCAAGCTGTTCGCCCAGGCCGAGAGCAAACCCCTCAGGATCAGCGCAGGCAATCCAGCCACTCACGAGCGGACAAAGCCAGTCAGCGAGGTTCTCGGGACGCGACACCAGCGATCTGGCAGCAGCTTCAATCGGCGTGGGTGCACCGCCCGTACACCGTTGTGCTCGCGGTCGTCCTGGTGGTCCCCGGCACCCTGGCCATTGTTTATGGGGACTCGGTATCCCAAGCACTGAGTAACATCGCCGCGGGCACCATCTCGCGCCTGATGGGTACCCTGCTCGTAGTGGGGTCGGCGCTCACCCTCAGCGGAATCGCCCGCAATCGGGCACTGACCGAGACCCTGGGTCTCACGGTCACCGCTATCGGGTGTGCCATCTACGGCCTCGGCGTCATCCTGGGGCTCGGCCTGCACGGCGCGGTCGCCGGGAGCGGATTCCTCGCTATCGCTGCCGCCACGATCAGGCGCGTCATCACCCTCGCAGCAGTCGCTCGGGAAGTGGATCGTGCCAGTGAGTCCTGACACGCTGCGGTTCGTTCTCCAGGTCGTTGCGATCGCGCTCGGTGGCGGTAGCGTGCAGATGGCCATTTTTCTGCTCAAACGGCGCAGCGAGCTGCGTAGCTTGGATGCCACATCGGGGTCAACGGCTCTCACCTCGGCTAACGAGTACATCGCCACGCTGCAGGGCGGGGAGAAGGCGATGCGCGAAGAGCGGGACAAGGTGCAAGCCCGATCCCAAGCGATGCAGAAAGAATGGGACATCGAACGGACTGAGCTGACTGTGGCGTTAGAGAATGAGAACCGCCAAGTCGCCCGTCTGTCCGGATACTTGGCACGGTGCAAGGCGGACCTCGCGGTAGCGCAATCTCAGATCGAGGAGTTGGCGCACCACGGCCGCATGTCAGCGCGCCACGGCCACTCCTCGGCGGAGTAACGCCAGCTCCGATTGACAATCGACGGTGGCTCGCGGCCAGCGTCGGGCCCGAACGTGCTCCGGCAACCCCGCGTCATCGCACTCGACAATCGTGACGCCACTGGTCGAGACAAGCGGCCATCGCGTGCCTGGGATCTAGATGCGTGTCTGGCACGCCACCATTGTCGCACCTACCCCTGACAATCTCGGGAGGTCGACCCCGGCGGGTCGTCGGCGGATGCGATGTGTTCCACGTGGAACAGCTGCCAGCCCGGCGAGCAGGGTTGCCTCGACCGCACCGTCCCGGGGATCCGAGGTCGGCGGTTACCCTCGGTACGCCCGCGGGATGATCGATACCGGCCCAGGCGGTTGGGTGTGATCTCCAGGTCGAGTCGCTGGCGACCAGCGCAGTGTCCTCCGGGAGCGCGGCTTCGGGCTGGATTCGGTACCATGTCCCACCTGCGGGTTCTTGCGTTCAACTGCTTTCGTTGGTTCTATGAGGGAACGTGAGGAACAGGGGTTACGAATGCAGGTCCGGACGGTCGTTGCGGGGGCGTGCAGTCGATGGTGACGACTGAGGATGCCCGCTGGCTCGCCGGCTACCTGCGGAAGTTGGTGTCCACCCGCCCCGCGGACTGGGCCGGCACCGACCTGACCCTGTCTCAGCTGATCGCGCTGCACGTCATCAGCGCGCGAGCGCCGATGACGCTGATGGCGCTGTCCGACGCCTTGGGTACCCGGCCACCAGCCACCAGCGCGATGGTCAATCGGCTCGCCAAGGCCGGGCTGGTCCGCCGCACGCCGGACCCCGAGGACCTCCGACGCGTCGTGCTGGCCGTCACCGGTACCGCAGCACAGATGATCGGCAAGATCGACCCGGACACTGCCCGACGTCTGCAGTCGGTCCTGAAGACCATGGGCTCAGCAGCCCAGCGCGTCCTCACCGAGGTCCTCAAGGACACCGCGCGTCGCCTCGCCCGATGAAGTAGGCGCCGTGAACTCGACAGTGACGGATGGATATCCGGACAGATCTGTGCGGCCGGTCGGCGTTCTGGATGGCTAGATGGTGTCACCCGGGCGAAGCAGCGTGCTGCAGGACCGCGAGCCACCCCGATGACATGCGCCCCGTGGACAGCGTCACCCGGTAGCGCCGGTACGGCACTATCACTCCGGTGAGCGCTGCCGCGACTGTTCCTGACAACCTGTTCGACGACCCGGACGCGGAGGCCCGCTGGCGGGCCCGGTTCACCGCGCCGCGAGTCAGCCTGCCGGATTGGGCCCGAGACGCCCCGGACCGTTGCCTTTACACCTCCAACGCCTCGGGCACCTGGGAGGTCTACGCCTGGGACCGCTCCACCGGCACGCATCGGCAGGTCACCGACCGGCCGCACGGCACCCACAGCGCCACCGTGACACCCGACGGTCAGCACGTGTGGTGGTTTGAAGACACTGACGGTGACGAATTCGGCAGCTGGGTGGCTGAGCCGTTCGCCGGGCGGCCCGCCGACGAGCCACCCCAGCCGGCCGTGCCGGGCACCGCGCCCGGGTACCCGGCCGGGCTTGACCTCGGGCTGCGCACCGCAGCGGTCGGCGCCGCCACCGACGAGGGCACCACGGTGTGGATCTCCCGGGACGGCACCGCACAGGTCGTCTACCGCAGCGAGCACGACGCCGGGGTGGGTGCCCTGTCCCGGGACGAGCGGCTGCTCGCGATCGTGCACTCCGAGCACGGCGACTCTCGCCACCCCGCGATCCGGGTGCTCAGCACCGGTGCGGACGCCGCCGGCGAGGCGATTGCCGAGAAGTGGGACGGGCCTGGCAAGGGCTTGGAGGTGCTCGGCTTCGCCCCGCTGGCGGGCGACCCCCGTCTGCTGCTCACCCACGAGCGACGCGGCCGTCAAGAGCTGCTGATCTGGGACGTCACCGCGAACACCGAGACCGAGATCGCCCTGGACCTGCCCGGCGAGGTGGCCGCCGACTGGTATCCCGACGGTGCCGCGCTGCTCGTCGTTCATGAACACGCGGCGCGCTCAACACTGCACCGCTACCAGCTGGCCACCGGTGAGTTGACCGCATTGGACGTTCCCGCCGGGACCATCAGCGGTGCTGCGGTCCGACCGGACGGCACCGTCGAGTACGCCTGGTCCTGCGCCGCGGCGCCGCCCACCATCCAGGCACTGGACGCAGACGGCACCCACCGCGCCCTGCTGGCGCCCCACGGTGATCCAACACAGGGGTTGCCGGCGCCCGGCTCGCAGCCTTTGACCGACCAGTTCGTCTCAACCCCCTACGGCACGGTGCATGCCCTGGTAGCCAGGCCGGCCGACGCCCCCGCAGGGCCGCTGCCCACCGTGTTCGCGCTGCACGGCGGCCCGCATGCAGCCGATGAGGACCGATTCTCGGCGAGCCGAGCGCTCTGGCTMGACGCGGGCTTCGCCGTCGTGCACGTCAACTACCGCGGCTCGACCGGCTACGGCTCGACCTGGCGCGACGCCATCGAGGGCCGACCGGGGCTGACCGAACTGGCCGACGTCGCGGCCGTGCACGAATGGGCAGTGTCCAGCGGGTTCGCCGACCCGGAGGGGTGCGTCGTCGAAGGTTGGTCCTGGGGCGGCTACCTGGCCCTGCTCGCGTTGGGGATCCAGCCACAACTGTGGGCTGCCGGCGTCGCCGGGATCCCGGTCGCCGACTACGCCGCCGCCTACGCCGATGAGATGGAGCCGCTGCGAGCCTTTGACCGTGCGCTGTTCGGCGGCTCTCCCGAGGAGCTGCCCGATCTCTACCGGGAATCATCTCCGATCAGCTACGCGACCGACCTGCGCGCACCGGTGCTGCTGCTCGCCGGGGACAACGATCCGCGCTGCCCGATCCGCCAGATCGACAACTACCTCATTCGGCTCGCTGAGCTGGGCAAACCGTACCGGAGTTACCGATACGACGCGGGTCACGGGTCATTGGTGGTAGCCGAGAACCTCCGGCAGGCCGCCGTCGAGGTCGCGTTCGTCCGCGAGGTGCTGCGCGAAAGTTGATCGTCCGTCAACATGGGGGTAACGACAACAGCGGAAGCTGAGCCCGGAGGTGGTCACCATGGCCTTGTGGCGGCTACACGTCGACGTGGCTGATCAACCCGGTCGGCTGGGCGCGCTCGCCGCGGCCGTCGGCGGGTGCGGGGCCAACATCGTCTCCCTGCACGTGGTCGGCGAACCAGCCGAAGACGGCGCGGTGACCGACGAGCTCCTCGTCAGGCTGCCACCGAAGCTCGCGGCACCGGCGCTGGTTGAAGCCGTCGAGTCAGCAGGGTTCCCCGTGACGGTGGTCGTGCAGGCCGACGCCCAAGCGCTGGCCGACCCGGTGACCGCCGCGCTTGCGCTGGCGCACTGCGTAGCGGTCGACCCCGGCAGCGCCGCCCGGGCGGTAGCGACCATGCTGCGAGCGGAGCTGGCCGAGGCTGGTGCGCCACCAACCGCCCACCAGGCCGCTCACCAGGCTGACGTCGGCGTCGGAGCGACGCGGGCGCGGCTGCGTCGCGGCTGGCCGTTCACCGCCACCGAGATCTCCCAGGCCGCGGCGCTGCTCGAGCTCGCCGGGGCTTCCGACGGAGACCGCGCATCGACGGAACTCGCGGCACAACGAGTCAGCGTGCAGCTCACCGACGGGGCCGAGGTGGTACTGCGGGCCGCGACGGCGGCCGACGCGCCGCTGGTCGCCGCGCTGCACGCGCGCTGCTCCCCGCACACCCGAGCGTTGCGTTCGCTGTCCACCAGGCCGGTGTTGACTGCGGCTGTGTTGCAGCAACTGGTTGGCGCCGACGGCTCCACCAGCGTGCTCGCGGTGACCACCGATGGTGGCGCCGCGATCGGGCTGGCGAATCTGGTGCGCACCGGACCCGGCACGGCCGAGGTCGCGCTGGTGGTGGAGGACCTCTGGCAGGGCCGCGGGGTAGGAACCGCGCTGGCCCGCAAGCTGGTGGAGCTGGCCCGAACCGATCAGCTCACCGAGTTCACCGCGATGTCCCGAGCGGGCAACGGCGCGCTGACCCGGGTGTTGCGCCGCGCCGGGTTGCGCCCGCGCGGCCGGTTGGAGGGCGGCGCGCTGTGCGTCCGGGCTGCGCTGTACCCGGAGGAACCCAGCCCGAGCGCACCGACCGAGATCAGCCTGGCCTAGCCGAGTGCTGGTGATGCCCGATCGTCCAACCTCGGGATCCTCCCACAGCGGCTGAACCCCGGGCAGTTCCGGTAGGCCCGACCGGAGGGCAGACCGCATCCCGGTGACCTTGTTGAGCTGATGACCTTCCCTGAGGGATCGCGGACCTGGTCGTCTACGACGGGTGGGCTGAGGGTGCCGCGCTCCTGGGGCAGGCGGGACATAGGCACGGCGCCTTGGCCGGAGGATCGGGAATCCGGACGCTGTGACTGCACCCTCGATCCGTGCCCCCTCGCTGAGTAGAACGATCACTTCGCCAGTGGTGCAAAGGCGCCAGGGGAACCCTGACCAGCGTGGCGGTAACAGCGGACCCGAGTGCACCGGGCAACCGTCAGTCCCGCGTGGCTTCAAGCACACCAGCCGTGGGGTTGGAGATGCGAGGTTCGAGCCCTCGCCTGGCGGCGATCAGCGCAGTGCAAGTCGATCGGAGGGGTTCTTGCCATTGCACTTTGGGTAGTCCTCAAGGTGCTGCGTGATGGCCTGCGCCTCTGCGGGCGTGGCGTCCCGCCTGATCTTGCCATTCTGGATCGAGGGCATACCCATTTGTCGCGGCAGCCGTCCCACCGGTTACATGTTCTTCTGACGCTCGCCGGGGAATGTGCGGTCGGGTATATCGAACCGCATAGCACCGTCCACAATATTCAACCCGGCACGTTGTCGTCGCCTTCGACGAGCTACCGATGGCCTAGCGCGTTGCCTGCACGGTATTTTTGCGCGTCCCCGGCGCGGTGATCCAGCGCGAATTGCACCACCTGCTGCCCGATCGTGCGCAGCGTGCGGTCGACCGCGGGATCGGAGGCGACGCCGTGGTCGTCGAAGCCCACCTCCGCGGAGTTCAGCGCCGCGCCCAGCGGTGTCGGCCATCCGCGTAGCGCGTGCACGATCGAGCGCAGCGCGGTCAGCGTGGTCACCGTCGCCTGCCAGCCCAGCGCCATCGCGACGCAGCCGACCGCGCGCCCGTCGAGGTAGGGGCGGGGATCCGCGCGCAGGTCCTCGACGTAGTCCAGCGCGTTTTTCACCAACCCGGAGACGGTGCCGTGATAGCCCGGCGAAACCAGCACCACCCCGTCGGCCTCCCGCAACGCCTGCACCAGCCGGTGCGCCACCGCACTGCGCTCAAGCACCGCCGGGTCGTAAAACGGCAGGATCAACTCCGTGGCGGTGATCGCGACGGTGTCCGCACCGGCGGCCCGGGCGCCGTGGAGAACCACGCTCAGGGCGCGCTCCGACTGTGAGTCCTCGCGCATCGAACCACCGATGCCGACCACGGTGAGGCCCATCCCATGGACCCTACGGCGAGGCGCCCGCTGCTGAGTGCGCGAGGGCCCGACACCCCCAGTGTGCCGGGCCCCGCGACTATCCCCTCGGTCAGGCGCGTGGCCCCTCGGTCAGGCCTTGGCCTGCGCGGCGGACCGCGCCGGGTTGGCTTGCTTGGCAGCCTTGGGATCCCGTTCGGACTGCTTGGCGCGCACGCCCTGCTCGATCCGGTCGCCCAGGCCCTTGTCGACGTTGCGCCAGTACTCGAAGGCCCGTTGCAGCACCGGTTCGGTCACCGCATTGAGCAGGTGGCCGACGATGTTGTCCACCAGCCGCGCGCGGGCCGCGTCGTCGAGCACCTCACGGACCATGGTGCCGGCCTGGCCCCAGTCGTCGTCCTCTGCGTGCAGGGTGTAGGCGGCGCGCGCTATGTCCCCGTCGGTGTGCCACCCCGCCGGCTCGCCGTAGCGAGCGGTGTCGGCCTTGGGGCCGCCCTTCGAGTTCGGCGCGTACACCGGGTCCGACACGTTCTGGGAACGCATCGCGCCGTCCTTGCTGTAGCTGTGCACCGGCGACGTCGGCGCATTCACCGGTAGCTGCTTGTAGTTCGCGCCGATGCGGTAGCGGTGGGCGTCGGCATAGGAGAACAGCCGGGCCAGCAGCATCTTGTCCGGGCTCGGGCCGATACCAGGCACGAGGTTGTTGGGCTCGAAGGCCGCCTGTTCGATCTCGGTGTGGTTGTCGGTCGGGTTGCGGTCCAGCGTCATCTTCCCGACCTCGATGAGCGGGTAGTCGCCGTGCGGCCACACCTTGGTCAGGTCGAACGGATTGAACCGGTAGGTCTTGGCCTCCTCGAACGGCATGATCTGCATCTGGAGGGTCCAGCTCGGATACTCGCCCTTGTCGATGTGCTCGTACAGGTCTCGGGTGTGGTAGTCGGTATCCATCGAGACCATCTGGTCAGCCTCGTCTTGGCCGAAGAACTCGACGCCCTGGTCGCTCTTGAAATGATATTTGACCCAGAACTTCTCGCCGGCGGCATTGACCCACATGTAGGTGTGGCTGGAGTAGCCGTTCATGTGCCGCCAGGTGCGCGGAATGCCCCGGTCACCCATCAGCCAGGTGACCTGGTGGGCCGACTCCGGCGACAGCGTCCAGAAGTCCCACTGCATGTCGTGGTCACGCAGGTTGTTGTCGGCGCGGCGCTTCTGCGAGCGGATGAAGTGCTGGAACTTCATCGGGTCCTTCATGAAGAACACCGGGGTGTTGTTGCCGACCATGTCGTAGTTGCCCTCGGTGGTGTAGAACTTCAGCGCGAAGCCGCGAGGATCACGCCAGGTGTCGGGGCTGCCTCGCTCGCCGGCCACCGTGGAGAACCGGGCCAGCATGTCGGTCTTGGTGCCCGGCTGGAACACCGCGGCCTTGGTGTAGGCGCTGACGTCGTTGGTCACCTCAAAGCGACCGAAGGCGCCGCTACCCTTGGCGTGTGGCTGGCGCTCGGGCACGCGTTCGCGGTTGAACTGCGCCATCTGCTCGATGAGGTAGTGATCCTGCAAGAGGATCGGTCCGTCCGGGCCGACGGTAAGTGAGTGCTCGTCACTCTCGACCGGAATACCGGCATCGGTCGTCGTCGGCTTGGGCTGCTCACCGGTCACTGTAGTGCCTCCTGGTTTTCGTCGGGCTCTCTTAGATCTTGACAGTGGGGGCAGACTCCCCAGAACACCACCTCTGCCTCGTCGAGCAGGTAGCCGTGATCATCGCTGGGAGTCAGGCACGGACGCAGGTTAACGGCGCAGTCGACGTCGTCGGTGCGCCCGCACGTGCGACACACCACGTGATGGTGGTTGTCACCGGTACGGCACTCGAATCTGGCCGGATGGCCCGCGGGTTCGATCCGGCGCACCAGCCCGGCGCTGGTGCAAGCGGCCAGCACGTCGTACACGGTCTGAGTGGACACCGATCCCAGCCGCTGCGCCACCCCACAGCGGACCTGCTCGGCGGTGGAGTGGGGATGCTCGGCCAACCACTGCAGCACAGACTGGCGAGGTGCGGTAACCCGCAACCCAGCCTGGCGCAGCTGGTGGCTGACGTCCGAAGGAACCATGACGCAGACCACTATCCCAGGCTTATCTGGAACGAGTCAAGAATCGGACTCGATCCGGTCGAGGTGGGTCGCGTGCGGTCACGACAACTGATTAGCCTGGGCGCTCCGGTCGGACCTGGCCGACAGGTGGCGCAACGGAGGCGATCGACAGTGGCGGCAGAACCGCTCAGGGCGTTGACCGGCTTGCTGGCTTTACTGCTCGGCGTCGCCGCCTGTGGTGGTGGCGGACGCGAGTCGGGCAAGCCCGCCGATCAGATCCTCAACGACGCCCAAGCCGCGGCCGAGAACGCCTCATCGGTGCACATCGTGGGCGACGTGACCCGCGGCGCCAACCGCGGCAAGCTTGAGCTGTTGCTGGCCAACAATGGCGACGGCAGGGAACAGATCACCACCGCCGGTCACACGGCCGAGATCGTCAAGGTGGGTCAGGTCCTCTATGTCCGGGGGATACCGGGCATGTCCGGCGCGGGCTACCAGCGGCTGTCGCTGTCCGATCCCCGGGCCGCACGGCTGGCCCGAGCCGTGGACAAAAAGACGGTGTTCACGCAGTTGATCAACCACAAGGACACCGTCACCATCCTCGGCATCGAGACGCTCAACGGCAGCCCCGCGGTCAAGCTCAAGCCGCAGACCGGCCCCGGGATCCTCTACGTCGCCGACGATGCCGAACACCCCTATCCGCTGCGGATCGATAGCGCCGCCAACGGCCAGGGCACCATCACCTTCTCCGACTGGGGCGCCGACGTGACCATCGCGCCGCCGCCGGGCAGTGGCGGCTAACGGGCCTCGTTGGTCGGCAGTGTGGCGTGCATCATCGAGACGTTGTAGCGGTCGTACTGGGTCATCGTGAAGTAGATGTCAGATCCCTTGGAGTCCGGGCTCAGGAAACCGCCGTAGAGGTGCGGGTACTGGCGCGACGTCGCGACCGATATCGGCGAGCCCCACGGTCCGGTCGGCTGCGGGGCCAACCGGACCACGATCGCGCCGCGCGCCTCGTCTAGGGTCATCATCTCCCAGCTGTGGAGGATCTCGTCGTAGCGGACTGACAGCTCACCGACGGGGGCACCCACGATCGGGGCCGCGATCGCGCTGGTCCCCCGCTGCCAGTCGTTCCCCGTCCAGTACTCGTAGGCGACGTTGTCCAGCAGTCGCCGCTCGGGCACCCGAGCGACATATGCGTCGCCGAAACGGCCGTTCGGTGTGCCGAAGGCGTAGACAAAGCCGTCGCGCCGGGCATAGGCGATCATCTGGAATTTCTCGTCGAAGCCCGGGGTGTTCAGCCGCCGCGTGCTAAGGGCGTCCTGCCAGGTCTGCCCACCGTCGTCGGAGTACGCGACGCCACTGTAGTTCGTGCTCCACTGTCCAGGTTGGCCGAAATGGCGCACCGACATGTAGGCCAGATAGTTGCGTCCACCGACGTTGACGCCTCCGGTCGGGATCTTGGTCATCTCGACACCGTCGCGTTTGAGCGAGGGCACCAGTTCCTTGGCGTGGTCGGTCCGGTCGGTGACGAAGTCGGTGAAGGACATCCCGTCAGCCGGGTTGCGGTCGTTGCTGCGGGCCGGCGTGTTCGACCGCCAATCGATCACGGCCGGGTCGGCGGGTCCGCTGTCGGGACCGGCCCATTGAGCGCCGAAGGTGTCACCGAAGGCAGCCAGGATCTGCCCTTTGTCATCGGTCCACATGATGCCCAGGTCGGTGCTCTTGACGTCATCACGCGCCTCAGTGTCGTTGATCGACTCGGCGCGGTGATCGCGGCAACCCGCCTCGCCTGGTCGGGCGGCGCGGTCTGCGCCGCCCCCGGCGGTGCCAGTCCCACGGTGACTGCCGCGACCACGATCGCTGATGCCGCCCCAGTCCGAGGGCGGTGGCTGAGCATCATCGGCTCCCCGCGGGTGGGAGCAGCCGTCGGACGGCGGTGGGATCGGCGCCGAGGGCGACGTAGAGCTGGGCCCACCGTCGGTCGACGGTACTGGGTGGCTTCCCGTCGCAGTAGGGCTTGGACCCGTTGACTGTGTAGTAGTGCAACACCGTGAGCACTTGGGCGGTGTCCTGGCGTTGCGGGTCGTAGCGGCTGCCCGGGGGCGCCGGCTGGTGAGCCATGCAGGCCACGGTGCGCCCGCCCTCGCTGTCGAACAGCGGTCCGGGATCCTCGGCAGCGGCGCCCGTGGAACAGGCTCCGGTGAGCAGTGTGAGCCCGAGTACCGACGGCAAGAACCGATGGTGACGCATGTGACCTTCTCTCCTTAGCCTGCTGAGCCAATGCTGGTGGCGGCCAGTCCCACGCCGACGACCAGGACCAGCAGCGCGGTGAGCACCGGCAGTGCCGCTACCAGACCCGCTGCGCGCTGGCGCAACCGTGCACCCGACTCGCTGGCCTGTAGGTGATCCCGGACCAGGATCAGCCCGGCCGCGGTGAGGGTCGCGGCCATGCCCGCTCCGTAACAGAAGACGAGCACTACGCCGAACCACGTGCGGCCCAAAGCTATCGCACTGAACAGCACCACCAGCGCGGTCAGGCTCGGTACCAGACCGCCGGCCACGCCCATCGCGACCAGAGCCGCGCGACTGTAGCGGTTGCCCGCCAGCTGCGGATCACCGCGCCCGGGCCAGCGCCCAGGACCGTGCCCGTGGCCATGCCCATGTCCGTGGCCGGTGGTGGCCTGACTGTCGGGGCTGATCGCGGCCGGACCACCGACCCCGGACCCTACAAGTACCGGCTCCGAGGTGACCGGGACGGCGGCCGCTCGAGTCGCCGACCGCTGCCGCAGAGCGAACGCAACAGCCCGATCCCGATCCCGGCCACCAACAGGCCACTGATCACCCCGAGCCAGCGCAGCACACCTTCCGGGGCCAGCGAGCTGAAGACCGTGACCATCAGGCCGAGCGCCAGCACCCCGGCGGTGTGCGTGAGAGTCACCGTCGCCCCGACCACGACCGCGTCGCGACGGGTGCCGTGCCGGCCGGCGAGGTAGGCGGCCATCACGGTCTTGCCATGCCCGGGCAGCGCGGCGTGCGCGGCGCCGACGACGAGTGCCATCAGCACCGCCAGGAAACCGAACAGCGGGGTGAGCGATCCGCCTGGGCGAGATCGGTGAACAGGCTCGTGATACCCCCGGACCAGCGTTCCAGCACCCCGGCGGTGGGCAGCACGACCCCCAGCCCGCCGCCGGTCACGCCGCTGCCGGGCTGGGTCCGCAGGGTCACCTCACGGACGCCCAGCGGTGAGCTGAGCAGGTCATTGGGGTAGCTGCGCAACTCGTCGCTGACGCTCGTCGCCGGCACCTGCGGATCGAGCAACCGCACTCCGTCGCCGGTGGCGGTGATCACGTGCCAGCCCACCCGGTCGGCGCGGTAGCCGTCGGAGAACGACAGCGTGGCCGCGCGGTCGAGTTCGGCGGGCGCGGACAGCTCGCAGGTCAACCGGGTAGTCGGCAGACCTGCCTGCCCAGGCGGGTACTGCACCTGCGCCCAGCGCACCGCCCACCGCAGCGGCGAGCCGGCCACCGTGGCGGACAGGCCACCCACTACCTGGGCGTACTCGCGGGCCGCGAAGGCGGAGCCTCGGTGGCGCTGATCACGCCGTCTCCGTCGGTGTCGGCCAGCGGCTTGTCCTGCAGGGTCGGGATCTCCGCGACGTCGACGACAGCGTAGTCGGTGACGTGGTCGCGCCACAGCGTGAGCCCGTCGTAGTGGTTGACGGTGAAGTTCCCCAGCGGGTGGGCCAGCGTGGTCCCGGCCAGCGGTCCGATCACCAGCACCGCCACCACCCCGAGCACGACGAGCAACCGGCGGATCACCGGGCGGCCTGCAGCTGCGCCAGCGCGGCGCGGGCCCGAAGGGCTTGCAGCGGGGAGAAGTACGGGTTGATCTGCAACGCCGTCGACAGCACCTGCTCAGCCTCAGCGTTGCGACCCAGGCCCTTGAGGATCATGCCGCGGCGGTAGGCGAACAGCGCGCTGCGGTAGCCGGTAGCGGCGGCCTGGTCGGCGTACCCGAGGGCCTCGGCGTCTTGACCGTCGGTGTGCAATGCCCAGGCCAGGGCGTCGGCGGCAAGGATCATGTGCCGGCGGTCCCATTCGGCCCGGCCATGCGCCACCGCCTGCACCGGGTCACCGAGATCGGCCTGGGTGGTCGCGGCGGTGAGGTCATCGGCCACGCCGTTGGCGGCGAAAAGGCGCTGTTGCGCATCGAGCAGCGCCAGCTGTGCCTTGGCTTGGTCAGCGTGCCCTGCGACGGTGAGCAGCTCGGCGTACTCGGCGATGTACTGCGGCGCCAACAACGACCCCACCGCACCGTTACCGGCGGCCTTCGCTGAGCTCACCCTGGTTATCTGATCCCGACCGCCGACCGCGGTTGAGTCTGTTAGCGCTCCGGCCAACGCAACTGTGCCCCTGCGCCGTCCCTCCATGACTCAATGCCGCGGAGTTAAGCGTTCTGGGGCCAGGTCAAGGTGATCGCYACGGCGTGGCGGGCGGAAAGGCARCGGGACCTCTGGTAGGTCAGGTCAACCCATCACGATCTTCCCGATATCAGAGGTCCCGTTGCGCCCGCAGTCTGCCACGACCACGATCACCCGTGCCGTCACTGTCGCCGCGGGGGTGTTCGCCCCCGGTCATCTGGGCGAGTTGACCCAGTATCTGCCCTTCGAGTTGGTCGATGACGTCTTGGAGCAGACCAGGACTGTGCAGCGCAGGCTGCGGGACCTGCCCTCACGGGCCGGGGTGTACTTCCTGCTCGCGTTGGGGATGTTTCCCCGGCTGGGATACGCCCGGGTCTGGGCGAAGCTGACCGCCGGGCTGGCGGGCATGCCGGTGGGGTGCCCGTCGGAGAAGGCCCTGCGTGACCTGCGCCGTCGGCTGGGACCGGCGCCGATGAAAGCCCTGTTCGAGGTGGTGGCCGGGCCGTTGGCCCAGCCGCGCACCCCCGGAGTGTGCTTTGGTGGGCTGCGTACGGTGGCCTTCGATGGGCTCAACTCGCTGAAGGTGCCCGACACTGACCGCAACCGGTCCTGGCTGGGCAGGATCCGCTACCGGATGGGCTTCGCCGGGTACCCCACGCTGCGGCTGATGACGCTGGTCGAGACCGGCACCCGCGGCCTGATCGGCGCCGTGATCGGCTCGGCAGCTGGGCGCGACGGGGCCACCCTGGCCCGGCGCCTGCTGCCGCTGCTGCGCCCAGGCATGCTCGTCTTGTTAGACCGGGCCTTCGACGCCAACGCCTTCCTCGCCGACATCAGCACAACCGGGGCGATGCTGCTGGTCCGCAGCAAGTCCACCCGCAATCCACCGGTCCTGGAGCACCTGCCCGATGGCTCCTACCTGTCGTGCCTCGACGGGCTGGCCGTGCGGATCATTGAAGCCGACCTGACAATGAGCGGCTCCGACGGCAGCCGGGTCCACGACAGCTACCGGCTGATCACCACGCTCCTCGACCACCACCGATACCCGGCCAGCGCCTTGGTCCAGCTGTATCATGAGCGCTGGGAGATCGAGTCCGCCTACCTCGCCCTGCGCCACACCCTCCTGGATGGTCACGTCCTGCGCTCGGGTGACCAGCCCGGCCTCGAGCAGGAAATCTGGGCCCTGCTCACCCTCTACCAACTGCTGCGCATGGCCATGGTCACCGCAGTTGAGACCGCCCCAGGCACCGACCCCGACCGAGCCAGCTTCACCACCACCCTGGAAACCGCGCGTGACCAGCTCACCGCCGCCCGCGGAGTCTGCCCCGACGGTCCCACTGACCCGCTCGGTGTCATCGGCCGGGCCGTCCTGGCCACCCTGCTCCCCGACCGCCGTCCCCGCTACAGCGCCCGCTGGCGCGCCTCCCAGATTCCGGACACGGGACCTTATAAGGTCCCTTCCGGAATGGAGGGGGATAAATTCCAGAACGGCGCAGGAAGTACACGCCGGAATTCAAGGACGAAGCGGCGAAGATGGTGATCGAAACCTCACGTCCGATCGCTGAGGTCGCTCGGGAGATCGGTGTGCACGAGGGAACTCTGGGGAATTGGGTAGCGAAATATCGAGTCGATCACGCCGGCGAGGAGCCGCCATTGTCGATCACCGATAGGGCACGCCTGCGGGAGTTAGAGAAAGAAAACCGTGAGTTGAAGATGAAGGCTGAGTTTTTGGGAAAAGCGGCGGCCTTCTTCGCTCAGGAGTCTCGGTGACCGCGAAATTCGAGTTCATCGACGCGCAGAAGGCGGACTTCCCCATCGTGAAGATGTGCCTGTGGACTGAGGTGTCCACCTCGGGATATTATGAATGGCGAGACCGGCCCGCCTCGGCCACCGCGATTCGCCGCGCGCACCTCAAACGACTCGTCAAGGCGATTTTTGAACATTCGGATCAAACCTATGGGTACCGTCGCGTGCACGCTCAGCTCGTTCGTCAGGGCGAGCAGGTCAGCCTCGAGCTCGTGCGGGAGCTGATGCGTGACCTGGACCTGGTCGCCTGCCAGCCCAGGCCATGGCGGCCGACCACCACTGTGCCCGGCGATCCCGGCCCGATCCCCGATTTGGTGAATCGGGACTTCACGGCCACCGCCCCCGGCCAGAAAATGGTCGGAGATATCACGTATATTCAGACCTTGAGGCTTATCGGAAACTCAGCTTGAAGAAGTGAAGTGAGCGAATCGCACTGAAGGCGGTCGGGTAGGTTCGAAGCGGCCGGCGGTAGTCGGTGTGCATGCAGCGCCA
>JRHI01000701.1_pt1 | contig 34256 bp, 40 predicted proteins | sample 215371 | NCBI WGS metagenome assembly JRHI01 (sample SAMN02929681, study PRJNA255918) | sediment metagenome | biome: cave system; feature: Ice Cave; material: Sediment; isolation source: sediment from deep within a dark volcanic ice cave with no known source of... ...
GGCCACACCAAGACGTGGGAACCGTTCACCGTTCCCAAGGAAGCAATCGGCTGCGGTTTCACGGAAGCCGTACGCGGCGTGCTGTCACACCATATGGTGATTCGCGACGGCAAGATCGCCAACTACCATCCGTGGCCGCCGACCCCATGGAACGGCAACCCGCGCGATGTGTATGGTACGCCGGGCCCATACGAAGACGCTGTTCAAGGAACGCAGCTCTTCGAAGAAAACGGACCGGAAAATTTCAAAGGCATCGACATCATGCGAACGGTGCGCAGCTTCGACCCCTGCCTGCCGTGCGGCGTGCATATGTTCCTCGGTGACGGTAAGGTTCTCGAGACCGTGCACACACCGTTCGCAAGCGGGGGAACGTGACAGCCCAATCCGCGAAAAAGCCGCCTGATCTAGGCAAGATGGCTAATAGAGTAGACGCCCTGATGACGGAGCTCAGGGCGTCTCCTAGTCCTGTCCAGGCGTCGCAGAAAGTTGAAGAGCTCGTCGCTGAGCTCGTCAACATGTATGGGGAAGGAATCCGCCGCATCCTTGAGGCTGTCGACGAAAAGGGTGGCAGCGAGGCAGATAAAATTTTCCAACGCTTGTGCGAGGACAAGTTCGTTGCAAGTCTTCTCATCTTGCACAACCTCCATCCGCTATCGACTGAACAGCGAGTCATGGCCGCCCTGGCTCGGGTCCGGGTCTATCTCAACTCGCACGAAGGCGATGTGGAGCTGCTGCGCATCGAGGACGGCGTCGCGTATCTGAAAATGGCCGGCAGCTGTAACGGCTGCCCATCGTCGGCTGCGACGATGAGCATGGCTATTGAAAAGGCCATCTTCGAAGACGCCCCCGAGATCACGGCGATTCGCGCGGAGGGCGTCCGTGAAAAATCGAGCGTGCAGCGGCGCGCGAGCGATTGGGTTGCGCTCGCTTCACTGCCGGGTTTGAACGAACACGGCATCGCGCCGCTCGAAGTAGACGGCACACCGGTTCTCTTCTTGCGCTCGAACGGCACGACGTTGGCGTATCGCAATCAGTGCCCGAGCTGCTTTAAGGGATTGAACGCGGCTGCGCTCGCATGGCCCATGCTCACGTGCTCGACATGCGGCCAAGCGTACGACGTCGTCAAGGCCGGCCGTGCGCCGGACAAAAACGATCTGTGGATGGAGCCCTTTCCGCTCGTGGCTCAGAATAATCGCATTCAACTGGCCATCCCGGTGACGGCGTAAGGCTGCTTGCGTGTCCACGACTGACGAACAAAGGTCTCCCGACGGCTTTGAAACGCTGTCGCGTTTGTTGCGCAACCCGGCTAAACAGCCGGCACCCGGCGAGTCCTGCGAATTTTGCACCGTGCTGCTCGAGCCGCAGCATTCCCATTTGGTCGACCTGAAACAGCGCCGGCTGATGTGCGCCTGCCGGCCGTGTTGGTTGCTCTTCGAGCCTAAGGGTGCGGCACAAGGACGCTACAAATGCGTGCCCCGGCGTTACGAAGAGCTGGATGGACCTGCGTTGAGCGATGCCCAGTGGGATGGATTGCAAATCCCAATCAATTTAGCATTTTTCTTCTATAATTCACCCGAACAAAAAATGGTGGCATTTTATCCTGGACCCGCCGGCGCTACCGAGTCCCTGCTACCGTTAGAAGCGTGGGATGAATTCGTCGCCGCATACCCGGTGCTTGCAAGCCTTGAACAGGACGTCGAAGCGTGTCTCGTCTTCCGGCCAAAAGCGGCGGCGCAGAAGGCGTTTCTCGTGCCGATTGACGCCTGCTACGAACTCGTGGGCATTCTGCGCTCGAACTGGAAGGGCTTCGACGGCGGTGAGGAGGCCTGGACTGCCATAGAAGGCTTTTTCTCGCGCCTAGCCGCGCAAGCCCAGGGCGTGCAAACGTCGAGGACCTCGTGAGCGACCTTGCGTTCGCGATCACCGGCGTGCAGGCGGAGCAATACTCGGCCGCGCCGTTGTTGACATTTCGTTTGCGCGTCACCGATAAGACCGCGGAGCAGATCGACGCGATCACGCTGCGAGTGCAAGTGCAGCTCGAACCTCAGCGCCGCCATTACACGGCCACAGAAGAACAACGGCTGGTCGAGATATTCGGAAAACCGGAGCAATGGGGCGTCACGCTGCGAACGCTGCACTGGACTCAGGTCGCGGTTACGGTTCCCGGTTTTTTGGGATCGACGGAGTTCGATGTCCAGATCCCGTGCACGTACGATTTTGAAGTCGCGTCTACCAAATATTTCCATGCGCTCGAAGACGGCGACATTTCCGTGCTGATGATGTTTTCTGGCACGATCTTCAAAGGATCACAGGACGGTTTTGGAGTCGAACTCGTGCCCTGGCATCTCGAGGCCCACCACCGCATGGCGGTGTCCGTATGGCGCGAAGCAATGGACGCGCATTTTCCTAACAGCGCGTGGATCCGTTTAGACAAGGAGCGTTTCGACGAGTTGTATCAGTTCAAGATCGCTCGCGGACTGAACAGCTGGGAAGAGACGGTTGCGGCGCTGCTGGATTTTGCGAAGGAGGCGCCGTGAGCGTTTTTGATCCGGCGCGCGCGGTGGCCAACGCCGTGCTATATGAAGGCTACCTGCTGTATCCGTATACAGCCTCGGCCCGAAAGAATCAACAGCGCTGGCAATTCGGCGTCCTGATGCCGCGCGCGTTCGAGGACGGCAGCAACGAGACGTCGTCCATGCAAACCGAAGTGCTCGTGCAAGCTCCGGGCAGCTTCTCGCTCGTGGTCGCGCTCCGTTTTCTTCACCTTCAGCGCCGTACCGTAGAAGACGCAACGCACGAAGTTCCGGCGCTGCAGGTGGGCGGAGTTGAGCACATCCCTTGGGACGAGGCGGTCGAACGCGAGATTCTCGTCGCATCGATGACGTGCGGGCCGCAAGCCCTTGAGCACGATCAACCGTTCTCCCTTCCCGCCTCGCGGACTGTGGAGAGCCTTCGCGACGCGCGCGGCGACGAACGCGGCAAGATTGTGCGGACGCTGGATGAGCTTTCGGGAACGATACACATCCGTTGCGAGCCGTACGGCGACTTCTACAAGCTTCACGTCGGTATACAGAATGAATCGGCGCTCATGCAGGCGGCCAGCAACGACCGGCAGATCGCGTTGCGCACGGCGCTCATTTCAGCACACACCCTGCTCGCTATCAGCGGCGGCCGCTTTATTTCCGCGTTCGATCCGCCAGCAGAGGCGGCGGCTGCGCTCAAACAGTGTTCCAACGTTCGCACCTGGCCGGTGCTCATCGGCGCCGATGCCGACGACAAAACATCGGCGGCGATCATGTTGTCGTCTCCCATCATTCTCTATGACTACGCGCAGGTCGCGGCCGAGAGCGAGGGCGACAAATTCGACGCGACGGAAATCGACGAATTGCTCAACCTGAGCGTGCTCGCGATGACCGATGAAGAAAAACGGCAAGCGCGGGCGACGGACGATCGCGCCCGCCTCATCGTGGATCGCGCAGACGCCATGGCTCCGGAGCACTTCGCCAAGCTGCACGGAGCGCTTCGGTATTTGGAATCTGTTGGCCAGAAAAGCGCGTCGGGAAACGGGGGCAATGGCGAGGCCGGCGGCAGCGGCAGCGCTGCCAGTAATGGCAACGCTAGCGGCGATGGCAGCTCCGCCAGCAACGGGAGCGGCGATGACATAGGCAACGCCGGCGGGTTCTCGCCCTTCGACGACGTCGTCCCCGGCGCCGGTCACGTCATGGTCGCGGGGAAAAAAATAGAAACCGGATCACGCGTCCGGCTGCGGCCGGTTCGCAAAGCGGATGTCTGGGATACGTTCCTCGAGGGCAAGACGGCGAAAGTCGCCGGAGTTTACGAAGATCTGGAGTCGCAAAAGTATGTCGCAGTAACGGTGGACGACGATCCGGCCTCCGACATGCACGACTGGTACGGCCGTTACATGTATTTTTTTCCGAATGAGATCGAGCCGCTCGAGGACGACCGATGAACGTGCGGACGTTGGTTGCGGGTGTCGGCAACGTTTTCTTCGGTGATGACGGCTTCGGGGTGGAGGTCGCTCGGCGATTGACCGTCATGAAGTGGCCGGCGGACGTGAAAGTCGCCGATTTCGGCATTCGCGGGATGCATTTGGCGTACGAGATCATGTCCGGATACGAACGGGTAATCCTTATCGACGCCACGCCGCGCGGCAACGATCCGGGCACCGTCTATGTCATCGAACCCGATACCACAACCGTATCCGCAACGGCGGACGCGCACAGCATGGCGCTGACAAGTGTGTTCGGTTTTATGCGCACGCTGGGCGGCGGCGCGCCGCACATCATCATCGTAGGCTGCGAGCCCGCCAGCGTTGAGGAACGCATGGGCTTGAGCGAAGCAGTAGAGCGAGCGGTGGAAACCGCAGTCCTGAAAATCCAAAACATCCTGGACGGCCAACCCGTCCACATCTGAGGAGATCAACATGATTCGTTCGCTGATCTGGGGGGCGGTATTCTTCGGCGCCGGTTATCTTGCGGCTACGCAGCTGCCGAACCTCAAAAAGGATCTGGAGCACTACAACCGCCTACGCGAGATGTCAGACCAGCCCCCGCTTTTGGGTTCGCTCAGCGGCCAAATCTCCAATGTGATGGGGATGGCAGGCAACCTGCTCGGGGGCGCAACGAGCGGCGACGGCAAGAACCCGCTCATGTCGATCCTTGGCATGATTCCCGGCATTGGTGCTGACGTCGAGCGGTCCGCGAGAATTCGATCCATGTGAAGGTGAGATGACGCATTACGACATCCAGACGGATCAAACGCAGCTCGAGTTCGACGGCAAAAGCAGCGTGCACCCGATCCATGCAAAGGCGACAGGCGTGACCGGTTTCTTCGAAGCGGAACTCAAAGACGGCGCCATCGCGCACGATCCACCGCCTACGATGCGTTTCACGGTCCCTGTCGCGAACATAAAGTCGGGCAACAACATGGAAGATGCTGAGATGGTGCGTCTGATCGGCGGTCCGCGCTATCCGAATATCAGCGCGGAGCTCAAATCGCTCAAATCGCTCGGCCAGAACCGCTACACCATGCAAGGTGAGATAACGGTGCGAGGCCAGTCGCGGGTTTACGAGGGCGAAGTGACCTGCGTTGCTGACGGGTCACAGCTCACGCTGGACGGTCAGCGGGTCTTCGACATGCGGGAATTTGGCATCCAACCCCCACAGATACTCTTCCTGAAGGTCTACCCCGAAGTAACCGTACGTTTGCATCTCGTCGCTAAAAGCAAAGGTTAGGCAGCTATCATGTGCCTTGCGATTCCCGGTCAAATCGTCGAATTCAACGCCGAGCAGCCGATGCTCGCCAAAGTGGATGTTGCAGGCGTGAAGCGCAACATCAATGTCGGTTTGCTCGAAGATCAGACGGTCGGCATCGGCGACTGGGTTTTGATCCACGTCGGCTTCGCCATGAGCAAGATCGAAGAGTCGCAAGCACAGGATCAGTTACAGATGCTCAAAGCTCTGGGCGAGGACGAGCTCGCGATCGAAGAAGTGCGCGGCTACTCGTTTGCGGAAAAGACCTAGCCATGGATAGCTTGCGCGAACATGGCGCCTGCACACTTGCGGATGAGGCCTGCACCAGCTGCGGCGACGTTGCGGTGCCGGTGCGTGTGCTCGCAGCAACCAGCGCGCTGGCGTTGTGCGAAGATCGCACCGGGCAGCGTGCGCGGATCGCGCTCGATTTCGTGGGTCCGGTAACCATCGACGACGTGCTGATGGTACACGCCGGCGTCGCCTTGACAAAAATCTCACGCTTTGGAACGCAACCACAATGAAATACGTCGACGAATTTCGCGACCCTAAACTGATCGAGAACGTCACGCGGGAAATCGCGCGAGCGGCGGGCAGTGACCGCCATTACCGAATCATGGAAGTCTGTGGCGGGCATACGCACGCCATCTATCGCCATGGTCTCAAAAACTTGCTGCCGGAGAACTTGGAGCTCGTGCACGGACCCGGCTGTCCGGTGTGCGTTTTACCAATGGGGCGCGTGGACGACGGCCTCTCGATCGTGGGTCAACCGGACGTGATCATGACAGCATTTGGTGACATGATGCGCGTCCCCGGCGCGAACGGCACGCCGCTCGAGTACAAGGCGCGTGGTGCGGATGTGCGCATGGTCTATTCGCCGCTGGATGCGCTGCGTATCGCGCAAGCCAATCCGAAGAAACATGTGTATTTCTTCGCAATCGGTTTTGAAACCACCGCACCGTCGACGGCGCTCACGCTGCAACGTGCCAAGGCGCTGGGCGTGCATAACTTTTCGGTCTTTTGCAATCACGTCACGATTGTGCCCGCGATCAGGGCCATTCTCGATTCTCCCGATATGCGCTTGGATGGCTTCGTCGGTCCGGGTCATGTTTCGACCGTGATCGGGTGCCGGCCGTACGAGTTCATCGCAAGCAATTATGGCAAGCCGGTCGTCGTCTCCGGTTTCGAGCCGCTCGACATTTTGGAAGGCATCCTCATGATCTTGCGGCAGCTCAATCGTGGCGAGGCCAAAGTCGAGAACCAGTATCGCCGCATCGTTCCGTGGGAGGGCAATATTCCCGCGCTAAAAGCCATGGCGGACGTCTTCGAGCTGCGCCCATTTTTCGAGTGGCGAGGCCTCGGGTTTATTTCGCAGTCCGCGCTCAAGTTGCGAACCGCGTATGCCAAGTGGGATTCAGAAGTTCAATTCGAGGTCCCGGGCGTGCGCGTCACCGACCCCAAGGCGGCGCAGTGTGGCGAAGTGCTCAAGGGCGTGCTCAAGCCGCCGCAATGCAAGTTGTTCGGTAAGGAATGCAACCCCGAGCATCCGGTTGGCGCGCTGATGGTCTCAAGCGAAGGCGCGTGCGCAGCCTACTACCGCTACGTTCACCACGGCGAAGCCGTGAGCGCATGATATGCCAAACGTTGGAGCTCCAAGTCCCACCCCGAGCCTAATAGCGACGAACGGATCGCGCGTCCGATTCAGTGACCCGCAGATCGAGATGGCGCATGGGGCGGGCGGCAAAGTCACGCGCCGGCTTATCGAGGGGCTCATCCAGCCGCTGCTCGCCAATCCGGCGCTCGATCCGCTTTCCGACGCTGCGCTCATCGACGTCGCCGGCACCAGGCTCGCCACGACTGCCGATGCTTTCGTCGTCAAGCCGCTGCGCTTTCCGGGAGGTTCGATCGGCGAGTTAGCGGTTTACGGGACCGTCAACGATCTCGCCGTCGCGGGCGCTCAGCCGCTGGCCCTCATGGCGACCTTCATCCTCGAAGCCGGACTTAAAGGCGAAGACATTCGCCGTGAGGTGGAAGCCATGGCGGCGGCCGCCAGGCGCAGCGGCGTCGCGATTGTCGGCGGCGATACCAAAGTCGTCGAGCACGGTATGGCCGACGGCATGTATATCTCCACATTTGGAATCGGGCGCGTAGACGATCGCGTTGCGTTGTCGCCGGCCTTCGTGCGCGCGGGCGATCAGATACTCTTATCCGGACCCATCGGCGATCACGGCATCACGATATTACTCGCGCGCGGCGAACTCGATCTCGAGGCCGAGCTGCAATCCGACAGCCGGCCTCTCACGCCTTTTGTGAACGCGTTACTCGACGAAGCGGCCGCAGGTCTGCGCTGGATGCGTGATCCGACCCGTGGCGGCGTCGCGACCGCATTGAACGAGCTCGTCCGCGATGCCGGCCTAGCGGTTGTATTACGTGAAGAGGCCATCCCGCTACGCAACGAAGTGCGCGGCGCGTGCGAAATTCTTGGACTCGATCCGTTGCACATCGCGAATGAAGGCCAGTTCCTCGCGGTGGTAGCCCCTGAATACGCAGCGGTTGCGCTTAAGGCGCTCCATAATGTGCCTGGTGGCGAGCGTGCAGCGATCATCGGAGAAGTGCAGCGCGAGCCAGCCAAGACAGTTCTCGCAGTCACCGAATATGGCGGCAGCCGCGTGATCGACATGCTCGTCGGTGATCCGCTGCCGCGCATATGCTAACGCAGATTTTCGAACGCACGCAGCTGCCCGCATGGGTGGCTCAGCGTCTCCGCGATCGCAATCGAGTATCAGCCGGATTCTTTCCTGATCAAGCGCACTTGCTCGCCAACGCATGCCGCGAAATGTCGGATCGGTTTCTCAGTGGCGGCCGTTTGCTGGCCTTCGGCAACGGGCCGTACGGCACCGACGCACAGCATGTTTCCGTCGAGTTCGTTCATCCCGTGATCGTCGGCAAACGCGCGCTGCCGGCGCTGGACTTGAGCATCGCCTATCGGCCTTGGATTGACGCATTGCTGCAACCCGAAGATATCGTCATGGGCTTTGGGCCGCCCGAGGGGGACCAAGATGTCCTCGAAGTACTCGACAACGCCCGAGCTCGCGGTGCAATGACGCTGGCGTTGCCTGCCGGGCGTGATATACCGCTCGCCGGAGCTGCGGATTACGGAGTCAAGGCGCCCTCGTCCGATCCTTTCATCCACCAAGAGATGATCGAGATACTCTACCACACGTTATGGGAAACGGTCCACGTATTCTTCGAACATCGCGAACTTGGCCACGACGTAGGTGCGTCGTCGTTCTTGTATCCGTACCTTGGCCAAGAGCATCAGGATCTCGCGCCCATCGTCGAACAAGTCGCCTCATCGATTGTCATGAAATCACAAGACGACGAGCGCTTGCGAGAGGAAGTTGCCGGCACGCAAGCGGCGATCATCTCCGAGGCGGCCATTGCCATCGAGACGGAGTTAGCAGCCGGCGGCAAGCTCATCCTCTTTGGGAACGGCGGTTCCGCTACCGATGCTAACGATTGGGCGCTGGACTGCATCGCAGCGCCGGATGGCGCCCCAGCGATTCCGGCCGTCTCGCTTTCCCTGGAACCCGCTAATATTACGGCGATAGCAAATGACGTCGGACCCGAGGTCATTTTTCTTCGTCAATTCATAGCCCAAGCACGGCCGCACGACGTGGCTGTCGCGATCTCCACAAGTGGCGGATCGAAGAATATAGTCTCAGCGCTCGAAGAGGCCCGCAAACGCAAGCTTAAAGTTGTGGCGCTGCTCGGCTATGACGGGGGCGAAGTGGTGCGCCGATCGCTTGCGGACTACCCTATCGTCGTCCACTGCGACTATATACCTCGCATTCAAGAAGTGCAGGCATCGATTTACCATATCATCCGTGAAGGCATCGGTAGGATGCAACGACATGCTTGAACTGTTCGGCGCCGGCAGCTGCCCTTACACGAAAGAGTTGCGCGAGCAGCTTTTATTCGAGGGCGAGGAGTTCGTGGAATACGACGTCGAGGCGAATCCCGACGCCTTGGCGCGCATGTTGATCCTGACCGGCGGCAACAATATGGTCCCTGTATTGGTTCTCGACACGCAGATTAAAAAAGTGGGCTGGAACGGTAGCGGCTGTTACGTTACCAAAAAACCGGCAGTCCGAACCGCGCATGGCGATTGAAGCGAAACATGTCAGAGTCCGCGGTATCGTACAGGGAGTCGGGTTCCGCCCCTTCGTCTATCGCTTAGCCCGCGACGGCGGCTTGGCCGGATGGATTCTCAACGCAGAATCCGGCGTGGAGATCCATGTCGAAGGTCAGACCGAGGCCATCGACGGTTTCGTGCGCTCGATCGAGGCGCAGCCGCCGCCGGCCGCGCGCATCGCCGAACTCGCTGTGGCGCGTGCAGATTTCCAGGGGTTCACCCAATTTGTCATCCGCGAAAGCGCCAAACAGGGCGTCCCCACTGTCCGGGTGTCGCCCGATCTTCCGGTCTGTGCGGCGTGCTTGCGCGAGCTGTTGGACCCGGCGGATAGACGGTACAACTATCCCTATATCAACTGCACCGAGTGCGGTCCGCGCTTCACGATCATACGGGAGCTTCCGTATGACAGGGAGCGTACCACCATGGCGGCATGGCCGATGTGCGGTGAATGCTTCGCAGAGTACCACGATCCGCTGGATCGTCGCTTCCATGCACAGCCCGTCGCATGTCCTGCCTGCGGCCCACAGTATCATTTGCAGATAGATGGGCGCGCGATACGCGCCGCTGACTCGATTGCGCAAGCTGTACAACTGCTGCGCAGCGGAAAAATTCTCGCGGTCAAAGGCCTGGGGGGCTATCATCTTGCCTGCGACGCTCGCAATGCAGCTGCGGTTTTCGCGCTGCGGGAGCGCAAATTCCGCAAAGAACGCCCGTTTGCGCTCATGGTGTCCAGCGTTGAGGTGGCGAAAAAGCTCGTCGAGCTTTCGCCCCAAGCGGAAGCGTTGCTCGTCTCGGTGCAGCGGCCCATCGTGCTCGCGCCTGCCCGAGCAAGCTTGGACGGGATCGCGCCCGATAACCGGGAGCTCGGCGTTATGCTGCCATACACGCCGTTGCACCATCTGCTTTTCCAGGCGGGCGCGCCCGACGCTCTCGTGATGACGAGCGCCAACCGCTCGAGCGAGCCTATCGCGTACCAGGATAGCGATGCGCTCAACCGTCTGTCGGGTATAGCGGACGCGTTTTTGATCGGCGAGCGCGAAATCGCACGGCGCGTCGACGATTCGGTTGCACGCGCAGGACCTTTTGGTCCCGCTGTCTTGCGTCACGCGCGCGGTTACGCTCCCGAAGCTGTGGCTTCGCTGCCCGTCACACAGCCGATTCTTGCGCTGGGAGCAGATTTGAAAAATTCAATCACGCTGGTGGTTGAAGGACAGGCTTTCGTCAGCCAGCACATCGGCGATCTGAATCACTTCCAAGCATTCGAAGCGTTCAAAGAGACGATCAACGACTTGTGTGCGATGTATGAGGTTCGTCCGGACGATCTACTGATCGCGCACGACCTTCACCCGGAATACTCTTCCACCGCCCACGCGCTCGTCATGCCGGGCAGGCACGTCGCCGTGCAGCATCACCGGGCACACGTGGCGAGCGTGCTGGCCGAGCGGCGCGAGTGGGAATCGCCTGTGCTAGGAGTCTCTTTCGACGGCACGGGTTTTGGCGACGACGGTACCATTTGGGGCGGCGAATTTTTTTGCGGCAGCCTTCGCGAGGGCTTTACTCGCGTCGCATCTCTGCGCCCCGCGCAGCTCGCCGGCGGCGACGCAGCCGCGCGGTTTCCAGTGCAGGCGGCCGCCGGCTTTCTGTGCCAGCTCTCGCAGGCGCCCGATTTCTGCGAGCCGCCGTTTTGTTTTCCACAACGTTACCGGCAAACGCAGGCGCTGCTTGCCCGGAATGTCCGAGTGTTCCAGACCACGTCGGTTGGTCGGCTTTTCGACGCAGCCGCAGCGCTGCTCGGTTTTACTCGCGAGATCAGCTTCGAAGGGCAGGCAGCGATGTGGCTGGAGCACATTGCAGCGGGCAGCGCGCCCGTTGCCCCTTATCCTTTTCCTCTCCACGGAACCGAACTAGATTTCAGGCCGCTACTGGAAGCGCTGATCGCGGATAGGCTGGCCGGCCGCAACATGTCTGAAGTGGCTGCAGCATTTCACGCGGCGGTTGCCGCCGGGATCATGGAAGTGGTCAACGCGCGGGGACTTGATATCGTCGTCATTTCCGGCGGAGTATTTCAAAATGCGTTGTTGATGGAGTTGCTGCGGAAAGCACTTGGCCCGCGCGCGTGGGCCAATCAGAGAGTGCCCGCCAACGACGGCGGCATAAGTCTGGGGCAAGCCGCGCTGGCATCGTTTGCATCCCCGGACAAATAAGTATGGGCGGGGGTAACCCCCGCCCTTCGGATCTTGAGAAGGTGACACTAGCGCCGTAACTTGCTAGGGACCGATCAAATTTGGGCTCTCCGGATCGATCGGCTCTTGCGGATTCACGCCGGTGTGATCTCTTTGCGTAGAGCTTCCGACGGGGCGCTCCGTCTTGCCCTTCGTTCCATCGTCTTGGCGGCCCGGTTCTTTGCCCTCTTTCGCTACATCTTCGGCTCTGCGATTGATGCTTTCACCCACGGGCGGGTTATCGTCCCGTCTTTGTTCCCGATTATCGTTTCGTTGTTCCATACTACACTCCGATCATTCTCAACCGTCATCGAGCGCTGTCAACAACGCCTCACACTACTTTACCCAAAACAAAGCTCGTGAAACGCACGTTCTAGGAAGATGGCTGTGAGCAGGAACCGTTCGGTCCTGACCGCGGTAGGGGCTACGCGGCAGACGCTGAACGCCGCTGAATGTTTGAATATGCTGCTCAGCTCTCTAAGCGTCTTGCACCAGCTATGAGGGCAAGCGTGTCGCTGCGTGGAGTAGTCGCTTTCGTCGCTGCTGCGATGTTAGCCGTGAGCTGTTCGCCGCGAGGCTCGTCCGGGACGAGCGCAAGTTCCCCATCGCCGTCATCCGGACAGGGGCAGCAATCCACCAGCGGACGCGAGACGCCGGTCCCTGTGGAGAGCAATCCAGCAGGAGACATTCCGGACTCGCAAGCCTTCGTGAAATATGCTTCCATGGTGGGCGGCTATGAAATAGAAGCGCCTGAGGGCTGGTCGCGATCCATCCAGGGTGCAAACGTTGACTTCCGAGACAAATACAACGGGGAAGCCGTGAGCCTCATTCACGCGAGCAGTGTGAAACAAGTTGCGTCGCTCGTCGCGCAGATAGAAAAGTCCGCAGCCGCGGTACGCGACATCCAAAGCTCGACGGTAAAATTACCCGCCGGCGCCGCTACGCTCATTCAATATACGTCGAATTCAGCCGCGGACGAAGTCACCGGTAAAAAAATACGGTTGCAAAATGCGGCATTTGTTTTTAGCGCTAACGCACATGGCCATCATCCGACTTCGAGTGCGCTTTTGAAGCTTTGGGCGCCGGCGGGATCGGATAATACCGACCAATGGAACCGCATCGCTCGCAGTTTTCGCTGGCTCTAAATCGGCATGGCCCTGGTCGAAGCCCATCATCTCTATCGGTTCTATCATAGCGGCGAAGACGAAACGCTTGCGCTGCGCGGCGTAAGCTTCGTGGCGGCGGCGGGTGAACTCGTCGCGATTATGGGCCCGTCGGGCAGCGGAAAATCGACGCTGCTCAATTGCTTGGCCGGACTCGATGAGCCTGATGGCGGCTACGTCGTGATAAACGGAAGGCGGATGTCACACCGGCCTGAACCCGAGCGCGCGGCAATCCGGGCATCAATGGTCGGGCTCGTGCTCCAGTCGGGGAACCTTTTGGAGCAGTTCTCCGTCGAGGAGAACGTTGGGCTGCAGCGCCGCTTTTCAAAATTCGCGAAGCCGCAAAGCACGCCGGCTGAGATTTTGAACGCCGTCGGCCTGGCAACACGACATCATGCGTACCCCTCACAACTTTCGGGCGGCGAGGCTGCACGTGCCGCACTCGCGGTCGCTCTGGCTGCTTCTCCGGTGTTGCTGCTGGCCGACGAACCAACCGGCGAGGTTGATGCGCAGACGGAGACAAAAATCATCGATCTCTTCAAGCAGCATTGCGAGCGTGGCGGAGTGGCGATCCTGGCAACGCACAGCGAAGCATTAGCGGCTCAAGCCAATACCGTTTTGCGAATTTTCGACGGTCAGTTCGTCAATGGCTAAAGAGCTGCAAGCGCTGGTCGAAGGACATGCGCTTCGTAAGGTCTACCGCACGGGAGATGGGGAGACCGTCGCACTTGACGATGCCAGTTTCAAGATCATGCCGCGAGCGCGCGTCGCTCTGATGGGTCCCTCGGGCAGCGGCAAGTCAACCCTGCTCCACCTCATCGCTGCTCTGGATACGCCGACATCCGGTTCCATAGCGTGGCCGGCGCTCGGATCAGCCGAAACGTTGCGCCCGGCAAAGATCGCGCTTGCTTTTCAGAACCCAAGCTTATTGGCGCCGCTCAACGTGGTGGAGAATGTCGAAGTGCCTTTGCTGCTCAACGGCGTTGGCGACAGCCAAGCGCGCGCGGGAGCGCTGGAGGCGCTCAGTCTTTTCCACTTGGAGCACATCGCAGAAAAGTTGCCGGAAGAAATCTCGGGCGGACAGGCGCAGCGAGTGGCGCTGGCACGCGCATTGGCGGTTGGGCCGCGGCTCATCGTCGCCGACGAGCCGACGGGCCAACTCGACCACCCGACGGCCAGTCAAGTTTTTGATGCCTTGCTTGATGTGCTCGAACGCAGCGACATCGCGCTGGTCGTAGCCACTCATGACAGTTTTGTATCGAATCGGATGTCAGACGTCTGGCAGATGCAACACGGCCATTTAGAAACGCCGCGAACGTGATCGTACTTCTTTGGCTCAAGGGGCTTTTTGCACGACGAACCGCACGCTTGGCGGGTGCTGCAGCGGGAACTGCGCTCGCCGTTGGGTTGTTGGCTTCGTTAGGAGCGTTTATCGTTTGGAGTGAGGGATCCATGACGAAGCGTGCCATTGCCTCAGTCCCGGTTGACTGGCAGCTGCAGCTGACGAGCGCTGCACCGCTGCGACCGATCGTGCAGCAAGTGATGCGCTCGACTCACCCGTCTGCGCTCGAGATAGTATACTACGCGAATATTCAAGGACTGGCAGCCCAGACAGGGCCGACGCTCCAGACGACAGGCCCGGGCAAGGCGGTTGGGCTCGACCCGTCTTATCAAAAGAAGTTTTCCAGCCAAATTAGGCTGCTGGCCGGCTCCGCGAATGGCGTCCTGCTGGCACAACAAACCGCGGCTACGCTACATGCCAACGTCGGACAGCGAGTGAGGATACAACGGATCGGTCTGCCTCCGGCCGACGTGACCGTGAACGGCATCGTTGATCTGCGCAATGCTGATTCGTTTTTCCAAGATGTCGGCGCTCCGGCGGTGACGGCACCGCGAGCTCCGCCTGACAATGTGCTGCTCCTGCCGGTAGCGCAGTGGCACAAGCTTTTCGCCGCGCAAGCGCAAAGGCGCCCAGACTCGACCGTCACCCAACTGCATATCCGGATCCCGCACGAGCTTCCAGGCGACCCGGGCAGTGCCTACTTCGCCGTTCATTCTCTTGCGAATAATCTCGAGGCGCGGCTGGCGGGTTCGGGAATTATCGCGGATAATCTGGCCGTTCGACTCTTGAGCGTTCGCTCGGATGCGCTCTACGCGCGCGTGCTCTTTCTTTTCTTAGGTTTGCCCGGCGCGGTCTTGGCGGCCCTTATCACGATAGCGTTAGCCGCAGCCGGTGAGGAACGCCGTCGCGTCGAGCAAGGAATATTGCGCATGCGGGGCGCCACGACGAGCGACATAGTCGGACTTGCTGTAGCGGAAGCATTCACCGTGGGCCTGCTCGGCGTTATCTCAGGATTTGGATTGGAAGCACTGATTGCGCTGACACTGAAATCCGCGGGCCTGGTCACATTACGGGTGCCAACGCTGGTCGGCAGCCTCGCAGCGCTGGCCGGGATCTTGTTGGCACTGTATGCGATTGTCGTACCCGCGTGGCGCGAGGCGCAAGCGACCGTTGTTTCTACGCGCGCCGTCATCGGAACTGCTCGAGTACCTCTGTGGCAGCGAATGTACCTGGACGTTGTGCTGCTGGTGCTCTCAGGGCTGGTATTCTGGCAAACGGCGGGTACCGGCTATCAAATAGTCGTGGCGCCCGAAGGCATTCCAGAATCTTCGGTGTCGTATCAAGTCTTCGTTGCGCCGCTCTTCCTTTGGCTGGGCAGCGCGCTGCTCGTACTGCGTCTCGGTCAGCTTTGGTTGCGGACGGGCCAGAAGAGTCTGGCAGCGGGTCTGCACACGCTGGCGGGAAAATTATCCCTTATCGTTGCGGCCGCTATCAGCCGCCAACGGAACCGGATCATGGCGGGTGTCGTCCTCGCGATGCTCGGGTTTTCTTTTGCCATCTCGACCGCAATTTTCAACACCACCTTTAACGCGCAATCGCGTGTGGACGCCGAGCTCACGAATGGTTCTGATGTGACGATCACGGGTCAGCCTGCTGCGCCGGCCGGTGCGTTGCTTGACCAGCTCGCGCGCATGCCCGGAGTCGCTGTAGCCGAGCCGATGCAACACCGCCTTGCATACGTCGGCAACGATTTGCAAGACATATATGGTATCGATCCGCACACCATCCGCAACGCCACTAATATCTCGAATGCGTTCTTCGTATCCGGAAACGCCGCAGCGACACTCGATCAGCTCGCCGCTCGGCCGGACGGCGTGCTTGTTGCTGCCGAGACCGCCAAAGACTTTCAGCTAAATCCGGGCGATCGCTTGAACTTGCGCTTGCAGTTCGCTCGCGACCACCGCTATCACGTTCTGCCCTTCACGTTCATCGGCGTCGTGCGAGAGTTTCCCACCGCGCCGCGCGATTCGTTCCTCGTGGCCAATTTATCGTACATCGGGCGCGTCACCGGGAACCCCAACGCCGAGGTCGTTCTGCTGCGCGTCAAGGGAGATATTAAACGGGTAGCCGCGCAGGCGCGCACGATCGCCCGCGCTCTTCCCGGCGCCACCGTGAGCGACATCAATTCTGCTCAACGCACGATTTCTTCGAGCCTGACGGCTGTGGATTTACGCGGACTCTCGTGGTTGGAACTGTCGTTTGGAGTGATCTTGCTGGCCGCGGTGACCGGTCTTACGCTCGCCTTGGGGATCGCAGAGCGGCGCCGCACTTTTATCATTCTCTGGGCGCTGGGCGCAAAAGTATCGCAGCTAGGCGCGTTTTTTTGGAGTGAGGCTGCCTTGATCTTCAGTCTTGGTGCGCTTTTCGGATGCGTGCTCGGGTTCGGTCTGGCCGCAATGCTCGTGAAGCTTCTCACCGGCGTTTTCGATCCGCCACCGGAATCGCTCATCGTCCCTGGGCTATACCTAGCCGTCCTCTTTATGGCGGCAGCGGTTTCGACTGTGGTCGCCGTGCTAAGCGCGCAAGCTGCCTTACGTCATCCATCCGTTGCTCAGTTGCGCGATCTCTGAGTTCAGGTCTGTTTAGAAGCCGCGCGCCTGGTTAGAAATTCTTGCGGTTTTTCGTTTTCCCCGGTTTTCGGCACAGCGGAAACGATCGCAAACCCAGCCGCGATCAGCACCAGATTCTTCGCCAAAAATTCGCCGAACACCGAAAGCTCGAGCGGGTTGCTATCTTGAAAAACCATGTGTGGCTGAGTGATAACAGTGAGAAACGTCGCGAACATCTGGACGAAGAAGAGCAACATGGTGACGCGAATTGCGAAAGCGGTCAAAAGGCCGATGCCGATGAGAACTTCCAGCACACCCATGCCGACGATAGTGGGCTTGGGAGGCAAGAAATATGCCGTTTTGGCGACCAGATCCGCGACCGGGCTGACTCCGAAGATCTTCAGCGCTCCGAACCAGACAAAAGCGACTCCCAGCGTGACACGCAAGATTGTCATGCTATGGCGGCGTGTGAACTCGATGAATGTGCGATCCAAACGAATGATCCACTTGGGAAGTTGTCGGGTGGTTACGCCACGCGATGCATCTCGTGTCACGACTAGTACCTCGTACTGCGAACTTCGCCAACCTGGTATACAATCAACTATCGGGTGGGGCTAAAATGATGCGGTTCGCTTAGACTTTCGGCACTGCGTCACCGTAAGTTCAGTTTGAAGCAAGCAATCAAAGGGAACGATAACCCATCAAAACCCGGTTAGTCTGTCGTTGCGATGCTTATGACTGGGGAATCATGGATGCCATAGCGCTTCTCAAAGCCGACCACAAAAAGGTCAACGGTTTGTTCAAAGAACTGGGCAAACTTGGCGACACGGCCCACGCCCGCCGTGCGCACGTCGAAGAAAATATCTTCTATCCGGCATTCAAGGCAGAGACCAAGGCGAACAGTGATGAGCGTTACGAGGTCTTAGAGGCTTATGAAGAGCATGCTCTGGTCAAAAAGCTTGTACACGACCTTGAAAACCTTAAACCCTCTGCAGAACCATATAATGCGAAACTCCCAGTCCTCAGTGAGCTTGTGGAGCACCACGTAAAAGAAGAAGAACAAGAGATGTTCAAGCAGGCGAAGAAGCTGCGGAGCAAGGACGAGCTCGAAACACTCGGCAAAAGATGCAGTCCGCAAAACGCAAGGCCACGGCCAGTAGGGCATTTTCGCGACGTGCGGCATCGATAGAAAACCCGTATGTTTCTTTTTTTTAACAATCGAATGGGCTGTCTGAAATCGTTGTTGATCAGCGCGATCGTCACCCTTATTTTGCTGCTACTTCTTGGAGTTATTCACATTCAATAATGGCAACTCAGAAACAATCCCAGGTTAGTGCAGCGCTAAAAAGCGCTCGTGCCAAGCGGAAAAAAATCGCCAAAAAGGTGGAAGCAGCGCAAGCCAAACTGGTGAAGCGCACGGTCAAGCTCCGAGCGCTGGAATCTAAGATCGCGCATTTAGAACACGCTCATGCTTCCGCCGCTGCGAGCAGCGATCAGGGTGGACAGGTAAGCGCGGATCTGCGGCCGGCTACTCTGATTTTTAATCCGACATGTGGTGCCGTTTCCAAGGGCAAAGTGTCGCTCGAAGAGGTGACGGCGCTGCTTCGCGTCCATGGCATACAAGCCGACGTCAAGATAAAAACATCCGGAAAAGTCGCGCGAAAGTTAGCCAAAGAGGCGGTCGTTGCCAAGGAAAAGCTGGTCATCGTGGCGGGAGGCGATGGCACGATTGAAGACATCGCAGCGCAGCTCGTCGGCAGTACAACCACGCTTGGGATTCTGCCGGTCGGCACCCGGAATAACGTTGCGCGCTCTCTCGGTATTCCGTTGGAGCTCAAGGACGCTTGCGCTTTGCTGGGTGTTGGCAATACCCGCAACATCGATGTCGGACACGTTAGGGTGGACGAGAAGCCGGAGATCAAGTACTTCCTAGAGACCGCAGGCTTCGGTCTCACTGCGATAGCTTTACCGGCGGGCCAAGCAGCGCGCAAAGGGCGCCTCAATTTATTACCCCATGCTGTGCGGAAGTTATTCGATCATAAACCCGGACCCGTTCAGCTGGTGTTGGATGGCGGCGAACCAATTTTAGCAACCTCGCAGCTGGTCACAGTGTCGAATGCGCCGTTGATGGGCTTGAATTTTTTGGTCGCACCGTCTGCGAAGATGGACGACGGTTTGCTCGATATCGCTGTGTACGAAAGCATGGGCAAAACTAACTTACTCGAGTATTTTATGGCCACGCGTGATGGCCGGCAGGTTGATGATCCTCGGGTGAGACGCTATCGCGCAAACAAAGTTCGCATCCAATCGCAGTTAGCCCAGCCGGTGCACTCGGATAAGGAGGAATTGGCGCCGCAAGTTATTTTGGATATCGAAGTGATGCCCGGCGCTTTGCGAGTGGCCGTGGGCAACGGGATTGGGTTAAGCTCGCCGGTCGACGCAATGCAATCGCTGCAGCAAGCTGCGGCTGCTCCACCGCTGCCCGAGAACGGTTCGACTAACGCGGTCGACTCAGAGGATGCAGACTTAAGCGAAGCCTGACCAAGAAGGGAGTCTTGGCATCAAATCGGGACTTCAGACGGGTACCAAGTATTCTTGCGCGTTGCCAGAGCATAAGCTGGCAATTAGTTAGCGGCTGTTCCACGAAGCTTCATTTGGAACGCGGCGCTCGCAGCGCTTCACTTGGAACGCGCCGGAATGCTACGCTGATGCGCGGTCCGACAAGCGCCCGTGTTTGGAATGCCGTGTTCGAAGTTGAAATGGCTTTCGTAGCTCATCACGAGCAGACTACCCGCCTCGAGATCCCGATCGAACATTCTGCGAGGTTTTGCTTTGCTACGAATGGGCATTCGCCGCGTCGCCCCGAGACTGACAAGTGCCACCGGCGCTCCGTGCGCACCGCGCTCGACGTGATCGCCGTGCGGAGCGACGCTATCACTGCCATTGCGGTAGAAGTTCAAGCCCGCCGAGCTGAAAGCAACGTCGCAAAACTGCTCGACTGGCGAACGCATGGCGCGTATCGGCTGGGGTAACGCGGGGTCGTCGAGCGGTACGACCCACCATGCGCGGCACGTCCACGACACGATCGTACATCGGCCGGCGTTCGTGGCGCCACTCGACCGTATCACCCAACTGCTCGAACCAAGCCTGAATCTGCGCCTCGTCGAAGAAGGCGGCTCTATAAACGATGCGCCCCGTCTCATCGTCGACCAGCGTTTCCACCTCGGGTGCGTGGATAAAAGAAAACTGCATCAACGGACCTTTCGTCGCTTGATGACCTTAGGCCTAAGTTCCCGAGGACCATGGCTTTTCCGCGCCGCCGCAAAACTTTTCGCTCCTTAAGCTTAGGCGACACCGACGCGCGTGGAATCAGCATTCAGGACTGCTTCGATTTTACGGCTTCACATCACCATTTGTAGCGGTCCGGGCGCCGCTCGGCTTCCGCCAGATCCCTTCGCGCGCGCCCTCTCAAACTACCGGGACCGTGATGTTTTTGAGCTACGGCCACAGATCCGTGGTGAGATCCTCCGTCAGCCACGCGGCGACGCCCCTCGGATCGCTCTTCGCTACCAAAGCCGCGGCAGCGTCGATGTCGTTCGGGGCCGTTATGAGATAGGGCAGAGAATATGTCTTCTCGGCCGCTTCGAATTGCCGCGGAAGAAATCGAAGAGAGGATGGTGGTGCTCATTCTTAGTGCGCCCTCCTGCGCGCGCAGCCGATCGGGATCTTGTTCAGCAAGAAGGAAGCCCAACGTCCCTCCCAGACTATGCCCAACAACAATCGGCCGTTGGATATTCTTCGTCTACAGCAGCTTCCAGAAGCGATCATGCTTTAATGAAGGGCAAGCTGCTCCCGGAGAGCGTTCAGCTACTTTTCAGACGAGTTGCCTATCCTGTTGTGGGAGGGCTTTTGATGTTCAAACACACCTGCGAAACCGCCGTCATTGTTATGACTTCCGCTTTGATGCCGCTCGTCGGGTTGGTGGCGGTGAGCGCGCAACCGACCAGCGACACTATAAGACTTTCAACGATCCAGCCGGTTAGTTTCCGGGGGCAGCTTGCAGTCACGGGTTTCACAATCGGAAAGATCCTGCACACTGCGGATGGCGGTCAAGTCTTTGGTTTTGACGTCAATCAAAACGGCAGGGATGGCCTCCTCGGTTCGGCGCAGACCATCAGCCCACAGGGTCAAGTTCTCGCCTCGCTCGAGACGTTCGATCAAAACACTGCAAAGATCACAAAAGTCGTGGTGACGACGCGAACGATGGATGATTTCGTCACCGAGGGAATCGTGGCGAACGACGTCGGTCTCTTCTTGCACGATCACGTCGTAAATAACCACAATACGCGTTTTTTCCGCACCCTCAATCCCGTTGCGTCAAAAATGTTCAGCGGAGTCTGGACGCCACCGAACGGTGCGAATTTCCACATTCAGCAGGTAGCTGCGAATCAAGCGACTCGCATGACGGCAGTGCTCGGATTCGACCCTGATAACCCGATCGTCTTCGGCTCAGATATCGCGGCCAACAAATTCGGTCCGCTGTTCCATTTGGATCCCAATCATTTCAGTGGCGCGGATCAACCGCAGATCGCGCAGGATACCCTTCACAACGAGGCGATACTGGCCACGTCACCTGATGCCGGCGCGGTGGGTGGGCAAGTGCCGCTCATCGCCAGACTAAACCTGACGACCGGCAAATTCACGCAGTTCAACGGTGTGACTATTCTGCCATTTCGTTCCGGATATGTAAACGGTCTAGCAGTTGACTCGGCAACCCGCATCGCGTGCACGACAACGGAGCTCGATGCAGACGTGGAATTTTACGATCTAGTGCGCGGCACCGGATTCTTCGTCGGTCTGCCCGGAGCCAACGGCAACCAGGGATTTACCGGAGAAGCCGTGGTGAGCGATCCGATTCACAAACTGTTTCTGGTGGCGCAGCCTAATGGGAGCATCGGACCACGCGGCGGCAGCGTGATCGATATTTTCGACGAGAGAGGCAACCTCGTCAAGTCGATCACGGGCTTCAAAGCCTTTGGCGTAACCCCCGGTCTCGCCATCAATCCGTCCAAGCGTATGGGATTCATAGACGGTCCCACTGCGGACGCGCTAACGCAGTTCACGTATTAAGAGCTATTTGGTGACCAGCTCGTCGCGGGTGATCTTGCCGGCCGTACTGTAGGAGGGTTGGGGGCGGACCCCGGGCCCTTTAACGGCGCTCAAGAGCTGGAATTCCAGGCGCATTCCTAGTGCAAAAGCCCCTTTCTCGGGTTTTGAGAGAGGGGCTAGACTCGTTTATTTTTGCCTTACCGCAAGGTCCAGCGGGCTCGCAGGATTAAAATTCGATAAATGTTCGGTTAATAGCCGGTTAACAGTCGTCCCAAGCCGTGGGGCTTACTTACGGTACGGATTCCGGTTATTTCAGGCAAGGAGTGCGACCATGAGTTTGAGATCGCTCTTCCGCGTCATCATTATGGTCTCGGTTTTCGCGCTCGTGTTCATCTGCCAGGCAACGAGGATACTGGCAAGCACAACAGGCGAGATTTCAGGGACTGTTACTGACGCGGCAACAGGTGCGCCACTGGATGGCGCTCACGTCAGCGCCGTTGCGCAATCTGGCACGTATAAGGCGCTCACCAACAGCAGGGGATACTACGCTATCCTCAACGTGTATCCTGACACTTATGCGGTGACGGTGTCAGCCGAGGGCTATCAGCCTGGCACATCGCTCGGCAATACGGTTAACCAAGATCAAAATACCCCCGTCAATCTAGCGCTCAACAAAAGTGCGAAGCTGCTCGACCGGGTTACAGTGCGCAGCGCCGCTTCGATTGTGCAGCCGGCCACGGCACCCGATCAATACGTGCTCAACGCCGCGTCTGTCAATGCCACAAACGGTTCCGGCGGCTCCTACGGGCTCTATCAAACCCCGGGCGTTATCGGTACCCTCCCGGGTGTCACGACGGACGCAAGCGGCTACAGCCATATACGCGGCAGCCGGCTTGAGGAAATCGGTTACGAATACGACGGGCTAACCACGGTTGAGCCGGTCACTGGGACATTCTCGACCAACCTCGTCAACGACGGTCTTGCCCGCATCGAGGTCAGCACCGGCGGCTACTCTGCATCCGGCGGCAATGCGATCTCCGGTGTCGTGAACACCGTCGTCGGCGTGGGTGCATTTCCCGGTCGCGGCAGCGTGACGTTTCTAACGCAAGCACCCACCTTTTACCATGGCATCAACATGGAGTACGGCAACGGCACGCCGGATAACCGGTTCACGTATTTCGTATCGGGCGTGTGGTGGAACTCCGACTACGATTGGGCAAACCGCGGGTCCAACGTACCGTCTGCCATGAGCCTGGAAACGGCTTACGGCGCCGCTACGCTGAATGACGTGATTCCAAGCCGCGATCAGGTCATCAATCTGCACTACAAGTTCGGCCGTGATTTCGCCAATGACGTGCAATTTTTGACAACCAACGGCATCGAACACTACGACTTCAATGCGCTCTTGAACCCGAGCCCGTTTTATCCGAGCACGAACCCGATCTATACGAATCCGGTCTATGGCTATGGCAACTCGGCGCCGGCCACGGTCCTGGATCCGGCAACCGGCTTGTGCATGCCTCCCGGCGGCGGGGCGGAGATCGCGCTGTTTCCTGGGCAGCAAAGCTGCGCGCAAGGCACCTCTAAGGGCACAACCGATCACGACGACCAGGGCTACTATATCGACAAGCTGCAGCTGACGCACAATTTCGGTTCCAGTTCCTTTCTGAACTTACGCTACGCGCGCGTCGGCTCTTTCGTGACATTCCACTTCCCGTTCGGCGGCGGAGCCTTCGGCGACGCTTGGGAAGACCGTCACTCCGATCAACAGGAACTGAGCTTCGATTACACTGCGCAGATCAACTCAAGGAACCTTTTAAAACTCGGCGCTATCTCGAACCATAGCAAGAATTACTTGTCGGCACTCTTTGCCTCCTCAGCACTTGGCGAGGTAATTCCCACCAACAATACCGACGTTTCCTACTATATCGCCGATACATACAAACCGTTCGACCGGCTTACGCTCGACATCAGTGGACGATCTGACTCGAGGAAGTATCTGCGCATCACGGCACCCGCCTTCACTGACACCGCAAATCAAGCCCGTTTTGGGTTTGCCTATAGCGCGACGGCAGCGACGGTCATCCGCGGCAGCTACGGCAACTTCGTCGAATTGCCGTACATGTCGCGGGTGGAACGCATCTTCACTTTTGCGCCTAACTTTATGGACATCTCACCTGCAAATCAAGCATTCGTGCGCGACAGTCAACCCGACGTACCCCAAAACCATTCATACGACTTCGCACTGGAACAAGACCTTGGCCATGGCGTATCGTTGAAAGTGGACCCATTCTGGCGTAACACCAGCAACTTGGTTCTGTCAATAAGAATTCCGGGCCAGCCCTTCAGTCTACCTCAGGCAGTTGGGCCCTACTACGTGAACGGGATTGAAACCGAAGTGCAGTTCAACGGGAATCGTGGGCAGGGCTGGAGCGGATTTATCGACTATACCCACACACGGGCGTTAGGGCCGGTCACGGGAGACTACAACCAAACGGTTCCAATCGGCGTACACGTCGCCCACGTGCTTTTCCCCGCAAACTACATCCCCCCCAACGTGGCAAACCTCGTTGCGACGTATAAGCGCGATAAGTGGACGATCAATCCCAACATCCAGTGGGTAGGCGGCTACCCGTACGGCGTGGGACGGTTCACCTACGCGAAGGATGGATCCATCGTACAGAATCCGATCGCGTACTACTCCGACGGCGTCACCTTGCTCGACTCCGGTGAGAGCAAGTTCGCCGATGGGCGGGTGTGCTGTTCTTCGCTCGTCGCAAACCTCAATCTCTATTACAACGTGACGTCGAAGGCGCAAGTCGGGATACAGATCCAAAATCTGTTCCGCGATTACCGCGCTACAGCACTCGAACAAAATCCCTACTTCCCGGCTGCGAACGCAGCCGACGGCGTCACGCCGGGCTTTAACGGCTTCTACAGCTATGGCAACTCTCCGTACGTGCCTGCCGCCATCAACGGCTCGCAAGAATTCCTGTTCACGCTTACCGAAAAAATCTAACGACCCAACCCAAGAGGGTGACTACAAGACCGGTGCTAGTGCGCCGGTCTTGTTTCTTACCAGGCGGCCGGTAGGCCGGTTGTTTTTCAGCCTACTTTCAGGAAACGTGGGTAGGGTGATAGCGGGCCGTATGGGTCGGCCGTCAGGAGCGACGCGATGTTTATGTTGAAGCGAGCGGTCTTTGCCGCGTTGATCTCGTGCGCAGTACTTGCGGCAAGTGTGAGCGCCGCGACCAAGGCGCCGATGCAACTCATGCAACAGTGGCCTGCGGTCAGCCTTGCAGAATCGGGTACTGTGGTCGTTCGGCTCGGGCAATTCGTCTTTGTGCAACCCCGGACCTGGGGCCATTATTGCACCGAACGACGAGGAGCTTGTCGGCCAATTTACACTGATGGCGGGTACGGGAGTCCCGCCCCACACGATTCCGGAGATGCCCAACGGCTGCGTCGATAATCGCGTGGTCGCTGTGAACCACGCGGGCAAAATCGTTTGGCAGTATGGCGAGGCCGGGGTTAGCGGCGCAGGATTCGACCAGCTCAAGACGCCGGTCTGCGACGTCTTCCTTCCGAACGGTCACGTGTTGATTACGGATCAAGGCAACGAGCGCGTGATTGAAGTGGCGATGGACAAGCATATTGTTTGGCAGTATGGGATGAACGGCGTCATCGGCTCGGATTTTAACCAGCTCAACAATCCGAACTGCGCCGAATTGCTTGCCAATGGTCATATTCTCATTGCCGACGAGAATAATAACCGGGTCATCGAGGTAACCCGCGCTCGCCAGATCGTGTCGCAATATGGCGCACCCAACACGCCCTCGATTGTCAATCTCGCCGCGTTCGCGAGCCGGCTGCCGAACGGCGACACGCTGATCACCGACTCGGGAAACGGTAGAATTCTTGAAGTCAATCAAGCCAAGCACGTCGTGTGGAGTTACGTGACAAACGCGCGTCCAGGAAGCGTGGACGCACCGCTACCGACTCGTGCCGTCCGGTTGAAGAACGGGCTGACCCTGATCAGCGATCAGTTCAACCATCAAGTCATCGCGGTCGACCAGGCAGGGCATATCCAGTTCTCGCAAGGTATCATCGGCGTCAAGGGGTCCAGCTTCAACCACCTCTATGGTCCTTATGACGCAAAAGGTGTGGGCGACTACACAGGCTTGACACCGCCGTAAGGGACTCGATAAGATTCTCCCTTCGAACCTGCGCCCCGTAGCGTGCCTAGGGGCCGCGAATCCGCGCGTGCAACAGCAGCAGTTCAATGCGTAGCTATCTCGCCATTACCTTATGGATTGCCGCTTGCGTGAGCCTCACTGTTGGCTGCACGAAGGTCTCAACTCAAACAACGCTGCATCGAGCCAATCCCTGGACCCTTCCCGGCGTCTTGCGGCTCGGCGTTCGACCAGAACCCGATAACCTCAATCCATTGTTGGGCCAACAAGAGATCGATGTTGACTTTTCAATGTTTTGGGCCGGCTATTTGGTGGGCGTCGATGATCAGGGTCGACCACTAGCGGACTTAGCGGCGAAGGTGCCGAGTCTTGAAAACGGCGGCATCAGCAGAGATGGGCGAACGATAGCATATACGCTGCGGCGTGGTGCCACGTGGCAAGACGGAGCGTCGTTTACCGCGGACGACGTCATCTTCACGTGGCGCGCGGTTATGAATGAAAGCAACCCGGTTCCGAGCCGCGTCGGTTACGAACTCATCCAGTCAATCGAAAAGGGCGGCGATAACGCTATTATCGTACATCTCAAGCGGCCCAATGCGCCGTTTGTCTCGACTTTCTTGAGCACGGCAGCGGCCTACCCGTATTGTGTTCTTCCCCAACATTTGCTCGGGAAATTTCCGGACATCAATCACGCTGCGTTCAATACGATGCCCGTCGGAACCGGCCCGTATCGCGTCGCTCACTACGAACCCCACAACATGATCAGACTCGTAGCGAACGAACACTACTGGCGCGGGCCGCCGAAACTCAAAGAAGTCGACATCCGCATAGTCCCCAGCGATAACACGCTCGCCACCTTGATCAAAACCCACGAAATAGACTTCTATTTTCGCGTTCCGCATGTCATTTCTCGAATGCTGCGCGGAATAAATGGCATAACCGTTGTCTCGTCGCCCTATACGCGCTATGTGGACATTGGCTTCAATCTGAAAAGCCGAATTCTGTCAGATGTTCGCGTGCGCAGGGCGCTCGCTTACGCAATCGACAAACAAGCGCTCAATAATCGAGTCGCACTTGGCGCTGACATTATCACGGACAGCGATCAGCCACCGTTCTTGTGGGCGCACAACGAAAAAGTCTTACACTATCGGTATGACCCGGCGCGAGCGGCGCGGCTGCTCGAAGAGGCGGGGTGGCATCTCGCGGCCGATGGAGTCCGGCGCAAGCAAGGCGCAGCACTTCGAATCGGTCTTGCCGGAGCAGCCGGAGACTCGCTGTCGATCAAGGCCCGCGAGTTGCTGCAGGCCCAGTGGCACCGGGTGGGAATGGACACCGACATAAAGTCATACCCGACGAATATTCTCTTCGCCTCGCTGCCCGATGGCGGCGTTGAAATGACCGGACACTACGATGCCGTGTTCGAGAGTTTCAGCAATGGCGCTGACCCCGATGATTCCGTGCTGTTCGAATGCCGCTGGCTGCCGCCGGCGGGTGAGAATGTATACCGGTTCTGCGATCCAGCGCTCGACGCAGCAGAGGAAGCTGCGCTCACGAGCAACATCGTTGCCACGCGTAAGGCTGCCTACGACAGAATACAGAACATCCTGGCAGCCCAACTGCCGATAATACCGCTTTGGTTTGAGCGCTATGATTACGCGTTGAACTCAGACCTACGAGAGTTCAGACCGGCACATGTGGGACCGCCATTTTGGAATACCTGGATGTGGCGGCTAGACAAATGACTCTTCGAAATCGGTGACGTAGATGCGCGTCATGAAGACCTACATGCACGCTACAACGGCATTTCCTATCGATGCGGTTCGAGCCAGATTTCCGTCGCTCGAAATCACTGATAATGGACGGGCGCGGGTTTATCTTGACAACCCGGCTGGAACTCAAGTGCCCAACAGCGTGGCACAGGCTGCTGCCAGCGCGCTCATTCAAAACAATGCAAACCTCGGCGGCTATTTCGTGACAAGCCACGCCGCCGATCGCATCGTCGAGAACGCCCATCAAGCGATGGCGACCTTTTTGAACGCGCGCTCCTACCGCGAGATCATCATCGCGCAGTCCATGACCACTCACGTTTCATGTTTCGCGCGGCATCGGGCGTATTCTGAAAGATGGCGATGAGATAGTCATCACCCGCATGGAGCACGACGGGAATGTGGCGCCATGGCTCTCGCTCGCTGAAGACCGCGGGCTGAAGGTGCGGTGGGTGCCATTTGACCGAAAAACCTGGGTTGTCGAGCCCAACGCGTTCGCTCGCGCCTTGTCGGATCGGACGCGCGTCGTCGCGCTGAATTATGCTAGCAACCTTACGGGCTCGATCAACGATGTCATTATGCTGACAAAGATGGCGAAGGATCGCGGTGCCCTCGTTTACATTGACGCCGTGCAGTCAGCACCGCACAGAATCACAGACGTGCAAGCAATTGCTGTGACTTCTTAGCGTGTTCGTCGTACAAGTTCTATGGCCCGCACCTCGGAATACTGTGGGGCCGCGAGGAGCTGCTCAAGGATCTTTACGCTTACAAAGTGAGAACTCTCTCAAACGATCTGCCCTGGAAATTCGAAACAGGCACGCCGCAGGTGGAGCTCCAGGCAGCGCTGGGTGCTGCAATCGAGTACTTCACCTGGTTGGGGGAAGCCGTCGGCTCCGGCGGAGAGGCGCGAGAGCGAGTCGCGGCTGCGCTACGTGCTGTAATGCAATGGGAACGCGCTTTGGTCCAGCGCCTGTTGGCCGGGCTTCAGGAGCTGCCGGGCGTCACGATCTATGGCATCGAGGATCCAACGCGCTTCGACAGGCGCGTGCCGACGGTGTCGTTCCGGCATTCCAGCCTGCCGCCCGAGAAAATCGCAAGAGCCTTGGCGGACGAGAACATCTTCGTGTGGTCCGGAAATAATTATGCGCTCGAGGTAGTCCGTTCGCTTGGCATTGATGAAGGAGAAGGCGTTGTGCGCATCGGTTTAGCCCACTAAAACACCCCGGCGGAGATCGATCAGACGCTCCTCGCGCTTACCAATATACTAAAAGGCTAACGTCCACTTGCTCCGCGGCGGGGCGCATCAATAAGTTTGAGGTCAGAACAAAATGTGTAGGAACATCAAAATGCTTTTCAATTTCGATCCGCCCGTCACTCCTGAAGAAATTCGAGCGGCTTCGATCCAGTACGTGCGCAAAATCAGCGGTTTTAACAAGCCGTCGAAGGCAAATGAAGGTCAGTTTATGGCGGCCGTCGAGAAAATCGCGGCGATCTCTTCTTCATTTTTGCGTTCGCTCGAAACAACCGCGCCGCCCAAGAGTCGAGAAGAAGAAGCAGCGAAGGCAAAAGCCCGCGCCGCTGTGAGGTTTGCTAGTTGAGGTTACTATGGATGTGCGCTTGAGTGGGAATTCGTTTCCCCAACCCGATCGGCAGTCAAGAGCCAACGCGTGCGGCGCTTGGAGATCTAGACTGGGCGAGACAACACCCAAATAAAGCGGTCAAATGAAAGACCGCTCCATTTTATTTCGACCGGGTGTCCCTCCACATCTTGTGTTTTGTCTGCGACATCTTCAGATGAACGATCAGGTCCTCCAAGATTTCAGCCGCAATGCTGACGGCTTCAATCAAATCGGGCACAGTTGGATCCTGGCTCCGAGTAATTGCTTCAGTTAGGTCTTTGATGAGCCGTTGAGTACGCGGCATTTTTAGTTTAGGCATATCTCAGGATTCCACGAAAAGCCGTCTCACCGCTTTTTCTTGATCCAGCAAGAATCGCACTCTAGGCCTTCCTTAAGGAAACCCCGGGCAAACACGTCGGATCTCCAGTAGAGGAGCGGCGGTAGGCCTAACGCGAGGACATCAGCGTCCTCCCCCAGCTAAGTGGGAATTTAGTTCGTACAGTCGAGCTTAACTCGAAAGCTTGGATCCGTGACAGTGTATCCGAAGGTCTTTCCGAACTCAGTGCGCTTGATGCTGATCAGCAGCTTGGTTGGCGCCTTGGTAGCATCCTCATCCGGCAAGCGATAGAACATCGTCGTCCGTGCCACGCCGCCGGGAGGGAGGCTCTTATAGAAAATTGCTTTTTGGTATTGGACTTTCGCAGTCGTTGTCTCCATATCTAAAACCGTATCGTCCGCAAATGCGAGCTGTGGATAGTCTTGAAATCCGCTATCGCTCGGTGAGTTTTGTGTATTTTTACCATTGCGAAGCTCGATCGCGATGGCCCAGTTTTTGTAATCGGGGTCATCAGGGTTGGTTTGGAGCCCGCTGCTAATTACTTTGAGGCGCCAGACTCCATTAAATAATGTCTGGCCCATGCAACCTTCAACGGATGCACGCTGATTCGCCCCGCCTGATGGGGAGGGGGTAGAGGCGCCCGATGTGTTGGGTAGCGCACATAAAGCCGCCAAGACGGTGCTTACAAGGAAGACACGCAAATGCAGAGCACGTTTTACCGTGGGCATGTTTTCCGACCTTTCCTGGAGAGGGTGTTAAGTGGGTACTTGTGCGCCCCAACGCCGATGACCTAGCAAGAACGCCAGTATCGGCTAGATCTCACCAAGAAGAATCTCCCACCCCGAGCTGTTGGCAATTCGTAGAAGATCCATGCTTGTCTAGGGATCGAGAGCCAGTCTTGCATGAATCTCTTGTTCGTCGCGCGCTTTGACGATTAGTACAACCTGCGGCGAGTCCGGGATAGGTCCGCCGAGTATGACAAATCCCTCATTGACGAGCGCGTTCATGAAGGCCGCATGCACGTCCCATCCGTCCTGTTCGTTCATCGAACGACCGGCAATTGTCCGAGCGCTCTCGCGTTACGATATAAACCCTCATCCCAATACTGCCGTCCAATTCTTTCGAAGCTAAGTCAATCGCCGCGGCACCGAATCGAAGCCCGCCGGAACGGGAAAGCTTCAGCGAATGCCTAACCGCCTCGGGGGCAATTTACCGATGCTCCGGCGGTTTCATATCGTGTGGGTCCGTTTTGATCACGTTCGCGTTCAGTACCGCGACGCGGTCGTGCGTCACGTCCAAGTTCGACTCCCGAAATGGAGAAACTTTTGTGAGCACTCCGGCTATCCCGTTCAACATCGGCAACACCGCATTCATGCTCATCTGCGCGAGTCTGGTCATGCTCATGACCCCCGGCCTCGCATTTTTTTATGGCGGTTTGGTGCAGCGCAAGAATGTCTTGACCATCATGATTCAGAGCTTCGTGTCGCTCGGCTGGACAACGGTCCTCTGGTACGCGTTCGGATACTCTGAGTGCTTCGGCCCGGATTGGCATGGCATCATCGGCAATCCGACCCACTACGCATTCCTAAAGGGAATCACACTTAACACCATGTTCACCGGTAATGACGCCGGCATCCCGCTCGTCGTCCATGTGGCCTATCAGATGATGTTTGCGATCATAACGCCGGCTTTGATCACCGGCGCGTTCGCCAACCGCGTCACCTTCAAGGCCTACTTTCTTTTCCTCACTGGCTGGCTCATCTTGGTTTACTTTCCATTTGTGCACATGCTGTGGAGTCCGGATGGCATTCTTGCGAAGTGGGGCGCGCTCGACTTTGCCGGCGGCATCGTGGTGCATGCCTCGGCCGGCTTTGCCGCGCTGGCTTCAGTACTGTACGTCGGGCGTCGCCACGTGATGGAGAACAGACCGCACAACGTTCCGCTGATCGCGCTCGGCACAGGTCTACTTTGGTTCGGCTGGTACGGCTTTAACGCGGGGTCGGAGCTGCGAGTAGACTCGGTAACGGCTGCCGCTTTCCTGAACACTGACATCGCCGCATCATTCGCCGCCATCACCTGGCTTTTTGTGGAGTGGGCTCGCGGCAGACAGCCCAAGTTTGTTGGTCTGCTAACCGGAGCGGTCGCGGGCCTCGCTACGATTACGCCAGCAGCTGGTTATGTTTCGCCGACCACGGCCGTGGTGTTCGGGATTTGTGCAGGCGTGATCTGCTACTTTGCCGTGGCGTTGAAAAATCGGCAGGGCTGGGATGATGCGCTCGACGTCTGGGGCGTGCACGGCGTGGGTGGTTTCCTCGGTATAATGTTGCTCGGCCTGTTCGCCTCCAAGACATGGAATCCGAATGGCGCCGACGGCCTGTTCCTTGGGGATGCCACATTTTTCGGCAAGCAGTTTGTGGCCGCGTTTGTGTGCAGCCTCTGGGCGTTTACCTTCACCTACGGCATGTTGTGGCTGATCAATCAAATCACCCCCGCGAAGGTCGATCCCTTGGCCGAAGAGCGCGGCCTGGATGTCGAACTCCATGGAGAGGAGGCCTATCCACTGGGCCTCTAGCGTTATTAGTTCTAACAACTGCCTCAACACACTTTCGCTGGACTGAAAGCGAGTATCGCGTGGCCAAACTCAAGGTCAACGGGGCTGAACTCTATTTCGAGGCATCGGGCGCTGGGCGCCCGCTCTTGTTCGTGCATGGGATGTGCGGCAATGCCAACGTTTGGGACGACCAGCGCAAGCGTTTGTCGAATACATTCCAATGCGTAGCTTACGATCGGCGCGGGCACACGCGGAGCTCGCTAGGCGATGTAACGCAGCGAACGGTCGAAATGCATGCCGACGATGCGGCGGCGCTAATCAAGGCCCTTGACCTTTCATCATGCGTCATTGTGGGGAGCAGCGGCGGCGCACGCATCACTTTGGATGTCGTGCGGCGCTATCCGAAATTGTTGGCGCGAGCCGTGTTGTCTGAGCCGCCGATCGCAGCGATGGATGCGGCTCGCTTCGCGGAGTTCATGACTCTCGTAAAACCTCGAGTGCAAGTGGCGATGGAACAAGGCGGTCCACGTGGCGCAGTCGACGCGTTCTTCGAACTCGTATGCCCCGGCCTGTGGCGGCGGCTGGATGATGATCAGCGCGAGCCTTACCGCGCGAACCACCGGGAGCTTTTCGGCGATCTTCAAATGCCGCGTTACGAAGTGTCCGCGGATGATTTACGTTCGGTGTCAGTGCCATGCCTCGTCGTAAGCGGCGACCAGAGCCATCCGTTCCTACGTTCCGTTGCGGGTGTTATTGCCGCATCCATCCCAGGTGCCAAGTCTTTGGAACTCTCCGGATGCGGGCACGTGACTTATGCGGAGCGTCCTGAAGAATTTGCGGCGGCTGTTCGCGAATTTGCCGGTTGAAGTCCGGGTCCGCTTGGTGCTCCCGTGATGGCCGGAGTAAAGGTTCGAAACAATCTTAAAGACCGTATTTAATGAAGACCTCAAAGACCGGCACTCTGATAGCCTGGTGTGCGCGGGACTTTATATTTCACTTGTCTTCGCTATGACGGGATTTGGAAACCCCATCAATTGGTGGGCCTTTCAATCATGGTTCGTCGTTTTTTCTCTCGGCGCTTGCTCGACTGCAACTCGCTATGTCATTTAGCGGGGAAACGCGGGCCACCGCTCTCGTCACCCATGGGTTATACGCCAAGCTCCGCAATTTGATCTATCTGTTGGTGGGTTGTTTCATTGCGGGGCTGTTCGCAATGAAGCAGCCGTACTCCAGCATTCGGCGACGCGTACCGGGCTTACGAGCACCAGACATGGTTTTGAGTCAGAAAAAGCGGCATTTCCGAGAGCCATTTAGAATGACCCACATGACACCAGAAGCACCGGATGGTGCGTGACGTAAAGAGAGGTTACACATGGCAGAGCAAAAGAAATGCGAGCACGAGCACTGCAAGTGCATGGCGACATCGGGTCGTTTCTGCAGCGGTCATTGCGCGAAGCACGCTGAGCACGCACAAGACCATAAATGTGAGTGTGGCCACCCCGCCTGCGTGTAGATCCCAGATCTAAGAATGACTAAGCTCCGCATGAAGCGCTGCATGGCTTAGACCATGGGGCTACTGGCAGTGATGTTGCTGTGCGGCTGCACGAGCGCTAAAACAAGCTACCAGACCTCCTACCACACTGGCTTCAGGGAAGAGTTCAAAAAGAGCTTCTTGAAAAGTTGTGAACGCAACTCTACTGACTCGCGCCAGAAGGTTTATTGTACGTGCAGCGACACCGAGCTGGAGAAGCGCTTCGACGACAACGCTTTGACTGTGCTCGCGACACATGGCGCGTCGAGCGAGCAGCGCGCAGAGGTTCAGAATATTTTCAAGGCTTGCCGCGTCCAAACGCTTAGCGCGCACTGATAGTTACCAGGGC
>JRHI01000702.1_pt1 | contig 34232 bp, 28 predicted proteins | sample 215371 | NCBI WGS metagenome assembly JRHI01 (sample SAMN02929681, study PRJNA255918) | sediment metagenome | biome: cave system; feature: Ice Cave; material: Sediment; isolation source: sediment from deep within a dark volcanic ice cave with no known source of... ...
AGTCGGCACAATTCCGCGAGATCGAATTCCTATGCGGTGCGCGCAAGACCGACTACCTCGCGCATCTCGAGCCGACGGAAACCGAACGCGTCCGCCTCGAACGCAGGCTCCGCGAACCCACCCTGTACGATGCGCTCAAGGCGCTGCTGGCCCGGCGCGGCTACGCGATCGACTCGCCGGACGGCCTCATCGCTTCCTACAAAACGATTTACGACGATGCCGAGCATCGCTACGATCTCTACCTCTTGCTCGAAGACTTCATCGAGTTCGACGAGCGTTTCTTGCTCTGGCGCGGACGCCACATCCGGATGGTCGAGCGTATGATAGGCATGAAGCCCGGCACGGGCGGATCGCTCGGCGTGAACTATCTGGAAACGACGCTTTCCAAAAAGTTTTTTCCGGAGTTGTGGGCCGTCCGTACCTACCTCGGCGGCGCCACGTACTGACGCTACTTCCGATCGACCGCACCTCGTGGCCACGAAACACAGCATGTAAGCCGCAATCGGAATCGCATCGCTCGCAATGACCGCCGGCTACGTGCGAAGGTTCCCGTGACAAGCGCGCCAACATTGGCGCCATGGCTTCCGCCCCGCACCGAACCGACGATCGGCCGCCGCTCGACGAACTTCGTCATACTGCCGCCCACGTGCTCGCCTACGCGGTGCAAGATTTGTTTCCCGATGCAAAACCGACGATCGGGCCGTCGATCGAAAACGGGTTCTATTACGACTTTGCGCGCGACGAACCGTTCACGCCGGACGACCTCGCGAAGCTCGAGCAGCGGATGCACGAAATCGTCGCCCGCGATTACGAGATGACGGGCGAACGAACGACGCGCGAAGCTGCCCTCGAGCGCTACGAAGACAACCCCTTCAAGCTCGAACTCGCAGCGGATATTCCCGCGGCCGAACCGATCACGCTGTACACGATCGGCGCTTTTACGGACTTGTGTCGCGGCGGCCACGCGAAGAGGACGGGACTCATAGGCGCCGTGAAGTTGATGAGCGTTGCGGGCGCTTACTGGCGCGGCGACGAGCACAACCCGATGCTGCAGCGTATCTACGGCACGGCTTGGCACACGCAAGCGGAACTCGACGCCTACCTGCTGCAACTCGAAGAAGCGCAGAAACGCGACCACCGCAAACTCGGCCAAGAACTTGGGCTTTTTACGATCGAGGAAATGGCCGGCGGCGGTTTGGTTTTCTGGCTTCCCAAAGGGACGATCGTGCGCGGCATCATCGAGAACTTCATTCGTGAAGGACTCGCGCAGCGCGGTTACCAGCAAGTCGTTACACCGCACATCGTCAGCGAAAAACTCTACGAGACATCGGGGCATCTCGAGAATTACGCGTCCGGCATCTTCGGACCGATCGATGTCGAGGGTCAGCGTTTCCGCCTCAAACCGATGAATTGTCCGGGTCACATTCTCATCTACGCGCACGAAAGCCGGTCCTATCGCGATCTGCCGCTGCGCTATGCCGAATTCGGCACCGTCTATCGCTTCGAACGCAGCGGAACCTTGCACGGCCTCACGCGTGTGCGGGGCTTCACGCAGGACGACGCGCATTTGTTCTGCATGCCCGAACAACTGCAAGCGGAATTCGAACAGACCGCGGACGAAGCGATCCGGCTCATCGATGCCTTTGGCTTCGGCCGGGTCGAGTATTTCCTCTCGACGCGCGTCGGAGCGCTTCGCGGCGAAACGGACGATGTCGCGGAGGAAGCGATTCGCAGTGCCCTCGAATCGCGCGGCTTGCCGTACGGCATCGATGCCGGCGGCGGCGCGTTTTACGGTCCCAAACTCGATATCAACGTGCACGACGCGATCGGCCGGACCTGGCAGCTCGGCACCGTCCAGGTCGACTTCACGCTGCCGCAACGCTTCGCCCTGCGGTATCGGGGTAGCGATGGCGCCGATCACACGCCCGTGATGATCCACCGCGCGCTTGCGGGTTCGCTGGAACGTTTTTTCGGCGTGCTCATCGAGCACTACGGCGGCGCGTTTCCCGCTTGGCTTGCGCCGCTGCAAGCCGTCGTCGTGCCGATCTCCGAACATCAACTGCCATATGCGAGTGACGTCCGCGACCGCTTGCGCGGCGCCGGTTTTCGCGCCGATGTCGATTCATCGAACGAAAAACTCGGCTACAAGATACGGCACTGGAAAACGCAAAAGGTACCGTACATCCTGGTCGTCGGACGCAGCGAAGTCGAAGCCGGCAGCGTCGCGCCCAACGAACGCGGTAAAGACGAAAAGCGACCTTCGATCCCCATCGGCACCTTTATCGAAGAACTGCGCGACAACGTCGCGCGCAAAGTGTAACGCGGGTGCGCTTTTCGCTCGTCTTCGCCATTTTCGTTCTGTTCGCGTCCGTTGCCGGCGTACAACACTCCACGCGCGCGGATCTCTTACCGTCTTTCTCGTCGCTCGCCAAAGAATTCGTGGCGCAAAGCGAGCGGCGCGATCCGCTCTTCGCCGATCAAATCGGCATGCACGTCTATGACGACCGGCTGGACGATTACTCCGTGAGCGGCCACCAGGCGCGCATGCGCTGGTTACGCGGCTGGCGTTTACGCATCGCGACCGCAGCGCTCGGGCAGCGCTCCGCCGAGGACGCCGCCGACGCCCACGCACTTTTGGATACAATCGATCTCGAACTCTTCGAAGATGCGGCGCTCGCGCCGTGGCGTACCGATCCGACTCTCTACACCGGCGTCATCGGGAACGCGCTCTACGCGCTCACCGCACGCCGTTACGCGCCCGCCGGCGAACGTTTGCGTCACGTTGCCGCACGGCTCGCTCTGATTCCACGCGTCGTCGCGGCGGCCGAGGCGAATCTGGCGCACCCGACGCGGCCGGCGACTTTGCAAGCGATCGATGAAAATGCCGGCAACGTTGCTCTCTACACGAGCGTCGCAACGCTGGCGAAGTCGACCTCGCCCGCAACGCGCGCTGCCATCGCACGCGCGTTACCCGCTGCACTCGCGAGCCTGCGCGAATTTTCGATGCATCTGCGCAGCGTCGTTCTACCCCGCTCGAATCGCAATCCCCGCGTCGGTGCTCGTGTGTACGATCGCGAACTCGTGCTCGCCAACGGCACGGCGCAAAGCCGCGCCGAACTCGTCGCAGACGCGCGAGCCGATTTTCAAAAGAATCGCGCCGAGATGTTGCGCATCGCCTTGCCCTTCGATAAGGTGTTTTTCCCCGCCGCCGCGACCGACGAAAACCGCTCCAACGCGGCGGATATCGTCGTACGGCGCGTCCTCGACCGGCTCGCGAACGACCATCCGAGCCGTAAGGAGATCTTTAGCAGCGCGAAAAGCGATGTCGAGCAGTCGGTCGCGTTCCTGAACGCACATCCGGTCCTCGTGCTTCCGCAGCCGGCGACGTTGCACGTCGTTCCGACGCCGCAGTTCATGGCCGGATTTGCGGGCGCGAGCCTGGATCCGGCCGGACCCTTCACGCCGCTCGCCGAATCGTATTTCTACATCGACAAGATTCCAAAGTCGTGGAGCGACACACGCGTCGCATCCTACCTGCGCGATTTTAACGACTACGAGCTGCGTATTCTTTCAATGCACGAGGCCGTGCCCGGACATTACGTGCAATTTCGATACAACGCGCTGGTGCCGTCTCTGGTACGCCGTGTCTTCGCCAACGGCGCGTTTGCAGAGGGCTGGGCCGTCTACGTCGAGGGCATGATGCTCGACGCGGGATACGGTGATTTCGATCCGCGGCTCCGCCTCTTCCAACTTAAATGGCGCTTACGCGAAGAAGCGAACACGATGATCGACGCGGCTTTCCATACGGGCGATCTGACCGAAGCCCGCTGCGACGACCTGCTCGAACGTCAGGCCTATCAAGAGAAATCGGAAGCGCAGACGAAGTGGCACCGGCTGCAGCTCTCGCACGTACAGCTCGCCTCGTATTTCGTCGGCCTCGATGCGATCCGGCACGTCGAATCTGCCGAGCGCCAAACGCTCGGCGGCGCCTTCGATATCGCGAAATTCAACGCGACACTGCTCGCGATGGGCAGCGTCGAACCGCGCTTCATCGCGGCCCTCTTTGCCGCAGCGACGCAAAAGCTCGATCGGGGGGCGAGTTCGTCGCCGCGCTAATCGAGTTTCCGGGAACTCAAACGGACTTTGTATCGAACATCGTAATATCTGCGCCTGCCTGCGCGAAGTTCTTCAGATCGTCGACGACAAGGCCACCTTGTTTCGACGAGAGCGCGGCCTTGATCGCGTCGATCGAATCGAACGTCAGTTCCGCATAAAACGAATAGGCCGGCGAAATCTTCCCATCAGGCGTGTAGATAGGCGTCTTACTGACGAGATACGTCCGTAGCCCGGGTAGCTTCAACGCAAGCGACGCGTGCGTGCCGAAATAATACTTTTCAAAGACGGCTCGATCCGCCGGTGTCTTGTAAAAAACTATCAATTTCGCGCTGCCGGGCGACGCCGCGTCGGCAGCAGCCGGCAGGAGAACGGCGGACGAGAGGGCCGCCCCGGCAAGAAATGTTTTGCGCGACGAGGTCATGCTGACAAGACATCTTTCTAATTCACACGTGCAAATAGAGATTGGTTTAGAATATTCGACCAGCGCGGCTGCCGGTGCAGGCCGGAACGACCGTGCGCCTTACCCTACGCATTCCGCCAACGAACGGTAGCTGAGGGATCCGAGCCTGCCCGCGATCCCTCGGGTCCTCGAGAAATCAGTTGTACGACTGTCGGACGCGCGAAAGCATCATTCGATCGCTTGCGACGCGACCGTCGCTTAGCAACACGCTCACGTCGTAATCGGGATACGCGCTTCGAAACCGCAGGCGCTTCCAATCGGCAACGGTATGGCGCTCGCGCGCACGTCGCTCGTACTGACGCTTATAGCTACGGAGCTTCCCAGCCGGCTCCTCCGCTTCGACGCGAATGTCGACGGCGAATCCTTCAAGGGCTTTAATTTCGGATTGAATTTTATCGATAGATGGCATGGCGACCTTTCGTTTGCGACCGGCCCAGACTTTGCCTGCCGCGGGAACACCGCAGGTTAGCAGATTTTAATATCGTTTAGTTGCCGCTCCGTTCGACGGTGTCCCCCACACCAATATCGCGCCGGCGCGCTCGCCATCGTGAGCGAAGAGGATGTCCCTCGGATATTCTCCACCGGTATTCTCCACCGGGCCTTAACGATCGGTAAGCCTATACAAGAATTGCGCCTCGGCAGCTTCGCGATTGTGCGCAGATGTGAGTCGCGCGCAAACGAGCGAGCCGTGCGCCGGCGGTTCGCCCGCTACGAAGCGAACGTCTCGGGCACTTCATCCAGAAGCATATCGAGCGCAGTGCGCACCTCGTCGCGCAGGGCCTCGCCGGGAAAGCGCGCGATTGCAGGTTCGAAAAACGCAAGCGCGATCATACGCTCGGCGGTCCCGCGCGCGATGCCGCGACTTTGCACGTAAAAGAGCCGTTCTTCGTCGAGCGAGCCGACGCTGACCGCGTGCTGCGCTGCGACCTCGGCCGCGCGAATTTCGAGCGTTAGTGCGGCTTCACGATGGCTAGCGAATTGCAATGCGACGCGCGATGCGCGAAATCGACGTGCAAATCGACGTGTCCGAAGCCGCGCGCAAAGAAAAGCGCGTTGATTTCCGCAAGCGCCCGCGGGCACGCTCGCCGCTCCGGCCCGAACGCGCGAAAGACCGCTAGCGCTAGGCGACGGTCCGTCGCGCCGAGCACTCCGCCGCCGGCGCCTCCGAGGGCGGCGAACTGTCGAGCGCGCGGTCGAGCATCTGCGGCGTCGGCCGAAAATCCAACGATTCGGAACGCGTGAGCGGCATGTCGAGGCCTGGCCGTTGTACGGGCGTAGCACCGTTTCCCGCGCGCGGCTCAGGTGCCCAGACGGGCGACTGCAGCGCCTCGCGCGGCAAATTCCGCGGAAGCGAAGACGGCGAGGGACGTGCGGCATAACGGTCATCCGTGGCGCAATGATGAAGAATTCCGTTATGCTGCTGCTGGGAATCGAAACGTCGTGCGACGACACGGCAGCGGCCGTCGTACGCGACGGACGCACCGCCCTCTCCAACGTCACTACGAACCAAGACCAGTTCCACGAAAAATTTGGCGGCATCGTACCGGAAATCGCCAGTCGCCAGCATCTGACGTTGCTCACCGCTACCATACAGGACGCACTCGAACGTGCCAATATTGGGCTCGCGGACCTCGACGGCATCGCCGTCACGACGGGTCCGGGCCTCGTTGGAAGTCTCGTGATCGGGGTCGCGTCCGCAAAAGCGCTCGCGTACGCCGCCCGTAAACCGCTCTACGGCGTCAATCACTTGCACGGGCACCTTTTTGCGCCGTTCATCGAAACCGGCGTCGAGCCCGTGTATCCTTTCCTCGCGTTGCTGGTCTCCGGCGGTCACTCGCAACTCGTACGCGTTGCCTCGCCCATCGATCTCCGCGTCGTGGCACGTACGCGCGACGACGCCGCAGGGGAAGCGTTCGATAAGACGGCGCGACTGCTCGGGCTGCCGTTTCCCGGCGGCCCTGCAATCGACCGGCTCGCACGCGACGGCGATCCGCAGGCGATCGCCTTCCCGCGCCATCGAGCCGAACGCGGCTCGCTCGACATGTCGTTCTCCGGCATCAAAACAGCGGTAAAGTATTTTCTCGATTCGCCGGCGGGCCACGCGGCAAAGACCGCCGACGTTGCAGCGTCCTTCCAGGCGGCGGTGGTCGACGTGCTCATCGACCGGCTCGACCGCGCCGCGGCGCGCGAGTCCTACGCGGCAGTCGTGCTTTCGGGCGGCGTCGCCGCAAACTCCGCGCTCAGAGGCGCATTCTACGCGTGGTCGCAGCGCACGGGCGTGCCCGCGCAGATCCCGCATTTGCGCTTCTGTACCGATAATGCCGCGATGATAGCCGCTGCGGCCGACCGTCAGGGCGACGCAGTTCGCTGCAATGCGAGCTCCCTCGCCGCCGATCCCTCCCTCCCCTTCTGCACATTCCGGTAAGTGTGGGCCTGTGGAAGATGTGTATAAGCGCGGCGCGCTTACGGCTGCTCCCAACCCCAGCGCCGAATAGCGGCGCGCACGACGGTACGTTCGGTTTCGTGCAGGTACGCAGCGAGTTCGTCCCGCGGGCAGTCCCCTGCGAACGCAAACGGCGCGCGGGCGTACACCGCACCACGATCGACGGCCGTGCAGAGGCGGTGCACGCTCGCGCCGGACCACCCGGAGCGCGCCGTAAGCGCGTCGTCGAAGGCATGTGCCCCACGGTAAGCCGGAACCACGGTGCCGTCCGGCATCGTCACGGCGTCCAGCGCCGGATCGAGCGGCAAAAATGCCGGATGCAGATTGAGCGTATCGGGAAAGCGCGCGACGAACGCCGCCGGCAACACGTGCGTCCAACCGAGTAAGAGCACGAGCTCGGGTTCCGTTGCGGCGACGGTCGCGAGCACGCGCGCATCGTACGCTTCGCGCGCTTCCTGCGCGCGATCCCAGGTAACGAGATGCGCCGGAACGTGTGCCGCTGCCGCACGTTCCAGCACGTACGCCCGCGGTTTGTTGACGATGAGTGCCGTGACCTCGAGCGGCAAATCGCCGCGTGCGGCGTCGTCGATTACGTTTTGAAAGTTACTGCCATACCCGGAGGCAAGCACGGTCGCGCGAAAACGTTTGCCGCGCCGGTCGGGCTCGAAGACCTCGGCGACGCGTGCGTGCGCCTGTTGCTCGTAATATGCGATGAGCGAAGCTCCGCCCACCGCAGGAATCAATGCTTGCCGGTATCCACGCTCGCGTAGCGAGTACAGGGAAGCATGCAGAAGGACCGTACCAATGCCGCCACGCCGCTCGCCCGAGATAACGCCGAAGGGGCCGAAGACGCCGACGGAGTGTTTTTCGGCCCACGCACGCAACCAATGAAAACCCAAGCCACGGGCATCGAATGCCGCGAAACCAAGCGGTTCGCCAGCCTTCTGCGCGATCCAAATGCCTCCCGCCGCAGCTTCGCTCGACCAAACGCCGCCGAATTCGGCATCGATCCACGAAAGAATTGGTTCGGGTGTGCGGTGCTCCCGCGAAACGTACACGTTGCGCGTGCGATCCAGCGCTTCGATTTCGTGGTGGACGGCGTTCTGGGCGAAAATCTCGTCGGCGAGATCGACGAGCAGATTGACCGGCGGCAAGTCTCGCGTCTAGTCGCGCGGGGGATGAACGATAACGGCGGGCTCGCCCGCTTGGCGGGTTTCCACCCAGCCGACGATCTTGGCACCGGGCCATGCGCCCACGGCTTTGCCGCCGTCGGCCAGCGGCACGACCAGCGTGAAGCCGATGCCCATATTGAAGGTGCGGTAGCGCTCGTCGTGCTGCAAATTTCCACGCGCCACCAGCTCCGTGATGAGCGCAGGGACGCTCCAACGCGATTGTTCGAAAACGGCTTTGCAGTTTTCCGGCAGCGTGCGCGGCACGTTGCCCGGTAGTCCGCCGCCCGTGATGTGCGACATCGCCTTCACGCTTGCAACCGCCCCGATCGCACGCACCGCGCGGTAATACGACGGGTGCTCCGCGAGCAGTGCATCGACGAAGGTCGTCCCGGCACCGGCGGCGGGAAAAGGTTCGTCCCACATCTCGGGCGGGATCAGATTGCGCGCGAGCGAGTAGCCGTTGGTGTGCAGCCCGACCGATGGCAAGCCGACGATCGCATCGCCCGGCACGACTCGCGAACGATCCGGAATGGTATCGCGCTCCACCATCCCCACGATCGTTCCGGCGAGATCGAAATGATCCGGTTGGTAGAGGCCGGGCATTTCGGCCGTCTCGCCGCCGAGTAGCGCGCAATCGTGCGCGCGGCAGGCGCGTTGCACGCCCGCGACGAGTTCCCCAGCGACCTCGGCATCGAGTCTGCCGACTGCCAGATAATCCAGGAAAAAGAGCGGTGTCGCGTTGACGACCAAAATATCGTTGACACAGTGGTTCACGAGATCCGCACCGGCTGTTGCGTATCGCCGCGCTTGCGAAGCGATCAGAATTTTCGTGCCGACGCCGTCCGTTGAAGCAACGAGCGCCCGCTTCGGGTCGCCCGGCATTTCGAAAAGACCGCTGAAGCCACCGATCGCCCCAAGTTGCATCGGATGGCGCCACGTCGAGGTTATGTCTCCGTAGCGCTCGACGGCCGCGTTCCCGGCCTCGATATCGACTCCGGCACGCGCGTACGCATCACCACCGGTCTGGCCCCGCAGGGGGGCCCCTTGGGGCCGCAAAACTTCGTCCGGATTCCTCATTTCGTTCACGCCGTTCCACTCGCTGAAAGGTTCGTCATGCAAATTCACGTTACGTCGGGCGCTCCCGGCGCACTGCGCGCGGGAGCCCTCGTCGTCCCCATCTTCGCGGACGGCCGTCTCGACGGCGCCGCGCAGGCGGCGGATACCGAGCTCGGCGGCGCGATCGCAGACATCCTCGCTTCGGGCGAGATCAAAGGCAATGTGGGCGACGTCGCATTGATTCACGCCGCATCGCACCCGACCAAACGGGTGCTCGCGGTGGGGGTGGGCAAACGAGAGAAATTCGAAGTAGCCGCGCTTGCGAAGTATGCGGGAACCGCCGTTCGGCACCTCGGCAAACGCAACATTACGTCCATCGCCTTCGCCTTGCCGCTCGAGGCATTGCCCCACCTCGAGCACGCGGCGTCCTTCCTCGTCGAAGGCGCGTTAGCCGGAACGATTGATAGTACGACCTATCGCACCGAGCCCGATAAGCTCATCACCCTCGACGATCTGGCCGTCGTTTCGACTGCGGGTCCGCACGAATTCGACAAGGCGGCGTTGGAAACGGGCATCGAACGCGGGCGCATCATCGGTGAAGCAGTGAACTTCGCGCGCACGCTCGCCCTCACACCGGCAAACGACATGACGCCGACCTGCCTCGAACGGCACGCCGCGGAGATCGCGAAAAAGGTCGGCCTAACATTTCACGCGCTCGACGAGGCGCAGATGCTCGAAAAGAAAATGGGAGCCATTCTCGGGGTTTCGCGCGGCAGCGACGAGGAAGCACGCATGATCGTCCTCGAGTACCGCGGCGATCCGTCCACGAGCGACAAGCTCGCGCTCGTCGGCAAGGGACTAACCTTTGACAGCGGCGGCATCTCGATCAAGCCGGCCGAGAACATGCACGAAATGAAATACGACATGTGCGGCGGAGCCGGCGTCCTCGCCGCCATGCTCGCCATCGGTGAGCTTAAACCGAAAGTCAACGTCATCGGCATCGTGCCGTCGAGCGAAAATCTTCCAGGATCGCGGGCGATGAAGCCGGGCGATATCCTGCGTGCGATGAACGGCAAAACGATCGAAGTCATCAATACCGATGCCGAAGGCCGCTTGATTCTCGCCGACGCTCTATGCTACGCACGCGAACTCGGCGCGACGAAGATCGTGGACGCCGCGACGCTGACCGGCGCGATGGTCGTCGCGCTCGGGCATAGTGCTGCAGGTACTATGTCCAACGACGATGCGTTCCGGGATCGCTTCCTCGAAATCGCGAAGGACACGACCGAGAAATACTGGCCGCTGCCGCTCTTCGAAGAGTTCAACGTCACCATCAAAAGCGAAATCGCGGACCTGCGAAATTCGACCGGCCGCGTCGCCGGCAGCCTCACGGCAGCCGCGTTCTTACAGGCCTTTGTCGGCGATACGCCGTGGATCCATCTCGATATCGCCGGCACCGCATATACCGATAGCGAAACGCCCTCGCTTGCCAAGGGACCGACGGGCTACCCCGTTCGTGCCTTCGTCGCGCTCGCGGAGGATACGGCAATGAATAGCCATGCGCGCAACGGTGCTGCGAGGGCGACGACGGCGACGTAATACAGCTTAACGGAGCCCGGGCAGGAAGGGATAAAAGCGGCCGCTGCGATTACGCAGCGGCCGTTCGCTTAAGTTCCCGAAGCCGCGTTCGACTAGCGGCCGGCCAAGGCGCGCGCATGCGTACGTTCCGCTGCGTCCGCGATCAAGCGGGTTGAGACGGCCTGCGCGAGCGCGTCGACGCCCGTCTCGAGCACGGTGTAATCGCCCTTGTACCCGAGCGAGTACGGGCCGCGAACTCTTCCCGAAGCAACGTCGACGAGGGACACCTCCGTACCCCAAATCATCGCCATCGCACGCGTTACCGAGCCGTATACGACCGTGTCGACGTGTAGCGCCTGACCGATTTTCCTGGCACATGCCGCCGTGTCGCACTGACGGTACTGCGAGTTCTGGTCGAAACCCGCCGCCTCGAGCGCACGTGAAACCTTTGCCGGTGCAATCGCGACCCCGCCATCCATCTGCGTCACGCGCGTAGCGAGTTTGTTGCCGAGCGCATTGCGCTCCGACGCCGAAGGGAAGATTTGATACGGGATGCTCAGATCACCCGCAACCAACGGAATAAGCGCGAAGCTCGAGTTCTTGGGTTGCGATTGCGCGGCGAGAGGTGAAACGGCGAGCGCGACCGCGCACGCAAGGGCGCCGAGACCGAGGACGTTGAAGGGTCGTACGCTCATAGCAATAGTTCCTTTTAGTCTCTTCATTCGTACCCCTCCGGCGAGCGCGTTACTCACTGGGAGAATTTTTTTCACCTCTCGCGCTGGCTACGGCCGTACCGGCCACTCGAGAAACCCGGGAACCTTCGGCGAGCGCGCGTTCGACCGGTAATTCGACCGCAACCGTGCACCCATCGCGCGGATGGTTGTTCACGCTGACGGGACCGGCGAGCTGCTCCACGATGTACAGGCCGCGGCCTCCCGGCCTCTGCGGGTCGGGCAACATCGCTTTGGGAGTAAAGCCTCTGCCATCGTCCGAGACGCGAAGCTTCGGTCGCGCGGCAGACCAATCCAAAACAACGGACACATCGCCGCGCGGACCGTGCATGATGGCGTTGGCAATCAACTCGCCAAAGGTCAACGCGCAAGCGGTAATGTCGGAATCGGATTTGCCGTAATTCTTAAGGACCGTGACGAATTCCGAGCGGACCGTCCGCATTTTTCGATAGTCTTCTGAGGGGAAACGCCAGGATACCAACACACGGCTTATTTTCCCGGGCTGCAATCGTTTGCAAGACGCTTGGTTACCGTCCAGAAAGGCTGCTCGTCGTGGTGTTCGGTGCGGCGACGCCCACAGCGCGGAATGTTGGGCCTGCGAGCAATCTTGGCCCCGTGCGGGATGTCCGCCGAGGGCCAACTTACGACGATAAATTTACGACGATAAACCCGAGAGCGCCGGCCGCGCGCTCATCGGCGGACCGCCATACGTTTCGGGGTATTCGCCCGTGAGGCAGCCCATGCACATCTGCCCGCGTTTGCGAGCGACGGCACGAAGCAGCCCTTCTTTACTCAAATATCCGAGCGAATCGGCACCGATCTTCTGGCGAATTTCATCGATCGTGAAGTTTGCAGCGATTAATTCTTCGTGCGAAGCCATGTCGACGCCGAGGTAACAGGGGTGCACGATCGGGGGTGAGGTGATGCGCACGTGCACCTCGCGCGCTCCCGAATCCCGTAAGAGTTTGACGATTCGAGGTGTCGTCGTTCCTCGCACGATCGAATCGTCCACAACGACGACCCGCTGACCCTTGAGCAGCTCCACGATCGGATTGAATTTGAGCTGTACGCCGCGCGCGCGCATGTTCTGATCCGGGCTGATGAAGGTGCGCCCGATATAGCGATTCTTAATCAATCCCTCGACATATGGAAGACCGGCTTCTTGGGAATAGCCGATGCCGCCGGGAATCGCACTATCGGGAACCGCCATCACGACATCGGCTTCGATCGGATGCTCGCGCGCCAATTGGCGCCCCATCTCCAAACGCGCCATGTAGATCGATTTATCGTTGAGTATGGAATCCGGCCGCGCGAAATAGATGTACTCGAACATGCAGAGCGCTTGCGGCTTCTTCTGCACGATGCTATCCACGTGCAAGCCGTCGTGATCGACCGACATGATCTCGCCTGGTTCCAGTTCGCGGATGTACTGCGCTCCAACGGTCGCGAGCGCACACGATTCCGAGGCGAACATGTATCCCCCACCGGGAAATCGGCCGTAACAGAGCGGCCGCACGCCCCACGGATCGCGGAACGCGTACAGTGCTTTCTCGGTCGACATCACGATTGAGTACGCGCCTGCGGCGCGCGACATCACGTTGCGGATGCGGGCGACCATGTCGCTGCCGGGCGCCTGCACGATCGCTTTGGCGAGCACTTCGGAATCAGAGGTCGCTTGCAGAACGGTGTTGCGATCGAGCGTGCCGCGAAGCTCCTCGGTATTGGTGAGATTGCCGTTGTGCGCGAGCGTCATCTCGCCGAAATCGGCATGTTCGAGCAACGGCTGCGCGTTGACGACGACCGACGAGCCGGTGGTCGAATAGCGGGTGTGACCGACGGAGATATAGCCGGTTAGATTTTCGAGAATCTCTTCATCGAAGATGCTCGAGATCAAGCCCATCTCGCGATGGCACACGATCGTCGCGCCGTCGGAAACTGCGATGCCCGCCGATTCCTGACCGCGGTGCTGGAGCGCGTACAGTCCGAAGTACGCGTGGCGCGCAACGTCATTTCCCGGCGCGTAGATGCCGACGACGCCGCACGCCTCGTGCATGGAATCGCCGGCCGGCATCGGAGCCTCGGCATCGTACGACCTAGCCACGAACCGCCGTCCCTGCGACGGCAGCAGGCTCAATCATCCCGGCTGCGGCCCCCGAAAATTGAAAGGAGGGCCAGAAAAATATTGATTGCATCGAGATAGATCGAGGTCGCAAGCTCCACCGCCGTCGCGCCGCCACCGCCCGCTCGGATGCGACCGAAATCGACCAGTACGAGCAGCGTGAACACCGCGAGCGTCGCCCACGCATAGATGCCGGGATGCAAGAAATGCGTGAAGGCGGAGATGAGCCCGACGATGACGAGCCCAATGAGCGCGCCGAAAGCGATACCCGACAGACGCCGATAGTCGAAGCTCGTCACGTACACCACGCTCGCCAGAACGAGCATGCCGAGCCCGGTCGTCGATGCTGCGTTCAAAACGACGGCCGACCCGTCGACGCGAACGTAATTCCCGATTACCGGGCCGATGCCGATACCTTCACAGGCGGCGAACGCATAGAACAACAGCAGCGACAGCGCGGGATTGCGCCGTGTTGCCGAAATTCCGATCAAAAATCCGAAGCCGACGAGCATCGCCACCAGCGACGCACCACTCGGGAACCCCTGGGCCAGGTAGCTCGTAACGGCCGTCACGAGGAAGCCGATGCCGGTGATCCCGAGCACCTGTCCAAGGAGCGCGGCCGTCGAAACGGCCGGAGCGCCGATGCGCGGTTGCTGGTACTGGTACTGGTACATCCTAAGCCCTAAGTACCCGCGGGAAGGATACGGAGTTTCGGCCTACGACTTCGCCGCCGACACGAGGTCGGCCACGTTGGCGCTCACATCTTTTGCCTCGTCGCGCACATTCTTATTGCGCTGCCAATCGGCTTCCAATTTCGCGATGCTCGCATTGGCCATTTTCGTTTCGACGAGTATGTCGCCGTCCCGCGCGAGAGCCGGCTCGATGCTTCCCCACGCAAGCGCGATCTCGCGCGCGGGGCTTTGGATTGCCTTTCCGACATACCGGCCGGCCGCGATGCCTTCGGCGTCGCGTTTGATCGTCGCCAGAGCCGAGACGACGCCGGGGTCGAGCGACTTCGCCGCTGCGGGAGCGACGGAACCGCCCAAGAGCGCGAGTGAGATTGCAGAGGTTACAATATGACGCAGTAGCATTGGCAAGATGTCTCCATAATTACCCGTTTCTAACACAGGGCGGCCGATTCGAGCGACGGACGCTCCTCAAGACGCCCGAAAGACGACGCACCTAAGGGAACTGCGTCCAAGAGAATCCAAGAATGACTCGCCGCAACGTTTCGCGCACTGATATGGCGACGCTCCGCCGGGCTCAAGCAGGCACCGTGCAAGATAATTCTACGTTCGTAGTTATTAAAAAGTAGGCAGAACGACGATGCCCTTCGAGATCGGCGTGCATAAGGGAGTCGGTCGCCTTCATATCGCCGCTGACTCGCTCGATCGCGCGCCCCGGGTAGCCGCTCGGCCCTACGTGCGCCAATTTGGCGCGGAGATGTCCGAGATGTGCGACTGAATGCGCAAGCCGCGCGAAGTATGAAGGTCTTCGTCATGAACGCCGGTTCCAGCAGTGTGAAAGCGGCGTATTACGAAGGCCAAACGTGGACTCAGAGCCCGCGCGATGCGGCGTGGGCAGCCGAGATTCGCTGGTCCACGCTGCCCTCGCGCGCACAACTGCACTGGACGACGGCGAACGGAAACGGTTCGCGTAGCGCGGACGTCGACGAGCATGAGGGCGCCGCAGCAGCAGTACTCAAGGCCGCAGTAGAGACCTTCGGCATCGCCCCCGATGTCGCCGGTCATCGCGTCGTCCACGGCATGGGCGAGTCGCGCTGCGCCTTCATCGATGCGCGCGTACGCGGCGTGATCGAAGCGGCCGCCGCACTCGCGCCGTTGCACAATCGTGCGGCGCTCGCCGGAATCGACGCGACCGCGGCACTTTTCCCCGCGCTACCGCAAGCGGCTGACTTCGATACCGCGTTCCATACAACGCTGCCGCCCGCGGCTGCGGCATACGCGCTACCCTACGACTGGTTTGCAAAGCGAGGCCTGCGCCGCTACGGCTTTCATGGAATCAGTCATCGGTATTGCGCGCAGCGCACGGCCGAGCTGTTCGCATTCGAGCCGCGAAATCTGCGCATGGTCAGCGCGCACGTCGGCAACGGCTGTTCGCTTGCGGCGATCTCAGGCGGCGCGAGTGTCGATACGACGATGGGGTTCACGCCCCTCGACGGCTTGATGATGGGTTCACGCTCGGGCAGCGTCGACCCGGGTCTCCTACTGTATCTCTTGAGCAGCAACGCCTACAGCGTCGCGGATCTCGACCGCATCCTCAATAAGGAGGCCGGCCTCGCGGGCGTCTCACAAGTTTCCGAAGACATCCGCGACGTGCTTGCCGCAGCCGAACGGGGGGCCGCGTCCGCGCAACTCGCGCTCGACATCTACGTGCATCGCTTGAGCGCCGGGATCGCCGCGATGGCCACGGCGACCGGCGGACTCGATGCGCTGGCGTTTACGGGCGGCGTCGGCGAGCATTGCGCATACGTGCGCGAGCGCGTCTGCGACCGGCTCGCCTTCCTCGGAATTAGGCTGCGTAGCGAGGCGCAGCACGAGGGGCCCGACCGCGTGATAAGCGCTGCGGAATCCGCGGTAGGCGTCGCGATCGTGCATGCGCGCGAAGAATATGCAATCGCGCATGACGTGGCGTTACTCTCGACGCGCAAGCCGGCCGCTGCTACGGGCACGCCTTGAGGTAGACTCATTCGCCAAAGCGCGGATGGCGAACGAGAAGCCCTCAGTCCGGTTCCCGGGAATCGTCCGGTTGCGCGATCGTCGCTTGTGCCGCTGCCAGGCGCGCGATCGGGACGCGAAAGGGCGAGCACGAGACGTAATCTAGACCGAGTTCGTCGCAGAACGCGACCGATGTAGGTTCTCCGCCGTGCTCGCCGCAGATTCCGATCTTCAGATCGCTGCGTGTCGCCCGTCCCTTGGTGACGGCTTGCCGCATCAACTCGCCGACGCCGACGCGATCGAGCACCTGGAACGGATCGTCTTTGAGAATCTTCATCGCGAGGTAGCGTGGAATGAACGACGCTTCCGCGTCGTCACGGCTGTAGCCGTACGTCGTCTGCGTCAGGTCGTTCGTACCGAAAGAAAAAAATTGCGCCGTCTCCGCCAGCTTGTCCGCGATCACACAGGCGCGCGGCAGCTCGATCATCGTGCCGATGCGATAGGTCACGGGCACGCCGGTTTCGAGAATGACGGCATCGGCGATTTTTTTGGCGGCATCGAAAGTCGTTTGCATTTCCTCCGACGTTCCGACGCCGGGAATCATCACGTCGGGGCGCGCATCGACGCCGGCTTTGCGCAATTCGCACGCAGCCTCGAAGATCGCACGCACTTGCATCGCGTAAATTTCGGGATACAGGATGCCCAGGCGGCAAACGCGCAAGCCGAGCATCGGGTTCTGCTCGTGCAGCGCGCGCACCCGGCCGAGCACCCGCATCTTCTCGCGATACGCCTTGGACTCTTCGCCCTCGCGGATGCGCATCTCGGTTGTCTCGACCAGCAATCGTTCGAGATCGGGCAAGAACTCGTGCAGCGGCGGATCCAAGAGTCGGATCGTTACCGGATAGCCCGCCATCGCTTTGAGGATCCCCGCGAAATCGGCGCGTTGGAAGGGCAAAAGCCGTGCGAGCGATGCGGCGCGCGCTTCGGGCGTGTCGCTGATGATCATGTCTTGCACGATCGGAAGCCGATCTTGCTGCATGAACATGTGCTCGGTACGGCATAAGCCGATGCCCGTCGCGCCTAGCTCGCGCGCGTGCCGCGCGTCTTCGGGCGTATCTGCGTTCGCCCACACGTCCAGGCGTCGCAGGCTGTCGGCCCAACCCAAGAATTCGGCCAGCCATGCCGGCGGCTCTGACGGCGGCGGGATCAATGCGAGCTTGCCCATCACGACGTCGCCGGTCGTACCGTCGATCGTCAACCAATCGCCTTCTGCCAGCGCACGGCCGGCGAGCATAGCCGTTTTAGAACGATTGTCGACCCGCAGCGCGTCGCAGCCGGTGACCGCCGGCAGCCCCATGCCGCGCGCCACGACCGCGGCGTGCGACGTCGCGCCGCCCTTCGAGGTGAGCACGCCTTTCGCGGCGATCATGCCGTGCATGTCGTCGGGCGTCGTCTCGCTACGAACGAGAATGASGGACTCTCCCGCCCCGCCGCGGGCGGCGGCGGTATCGGGATCGAACGCGACCATTCCAGCCGCGGCGCCCGGCGAGGCGTTGAGGCCTTTCGCTGCGCGTTCGTAACGCTGCTTGGGATCGATCCGCGCGTGGAAGAGTTGATCGAGCGCAGCCGCATCCACCCGGCGCACCGCGTCGCGCTTGTCGATGACGCCCTCGCTAACGAGGTCGAGCGCGATGCGCACCGCCGCCTCCGCGCCGCGCTTACCGCTGCGAGTCTGCAGCATGTACAGCTTCCCGCGTTCGACGGTAAACTCGAGATCTTGCATGTCTTTGTAGCGCGTCTCGAGTTGCTGCGCGATGCGTACGAACTGCGCATACACGTCGGGCTGCGACTGTTCCAAATCCTCGATTTGTTCCGGTGTCCGAATGCCAGCGACGACGTCTTCGCCCTGCGCGTTGCGCAGGTACTCGCCGTAAAGCCTCTTCTCGCCCGTATTGGGATTGCGCGTGAAGGCGACCCCCGTACCCGAATCGTCACCCATATTGCCGAACACCATCGATACGACACTGACGGCGGTGCCCCAGTCATCGGAAATCTTGTTATAGCGGCGATAATCGATCGCGCGCTTCGAATGCCAAGAGTCGAACACCGCCTTGATCGCCAATTCAAGCTGTTCGCTGACGTCCTGCGGGAACGGGCGCTGCGCTTCGCGCTCGACGATGCGCCCAAATTCGGCGACGACATGCTTCCATGTCGCGGCATCGACCTCAGGGTCGGTCGCGACGCCAAGCTTTGCCTTCGCATCTTCGATGATCCGATCGAAGTGTTGCTTCTCGATCTCGAGCACCACGTTCGAGAACGTTGCGATGAAACGTCGGTACGCGTCCCAAGCGAAACGCTCGTTGCCGGTAAGTGTGGCGAGCCCGGCGACGGTCCGATCGTTGAGGCCGAGGTTGAGAATCGTGTCCATCATGCCCGGCATCGAGACGCGCGCGCCGCTGCGCACGGAGACCAGCAACGGATTCTTCGCATCGCCGAGGCGCTTACCGGTCCGCCTTTCGAGTTCGCGCATCGCAGCGCGAAGTTTCGCCTCGAGGCTATCGGGGAAGCTGCGTCCGGCGGCAAAATACGCCAAACACTGTTCCGTCGTGATGATGAAGCCGAGCGGAACCGGCAAACCGGCCTGCGTCATCGCGGCTAGCCCGGCGCCCTTGCCCCCGAGCAGGTCTTTCATCTCGGCGGTCCCTTCGTCGAAGAAGTAGATCGCCTTCGGGAGCGACGCGGATCCGGTCGACGTTGTAATCAAGACTTCGGACAAATCTGACTCTCCCTCAAAAGAACGGAAAGACGGAGCGAAGTTTTCGCGACCCGTAACCGATTCCCGTTGTCAATGCCATAGCAACGTCCACGAACGTCCCGGCATCATGCAAAGAGGGCCCCAAGCCGTTGCCTCCATTACGCCGGGTACGCCGCGAGCGCGAAACGGCGTTTGGGTTGTTCGCGCTTTCCCGAGGCTACCGCCCGTCACTCACCTGCAGACGTCTCGAGCGCTGAAGCCCATTTCCAGTTTTTGATCTCGGGCGGATCGTCGCCGTGTTCGACGATATAATGATAGTGCTCGATGAGCCGGTCTCGTATCAGTTGCTTGAGGTGCCCCGCGCGATTTTTTAAACTCGGCACACGATCGATGACGTCGCCTGCGAGATGATAGCGGTCCAACGCATTGAGCATCGCCATATGAAACGGCGTCGTCGTCGTGCCTTCTTCCCGGTAACCGTGAACGTGGAAATTCGCATGATTGGCTCGCCGATACGTCAGACGATGGATCAACGTAGGATAGCCATGAAAGGCGAAGATGACCGGCTTGTCCGCGGTGAACATCGAATCGAATTCACGGTCGGAAATCCCGTGTGGGTGCTCTGTGGACGGCTGCAGCGTCATGAGGTCGACGACATTGACCACGCGGATTTTGACTTCGGGCAAGTTGGTCCTGAGCAAGTCGACGGCGGCAAGGGTCTCCAGCGTCGGTACGTCGCCCGCACACGCCATGACGACGTCGGGCTCGACGCCCGCGTCGCTGCTCGCCCAAGTCCAGATCCCCAAGCCCTCGGTGCAATGTCGGATCGCAGCATCCATAGCGAGCCATTGAAGTTCCGGTTGCTTGCCCGCAACGATCACGTTGACGTAGTTTCGGCTGCGCAAACAGTGGTCCGTCACCGATAACAGGGTGTTTGCGTCGGGCGGCAGATAGACGCGAACGACGTCGGCTTTTTTGTTGACGACGTGATCGATAAAGCCCGGGTCCTGATGGCTGAAACCGTTCTGGTCCTGCCGCCACACATGCGACGTTAAGAGATAGTTTAGTGAGGCGATTGCGCGCCGCCACGGAAGTTTGCGCGTAACTTTGAGCCACTTCGCATGCTGGTTGAACATCGAATCGACGATGTGCACGAACGCTTCGTAGCAGGAAAAGAACCCATGGCGCCCGGTCAAGAGGTAACCTTCGAGCCATCCCTGACACGTGTGTTCGCTGAGCACTTCCATCACGCGGCCGCTCGACGAGAGACGATCGTCGCTCGGCAAGATCGTGGCGCTCGAGACCCGGTCCGTCACTTCGAAGATCGCATCGAGCCGATTCGAGGCAGTCTCGTCCGGGCCGAATACCCGAAAGTTGTTCGGGTTTTCTTTCACGACGTCGCGCAAGAAACGTCCCAGAACGCGCGTCGCTTCGGCCTCGGACGCACCCGGTGTCGCAACGGCTACCGCATAGTCGCGAAAATCCGGCACGCGCAGATCCTTGAGGAGCAGCCCGCCGTTCGCATGAGGATTCGCACCCATTCGCCGCTCGCCGAGCGGCGCGAGATCGGCAAGCTCCGGCACGAGCCGTCCGTCGCCGTCGAATAGCTCTTCGGGGCGATAGCTTCTCATCCACGATTCGAGCATCCGCCGATGCTCTTCGTTCGTGCGAACTTCCGCAAGCGGCACCTGATGCGAACGCCACGTTCCTTCGACTGGATGACCGTCGACGGCTTTGGGACCGGTCCATCCCTTCGGCGAGACGAGTACGATCATCGGCCAATGCGGGCGCTCGACGAAGCCGCCCGTCCGCGTCTGCTTTTGGATAGCGTGAATTTCGTCGATCACCTCCGTCAGCGTTGCAGCCATCGCTTGATGCATCGCTTCGGGTTCGTGTCCGCAAACGAAGCGTGGTTCGTATCCGTAGCCGCGCAGTAACGCCCGCAGCTCCCCCTCGGGAATACGAGCCAGAACCGTCGGTTCGGCAATCTTGTAGCCGTTGAGATGAAGGATCGGAAGGACTGCGCCGTCACGTGCCGGGTTGAGGAACTTGTTTCCATGCCAGCTCGTCGCCAATGGTCCCGTCTCTGCTTCGCCGTCGCCGATAACGCAGCACACCAGAAGGTCGGGGTTGTCAAACACAGCACCGTAGGCGTGCAAAAGTGAGTAACCGAGTTCGCCGCCCTCATTGATGGAGCCGGGAGTCTCGGGCGATGCGTGACTTGGGATGCCGCCTGGGAACGAGAACTGCTTGAAGAGCCGGCGCATCCCATCGGCGTCTTGCGAGATCTGTGGGTAGATTTCGCTATACGTCCCCTCAAGATATGTGTTTGCAACCACACCGGGCCCGCCGTGTCCGGGTCCCGCGACGTAGATCGCATTGAGGTCGCGCGCTTTAATAAGGCGATTCATGTGCGCGTAGATGAAATTGAGTCCGGGCGTCGTCCCCCAGTGACCGAGCAAACGCGGTTTTACATGCTCGGCGCGCAGTGGTTCGCGTAAGAGTGGGTTGTCGAGGAGGTATATCTGCCCGACGGAGAGGTAATTGGCGGCCCGCCAGTATGCGTTAATCTTCCGAACTTCTTCTACGGACAACCGAACCGCCTCTGCGTTCGGCGCGCTCATTTCAGCACGGCTCCCTATTTCCGGACGTTCCTCAAAATCCGCATGCACTCCGGTTGCGGCTCCATCGTCGTCCATTACTTGCCGGTGTAAAAAGTTGCAACCACGCTCGACGTCGTATGGACGAGCCATGGATGCAGCGTTTCATGTCCCTCCGGGCACCGTTATCGAGCCCGAAAATCATCCGCTCGTCCACGACCTCAACCGCGAGCACATCGAGAGCCTCTCTCCCGTCGAGCGATTTTGCAAAAGGATCGCCGATTCGACCGGATCGCCGCTCGCACTAGGCCTAGCTATTGGCGTTCAAATACTTTGGATACCCATTGGGATCGCTACAAAGCTCGACCCATACCCATTCGCGTTCTTATTGACCTGTTCGAATGTTCTGCAGTTGATTTTGATCTTCATTCTTGCCGTCGGCCAGCGGCAAATAAGCGCGCACGCAGAACGAAGAGCAGAGCACGATCACGACTCCATCTCGCGACTGCTCTATCACCAGGAAATCCAAGAGCGCATTTTGTTGGCAGTAGCCGCGAAGACGCAGATTGACGTCGCAGAGATGACCGACGTCGTCAAAGGGCTCGCCGCAAGCGAAGGCCATCGAACGGGCGAATGATTCTTCCGCTCGAAACGAGGCGGTTATGGAGCTAGCTTTGCGATGTCGCTCCGATAGCTCAGCGACACGCCGCTCCCGATGCGGTGCGCGAGTTCGTCCACCGCGGCGTAGGCGTTCGCTCGGGCGGGTTCAATATCGTCGCCAAGCGCCGTGACCGTGAGTACGCGACCGCCGCCTGCGTCGACCAGACCTGCACGAAGAGATGAGGCGCCCCAAAAGGCGACGCGTCCCGGGCCCAGCGTCACGTCGGCGCTTAAATCTTTGAGTGCCGTACTTTTGCGCGGATAGTCCGAACTGGCCAGCACGACACCGACGCACGCGGGTCCGTCGAAACTGGCCGCACCATCATCGAGCGCACCATCTGCGGCACTTTTCAGTAAACGCGCGAAATCGCCACGCACGCGCGGCACGAGTACTTGCGTTTCCGGATCTCCGAAACGCACGTTGAATTCGATAACGTACGGACCGTTCGCCGTAAGCATGAGGCCGCAGTACAAGACCCCGACGTAGCGTTCGCCATCGGCCGCGAGCCCGCGGAGAACGCGGTCCAGCACGCGTTCCCGGACGCTCTGCCCGAAACCGTCCGGCAAGCTTGCGGGCGGCGAATATGCCCCCATGCCCCCGGTATTGGGACCCGTATCGCCGTCGCCGGCACGTTTGTAATCGCAGGCCGAACCGATCGATAGGAATCGCCTACCGTCGCCGATGGCAAAGACGCTGACCTCGCGCCCTTCGAGGCGCTCTTCCAAGAGCACATCGCTTCCGCCCCCGGGAACGCCGGTGGTTCCATACCAGTCGCGCAGGACCGCAAGCGCGCTGTGCGCATCCGGCGTGACGACGACGCCTTTGCCGGCCGCAAGTCCGTCCGCTTTTACGACGCAAGCGCCGCGCCATTCGGCGAGCGTTTTTTCCGCCGTCGCGAGCGAATGCACGACCCGCGCCTTCGCGGTTGGAATGCCGCAACGTTCCATGAAACGCTTCGAGAATATCTTGCTTGACTCCAGGCGTCCGACGGCCCGCCCGGGCCCGAAGGTCGGGATCTTCGCCTCCCGCAACCGGTCGCCGACCCCCGCTGCTATCGTCGTTTCCGGACCGAGCACGACGAGATCGATGCGTTCTTCGAGTGCGCGTGCGAGAATCGCTTTGCCATTCGTCGCCGCGATCGGCCAGTTCGCTCCCCGTGTCGCGGTACCGGCGTTTCCCGGCGCCGCAAATACTGCGCTGCACGACGGCGATTGCGCCAGACGCCACGAAAGCGCGTCTTCGCGCGCACCATTACCGACGACGAGTATGCGCATCCCCTCCGCTTATTCCCACTCCACGGTAGCGGGCGGTTTGGATGTGATATCGTAAGCGATGCGGTTGACGCCCGGTACTTCGTTGACGATGCGCGTACTGATGCGTTCGAGCAGCGCATGCGGCAGACGCGCCCAGTCGGCGGTCATACCGTCCTCGCTTTGGATCGCGCGCACGGCGACCAGATTCGCATACGTACGGCCGTCACCCATCACGCCGACGCTCTGCAGCGGAGTCAGTACTGCGAAATACTGCCAGGGTACTGAATCCAGCGTCGCGGTTTCGATTTCGTCCGTAACGATTTTATCCGCCGCCCGTACCGTTTCGAGGCGCTCGGGCGTTACCTCGCCCAGCACGCGCACCGCCAAGCCCGGACCGGGAAACGGTTGCCGTTGCACGATTTCGCAGGGTAAGCCGAGTACCCGGCCGACTTCGCGCACTTCGTCTTTGAAGAGCGCGCGCAACGGCTCGACGAGCGTGAGCTCCATAATTGCGGGTAGCCCGCCGACGTTATGATGCGATTTGATCTTATGTCCCGCTTTGCTGCCCGGAGTCTTCGACTCGATCACGTCGGGATAGAGCGTGCCCTGCACGAGAAACCCAACGTCGCTTAACTTCTTGGCTTCTTCTTCGAAGATCGCGATGAACTCGTGACCGATGCGGATGCGCTTCTCTTCAGGCTCGATGACGCCCGCGAGTCGAGCGAGAAAGCGAGCTGTTGCGTCTATCCGGACCACCTCGAGATGGAGCACGTTCCGGAAAGCCGCAACGACCGCGTCGCCCTCGTTGGCACGGAGCAGCCCGGTATCGACGAAAATGCACGTGAGTTGCGAGCCGATCGCTCGCGCCACCAGCGTCGCCGCCACGGCCGAATCGACGCCGCCCGAGAGCGCGCAGATAACGCGGCCGTCGCCGACTTGCGCCCGAATCAGGGCGATCGTCGCGTCGACAAAGGATTCCATCTTCCAAGCGGGCGCGATTCCGGCGACCTTGTAAAGAAAGTTCGCGATGACGCGTTTGCCGGCGTCGGTATGCGCGACCTCGGGATGGAACTGCACGCCATACATCTTACGCGCGATATCCCCCATCGCGGCGACCGCGCAGTTGGCCGTACGCGCGAACGTTACGAAACCGGGCGGTGGCGCGAGCACCGTATCGCCGTGCGACATCCACGCACGGCTCGTTGCCGAAACGCCGTCCAAAAGCGGCGATGCCGCCAGCACCTCGAGCGAAGCGGCGCCGAACTCACGATGCCGGGACCCGGCGATCTCACCGCCGAGATCGCGCGCGATAAGTTGCATCCCGTAACAAATGCCGAGCACCGGAATGCCCGCCGCCAGCACCCGCGGGTCGACGCCGAGCGCATCGTCAGCGAGCGTGCTGTCGGGACCGCCCGTCAGGATGATCGCCGCCGGTTCGCGTTTTGCGATCTCACTCCACGCCGCGTCGTACGGGAGTATTTCGGAATAGACGTTCGCTTCACGCACCCGGCGCGCGATCAACTGACTGTACTGTGCACCGAAATCGAGGATCACGACGGTCGACGCCGCCCGCGGCGGCGCAATCGTCTTGCTGGAGCTTACCATCGGCATCGCACGTTCTGCGCAACTGCGGCGCTTTCCCGATTTCGCTAACGCGAAGCGGCCCTGCGACGCGGCGGTTGGAGGCCGACCCATCCAGCCGATGGACGCGATCTTTAGCTGGGAGGCGCTCGGCCGAAGGCGAAGGCAAGGAACTTTCACCGCGTATCGTCCACGAGGCTGCAATTTTCTCCATGAATCGTCGTCATTTTTTAGCAGCAGCCTCGGCTGCGGCCCTAGCCGGCTGCGGCAACAATTCCTCGACGCCGCCGACACCATCCCCTCCGCTCCCTCCAACTCCGGCGCTACCGGCCGGAAGCGCCGTCCCGGACCTGCGTTTTGGGTTCTCCCCTACTCCGGCGATGTTGCCCGGTTACGACCCGGCGGCCGACGCGAAGGCCCTGATCGTAGCGGGAACTCCGTCTCCGGCAACCGCTCCAGTCCCGGGGACGCTCGCGACCGGATCGTACGCAACCAACCAGCGCTACGTCATTAAGGTACCGCAAAATTGGAATGGCAAGTTGATCGTTGCGGGCACGCCGGCATTTCGAAGCGAGTTTGCGAACGACGCGATCTGGGGCGATTTCGCGCTCGCCAACGGCTACGCGTTCGCCTCCAGTAACAAGGGTCTCCCCTACAATGCGATCGTCGAAACGCTTTCAGCCAGCACGGATCTCACGCGCGAGTTTCCAATCCCCTTCGATATCTTCGGGCTCGAAACCAAACATCTCGCTTTCAATTTGGGCGCGTTACGACAGCAGACATCGATCGCCGCGTGGAACGTCGATTTTGCGACACTGACCCTCGCGACTCAAGCGTTCTTGCTGAAATACTTCGGAAAGGCGCCCGCCCGCACGTACGCGGTCGGTCTCTCCAACGGCGGCGCGCAGGTGCGGTCGCTGCTCGAACGCTACGGCTCGATCGTCGACGGCGGGGTCGATTGGTCGGGCGTGTTTTGGTCGCAACAGGCGAACATTCTCACGTATATGCCGAAGTTTCTGGCGAGCATGCCGGCCTACGTGACGAGCAATTTCACCGATAGCGCCTCGGCTGCGGCGATCGTAGCTGCGGGCTATCCTGCCGACATCACACAAGCGAATCCGAAAGATCCGTCGCTCTGGTTCGAATACTACGCAAATCAACCATCCTTCTACACGGACCTTACGACATTCGCATACGCGCTGCTGCTCGATCCGGCCGCAACATCGTCCGTCACCGTGAACGGCTGCCAGCCGAACACAACCAATCCCACGGGTCTCGAGGGAACGTGCGACGCGACCGGCCTTGCGGCACCGCAAAATCGTGCGTCGTATGTCCCAGGAGCCCAAGTCGCGACGAACATCGCGACGTTCGAACATTCGGGCAACATCCGCAAACCACTGGTCTCGATCGCCGGAGCAGCGGACATGTTCATTACCGCGCCCAACAACGCGAAACCCTACCTCGACCGCGTCAACGCCAGCGGCAACGGAAATAAATATTGGCAGTATCTCGTCAGCGGCGGCACGCACGTGGACACGTTCGCGCCACTCGGCTACGGTCTGCAACCACAGCTTCCGTTCGCATGGGCGGCGTTCAATCAACTCGTCGCAATCGTCGAACGCAGTCTCGTCCCGAGCGGCGCCGGCACTCAACAGCCGGTGACGACGCCGAGCCAAATCTTGTCGTCATAAAGGAAACCGGGCTGGATCCAATGTGATGTCGCGGCTAGGCATGAGATGTCGAGCCGCGCATTCACCTGCGATCCTCCGCGCGATGCCGTTTGAGTCGACTCTAAGCGTTGAATGGCAACGACCTCAATCTAACCACGATCGATTCACCACGCACCGCCGGATGCGGCTCGTAACGAACTCGTTGCGCGTAACGCGAAGCGCCGGCGAAGCACCGGCTAAAACCACGTCGCCGGATGCCGCTGCTCCTGCCGAACAACGGCCGGTGACGATGCCGCGCCAAATCCTGTCATGAAATCTTGTCATGATGAAGGAGCGGCCGGCTGCGCCTACGCGTGCGATGTCGCGGCCGCGCACCCATGTGTGATGTAGGACGGCACACGAGGGCATCGCGCGCACGCCAAAATGAGCCAGCACACACCCCGAGCGGTTTTAGTGGCCTGGGTCGGCGACAAGCCCGATGTTCGGGGCATGCGTCATATAGCGATTCTTCCGGTGTTCCTGGCCGGAGCCAGCATTCTATCGTTTTTGAGCGGGTGCTCCGGGGGCGGCTCATCGTCCGCGATCGTTCCAAACGGGCCGCCGCCACTCGGAAGTGGACCCGGCACGACGAACGCCGCGAGTGCCGTGCCGATCGAAAGCCCGGCGAGTGATACAGCGCTCGCCCCAATTGTGCAGAACTCGGCCCTCGCAACCACGTCGGCGGCGGCGATCCTTGCAGCGACAGGACGCGTGCTCTTCGCCGATACCTTCGGGGCGAACAACACGGAGGGGTGGAGTCTCGTGCGAGGCGCGTGGAACACGTGCCCGCAAGGCGACGGCGTCATCGCACTCTGTGCCAGCGACCCTAAGGAAAACGACGCATACACCGGCAGCACGTCGTGGACCGACTACGCCGTCTCCGTAATCGTTTCCACGCATAGCGTTGGGATCGCTGCCGGGAAGCGTAACGGCGTGGATGTCCTCCTGCGCGCGCAAGATCCAACGCACTTCTACCAACTCGAACTCGTCAACGAACGCGACGGCACGCAGCAGTGGCAGATTTGGCGGCGTCAAGGAGGTTCCTGGACGAATCTCGCGCGCGGCTTGACGCGCTTCACGAGCGGCGTGCCGAACATCTTGCGAGTGCAAGCTGTCGGTTCGCATTTGAGCGCTTCGATTTCGCGCAATGCTGGCGTTTCGTATACGGTCCTCGGTAGCGCGACCGATTCGGTCTATGCAGGCGGGAGCGCCGGTTTGCGGGCCTGGGGCGGTATGACGGCCTCGTTTGCCAACGTTGTGATCACGCAAAACGGGGTTCCGGGGCCACCGCCTCCGACGGCATCCCCGGCACCATCGAGCGCACCAGCGGTATCTCCGCCGCCTAGCGCTACTCCCGTTTCCACCCCCGTGGCGACACCGGTTGCAACACCGACCCCGATTTCGACGACGCCTCCCATCGGGACGCCTTACAACACCCCGCCGGGCACGCAACCGTTTCCGAGCGGCGTTTTCGACGCTTTGATCGCCAACCCGCAGATCGACCCCAATAGCAACACGTACATCGCTAATACACTCGGAGGCGACCCTTGGCATCTCGGTAAGCTCCAATTCTCCGCCGTATCTAGCGGACGCACCGATGCAGCGGTTCCGGTGTACGTGGCGCACCAATCGGATCCGCATTACCGCATCCACTGCATGTATTACTCGGGTTGCCCGCTCGAAGGCGCCGACGTCGCAATTCCGAAGGGCGCGCGTCCCGCCTCCAACCTCGGTTACCTTAGCTTCACCGACGACGGAACGCACGATCAGCATATGGCCGTGCGCAACGTCGACACGGGAGTCGAAACCGATATGTGGCTCACGCCACAACCGAACGACGTAGGCGGTTCCCTCAACATCGGCTACGGTGGCAAGTTCCCGTTCGCGAGCGGAGGCGTGGGCCAACCGGGTGCGACGGCCGCGGGATTCGCACTAACCAACGGACGCGTCCGATCGGTCGATTTACTCGCAGGACACATCCCGTACGCGCTCTTTCTCATCACGCCGTGCGAGAACGGACACATCGCACCTGCCATCGGCGACGACGGCGGACGCAACGCCGGCTGCCCACCGATCGGCGCCCGCGTTTGGCTCGATTCCAGCCTCGCGCAAATCGCCGCCTCCGGTGCGGCGCCCGACTTCGTGGTTATCCTCAATGCCCTACACGAGTACGGCGGGTACATCGGCGATCGCTGCACGCAATGCAGTCTAAACGTATCGCTCGAAGGCGGTCTCACGTATACCTCGTTCGGGTTGCCGAATCCGTGGGCGCAAATCGCCGCCCACTATCCGGGCCAAACCACGAGCGGGCCGGCGAACGAGTACCACATCCTCGTCGGCACGGGCAACATCGACCTCAGTCAACATCTCCACGTAATCATCTAAGCCGGGTTCATCGACCGCGAGCGATGCGCTGAGCTCGTTAGGTCGAGGCGCGCGGGCAAGTCCTCTTAAGTTGCGTATAGAGGCAAGCTCTGGTTTCGTCGGGATTCCAGGCGCACGGAGGCGACGTTTCCTCCAGGAAATGCGCCTTCCGCAACGATGAGCACGGCGAAACCAGAACTCCCCTACGTGAGGATCTCTAAGAGGCGGTCTGCGTCGCGCGCCATCCGCACTTCCATTGCGATACGCTCGCCGACCGACACGTCCCGTCCCCACCGATAAGCGCTGTACGGCGTGAAACGCGTCGTCGGCGAACCCGGGATGCGTAAAGACACGTCGTAAACCACGAACGCTTTGGGCGGCCCTGCGACGATGATGCATTGCAGCGCAAAGGGACCGATAACGCCCGGCGGGTTCGCTTCGCGTGCGGCCACGACGAACCGTTCGCCGATCTCGAAGGCGGACTCGAGCATCGATTCCGTAAGCGTCGTTGCGATGTGACCGGCCTCTTCCATGCGCACCGGTATACCCACCGCGGCGGCGAGTTGCGCGGGCGGCAGGGACCGCAATCCATCGAGATTGGTTTGTCGGCGCGTATCGGTGCCGAGCAGTTCGAGTTCGGCGAGCAGCGGCGACCAAAAAAAGTTCAAGTTGACGCTCGGACCGAGCGCATACTCCTCGATCCGCGCCGCAGCGAGGCCTTGCGCGGTGAGCATGCCGGCGTCGATCAAATGCTGCGCTTGACGATCGTATTCCGCGGGCGACGCGCAAAGAAAAAAAGCGCGCTCGAAGGTGACGCCCGCGTGCGCCGCCTTCACCATGACGAGGGTATCGATTTCGGCGGGCGACGCAAACGAACGCGGGTGGCGGATGCCGGCGCGTTCGAGCAAGGCGTATTGGTTCCGGGCCTCGTCGCGTTCTTCGGCGCGCAACAAGCGTCGATTTCCGAAGAACGGCACGAGCATGCCGCGTTCGATCTGGTCGTAGGTGAAGCGCTCGTGCAAGTAAACTTCGAAAGACCGGTTCGGCACGAAGAGCGCATTTTCGGCGAGCAATTTCGCCTGGACGTCGGGCTGCAGTAAATCCCCAAACGCAGGCAGATGAAGCGTCGCATCCACGCAACCGCGCGGCGGTCCAGCGCGCTGCCCGTAATATGACTCGTAGGTTCGCTGCCGGCCCTCCGCCGTGACGATGAGGTTACGCAAACCTTGCGCGCGCGCACCGAAAGCGACGTCGAGCGCCGAGTGGCTGCCCACAGAACACAGCGCCAGCGCCGACCGGTCGTAACGACCGAGCGCCGCACCGATATGGGATTCGAGCATGCTACGATGCGGCCAGTTCTTGCGCCGGTCGCGAACTCGCATACTGGACGAGCAGGACGGTCTTCACCCGCGCCGCTGCGTCTTTGGTTTTCGGCGTTTCGACCCGTTTTAAGAGGTTGTAGGCGTCCAGTAGCGTGCTCGGCAGGGTCAGGTCGTGCGGATACTGCTTCTGCCAATCTTCCACCGCATCGTCCACCTGCAGGGCTTCCCCTTCCATGCGGTAGCCCCACCCCACGTCGAGATACTTGTTGATCCGAATCACCTCATTGCGAACGCCGATCGGCGAGAACTTCAAACGGCCGAAGTATTCGTCTGCCGGGGCGGTACGCGTCAAACGCAATTCGTGCGGAATCGCATGCACCCGCCCGATCACCTTGAGTTCCGGGGTGTGGTCGCGGCGATATTTGATCGCACGCGCGGCCTCCCGGTCGGCTTCGGTAAAACCCGGATCCGCAAGCGCACTCGTGGCAATCGCAAACAACTGACCGTACGCGGGATCGGGAACGCGCACGAGCGGCGTCGCAGGGTCGGCTGCATGCTGTAGCAGATCGCTGCGATACGCCAGGTCGTGCGTGAGGTTGTACGCGCGGATATCGGCGACTAGCAGTTGGACGAGCGCATCGCCGTCGTGATGAAACGATTCGGCGTTCGCGAGCGCATCCGTCTCCGCTTGCTGCGCGAGAACTCCAGGCTCGTTCTCGATCGTGGAAAGACGCGCCGAGAGCGCAGTCGCCTGAGCTCGATGCGTGACGTCGCCATTTTTTGCAACGTAGTTTGCGGCTTCGATCACGTACCACAGCGCCGCATCGTCGTTGGTGAGCGGATTGTAGTGAAGTTGCGTCGCGATGTCGACGGCGAGCTGCGCGACTTCGCCGTAATTCGGATCGTCCGGCCGGAAGAGCGAATAGGCGCGGCCCGCATCGAAGATCGTCGTCTGATAATAGAGTTCGTTCTCGAACGGCCAGCTCTTCGCACTGCCCTCATCGTATGCTTTGCGCATCGTCGCGTACAGCGCTTGTGGATCCGTTTCGATCGCCGCATCCGCCGGAATCGCGAACCGGCAGATAATGCTCGCGATGGCGAGCGCCGCTACGGCGCGTTTAAACAATTCCCGAATCGTCCAGGACCGCGTGAAGGTTATTCGATAGTAACGCATTTTTGATCTCGCGGGCGATGCGGCGACCCGTGGACATTGGCTCGCTGTAATTGAGATACGAGTACGGTGACCCGTCGATGAATGGATTCGTACCGGCAACGATGCGCGCAGAGACCTCCATAACGAAGAATTTTGCCTCCGAGGTGATGATCGTCTCGATGCAAAACGCGCCGAAGAGTCCCTTGGGACCGCAGATCTCTTGACTCACGCGGACGACGTCCTCGCCCATCCGGTACGCCTCCGCCAGCATCGACTCGCGCAAAACCAGCGGCGAATTGCCGACCACGACGTAGCTGGGCTCGATATCCATTTGTTCTTGTGCCGCCGCCGGAATGCGGCCGAGCGAATCGACATTGGTCTCATAACGCCGATCCATGCTCATGATTTCGAGCTTGCCGGTTAGCGGCGAATAAAAATAGTGGATGTAGGCCGGCACGCCGATGATATACTCCTGAAGTATGTACTGCTCCGTCAGGTGGCCGGCACGCGCCTCGAAATCGTTCGCATCGCGGACGAATAGGTAACCCTTGCCGCCCTGCGCGCCGTACAGTTTGACGATGACGGGGCGGTCGATCTCGGCACCCGTCTTGAACTGCCGCGGTAACGTGAGATGCGCACGCGTCAGCCACTGACGTTGCAGTTCGCGGCTCGCCTCCCAGTCGAGCACCGCTTTATTGCCGAAATACGGAATCGTCATCTGCTTGTGTTCTTCAAGCGAGAGGTACGCGACGAACGATCCGTGCGGCACGATGATCATCTTGCGTTTTTCGAGTTCGGGCACCAGACCCATGAATCGCCCGTAGTGATCGATCCCGATGACTTCGTCGACGAAAGCAAACGAGCGATAGAGCCGCTCCGTGTCGCGGTTCGCGATGGCGAGGGTCCGAAAGCCCTCGTCGTGCGCGCCTTTGAGGATCTGCAGCGCGGAATGCGAACCCAGCGTCGCGATCGTGTAGAAATCGCTCGTCTTTCCTTGGGCGGGCGTACGGAGCAACTCGGGTGCGATCATGCGTGTGTTGCTTTCTGGAACGCCGGGTTACAAAGCAAAGTTTCCGTTGCCGCGCTGACGAGGTCCCTTTCTGCAAGCCGGCCGGCGCCGGCGAAGAGCCGCCACGCGGTAAAGCGTTCGAAAGTTCGCACGCCCGGAAGTTCGCGGCCCGCCACGCGTATCGGCAGGGCCGCTTTTGCCGGGACGCTTGCGATCTCGTCTATCCAGACTTCGCCGGGACCGGGCCCCGCCCCGTCGCGCACGCGCAAGACGTGCTTGTTGGGATTATACACGGTTTCCAAACTGCGCAGCGTTTCGAGCAGCGCGCCGGCTGCACCGTCTGCGACGTCGTAGCGGTACAGATCGGCGCGCTCGAGATCGCTCGCCGGGACCCCCAGCCGCTGAAGCGTAGCGAGCGCAGTACGGGCCTCGTTATCGGGTATAATCAACGCAATCTCCACGCAACGGATCACGCGAGCGCTTTCGCAAGGCCGACGAAGAGGGCGATGCCGCCCGAAGGCTCGAGCATCGCCGTCGCGTCGTTGCGCGCCTCTTCACGCGATGCGTCGTGATGCATGTACGTCCACGCATCGCGCTCGGGATGCGGCATGATGGCGAGTACGTTACCGCGCGCGTTGACGACGGCGGCCGCGCCGAGCGCCGAACCGTTGGGAACCGCTGCCTCGGAGACGATCCCCGCGGCGTCGCAGTACACGAAAGCGATACGTTCTTCCCGTTGCAGACGTTCGAGCGTCGCCGGTTTTGCCGCGAGGCGGCCTTCGCCATGCGACGCCCACGCGGGAAGAATCGCACCCGCCGGCATGCTGCGCGTGAGCGCGCAGTGCTGGGGCGGAATTGCCAGCTTGACGTACACGTGCGTCGAGCGAAAGCGGCCGCCGCCGGCATTGCGCGCGAAACCGGCCTGCGCCCCCGTTGCCGCGTCGAAGCCTGGGGCGAGCCCGCTTTCGAGCAGCACTTGCGCACCGTTGCAGATGCCGAGCACGGGCTTTCCCGCGGCTGCACCCTCGCGCACCGCGACCATCAGGCGGTCGTGCGCCGCGATCGCACCGGCACGCACGCGATCCTCGTACGCGAAGCCGCCCGGCAGCACGTACGCATCGAGCGCCCGCACGTCATCGAGGTCCGCGTTCCAATGCACGAGGCGCGCGTCGAGTCCGGCGGCGCGGCAGGCGCGCAGCGTTTCGTCTTCGGAATTCGTGCCGGGAAAGACGAGAACCCCGACGCGTGCGCTCACGTGTAAAACCCGCGCAGCGGCGCGCTCCAAACCTCATGCAGCGTGCCGAGATCGTGTCGCGCTCCGCCTGCCGTCGGATGCGTCTCGATTGCGGCGTCGGCCTGCGTCGATCCGATTCGTTGCAACGAAACGTCGAATTCCGCACCGAGCGCCGCGAAGCGACTCGCATCCGTTGCCTCGACAACGAAGCCACCGTATTCGGCGAAGTAGTCGCTTT
>JRHI01000703.1_pt1 | contig 34207 bp, 27 predicted proteins | sample 215371 | NCBI WGS metagenome assembly JRHI01 (sample SAMN02929681, study PRJNA255918) | sediment metagenome | biome: cave system; feature: Ice Cave; material: Sediment; isolation source: sediment from deep within a dark volcanic ice cave with no known source of... ...
GAACTGCACCAGCCGCAACGATGGGATGAAGCCGCCGCATTTCGACAGGCGGATATTGAACAGGTCGCAGGTACCGCGCTCGACTGCGCGCTCGGCGTCGATCCGGCCGCAGAGCGATTCATCGAGCATGAGCGGCACCTTCACCTGGCGCCGCACCTCTGCCAGTGCGTCGGCGTCCGCGTGCGGCACGGGCTGTTCGACGGAACTGATGCGAAACGGCTCCAGGACGCGGATGCGCTGCACCGCGTCGACCGGGGACCAGGCCTCGTTTGCATCGACGCGCAGGTCGATTTTCCAGCCGAGGCGCGAACGGATGTCCCTCAGTCGCCGCGCGTCGTCCATGCCGGCCATGCCGACCTTCACCTTTACCTGGCGGAAGCCGTAGATCCACAGACGCAGCGCGGAGAAAAGGACACGGCGGCCGCTGGAGGAAGTAATGGCACCACTGTAGCGAACGTGGCGGCGCGGCTGGTAGAGGTCGGGAGCGATGAGTTGCGTCACGGCCGAGACGGGCTGGCTGAAGCGTTTGCCGTAGGCGTCGAGCAGCGCCAACTCCACGGCGCAGCGAGCGGCGTTGCCCTGGCGGTCGCGGTCATCTCCGGGCACGGGCGCCGGCCGGAAGCGCTCAGCGAGGGCGACGGCCTGCGGGAAGTCTCCGCAAGGCGTGAGCTGAGCGCGCAGGTCGGTGCGGCACAGTAGGTCGATGGCCGTGTCGATGGTTTCGCCGGTGACATACTCGCGCGGCACACCCTCGCCGAAGCCCTCAGTGCCGTCGTCAAGAACACAGCGTACCACGAGGTTCTCGGTATCCGAGCGGGTGTGCGAAGCGTGGCGGATCGGTTTGCGCAGGGGAATGCGAACGTGGATCGCGGTCAGCTCGACAACTTTCACTCGGCCCCTCCGTTCCCTGCTATACCAGCCCGCGGTGCCTGCAAAGGTACACGAATGTCCTGGCTGGCGCCGCGGGCTGGTAAGACAGAGCAGTGAATTGTGCGCCGCTGGGCCGAGAAATTCAAGGGTGGGGCGGCGGCGCGGCCGTGAGGCTCCACTGGCACATCAACAAGCCGACCACGATGATGAGGGTCGCGCTGACGATCGGCAGTGCCCGCACGACGCGCTGCCAACCGCTGTGGCGCCGAGCCGGGCCTGCGCAAACCTTTTGGCCCAGACCACGAGCATGCCGATGGCGACGAGCACGGCGGCCAGCCCGGCGCTAAAGGCCAGCAGCAGCGGCAATGCCAGGGCCAGCTGCCGCGTCCAGATGGCGAAGATCAGCATGACAATCGCATCGAGGCAGGGCACGAGACCGCCGCTGATGCCCAGGACGATCATGCTCCACCAACCGACTGGCCCCTCGCGGGCCGGCAACGGATGGACGTGACCGAGTTCATCGTGGAGATGGTCACCGTGTGCGTGATCGTGGTCACGATCGTGGTGATGATGGCCATGTCCTCCCAGGTGGAAGTGGTCGGCCCGGCCAGTGAGGCGACGGAAGAGCAGCCAGAGGCCCAGGCCCACGACGAGCAGGCCCGAGACCAGGCCAAGGCCGGCCTGAACGGGTTCCAGGAGGACCGGGCAGAAATATAGCAATGCGGCCAGGATGAGGACAGCACCGGTATGCGTCAGCGTGGTCGTCAGGCCCAGAAGCAGGGCGTGCCACATCGTGCCGCGCTCGCCGACGAGGTACGCAGCCACCAGCGTCTTTCCATGGCCAGGCGTCAGGGCATGCAGCGCTCCAAAGGCCGCCGCCAGGAGAAGCATCACGAAGAAGCCTTGCCGCGAATCGAGCAAGTGCCCGAGCGAAGTGCTTGGGTGCGGTGGCGCGGATCTCAGTTCCGGCGGCGTCTCCGTATCCGCGGGAGCGGCGACCGCCGCGGCCGGAACGGTGAACGTCGCCGACACCTTGCGCAGGCGTTCCTCGTCGCCCGGTTTGTAGTCGAGCGGCAGCCTTTTCTTCAACGCCTCATCCGGCTCGTTTTTCTCCAGAATGCGGACGGAGGAGTCGCAGGCGAGCGTTAACTGCACCCGGCCCGCTTCCAGGTCGTAGTTGCTTTCGCGGAAGGCGAACTTCAGCTGTTTCTCACGAGCAGGCTGCCAGGGCGCGCGGAAGACGTAATCACAGGCCACGCTATCCTTCAGCGAGGAGAGCCCGGAACTTTGCTTCGCACACGTGAACTGCAATGGCTTGCCGTCGAGCGTGGCTGTCAGGTTGTCGGCGAGGACCGGTGCATAGAGGCGTGCAAAGGCGGCGTAAACCTGTTCCCCTCGGAGGTCACGCAGATCCACCCGATCGCTGAAGACGGCGAGGTCCGCGAACACGGTCCACTCGTCCAGTTCCAGGTGATAAGCGATCTCGACTGCGTCCGCGCGGAACTGAACAGTGATGACGCGATCGTGATGGCGCTGGGGGACCGGATGGGCGTAGGCGGGAACCGTGCCGAGGAGCAAGACCAGCAGGAAAAGCTCGCCCCGAACGAACCGCATGATGCCCTCAGTCTGCCTCGTGTAGGCGGAGCGCGGGCTTCGTGCTCCGCTGCGCGTCCCGGCTACACGAGGAGTCGTCATTGCTTCCTCGGTTTGCAATGGCTCAGCGCCATGAGGACGTAGCCGGTATCGAGGTTCGAGTCGCCCTCGCGCCAGTGTTCGTTCTCGTTGAGCCAGCTGCCGTCGGGCCGCTGCCGCCTGGCCAGCGCCTCGATCAGGTCGTGCCGCCAGTCGTGCTTCTTGCCCTGTGCATCGACCACTTCATCCACTCCAAGCACGTCGAGGCACTTCGCCATCGCATGGTAGTAGTAGAACAGGCCCCACTGCGAGCGGATATCCGGCATACCGGGATTACGATCGACGGTGTAGTTCTTCTTGATCCACTCGTAAGCCTTCTGCACGCGCGGATCGTCTTTGCCGGCGCCGCAGTAAATCAGGCTCTTGATGCCGGCATAGGTCATGCTGCCGTAGCCAGGGATGCGGCCGTCGGGCAGCGGCTGATCCACCACTTTCGTCTGGCCGCCGGCAGCCGGGCTGTAGATAAAGCTACCGTCGTCGATCTTGCCGGCCCACTTCTGGTCGTTATGCTCGCCTTTTAGGTTCTGGCAGCGGCTGACGAAGACCATTGCTTTCTTCAACGCCGGATCGTCCTTCGGCACCCCGGCCGCCGTCAAGGCCTCCAGGAAGAATTGCGTGTTCGACAGGTCGGGCCGCGATTTGCTGTCGTAGCCAGCACCGCCGTAGAAGTCGTCCTTCGGCGTCTTGCCCTCTTCCTCGTCCCATTGCAACTGCTTGAGGAACTTGACCGCGTCGCCGATCGCCTGCTTGTAACTGTCGCGGTTGGCGGCGCTGAGGGCCATGACGTTGATGCTGGTGACGTAGTTTTGCAGATGGACGTTTTCCTTGCCGGCGATGTGGCCGGTCTTCGGATCGATGAGCGATTCGAGGTGCCTCAAGCCGCGGTCCAGCGCGGGGTCCTTCGGGGTGACCTTGCCCGTCTGCAGCATGCCGGTCAGGCAGATGCCGGTGACGCCGGCGATCTTGGTACGGCTCCAGCTACCGTCGTCGGCCTGGGTACTCTTGAGGTAACCGATGCCGCGCTCGACGATGCGATCCCACGTCGCCGCGTCGTCGTTCTTCTTCACGTCCGGTTCGGCGGTAGCGGGCGGTCCTTGCAGGCACACCACGAGGGCCAGCAGGACGACGGCGATCACACTTCCCAGCCAGCGCAGTGCGTTCATGGACGTTCTCCGAAGACTTCGGGATGGCGACCTGTATTGTAACATGGCCCGCCGCGCCAGGAAACGGGCCGCCCGCTGTCATTACCTTGACATGCCTCCGTCACCGCCTTAGTGTGAGATCGAAGCCCACCAGCCCGCAGCGACAGCAAGGGCTCGTACGGAAGGCCCTCCATGCACCGCGAAATCTCCCACGCCGACGAACCTTTCGCCCAGAAGAGCAACCTGTCGCTTTACCTCCTGACGGGTGTGCTGGCCCTTCTCGTCGGCCTCGACGTCTGGCCGTGGTTAGCGGAACAGATGGCCCGGAACGGCCTCAGCCTGCCGACCTGGTCGAACGAGATCGACCTGGCACGGTTCGGTTTGCCGCTCAAGGTGAGCTACGCCCTCCTTGCCGCCATCCTCGGCGGCTGCCGCGCCCTCCTTACTTCGATTGACGGTCTCTTCGAGGGCCGCATTCGCGCCGATCTGGCCCTGGCCCTTGCCAGTATCGCCGCCATCCTTATTGGTGCTCCCCTAGTAGCCGCCGAGGTCGTGTTCGTCGGTCTCCTCGGCGAATGCCTGGAAAGCCTTACTTTTGAATACACGCAGCGTGCCTTACGGCAGCTGGTCGAGGTCCTTCCACGCCGCTGCTGGCTGCTGCGCGACGGCCAGGAAGTTCGGGTCCGCACAAATGAAGTGCAGGTCGGCGACCGCGTCGTCGTCAAGCCGGGCGCGCGCATTCCCGTCGATGGCATCGTACTCGACGGTCGGTCCGCGGTGGACACCAGCGCCCTGACCGGCGAGGCGCTGCCCGTCGATAAAGGGCCGGGCGACACGGTGCTGGCCGGTTCGGTGAACCAGTTCGGCGCCTTGACCCTCGAGGCGGGGCGCGTGGGCGAGCAGACTGTCGCCGGGCGGGTCATCGAACTGACTGCCCGCGCCCTCAAAGACAAGGCTCCCCTCGAACGCACCGCCGACCGCCTGGCCCGCTACTTCCTGCCCGCAGTGCTGGCGCTGGCGGCGCTGACGTTCCTCGGCAGCCTCGCCATTTACTGGGTGCCGGCGCTGCGCCCTGCTGCCGTGGATCGCCTGGGACTGTGGCGCGCGGTCGTTTACCCGACGCTGTCCGTGCTTGTCGTTGCCTGCCCCTGTCCACTGATCCTGGCGACGCCGGCAGCGATCATCGCGGCTCTCGGCCGACTGGCGGGCACCGGCGTCCTTATCAAGGGCGGCTCGGCCTTGGAACGACTCGCCGGCATCCGCGCCTTCGCCTTCGACAAGACCGGCACCCTCACCGAGGGCAAGCTGGAACTGGGCGACGCGATCGGCATGCAAGGCGTTACGCCGGATGAGGTGCTGCGCCAGGCGGCCATCGTGGAACAACACAGCGAACACCCGCTGGCCCGTCTGATCGTGCGAGAAGCGCAGAACCGCAACCTGCTGCTCGATCCCGTGCAGGATTTCCTCGCCCATCCCGGTGCCGGCGTCGCGGCACGTACTGCGACGGGAGCACTCCTCGTCGGCACGCGCCGCCTGCTCGAGGAGAACGGGGTGACGATTCCGTCCGAAGCGTTGGCCGTTCTGGAGCGGCTCGACGACACGGGACAGACGACCTTGCTGGTGGCGCGCGAGGGTATCGTGCTGGGAGTGGTCGGCGCCCGCGACCGAGTCCGACCCGAAGCGGCAGCGATGCTGGCCGAACTGCATGAGCTTGGAATCGTGGACATCGCACTGCTGACCGGCGATCGTCTCGCCCCCGCGCGCGCCGTCGCCGACACCCTCGGGATCAGTCGCGTCCATGCAGAACTGTTGCCCGAACAAAAGGCGGACTTCGTTGAGCGGTGGAAGTCGAGCGATGGCCGCGCCGTGGCCATGGTCGGCGACGGGATCAACGACGCTCCTGCCCTGGCGCGGGCCGACGTGGGGCTGGCGGTCGGCGGCGGCACCGAGGTGGCAGCCGAGGCCGGCGACATCGTTTTCATGGGCGCCCCGTTGCGGCATCTGCCCCTGGTGGTGCGCCTGTCGCGCGAAACAGTCCGCATTATCCGGCAGAACATCCTCTGGTTCGCGTTTGGCGTCAACGGCGTCGGCATCGTGGTGACGGCGTGGCTCTGGCCGTTGCTGGCGCCGCCGCAATGGTTCGAGCAGGCGCCGCTGGCCGCCGTGCTCTATCACCAGGTCGGTTCGCTGGCCGTGCTGCTCAACGCGATGCGGTTGCTCTGGTTCGACCGTCCGGCCGCCCGCGCCGCTTCCCAGAGACTGCGTCAGACCACGCAACGGCTCGATACTCTCTTGCAACATTCCTTCAATCTAGACGAATGGCTGCACTGGCTGAGCCATCACGGTCGGCCGGCGCTGGCGGTGGCGATGAGCCTGTGCCTCGCATGTTATGCCCTGAGCGGCTTCGTGCAGGTGTGGCCGGAGGAGCGGGCCGTGGTCCGCCGCTTCGGCCGCGTCCTGGAAGAGGACCTTGGGCCGGGGCTGCACTGGTGCTGGCCGTGGCCGGTGGAAGAAGTGACCCGGTTGCAGTCAGGCCGTATTCACAGTGTCGAGGTCGGCTTCCGCACCGTCGGCGGCCAGGCGGGTCCAACCGTCCTGACGTGGGAGAGCGTCCACGGCGGCACGCTAGAGCGCGTCCCAGACGAAGCGGTGATGATTACCGGCGACGGGAACCTGGTAGAGGTCCAGGCGACCGTCCGCTACATGATCCGCGCTCCGCACGTCTACCTTTTTGAGGTGCGCGACCCCGATGAGGTGCTGCGAGCGGCGACCGAGTCGGTGTTGCGCGAGACCGTGGCGGGCCGGCCGTTTCTCGACCTGCTCACTGCTAACCGGCGGGCATTTCAGGAAGACGTGCTGGCCCGACTCCAACGGCGGTTGCAGCAGTGTGGTCCCGACGGACTGGGTGTCCAGCTCGACGGCCTGTCGCTGCAGGACTTGCATCCACCGCAGGAAGTGGTGCCGTCGTATCACGAGGTCACCCGGGCGATGGAGGCCCGCGACCGCCAAGTCAACGAGGCACGCGGCGAGGCGCTGCGCAACCAGCGCAAGGGGGAGGCGGAGGCGCTGCAGATCGTGCGCGCGGCCGAAGCGACGAAGAAGGAAAACGTCCAGCAAGCCGAGGCAGACCGCGCGGTGTTCCTGGCCCGACAGCGGATGCGCAGCCAGTTGACGCTGCAGCAGGAATGCTGGCTGTTCGGCGACGCTTGGCGAGAACTGCACGGTGGCAGGAGGCCTCAGGAGGTGGTCCGCGATTATCAGCAGCGCCGCCAGGAATGGCTCACGGTGCAGACGACGCTGAACGATTTCCGCCTGTTCTGGGATGCATTGGGCCGGGCCCTGGCGGGACGCGACAAGATGATCGTCGATGCGGACAAGGTGCCGGGCCGGCGGCAACTGCTGCTGTTCGATCCGGAGACGTTCCGCATTCCAGTGCCGGTGCTGGGCATGCCGGAGCGCGGCCCACGCCCACCGGCCAGACCGATGGCGGATGAGGGGCCCTGAAGACAAAGGCCCGCGGACAGCGTACCCGTAGATTCCTTCTTGCAAGGTAACGCACCATGCGTGTCTTCTGTTTCCTTCTGCTCGCCCTCGCGCTGGTGGGGTTGACGGCCTGGTTGTCACTCTACGCCGTGGATCGCGGCGAGTTCGTCTACGTCACACAGTTCGGCCAGTTCGTCGCCATTCATGACGGTGCCGGCGATGGCGGCCTGCACGCCAAACTTCCCTGGCCGATCCAGGCCGTGCAGCGCCTGGACCGCCGGCTGCAATACTTCGATCTCCCCGAGACCGAATTGCTCACACACGACCCTGAGGGCAAGACGATCGACAAGACCCTCACCGTCGTCGCCTACGTCTGCTGGCGCATCGCCGACGCCCAGAATGTCGACCTCTTCATTCGCCGTCTTGGCACGCCGGAACGGGCCCGCACCATCCTCGGCGAACGTATCCGCGGCCAGCTTGGCGCCCTCATCGGCCAGATGCGCCTGGACGATCTCATCAGCATCGAGCCGGAGCACGTCGATCGCAGCCTGGAGAACCTGCGTCGTAAACTGCTCGAGGACCGCCTCGGCGAACAGGCCCGCGAGGATTATGGCATTGACCTGGTGGACATCCGCCTGCGCCGGACGAGTCATCCGCTGGCGGTGCGCGACGCCATCTTCGCCCGCATCCGCAGCGAGCGCAACAAAAAGGTCGCGGATTACCAGAGTGAAGGCGCGCGGCTCGCCGAGGACATCAAGAGCGACGCGGAACGCAAGTACCGCGACCTCCTTGCCGAGGCCCGCGCCGACGAACAACGGCTCAAGGGCGAGGCCGAAGTGGATGCCGACCGTATTCGCAACCAGGCGCACAGCCAGGACGTCGAGTTCTACACCTTCCTGAAGAAACTGGAAGAGTACCAGCGCATCCTCGGCGATAACAAGACGATGCTCCTGCTGTCGAGTCACGGCGAATTGTTCGACGTGCTCTTCAAGCCACCGAAACCCAGCGGCAGCATGACGCCGGCCGCGCGAAGGGTGGTTTCGCCGCCGCCCGCCAAAACGGGAGGACGGTGACCATGCGCAAACCGCGTGGCTGGATCGTGGCGTTGGTGCTGGTGCTGGTGGCGGCGTACCTCCTGACTGGCGTGAAGCAGGTCCGGCCGGGGGAGCGGGCCGTGGTGCGCCGCTTCGGTGGCGTGCTGCCGGACAAGCCGGGGCCGGGTCTGTGGATCGGTCTGCCGTGGGGCATGGATCGCGTCGATCGGGTGTCCGTCGATGCCCTGCGCCGCGTCGAGGTCGGCTATCGGCCCGACGAGGAAGAGGACGCTCAGGCAACGCCACCGGGCCAGCTGCTGACCGGCGACCACAATCTCGTGAACGTGCAGGTCGTCATCGGCTACACGGTGCGCGAGGAGCTGGTCGAGGAATACGTTCTGCAGCAAGAGCGGGCGAACGAACTGGTAGCGCGAGCGGCCGAATCAGCGTTGGCTGCGTGGGTGGGCGGCCGCAGCGTGGACGACGTGCTGCTGCACGGGCGAGCTGAGTTGCGCGGCTGGTTGGTAGAGGAATGCCGCCGCCGGTTGGAGCCGTATCGCCTGGGCGTCGAGGTGCAGCAGGCGGACGTCGCCTACCTGTTTCCGCCGCGCGAGGTGAAGAGCGCCTTCGACGACGTGACGCGCGCGCAGACGGAGATCCGGAAAGTCGTTAATGAGGCGGAGGAGGTGGCGGCCCGACGGCAGCGTGAGGCCCGATCGGAGAAGTATCGGCTGGAGCAGCTGGCGGCGGCGTATGCCCACGAGCAACTCAGCCAGGCAAGGGCCGAGGCGGCGAGCTTCGAGAAGCGCCTGACACAGTACCAGCGGTTGCGGAAGGAGAATCCCGAATTCCTGCGGCGCGTGTGGCTGGACGAGGTTGGCCGGCTGCTGGCGAAGCTGAAGAACAGCGGACGGCTCGACCTGCTCGACCAACACCTGAGTGCCGACGGGTTGGATCTGACGCTGATCCAGCCGCCACCTGCGAAGAAATGACAGCATGACGATTTGAGAAGAGAGGTCGTCTCGTCCCACAAAAAGGAGAGAAACGTCGATGAATCTGCAGTGCTTCGACCTGACCGGCAAAGTAGCTCTGGTAACGGGCGGCAGCAAGGGACTGGGCAAGGCCATGGCACGCGGCCTGGCCGAGGCCGGCGCCGACGTAATCATCTCGAGCCGCCACGACGACGAACTGCGCAAGGCGCTGACGGAAATCCTGCAGGGGACCGGCCGGCGCGGGCATTACGTCGTCGCCGATTTGAGTCAGCGTGAGGAAGCCGCGCGCCTGGCCAGGGTCGCCCAGGAACTGCTGGGGCGCGTGGACATCCTGATCAACAACGCCGGGACGAATCGGCCACAGGCCATCGACGATATTACCGACGAAGTCTGGGACCAGGTGCTGGAACTGAATCTCAGTTCGGTCATGGCCCTGACGCGAGCGCTGGTGCCGCAGATGAAGGCCCGCCGCTGGGGACGGATCATTCATATCTCGTCGATCATGGGGTTCCTGTCCAAGGAGAAGCGTAATGTGTACTCGGCGACGAAGTCGGCGCTGCTCGGCCTGGCCCGGGCCAGCGCCCTCGACCTCGGCGCTTATGGCATCACCGTGAATTGCATCGCCCCCGGTCCATTCCTGACGGAGTTGCCGGCCTCGGTCCTGTCGGAAGCGGAGCAGCGCGTGTTCGCGGAGCGCACGGCGGTGGGCCGCTGGGGCAAGCCGGACGAGTTGATCGGTCCTGCGTTGCTGCTGGCCAGCGACGCGGGCAGCTATATCACCGGCAGTACTCTCATCGTCGATGGCGGTTACCTGGCGCGCTGAGGGAGGAGCTGTCGGAACGCGCAGCGATTCAGTATTACTGGCCCACTTGCAGGTCGCGCCCGCAGTCCGCGGGCCATGCCCTATTACGGCTCTTCCAGGTACGTATACCCTTCCAGCCCCGTCTCGTAATACCGCAGCAGCTGCCGCGATTCTTCCAGCGAAATCTTGCCGCCACGGACGGCGCGCTCCACGTCCTTGCGCATGCTCGATAGCAATTCGTCAGCCGAATACTGCACGTACTGCAACACCTCGCGCACCGTGTCGCCCTTGATGACGGCGTCGAGGTTCACCCCACCGTCGTCGTCCAGGCTCACGTGGACCGCGTTCGTATCGCCGAAGAGATTGTGCAGGTCGCCGAGGATCTCCTGGTATGCCCCCAGCAGGAAGGCGCCCAAATAGTACGGTTGACCGTCAAACGGGTGCAGTTCCAGCGTGTTCGCCACGTCGCGCAGGTCGATGAACTGATCGATCTTGCCGTCTGAATCGCAGGTGATGTCGCCGAGCACCGCTCGCCGCGTCGGCACTTCGTTCAGGCGATGGATCGGCATGATCGGAAACAGTTGATTGATCGCCCAGCTGTCCGGCATCGACTGGAAGACCGAGAAGTTGCAGAAGTAGGTGTCCGACATCATTGCCGGCAACCCCTGCAATTCCTCGGGAACGTAGTCCATTTCGCGGACGATCCGCATCACCTTGCTGCACGTCGCCCAGAAGAGGCGCTCCACCAGGGCCCGCTGCTCGATCGTCAGCGAACCAAGGTTGAACATGTTCATTGCCTCGTCCACTGCCTGGACTGCGTCGTGATAACTCTCCTGCAGGTTCTTCTTGGACAGGTCGCGGTGTATGCCAAAGAGATCGACCACCTGCTGGGGAGTGTCGTCGGGCACCATGGCGGGGGCCTCGTAGCGGTCAAAGTTCGACACGCCGAGGACGTCGAAGACGAGCAGGCTGTGATAGGCCACAACGGCGCGGCCCGACTCGGACACGATTGTTGGATGCGGCACGCCGGCCTCATCGCAGATGCTCTTGATGCGGAAGATGACGTCGTTAGCGTATTCCTGCAGGGTGTAGTTCACCGAGGACTCGAAGTCGGTTTGCGAGCCATCGTAATCGATGCCGAGACCGCCGCCGACGTCGAGATACTTGACGCCGGCGCCAACGCGGAGCAGCTCGACGTAGACGCGAGCGGCCTCGGTCAGCGCGTTCTTGATGCTGCGGATGTTCGTGATCTGGCTGCCGAGATGGAAGTGAACTAGTTGCAAGCAGTCTTCCATCCCCCGCTGCTTCAAGTAATCGAGTGCTTCGAGGACCTCTGTGAGCATCAGGCCGAACTTCGAGCGGAAGCCGGCGCTGGAACGCCACCGGCCGGCGCCGCGCGATGCCAACTTGACGCGGACGCCAATTACCGGTCGGACCTTCCACTGCTCGGCGTGGCGGACGATCGCCTCCAGCTCGGTGAACCTCTCGACCACCGGGATGACCTGTTTGCCGATCTTGCGGGCCAGGATGCTCATCTGAATGAATTCGTCATCCTTGAAGCCGTTGCAGATGATCGGCGTATCGAGGCTGTTCGTCAGCGCCAGGACGGCGAGCAGCTCGGGCTTGGAACCAGCTTCGAGACCGAAATTGAACGGTTTGCCGAAGTCGAGGATCTCCTCGACGACGTGCCGCTGCTGGTTCACCTTGATTGGGTAGACACAGCAGTAGTTGCCCTTGTAACCAAATTCGTCGATGGAAGCGCGGAAGGCATCGTGGATTTCGCTGACGCGATGCCGCAGAATGTCGGTAAAACGAAGCAGGATCGGCAGCTGAATGCCGCGTGTCTGTAGCTGATCGACAAGTTCCTTCAGGTCGATGGCCTGGTCGGTTCGCTTGTTCGGATGAACGGTGACGTGCCCGGCTTTGTTGATGCCGAAGTAGCCCTTGCTCCAGTAGCGGATGCCGTAGGTTTCTGCGGAGTCCTGGATCTTCCAGTTGTCCATCAACTCGCGCCGCAGGCCTTGTCCCATCAGGGGTTTCTCCACGGGAAATGCGCAAGAACAACAGGGTGCTCGGGAACCCCGCCGGCGTACGGCGGCCACCACGGATTATGGGCCTCGACTTCGCGCGAGGACCGAAGCGTTACCTGGAATCCGCCGGGGGATAGCCAGCACATCTTATGCCAGAGCGCCCCGTCGATGACGGAAGGGCCTGGTCAGCGGCAAGACCAGCGAAACTCCTTGTCCGCGAAAGAGTTTTGCTTTATCATCTCTACGGCTCTCTTCGGATGCCGTCAAGGACATTTCCCGGAGAGAACTCCCCGCGCCGCCGGAACGTGGCCGCACGTTCGGCGCGGTCTCTATCTTCTGGAACCGCGAACGGCTCCAGGGTGGGGAGGAGGCCATGGAACCGTCCGCCGCCGACCGGGCCAATCAGGACCTGATCGATCGCACCATCGCCCAGGGCGCCCTTTGGTCGCCGCCTCTCATCGCTGCCTTCCGCGCCACGCCCCGACACTGCTTCCTCGACCGCGTCTTCCAGTATCTGCGCAAACAGGAGCGCTGGCGCGAGGTATCGCTGCGCCAACTCGGCCCCGAAGAGGTGCGCCTCGTCTATAGCGACCGCGCCCTGATCACGCGCCTGAGCGCGTCCCTGCCGCCGACACCGATCAGTTCTTCCAGTCAGCCCTCGCTCATGGCGCAAATGCTGGAAGACCTCGCATTACTGCCCGGCCAACGTATCCTGGAGATCGGCGCCGGCACTGGCTACAACGCCGCGCTGCTGGCTTACCGCGTCGGCCCGAAGCGGGTCGTCTCGATGGACGTGGACGGCGCGGTTCTGGAGGAAGCAGGTGGGCATCTGCGCGCCTTTGCGGAGCGGGGCGTTCAACTGCGGCACGGCGATGGCCGGCTGGGCTGTCCCGAATTGGCGCCTTTCGAGCGCATCATGGTGACCGCGGCAACGCGCGACCTGGAGCCGGCCTGGCTGGAGCAGCTACTCCCCAATGGCCTGTTGCTGGCGCCGTTGGCCCTGGCGCCGGGGCTGGCCTACATCGTCCGCGGCACGGTTCACGACGGCGTCTTTCACGGTCGGCTGCTGCGCGGCGCGTACTTCATGCCGCTCCGTAGCGAGGACGAGACGGGTGGCGGCGAAGGGAATGCGATCGCCGCCGGGCCGCTGCGAACACAAAGCGCGCCGTGGGCCGACTGGTTCGAGCGCCGTCGGCCGCGCCTCAGTTGGGTGGGCTTTATCCAGGCGCTGGCCTTCTTCGGCTACCTGCATGGCTTGACGGTTGCGTATCGAACGCTGGGCGACAACCAGCCGGCGTATGTGGTGAGCGATGAGGAACAGGGCTGCTGCTGCGTTCTGGGGCCGCTCCATTGGGAGGTCACCGGCCCGGCAGCACGCGATCTTGCCTGGACGCTGTGGCGGGCGTTCCTAGACGTGGGCGGGCCCTGGCCGACCGAGTTTCACCTGGAAGCGGTGCCGCACGAACGAGCTGCCGAGAGCGCGAGGGCAGCAGGCTTCGTCCGCCAAGGGCCGCATTGCCGCCACATTTGGCGGCTTATCGAGAACCGCGAGAGGCCGGCATTGACCTAGATCAACGCCGGCAGCTGAATCTGCTTCTACCCTCTGGCGATGTCCCCCCGGGACCGACTACAATGTTCTTCCCGCGGGCTTGGGAGCAGGAAGCGACTCGAGCAGCGGCGCCCCGCGGCGCCGGCTATCCTCTTGTATCCACCGCGGAACCGTCTGAGTTTCTGGGAACCTGGGAGTACACTTTCATGCCGAGTCCCTTTCCTGGAATGGATCCCTTTCTCGAGGACGAGAAGCTCTGGCCATTGTTCCAGCATCAGCTGGTCATGTGCCTCTACCAGATCCTGCTGCCCGGTCTCGTCGATCGCTACCGGGCGCGGATCGGCCAGCGCCACTACGTCCTGGAACAAGCCCTGTTCACCTCCGTGGTCCGTGAGGAGCACCAGGAGGAATTCATCGAGATCCGCCAACGGAGTGACGGCAAACTCGTGACGCTTGTGGACGTCGTCAGTCCGACGAACAAGACGACCGACGCCGGCCGGCAGGCATACCTCGACCGGCGCCAGGAGGCCAGGAGCCAAAGCGCCAACCTGGTCGAAATTGACCTGGTGTTGCAAGGTCGGCCGACTCTGGATTACTCCCGCGAGGGACTACCCGAGTGGGATTACGCGGTCACCGTCACGCGCGCCGCTCAGACAGAACGCCACGAGATCTACTCGGCCACGCTGCAGAAGCGCCTGCCGCGCTTTCGTATGCCCCTGTCCGGCGACGACCGCGACACGGTCCTCGATCTGCACGCTTCCTTCGTGCGCAGTTATGAACAGGGCGGCTTCGCCGCGCAGATCGACTATCAGCGCGATCCACCGGTGCTCCTCGGCGACGAGGATCGCCAGTGGCTCCAGGATGTGCTCAAGCAGCAGAACCTGCGCTAATAAGGGGTTAGAGCCCGGAGTGTAAATGCCGGGAAAAGGCGCCCTGTCGCTTCCACTCCTGGCGCTGACACGCTCCTGGTTCCTACACATGGTCGATCCGCATGCTCCTGTCCTGCTTGTCGTCGCGGCCTTCAGCCAGCATGCCCCGGCGCTCGCCTGGGGCCGGCAGCAGCTCGAACAGGGCTTCGGTCCCGTCGCCCTGGCCAGTCCCATTTATGCGTTCAACCAGACGAAGTATTACGAGCCGGACATGGGACCAGACCTGCGCAAACAGCTCCTGGTCTTTCGGCGCCTCGTCGCCGCCGACCGCCTCGCCGACGTGAAACAGCAATGCATCGTACTCGAGCGCCAGCTGGCTGCGAGCGGCGACTACCCTGAGCCCCGGCCACTCAACCTCGATCCCGGCGTCCTTGAACTCGGCAAGTTCCTCCTGGCCACGACGAAGGACCAGGCGCATCGCGTCTACCTGCGCGATGGCATCTTCGCCGAAGTAACGCTCCGCTTCCATGCCGGCGCCTTCGAGCCGTGGCCATGGACCTATGCCGATTACCGCCAGCCCCTGGTCCTCGCCTTCCTCCAGGCAGCCCGCGCCTTCTACCGGCAATGCCTCCTCTGCGGCGCCGAGGAAGCGCGGCCATGATGGACCGCTCCTGGCGTTCCTCCTTCCTCTCGTCACCTCCTGGCTGCTAACGGCACTATTGAGCCGTTGGGCACCGCTCCTTGGCCTCGTCGATCGGCCGGCGGCGGGCAAGGTCCACCTGCAGCCGAAACCTACCGGCGGTGGCCTGGCCATCTACGTCGCCGTCGCCGTTACCGCCTGCGTACACCCTGATGGTCTGTCGGCGCGTCTCCTCCTCGTACTGGGCATGGGAGCGGTGGTCGTCCTTCTCAGCTTGATCGATGACCTGCGACCGCTCCTCTGGCATCTGGGGCTCACCATCCAGACCCTCGCGGCGTGTGTCGCCGTCTTGCGGTGGCCTGAAGACATGGGCTGGTTGACACGCGGTCTCGGTGTCTTCTGGGTCGTGGTCCCGCTCAACGCGCTGGACATACTCGATAACATGGACGCCTTGTCCGGCGGCGTCGCCTGGATCGCAGCGGGTTTCCTGGCCCTCGGCTTCTATTTACGGGCGGCGCTCGGCACGACCTTGCCTGCCTTGCCCTTCCTGGTGCTCAGGGGGACACTGTTCGATTTCCTCTGGTTCAATCGGCCGCACGCGCAAATCTTATGGGCGACGCTGGCAGAACGTTCCTTGGCCTCGGTGTCGGCCTCGGCAGCTTTGATGCCGCCATCACTCACGAGGGCGCGCCGTGGTCCCGAGAGATCCCACTCTGCGTGCTGACGGTCCCATGCTACGACATGACCGCAGTCGTGCTGTTGCGCCTCTGTCAGGGACGCAGCCCATTCCATGGGAACAAAGAACATCTCTCGCCTCGCCTGGTCGCCGCCGGCCTGACGGCGCCGCGGGCGGTGCTCGTCCTTTATCTCCTGGCGCTGGCCAGCGGCGCGGCCAGCCTGTTACTCTACATAATGTCTACCTGGACCGGCGCCGGACTGGTCCTCGCCGAGGTCGCGGTCTGGTGGATCGCGCTGGCGGTCCTCGACCTCTTCCTGTGGCGCCGTTGGCACTGACGCCAGCACCTGTCACAAGCGAGCGTTCATGAGCAGGCACAAGCACAGGGACAAGGGCAAGGACGAGGCGCAGCCCGCCCCGCGCCACTTCCGCTTTCCATCGTGGAACGGCCCCAACCTGCTGCGACGGAGCGTGCTGGTGCTCGTGACGGCGCTGCTCGTTGCCCGGCCGCTGGTCCTCGGCGAAGATCCGGGGCTGCTCGATCCGCTCTCCGACGCCGGCGGCTTGACGCTGACGCTCCTCTGGTTGGTGGCGACCATTGGCTGGGCGGTGTGGCGTCTCTGGACCGGACACGGCGAATGGCGCGGCGGTCTCGTCGAGGCGGCGCTGCTGGCGGCGGTCGCGTTCTTCTTCCTCAGCGCGGGTGTCGCGGCCCATTACCGGCATCCGGCCTGGCTCATTGCCTGGGAGTGGGTAGTGCTGCTTCTAGCCCTGTTCCTGGTACGTCAACTCGCCGGCGATCCAGCCACACAGCAGGGCTTCGTCGCGGCGATCCTGGCCACCGGCATCAGCCTGGCGGCATTCGCGGTCTACCAGGCCTCCTTCGAGTTGCCGGCTCAGCGCGAGTTGTTCGGCAAGGACCGCGAAGCCCTCCGCCAAACCTGGGAGAAGGAGGTGGGTCGCCCGGTCGCTCCGGATGATCCCGAACTGGAGTACCTGGCGGAACGAGTGCAGTACAAGTACGTCTACGCCACGTTCGCCCATCCCAACAGTTTCGCCGGCTACCTCGTCCTGCTGCTGCCGGCGACGCTCGGCTGCGCCCTGCTCGCCCTGCGTCAGCGTGCCTCGAACTGGCATCCGGCGCTGGCGTTGGCCTGTGCCGCGCTTGTCGTCATCGCCCTGCTGCTAACGCAGAGTCGCGGCGCCATTCTTGGAACGCTCCTCGCCGGCGTCGTCTACGCGGCTTGGCGGGCGCGCCACTTTCTGCGTACCCATCTCCGGTGGACGCTTGGCGGACTGGCGGTGCTGGCGGCGGTCGTCGTGCTGGCGGTCCAGGTGCGGCCTATCCACTCCACGCTGGAACGGGCCATGGTGTCGCTCAGCCTGCGCCACGATTACTGGAGCGCGAGCTGGCAGATGATCCAGGAACACCCCTGGCTGGGCGTTGGTCCCGGCAACTTCAGCCGGGAATACCTCCATTATCGACTGCCCGGAGCGGCCGAGGAGATCAAGGACCCGCACAATTTCCTTCTCGACGTCTGGGCAACCAGCGGCCTCTTCGCCATGCTGGCGTTGCTCGTGGCCCTGGCGGCGGTCGCTCACCGGCTTTCGTCCATTGTCCGTCACCCATCGTCCATTGGGTATTCACCAGCAACCGCCGGACAAAGGACAATGGACGATGGACGAAACTGGGAGTTCTACATCGGCGGCATGGTCGGGTTGCTGCTGGCGTTTCTCCTGCGCGTCCACGGCGTGCGCTCCGCGGACGCGATCCTGCTGGAAGGAGTCGCAGCTGGTGGGCGGTCGCTCGTCTGGTTCGCGGCCTGCGCCCTGTTCCTGAGCATCCCCTGGTCGAGGCGAGCGCTGGTCGCCGCCCTCGCCGTCGGCGTGGCCGCATGCTTGCTGAACCTGCTAGTTTCCGGCGGCATTTCCTTGCCGCAGGTCGCCCAGCCACTCTGGGGCGTCATCGGCCTGGCGTTGGCGACGGCAGCGCCCGTGCTCCGCCCGGTGCGCCATCGTCTCGAGCTGTTCCTGCCGGTACCCATCCTCACGGCCGTGACGCTGAGCTACTTCTTGCTCCATTTCTTGCCTGTGACCTATGGCGACTACTACCTGCGCGAGGCGCGCCGCCTGCAGAACCGTTTCCGCGAACTGGCGGGCAAGCCCACGACGCGGATCGACGCAGTCCCCTACCTGAACGGCAGCACTTACTGTCTGCAACTGGGTCACAAGCAGGACCCTTCCAACGTCTTGCCCCTGCTGCGGCTCGAGGCCTGGGCCGTGGAACTGGGCCAGGCCGGCCGCGAGGGCGAACGAGCCTTCAAGTACCTGGAACAGGCCCGCCAACTTGACCCGCACGGCCTGGAAATCCTGTTGACGAGTTTCCACCTCCATCTGCGGCTCGCTCAGGCAGTGCCGGAGCCGAAGAAACACCTGCAAGCTGCCGCCGAAGACCTGGAAGCGCTCGTGGTCCTCGATCCCTCCGCGGCTGCCCGGCTCCACTATCAGCTGGCGAATGCCAGCCTGGGCGCCCACGAGTTCGATATGGGTTACCGCCACTCCCTCCGCGCCTTGGCGGAGGACGAGCACGCTCCCGGCGTCGCACACCATCTTGCGCCGCTGGAGCGCGGCAATGCCGAGAAGCTGATCCTGTCCCGATGGCGAGCGGTGGGGACCGTGCTGGCCGCCGCGCCTGGGGGACCTGTGCAGGTTTTGCCGGCTCTGCGGCTGCAAGCGGAGGCTCCCGGCCGGCCGCAAACGCCGCCTCCACGCTGACTCTTGCCCTGGAGCCGTCGAGGGATTACCATTTTCCCCTAGCCATCGAAGGGGGAGCCGGCAGCGCCAGCCCCGGAGGGTCCTGGCTACGAAAGGTTGGGGAGGCAGCATGGGCTTGTGGTTATTCAAGGAGGAGCCGGGACACTATAGTTTCCTCGACCTGAGGCGTGAGGGGACGACGCTGTGGGACGGCGTCAGCAACAACCTGGCACGGCAGAACTTACGACAAGTTCGCGCGGGTGACCGCATTTTCTTCTACCATACCGGGAAGGAGAAAGCGATCGTTGGCGAGGCGAAGGCGGTAAGTGGGCCGCTGCCCGATCCAGCCGCGGATGACCCGAAGGCCGTGGTTGTTCGCGTCGAGGCGGTACGACAATTGCCTCATTCAGTCTCCCTGGGGCGGATCAAGCACGATCCAGCTCTGACAGACTGGGACCTCGTGCGTCTGCCGCGTTTGTCGGTGCTGCCCGTAACCGAAGCGCAGTGGAGACGCGTGGAGGAACTGAGTCGGCAGGAGGGCTGAATCTGCTGTGCTTGGCAGCAGGGGTGGCTCGAATTACAATGGTCTCAGCGCCAGGGATGGCTTTTCCAAGTTTTTTGGAGGACCGACCACCATGGCGCGTCGTAGCGCCTGCTCCGCGGTGAATGGCTCAGGCACGATCACCCGTTACTCGGATCGCTTCCTGACCGGGCTGGCGGATGCCGCCTCGGTCACTTTTATATCCCACGTCCATCCCGACCCCGACGGCCTGGCGAGCATGCTCGGTCTGGCCCATCTTGTCGAAAGCACGCTCGACAAGCCCACGCGTCTCACCCAGGACGGGCCGATCGGTCGGGCCGAGAACGCCACCATGGTCGATCTGCTCAGCATACGTCTGGAGCCGATCGAGGAGATAAACTGGCGCGTGGGCGAAGTCGTGGTCATGGTCGATAGCCAACCGAACACCGGCCGGCATAGTCGGCCCATCGAGTCGCCCCTCTATGGCGTCATCGACCACCACATTACGCCCGGCGACCTGCGCGGTGTCCCCTTCGTGGACGTTCGCACTGGCCTCGGCGCCACCAGTTCACTCGTCACGAGCTACCTAATGGAGCAGGAGGTGGCCATTCCGGAGCGGCTGGCGACGGCCCTGCTCTACGGCATCGAGACCGAACTGGAGGGCTATCCGCGCGAGTCGAGTCCGCTCGACGAAAGCGCCCTCGTCTACCTCTACCCGTTGGCCGACAAACACGTGCTAAGTCGCATCCGCAACGCCCGGTTGCCGCAGAGCTACTTCGGCTGCATGGTCCAGGCGCTCCAGAACTCGTTCATTTACGACCGGCTCATCATCAGCTGGGTCAATGATTTGCCGCAGCCGGAACTGGCAGCCGAGGTCGTCGATTTCTTGATCCGCTTCGAGGAGATCGACTGGGCGGTTTGCGCCGGCGTCTGCCACGATCAGCTGATCCTGTCGGTCCGCGCTGCCATTCCAGAAGCGAGGGCCGGAGCCATGCTGCGCTCGGTCGTGGGCAAGATGGGCCGGGCCGGCGGTCACGATCGCCGCGCCGGCGGCACGATCCCACTGCCGAGCACGTCCACTACCGCGGTGGAGCAGGTCCAGGCCGAATTACGGCGCCGGCTGCTCAAGGCGCTCGATATCGACGAATGCCGCGGCCAGCGTCTCGTTTCTCGACGCGAGATGCTGCAGAATCTGCAATCGTGAGGGGTTGGGGTCGTGTAGTAGCACCGCCCAGCGGAGCGCGGCCTTCGCGCTCTGCTGGGTGGCCCGGCTACACGGTCTCGGGACCTCTGAAGAAAGGACAGCCTCCCCATGAGCGACCTCCACGATCCGGCTCCTCCTCCGCCCCCACCACCACGGCCGAGGCCCGTGCCGCGTCAACCGCCGCCAGCCCGAGGCGGATCGTTCCTGGGAGCGGCACTGACCCTGTCCGTGCTGCTCAACATCTTCTTCCTGATTGCGGGCGCAGGCCTGCTCGTCCTGATGATGTTGTTCGCCGCCAGCGCTGGTTCCGGCGGCTCAACCTCGCTGGTGGAGAAGTTCCACTCCGGCAAGTCCTCTGCCAAGGACAAGATTGCTGTCATCCAAATGGACGGCATCCTCCTGGAAGGGCTGCTCGGCTACATTCACAAGGAAATCGATGCCGTCGGCGAGGACAAGAACGTCAAGGCCGTCGTCCTGCGCATCGACAGTCCCGGCGGCAGCATCACCGCCAGCGATGACCTCTACCGTCGCCTGGTCGAACTGCGCGACGGAAACACCTCGAAGAAGATCACTGCCAAAAACCACCTGGTCGTGTCGATGGGCGGCATCGCGGCCTCGGGCGGCTACTATATCTCGATGCCGGCCAAGACCCTCGTGGCCGAACGCACCAGCCTGACCGGCTCCATCGGCGTCATTTCCTCGTTGCCGAACATCGCCGAGTTGAGCAAGAAGTACGGTTTCAAAATGGAAATCATCAAGCATGGGGCTGTCAAGGCCAGCGGCTCGATGTTCAAGGAGATGAAGCCGAACGAGCGGCAAGTCTTCCAGGACATGGTCGATCATGCTTACAGCCAGTTCCGGGACGTGGTCGAGGAAGGCCGGCCGAAACTGAAGGGCAAACTCGAGGAGAAGGTCGTCGATAAGCCGATGACGGTCAAGAGCGACGATGGGGCGGAGACGTTTCAGTATGTCCGACAGCGCGCCGACGGAGGCGTTTTCAGCGCGGACGAGGCATTGAAGTATGGGTTGATCGACAAGATCGGCTACCTGGAGGACGCCATCGAGGAGGCGAAGCAGGCGGCGGGCCTTGGCGACGATTACAAGGTCGTGACCTACGAAAAGATCTGGTCATTGCAGGAGTCGCTGCTGGGCACGAAGGCGCCGCAGCCGGGAGCCTTGACACTGGACCCGCAGCGATTGGCGTCGGCGGTAACGCCGCGTTTGTGGTATCTGGCACCGGGCGCGGAACTTGCCGGCATCCTGAGCGCGACGGGTCATTGAGAAGCTATCAGCCCGCACTGCCAGTCAGGGAGTTTCGCTTTGAAACCAGCCCGACTATCCCTGCTCGGTCTCGTCCTGGTGTGCGCTGCCCTCATCCGCGCAGAGCCGCCGGAGCCGCCTGCCGACAAGGTCGAGATCGACCGCAGGGAAGCGCTGGCCCGCCTCCATCCTGGCATGAACGCCGCCGATGCGCGCAAACTTCTCGGAACCCCGCGGCACGTCTCCCGACAAATCCTCTACGGACGCTACCTCGAACAGTGGACCTACGAGGAGCCTCTGTCCCTCCGTATCGAATTCGACTGGCGCAAGGGGCAGGAAAAGCAAATCCTAACTGTCCACGCGCCCACTATACGTGCCCCTTGATCGACCCAGTTCCATTGCTCCCGCCGGTTCTGCCGCGCCGTGAAACTCGCTCCGCGGCGCCTTCCAGACGGACCATCTCAACGCAATCGCTCTAACCCGATTTTTTGGAATGGCTTGCGCAATGGGCGCGCAACGATGCTTCCCGGAAAGAGGAAAGCACTTTCCACGGCGAAGGCAGGGTAAGAGCGTGGAATGACGGCTGCAACTGGAAAAAGGCGAGCGCGGCAAGCATACATTTGCGCGCTCAGACATTTTGTCGGATATACTTGGGGCGGTCTGAGAAGAGCGGACTCCCGAGGTACGCAGAGACCCTGATGTATTTTCGGCAGGTGGCTGTTCAATAATGAGCCAAAAATGGCGGCCAAGCAAACGAACCACGGGACTGCTCCGTCGGTAAGAAGTGTTGGGAGGACGTGCAATTGTCGAGAAAAGGCGGCAAAACGGATAGGAAGCAGTAACTGGCACGACAATTGCTCTGGTTATAAGAGTTGGGTTCGCGAATTCAAGGCCTCATTCTGCTCGATGCCTCGACGCGAGAAAGAGTGGAATAGCTGGGACTCCACCGGGTGCTTCGCGAAACTCGGCCCAGCGGGCGGCCCCGCCGCATCTGGCCCAGCGAGTGACGATCAACGATACGAGGTGATGAGCCATGGCACGACGCGATGCCTTGCTACGTTTGCATAAATCCTTGCTCGCCCGTCGCACCTACCTGCGGCATCGGCTGGCCGGCGAACTGGCCAATATGCGCGATTACAAGAGCGCCGACCAAACCGGCGACAGCGCCGATGTGGCGTTTGAAAGCGGCAGCGACGAGATGGACTCGCAGCTGGCCGAACTGGAGGCGCGCGAACTGATCCAGATCGAACGCGCCCTGGATCGCCTGAAGCAGGGCACCTACGGCACCTGTGAAGGCGAGGATGAAGACGGCGAGCCGTGCGGGGAGAAAATCCCCATCGCTCGCCTGAACGCTCTGCCATATACGACGCTGTGCATCCAGTGCCAGCGCGAGCAGGAGCGCTTCCCGGGTTGGGCCGACCGGCGCGGCGTCGCCAACTGGGAAAAGGTCTTCGAGGCCGAGAAGCCCATCGAGGACCAGAAAGAGGTCGATCTGTCCGAACTGGAAGTCGATCTGTCCTCAAACCGCTAATCTGCTTCGTGGGAAAAGGACGGCAACGATAAGAAGAGGTGTAGAAAGCCCGCAGGCTCCGGTCTGCGGGCTTTTCACGCTTGTGCGGCCTGTCGCCCTGCGCAGACCCGTGTCCGCTCCTCGATTTCCTGCAGCGGGGATTGCCCGGCGGTTAGAATGGAGCAGCACTCCGCCAGGAGTGTGCGTGGTCCTCGCTGTGCGAGGATCGTCCGTCCCCTCTCACTCGCGGGCTAAGGCTACCATGAAACGGCTCCTCGTCCTCTGCTTCCTGGGCAGCTGTGCGTTCTTCGGCGCCGCCACGGCCACATTGGTGGCGCCGCGCCTGGTGCCGACCGCACTGGCCCAGACTCCGCCGCAGGGCAATCCGGCGGCCCCACCTCCCCCAGCCAGCGAACTGCTCCGCCTTAGCGATCGCTTCGAGGCGGTGGCTCGCAAGGTAGGGCCGGCTGTCGTCGCCATTGAGGCAACCAAGACGTCTGCGAACGCCAGCCTGTCCGGCAAGTCGCGTTCGGTCGAGGAATCCGGCTCCGGCATCCTCATCCGCACGGAAGGCTATCGTGGCGTCGTCGTCCTGACCAACAACCACGTCGTCGCCCACGCCCAGCCGAGCCAGATCACGATCAGCCTGGCCGATGGCCGCGTGCTCAGGCCAGGCTTCGTCTGGGCCGATCCCGAATCGGACGTCGCCCTGCTCCGCCTCGATGGCCTGGACAGCCTGCCAACCGCGGTGCTGGGAGATAGTGATGCGGTGCGCGTCGGCCAGTGGACGCTGGCCATCGGCAGCCCATTCGGCCTGAACCAAACGGTGACACACGGCATCATCAGCGCCCGCGAACGGGGTCAGGTCAGCCTGGGCAGCACGATCCGGATCAAGGATTTCCTGCAGACCGACACGGCGATCAACCCCGGTTCCAGCGGCGGCCCGCTGCTTAACCTCGATAGCGAGGTCATCGGCATCAACACCGCCATCGCCTCGCACAGCGGCAGCAACAGCGGCGTCGCTTTCAGCATCCCGGTCAATCTGGTCAAGCGCGTGATACGGCAACTCCTGGAGAAGGGAAGCGTTAGCCGCGGCTATCTTGGCATGCAACTGGCGCAATCGTTTGAGGCGGCCGACGCTCTCAAACTGGGGCTCGACCGCGTGCAGGGAGCCCTGGTGGAAACGGTTTATACGGAGACCCCGGCCGCGATAGCCGGCTTGCGGAATAACGACGTGGTGCTCCAGGTGGACGGTGTGCCCATCCGCAACGAGAACCACTTGATCAACCTGATCACGGGTCTGGCGCCCGGTCAAAAGGTCCAGGTGCGCGTGTGGCGCGAGCGGAAGGAACTGACGCTGCCGGCCGTCGTCGGCGACTGGGCCAAGGGGCAGGCGCGCTTTCGTGCGGAGCGTTGAACCTCCTCGGGCAGCCCGCAGCGCTACCAATGAGTACAGCCCGCAGCGCCAGCAAGGGAAAAGAAAAACCTTGCTCGCGCTGCGGGTTGCTCTGCTTTCATTCTTCCGGCCGGCGGCTCCGCAGAATGAAGAAGACCACGCTCAGGGCCACCAGGAGGAGGCCACCGACCCACAGCATGATTGTGTACGGATCTGAAAAATCGAACATCTGCTTCCCTTTCTAGCGGCAAGACACGGAGATGACGCTCAGCCCCTGCGTTGCTACCCCTCCTCCTGCGCTGAAGTGCCTCTGGCCGCTTCGCCTGCCGCAAGAGGAGGAATTCGGAAGTGTTGTACCTGAGGAACGGCGGCAAGGCAAGCGCCCATGTCATAAATTCTAGAGCTTGGGCGATCGCCGCGCGGCGGCGGCCCTGCCATGTCGCCGGGGCGAGGAGCGCCATACGATAGTCGGCGAGGTCGCCCACGATTCCCCGAGAAGTCTCCGATGCCCGAGTCTGTCCGTCCGAGAACCGTGACGATCCTGGCCCTCTGGATCTGTATCGCCGCCGTCGCGGTGAATGCTTTCGCCCTCTACCGCCCAGTCCTCTTCTGCGACGATTTTCAGATCCTGGTGCAGTCGTGGACGTGGTCGGCTGCCCGCAACAATCTCTGGCTCCCCTCGAACGAACACACCATGCCGCTCGGCCGGTTGACCACCTGGGTCCAGGCGCGGGCGGCCTATCGGCAAACGCTGTTGCCCCTGGTGCTGACCCTCCAGGGTCCGCTGGCGGTCGTGGTGGGGATGGTGCTGCTCTACTTCCTGGTCCGCCGCGAACTGGGACATCCCTTTTACGGCCTGCTCGCCATGGCGCTCTTCGGCGTCACGTCGGTCTACCAGCAGGCGGTTTTCTGGTTCTCCGCCAGTTTCTCGATCCTGTCGCTGGACACGATGCTCCTCGGCCTGCTGGCGGCCCAGGGCTGGCGGCAGACCGGCCGCTGGATGGATCTGCTCCTCTGCGCCGTCTGGGCGGCATTGGCGCCGGGCTGGTTCGCCATTGGCATCCTCGCGGGACCGCTCTGCTGCCTGTACCTGCTGCCCCAGGAGGAGGAAGGGTGGACGGCGTGGCGGCGGCGCGGCCTGGCCCTGGTGCCGCTGCTGGGCAGCGTCGTCTTCCTGGCCGTGAGCTTGCCGCGAACGGCGCAGCACATCCTGCACCTGGAACACTACGGCGAAAAGACTGCCGTGCAGGCCTTCCATCCGCTTACCGGCATCCTCTATACGAATCGTTCCATCGTGGACAACTTGCTCCTGGGGAGTTTCGGCATCGGCGAGGTGGTTTGTCCGCCGCTGCTGGCCCACCTGGTTCTGGTCGTGGTGGTAGCGTTCGGCGTTTGGTGGTGGTATGGCGCGCCACAGCGCCGCCTGATATTGCTGGGAGTGGGCTGCATCGTCACTGGCTACGTGCTCGTTTACAGCGCCCGCGCCGAGTGGTCCTACGACATACAACTGCACAGCTGGAGCCGTTATCACCTCGTTCCGCAGCTGGGGCTGGCGCTCTTCGTGTGTGGCGGGCTAACGCGCTGGCAGGGACAAGGGCTGCCGGGACCGGGAGAGACGCTGTCGCGCGGGCAGGGACGATTTCTGACGATACTTCTCGCCATCCTCTTCCTGACCCAACTGCCCCACGGTGTGATCGGCGCCTGGCACTGGTGCGAATCCCATGGGGAGTTGCTGGCCGGACTGCGGCAAATCGAGGAGATGGATGCACGTTGCCGCAGGTATCACATCGCCGCCGCAACGGCGCGCGCGGTGTTGCCGCCCGTGGAGGTGCCTGGCTCACTGAGTAGGGAGAATGGCTGGGAATTGCTACGCGGCAGCCCGGACCCGCGGTCCAGGACGCCGGAGGAAGTGCGGCGATTGCTGGAAGAGCGCGAATAGCGCCATCTAACCGCGCTGTGGAGCGGAGCGCGGGGAAGCGCGCACCGCTCCGCAGCGCGACTACACGAAGCTCAAACCTCCTTGAACAGCGCCTTCTTGATCTTGTACTGGCTGATCTTCGCCGAGATACTGCGCCGCGACAGGCCGCAAATCTTGGCGCAGCGACCGATGTTGCCGCGACTCCTCTTCAGCGCCTTCCGAATGTAACGCTCCTCGAGGTCGGTCGTCAGATCGTGCAGCAACTCCGAGAGAGGCCGGTTCAGGTCCACCTCGAACGGGAACCGGGCTGTTACCGGACCGGACAGCTCGGCCGGCAGGTTCTCCGGGCGAATGACGTTGTCAGGCGAGGTGACGACCGCGCGCTCGATGGCGTTCTCGAGTTCGCGGATGTTTCCTGGCCAGCGGTGCTGCATCAGCATCTCCATGGCCTGCGGGTCGATCTGCCGCGGCGGCTCGCCGGGACGGGCGTATTTCTCCGTGAAGTGCAGCGCCAGCAGGGGGATGTCCTCCTTGCGCTCGCGCAGTGGCGGCAGGCTGATCTTTACCACGTTCAGCCGATAATACAGGTCTTCGCGGAACTTCCCGTGCTGCACCAGCTTGAGGAGTGACCGGTTGGTGGCAGCGATGACGCGCACATCCACCTCGATGCTATCCGTGCCGCCGACACGCTCGAAGCTGCGTTCCTGCAGTACGCGCAGCAGTTTCGCCTGCATCGCGGGCGGGACGTCGCCAATCTCGTCGAGGAAAATCGTGCCGCCGTTGGCCAGCTCGAAGCGGCCGATGCGCCGTTGCAGGGCGCTGGTGAATGCTCCTTTTTCGTGGCCGAACAGCTCACTTTCCAGGAGGTTTTCCGGAAGCGCGGCACAGTTGACGGCGATCATCGGTCCTGTCCGCACCGGCGAGGCGCCGTGGATCGCCACCGCTACCTGTTCCTTGCCGGTGCCGGTCTCGCCCTCGATCAGCACCGTGGTGGTCGTTTGCGCCACCTTCTGGATTAGCTCGAACGCCTGGTGCATTTGCGGGTTCTTGCTGAGGACGTTCTGGAACGCATAGCGTGTTTGCAGCTGTTCACGCAGGGCGATGACCTCATCCTGGAGGACTCGCTCCTTCAGGGCACGCTTGACGACGCGGCGCAACTCGGCGGGATCGACCGGCTTGGTCAGGAAGTCGTAAACGCCGCCTTTCATGGCGTGGACTGCGTCCTCGATGCTGCCGCTGCCCGTCGTGACGATGACGGTCACGGGTAGGTTGGCCTTCTGGATCTCGTCAATCAGCTGCAGGCCGTCGCCGTGCGGCATTTTCAGGTCGGTGAGGAGCAAGCTATAGCCGCGCTGCCGCAGTTTCTCCAGCGCCGACGTGCCGTCGCTGACTGTATCTACCTCGATGTCCGGTTCTGTCTCCAGCAGCTTCCGGAACTGCGTCCGCGTGGCTTCACTGTCCTCGGCGATCAGGAGGTGTCTGCGCAATATCGTCGGCTCCCGAGAGGCTGAGGCGAGTTCATGGGGTGGCGAGACCGAAGCAGGTTCTTTTGTGCTGAGCATGATGATCCTTTTCCAACGGTTCCTCTCTGTACCGCATCGTCCGCGGAAGGCGGGTATGCCGTGGCTCCGCAAGCGAACCCGCAAGAGCCACGAGGACCGCAGCACGACAGTGGGCTGAACAGCCGAGATTGGGCGGGGATCAGGAATGTGCCGCGATTGGTCAAGATCGGCAATGCCGGCACCCTCCCGCCTCCGGCTGGGGAAACGAGGGGGAAGGTCAGCGCAACGGCAGAGCCTCACTCCTCCCGGCGCTTCTAATCTAGCAGAGCATTTTTTGACTGACAAGTTTATTCCATGGGGTTCTGATGAAGCACAAGGCTGCCGGTCCCTGCGAACCATTCCGGAGACGAAAACACGGCTAACCGAAGGATCAACGCGCGGGACCGGCGGTCTTCCGCTGCTGCTGGCGCCCGAGATAGTAGCGGGCCAGCTTGGCAACCGTCGGACTGGGATCGCTACGGATGATCTGGTCGATGCGGTCGCTGAGATCGACGCGCGGATCGGCGACCGCGGCACGCACCGCCGCCACGCGCACCGCCGGCTCGGGATCGATGCTCAGCAGGCGCAGCCAAACACCCGGTTCCAGATCGGTGTCGTCGTGCAGGTAACTCAGCACCTGTAAACGCACCGACAGCCGAGTGTCGGTGAGCAGCCGGCCCAGGCGCAGCTGTTCCTCGGTCAGGTTGCGTCCGCGCAGCACCGCCTCACACAGCCGCCGCACATCGTCGTCGGGATCGTGCAACCAGCGCAGCAGGCTCTCGGTTTTGACGAGCGCCTCGGGGGCCGAGCGCGCGGCCAGCATGGCCTCGCGGCGCACCTCGGGGGCCGGATCGTTCAGCAGAGGAAACACCTGTTCGAGCAAACCCATTCCCGGGTGCTGGGCCAGCTGCACCGCGCGGGCGCGCATTGCCGGTTCGGCATCGCGCAGGCAGGTCCGCGTCAGTTCCTGGCAATCGCCGAGGATTTCCTTGTAGTCCGGTCGCTCGAGGAGGGCCGCTGCCAGGTCGAGCGCCCCGGCATGCACTGCGCAGTCCGTCGAGCTAGCCGCCGCCATGAGAAGATGGGAAATCCGCGGCACCGTGACCTGCTTCGCCGTCAGCCAGCCGGCTTCCAGCTTCAGGACGACCTGCTGGCCCGGACCACTCAGGCGCGGGTACGCGTCGGCCAACCGCTCCGCCAGATCGTTCCGCCGCGATTCGTCATTCTCCCAGCGTTGGATGAGATGCGCAAGGGCGGCCTCGACGTTGGCGCAGGCCCGGGGTTCGGCGCGGGTCAGGCAGTCGAGCAAGCCCGGCACGGCGGCGCCGTCCAGGTCCGCCACGCGTTCGACCCAGACGTCCCGATCCGCCTCTCCGGCTCGAGCCAGGCCGCGGACGCAGTACCATGCCAGCAGGGGTGTGCGTTCCAGCCAGCCCACCGTCGCGCCGGCCAGGAGGACGAGGACGAGAGCGAGGAGCGTTACCCGCAAGAGCAACGGACGATGGCCCTTCGCCGTTGGGGCCGTTTCGTTTTGTGTGCTGGGAACCGGCATGGCGTATCCCTCCATGAAACCATGTCCATGTAGCGGTATAGAACGCGCTGCCGCGGCGCACAAGGGCAGTCTGGTCGGCAATTCGGGTAGAATCCTTCATGTTGGCGAATCCGGCATTCGATGAATAGAACGGTGGCCGGATCGTGTCTTCTCTGCTTGCCGTGAGGTGGCCGATGGGGTGCCGTCGCAAGAGCGCGAGCGTGCTGGGCCTGCTGGCGAGCGTGCTCTGGATGAGCGTGACAACGGCGGCGGCCCAGGAAACGGCCGTGGAACGTGCCACCAGCGCGGTGCCGCTCGAAGCGATTCCAGCGCCACTCCGCGACCGCATGCGCCTGCCCCTGGAGAAACCGACGTTCTTCACGCGCGGCCCCTCCGAGGCGTTTAACTGCTGCCCGGCACAGTATTACTGGTTCCTCGAGCATCCCGACCGCGCCGTCCTCGTCTGGCGCCGCCTGGGTGCGCGCTGCGTGGACATCGCCGACCGCGGCAACGGGCGTTTCGGCTGGAGCGACACGCGCGGCAGCGATGTTAGCTGGGTCACTGCCTACCGCGACGCGCACATGCACGTCTGGTACGCCGAGGGGAACGTCAAGCCGGGGACGCTGCTGCCGCTGGTGCCGGTACGCGCCGTGGTGGTGCTGCGATACGCGGAGCTGAGCGACGCCCTGGGCCAGTCGGTCATCCGCCACCAGGCGGAACTGTACCTCTACACCGACAGCCGAACGGCGGCGCTGCTGGCGAAGGTCGTGGGCGCCTCGGCACCGCGGCTTGGCGAACAGTACGTTGCTCAGCTCGAAATGTTCTACTCGGCGCTAACGTGGTATCTTAACGAGCATCCACGGCAAGCGGGAACCCTGCTATCGGAGACCGCCGAGTCGCCGCCCACCCAGCCCGCCTATGTCCCCGCGCTGTCGACATCTCCGCAGTATGCGCCCCGTCGCTTCGCCAACGAGTAGCGGACGCTCCTGTTTGGAGCTTGACAGGATCGTCCGCGAAAGGCATATCCCTCCTCCCCTGGGAACAGCACATCGCAGTATTCGCGGAGGAGACGATGCTCCAGACCCTGCCGGCGCCGGAAGTGGTTCGCTGCTACTTCGATGACGTCTTCGAACCGCCGCTGCCGGCGATGTGCCTGCGCTGGCCGGCCGAGACGCAGGACGACTACCGCACCTGGCACCTGCCCGACGACGTCAACATCACGGGGCCGGTCCCGCGCCGGTTCGGTCTCACGGTTCAGCGGCACGGCACCGATAGCTACACCGTCCGCCTTCTCTGGGATCGCACCGTGCTCGCCTGGCAGGCGCTCACGCGCGCCCACCTGGCCGGCAGCGACCTGGTGTCGATGCTGGAGGCATTGGGCTCCGATATCTGGTATCTCCTCGATCAACCCATCCAGGACACGATCCGCCATCCCGATCGAGCTGCTTGAGCGCGCCGCCGTTCGGCCCGAGACGTTCTATACTTGCAGGGGTCGCGCCCTTGCAAGAATCGATGGTCCCGAGTCCGGATGGAGTGTTTCATGTTTCCGGCGCGTCGCTTCCTCTTCCAGCCGGCAGTTCTGCTGCCGTTGCTGGCGTTGTCCTGCTCGACCGATCACCCCGCCATGGATAGTTACAAGCGCGGCCTTACCGCGCTGGAGCGGCACGACCAGGAGCGGGCGGTGTCCTGCTTCGACGAAGCGCTGCGGCTCGAGCCGTTCTTTAGCGATGCCTATTTCCGCCGTGGTCTGGCGCACGCCGGCCAGGGCCACTACGAACAGGCCATCGCTGATTGCACTTCCGCAATCCGCAACAATCTGCTGGCCGCGGAGTATTATGTCGGTCGCGCGCACGCTTACTGGGCCACGGGAGAGTACGACCACGCCCTCGATGACTGCGAGGAGGCCCTGCGGCTCGAGCCGGCATTGGCCTCGGCTCACGTCACGCGCGGCCTGGCTCGCGCCGGCAAGAACGATCCGGACGGCGCCCTCGCCGACTTTGCCGCGGCCCTGAAACAGGAACCGGACAACTCCTTGGCGCACATCGGCCGGTCCGAGACGTACCTGAAGAAGGGCGAACTGGACAAGGCGCTTGCCGACTGCGACACAGCGGTGCAGCTGAGCCCGGAAAACCCCGCCGCCCATCTCAACCGCGGCGTCGTCTACCTGGAGCAAGGCAAGTACGAGCGCGCCATCACCGCCTGCACGCGGGCCCTGCAGTTCGACAAGAAGTCGGCGCTGGCTCACTACAACCGCGGCAAGGCGGAGCACTTGCAGCGGCAGCTCGACCGGGCGCTGGCGGACTACGACGCGGCGCTGCGGCTGGAGCCGCGCCTGGCCGCCGCCTGGAATAACCGCGGCAGCCTGCACGAGGCCCGGGGCGAACACGAGCAAGCCATCGCCGACTTCAGCGAGGCCATTCGCCTGGCGCCGAAGGACGGGCGGGCATACTACAATCGCGGCCGGGCGTACCTCGCCGCGGGCGACAGGGCACGGGCACAGTCGGATCGCTGCAAGGCAGTCGAGCTGGATCCCGCACTGGGCGCGGCGTGACCGGAACGATAAGCGTCACCGTGTGTGACGCTCGCCGTTTGTCCGCGGTCTCCCTATTTCTACAGCACTCCATTCGTAAGTCAGCCTTTCCAGGCTGACGCAACCGCCGCAAGGTCAAACAAACTGGGCAACCAAGTCAGGCTGCAAAGCCTGATCTACATGAAGTAGCGCTGTAGTACTACAGTGACTTCGGTAAGACAATCGGGGGGAGCGTTCTCATGATGCAGGCGACGCGACAGACCAGCAGTGCCGACAGCGTGGCGTGGGACCTGGGCGACCTCTACCAGGGCGCGGACGATCCACGGATTCAGCACGACCTCGATGCGGCCCTCCGGCGGGCGCGGGCGTTCGAGCAAACATACCGCGGCAAGGTCCTCGTCGAGGGCGGCCCGCCGCCGGACTTCCTCCTCACCGCCCTCCGCGAGCTGGAGGGGCTGTGCGAGCAGATGGACCGGCCGGCCGTCTTCGCCACCTTCCAGCACGCGGCCAAGACCGACGAGCCGCGCCATGGCGCCCTCCTCAGCCGCACCCGCGAACAGCGCACCGCCATCAACAAGCATCTGATCTTCTTCGATCTCGAATGGGTCAAGCTGCCGGACGAGGCGGCCCAGGTCCTCATCCAGGCGCCGCAACTGGCCCACTACCGGCACTACCTGGAACAGAAACGCGCCTGGCGTCCGCATTTTCTCAGCGAAGCGGAAGAGAAGATCCTCGACGACAAGGGGATCACCGGGCGGGCGGCGTTCGTCCGGCTGTTCGACGAGACCGTGGCATCGCTGAAGTTCCCCTTCGAGCACGCGGAGCGGGCCGAGTTGCTGAGCATGCAGCAGATCAACGCCAAGCTGTACGATCCGGACCGCGCGATACGCCGTGCAGCGGCGGCCGGTTGGACGAAGGGTTTGCAGGAGAACGCGCGCCTCCTTACGTTCATCTTCAACAACCTCGTCCTCGATCACCAGACCGACTGCACGCTGCGCCATTTCGCCGGCCCCATGGACCCGCGCAACCTGGCGAATGAAATCAGCCCCACGGTGGTCGATGCCCTCATGACGGCGGTGGAACGGCACCATCCCACGGTGCAGCGCTACTATCGTCTCAAGGGCAAACTGCTCGGCCTGGAGCCCCTCTGCGACTACGACCGCTATGCGCCGCTATTTCCCGACCTGCCGCAATGCGACTGGCCGCAGGCCCGGCGGATCGTCGAGGAAAGTTACGAGGCGTTCAGCCCGCGGGCGGGTTCCATCATCCGCGAATTCTTCGACAAACGCTGGATCGACGCCGAGCTGCGGACCGGCAAGCGCGGCGGCGCGTTCAGCAGCAGTGCCGTGCCGAGCGCGCATCCGTACATCCTGATGAATTACACGGACAAACTGCGCGACGTGATGACCCTGGCCCACGAACTGGGCCACGGCCTGCATCAGTACCTGTCGCGCCCGATCGGTTACTTGCAGTGTGACACCCCACTGACAACGGCCGAGATGGCCAGCGTCTTCGGCGAGATGCTGACGTTCCAGCGTTTGCAACAGCTTTTTCCGGACCCGCGGATCCGGCTCGGCCTGCTGTGCAGCAAGATCGAGGACGGCTTCGCCACGGTCTTCCGCCAGGTGGTGCTGACACGCTTCGAACAACTCCTGCACCGGGCGCGGCGCGAGGAAGGCGAATTGACCACGGAGCGGATCAACGAGCTCTGGTTGGAAGCGAATCGGCCGATGCACGGCAACGTCGTGCAACTGAGCGAGGGCTACGCCTGGTGGTGGCTGTACATCGGCCACTTCATTCACGTGCCGTTCTACTGCTACGCTTACTCGTTCGGCGAACTGCTCGTGCTGGCGTTGGTGCAGAAGTACAAGCAGGAGGGGCCAGCGTTCGTGCCGCGTTACCTGGAACTGCTGGCGTCCGGCGGCTCGGCGGCACCGCACGTGCTGCTGGCCCGGCTTGGCGTGGACGTGAACGATCCGGGATTCTGGGAATTGGGGCTGCGCCTGCTCGGCGACATGGTCGCGGAGGCGGAAACGCTGGCGGCAGCCCTGTAGCCCCGACAGACGGCAAGTCGATCCTCCGCGGGCAACCACGGCCGCGCACACCCCGTCGCTGGGACCCCTGGCGTCGAGCGGGCCAAGGTCGATCTTCGGACTATGTGCGGGTGCCTGTAGCGATGATCATCAGTTCGCCGCTGCAGGAGCACGGAACGCGGTTCGTGACATAGTCGCCGTCCAAGAAATACTTCCAGGACTTTCTGTATC
>JRHI01000704.1_pt1 | contig 34188 bp, 46 predicted proteins | sample 215371 | NCBI WGS metagenome assembly JRHI01 (sample SAMN02929681, study PRJNA255918) | sediment metagenome | biome: cave system; feature: Ice Cave; material: Sediment; isolation source: sediment from deep within a dark volcanic ice cave with no known source of... ...
ATGGGTGAGGTCCACGAGGGCGCCGCGACGATGGACTGGATGGTCCAGGAGCAGGAGCGCGGGATCACCATCACCTCGGCCGCCACCGCCGCGGAGTGGCGCGACCACCGTATCAATATCATCGACACGCCCGGGCATGTGGACTTCACCGTCGAGGTGGAGCGCAGCCTCCGGGTGCTCGACGGGGCGGTCGCGGTCTTCGACGCCGTGGCCGGCGTCGAGCCCCAGTCGGAGACGGTCTGGCGCCAGGCCGACCGCTACAACGTGCCCCGGATCTGCTTCATCAACAAGATGGACCGCACCGGCGCCGACTTCTTCGCCTCGGTCGAGTCGATCAAGGCGCGCCTGGGGGCGAACCCGATCCCGGTGCAGCTCCCGATCGGCGCGGAGTCCGACTTCCGGGGCATCGTCGACCTCATCAACCGGGTGGCGATCCTCTACGCCGACGACCTCGGCACCACGATCGAGCGCAAGGACATCCCCGCGGGGATGGAGGCCGACGTCGAGAAGTACCGCAAGGTGATGCTCGAGGCCGCCGCCGAGAGTGACGACGAGCTGATGGTGAAGTACCTCGACGGCGAGGAGCTCACCTACGACGAGATCGTCCGCGGCCTCCGCGCCGGCACCGTGGCCACCCGCCACGTGCCCGTGCTCTGCGGCTCGGCGCTGAAGAACAAGGGCGTCCAGCCGATGCTCGACGCCGTCGTGGACTTCCTGCCCTCGCCGCTCGACAAGCCGCCGATCGAGGGGATCAACCCCAAGGACGGCTCGCTGTCGGCCCGCGCGGTCAGCGACGACGAGCCCTTCGCCGCGCTCGCCTTCAAGATCATGACCGACCCCTTCGTGGGCAAGCTCACCTTCTTCCGGGTCTACAGCGGGGTGCTGAAGAGCGGCTCCTACGTCTACAACCCGGTGCGCGAGGAGCGTGAGCGGGTGGGCCGCATCCTCCAGATGCACGCCAACCACCGCGAGGAGATCGAGGAGGTCCGCACCGGCGACATCGCCGCCGCCATCGGTCTGCGCAAGACCATGACCGGCGACACCCTGTCCGCCGAGCAGCACCAGCTGGTGCTGGAGTCGATCAACTTCCCCGACCCGGTCATCTCGGTGGCGATCGAGCCGAAGACGAAGATCGACCAGGACAAGATGGGCATCGCCCTCCAGAAGCTCTCGGAGGAGGATCCGACGTTCCGGGTCCGCACCGACGACGAGACCGGCCAGACGGTCATCTCGGGCATGGGCGAGCTCCACCTCGAGATCATCGTCGACCGCCTGCTGCGCGAGTTCAAGGTCGACGCCAACGTCGGCAAGCCGCAGGTGGCCTACCGCGAGACGATCACCCGGCCGGCGCACGGCACCGGCCGCTTCGTCCGGCAGACCGGCGGCCGCGGCCAGTACGGCCACGTCGAGCTCGAGCTGGAGCCCAACGAGATGGGCAAGGGCTTCGAGTTCGTCAACAAGGTGGTCGGCGGCACCGTGCCCAAGGAGTACATCAACCCGACCGCGCGCGGCATCGAGGAGGCGCTGTCGAGCGGTGTGGTCGCGGGATTCCCCGTGGTCGACATCAGGGTCACCCTGGTCGACGGCTCCTACCACGACGTCGACTCCAACGAGCAGGCGTTCCAGATCGCGGGCTCGATGGGCGTGAAGGACGGCATCCGCAAGGCCCGCCCCACCCTCCTCGAGCCGGTGATGAAGGTCGACGTGGTCATGCCCGAGGAGTTCATGGGCGACGTCATGGGCGACCTCAGCGGCCGCCGCGGCCACATCCTGGGGATGGAGGGACGGTCCAGCAACCAGATGGTCCACGCCCACGTCCCCCTCGCGAACATGTTCGGCTACTCCACGGTGCTGCGCAGCATGACCCAGGGTCGCGCCACGTACTCCATGGAGTTCGATCACTATCAGCAGCTGCCCCAGGGCCTGGTCGACGAGATCGTCGCCAAGGCCAAGGGCTGACCGCACCACAGGGCCACAGCAGAGGCAGGAGATGGCGAAGAAGAAGTACGACAGCACGAAGCCGCACGTGAACGTGGGCACCATCGGTCACATCGACCATGGGAAGACCACGCTCACCGCGGCCATCACCAAGGTGCTCGCCCAGGCCGGTGGCGCCACGTTCCGCTCCTTCGACTCCATCGACAACGCCCCCGAGGAGAAGGCGCGTGGCATCACCATCGCCACGGCGCACGTCGAGTACGAGACCGAGAACCGGCACTACGCGCACGTCGACTGCCCCGGTCACGCCGACTACATCAAGAACATGATCACCGGCGCGGCGCAGATGGACGGCGCCATCCTGGTGGTGGCGGCGACCGACGGCCCCATGCCCCAGACCCGCGAGCACATCCTGCTGGCGAACCAGGTGGGTGTGAAGCACATCGTGGTGGCCCTCAACAAGGTCGACGCGGTCGACGACGAGGAGCTGCTCGAGCTGGTCGAGCTCGAGGTCCGCGAGCTGCTCAGCAAGTACGACTTCCCCGGCGACGACGCCCCCGTGGTGCGCGTCTCCGCGCTCAAGGCGCTGGAGGGCGACAAGGCCGCCGAGGGCGGCATCCTCGAGCTGATGGCTGCGGTCGACTCCTACATCCCGATTCCCGAGCGTCCCGTCGACAAGCCGTTCATGATGCCCATAGAGGACGTGTTCTCGATCGAGGGTCGCGGCACCGTGGTGACCGGGCGCATCGAGCGCGGCATCGTCAAGGTCAACGAGCCGGTGGAGATCGTCGGCATCAAGGACACCACCAAGACCGTGGTGACCGGCGTCGAGATGTTCAAGAAGCTGCTCGACGCGGGCGAGGCCGGCATGAACGTCGGCTGCCTGATCCGCGGCGTCAAGCGCGAGGAGGTCGAGCGCGGCCAGGTGCTGGCCAAGCCGGGCACCATCACCCCGCACACCGATTTCAAGGCGCAGGTGTACGTGCTCTCCAAGGAGGAGGGCGGCAGGCACACCCCCTTCTTCAAGGGGTATCGTCCGCAGTTCTACATTCGCACCACCGACGTCACCGGAACCATCGACCTGCCCGAGGGCACGGAGATGGTGATGCCGGGCGACAACATCGAGATGACCATCCAGCTCATCACCCCGATCGCGGTCGAGGAGGGGATGCGCTTCGCCATCCGCGAGGGTGGGCGTACCGTGGGTGCCGGTTCGGTCACCTCGGTCACGCAGACCGCCCCCGTGGCCGGCAAGAAGAAGTAGCGGAACAGGAAAGAAGAGGCTAACCGGCTCCGTCATGGCGCAGAAGATTCGCATCAGGCTCAAGGCCTACGATCACAAGGTCCTGGACCAGGCCGCGTCGAAGATCGTCGACACGGCGGTGCGTACTGGCACGCGCGTGGCGGGGCCGGTCCCCCTGCCCACCAGCATCGCCAAGTACTGCGTGATCCGCTCGCCCTTCATCGACAAGGATTCGCGCGAGCAGTTCGAGATCCGCACGCACAAGCGCATCGTCGACATCCTCGATCCCAACCCCAAGGTGGTTGACGCGCTGATGCGCCTCAACCTTCCCAGCGGAGTGAACATCGAGATCAAGCTCTCCCAGGAGAGCACCACCGCGGGGGCGCGGCGATGAGCAGGGGCATCCTCGCCCGCAAGGTGGGCATGACCCAGCTCTTCACCGAGCGCGGGACGGTCGTCCCGGTCACCGTGCTCGAGGCCGGCCCCTGCCGGGTGGTGCAGCGGAAGACCACCGCGATCGACGGCTACGAGGCGGTGCAGATCGGCTTCGGAGACCGCTCTCCGAAGCGCACCCCCAAGCCGCTGATCGGCCACCTGAAGCGTGCCGGGCTGCGCCCGATGCGCACCCTGGTCGAGCTGCGCGACGCCGGCGAGGCGACGATCGGCTCGGAGCTCACCGCCGAGATGTTCACCGCGGGCGATCGCGTGGACGTCACCGGCGTCAGCAAGGGCAAGGGCTTCGCCGGGCAGCACAAGCGTCACAACTTCGGCCGCGGCCCGGTCACCCACGGCTCGCACAACATCCGGCAGCCGGGTTCGATCGGCTCGGTCGATGCGGCGCGCACCATGCGCGGGCTGAAGATGGCCGGCCACCTCGGCGCCAGCCGGAGCACGGTCAAGGGCCTCGAGGTGGTGCGGGTCGACGCCGCCCGCAACCTGCTCATGCTCAAGGGCGCGGTCCCGGGCAGCCGCAACGGCGTGGTGCTCATCCGCGACGCCGACCGGCAGGCGACGCTCTGATGGCCAGCGCCCCCGTCGTCGACCAGAGCGGCCTGCGCATGGGCAACCTGGAGTTGAGCGCGGAGATCTTCGACTGCGCGGTCAACGAGCCGGTGATGCACCAGGCGCTGCTCCGCCAGCTGGCCAACGCCCGCCAGGGCACCCATGACACCAAGAACCGGCGGGAGGTTCGCGGCGGCGGTCGCAAGCCCTACCGCCAGAAGGGCACCGGTCGCGCCCGTCAGGGCTCGATCCGCGCGCCACACTACAGAGGCGGTGGCGTGGTCTTCGGCCCCACCCCCCGCTCCCACCGCCAGGACATGCCCCGCAAGCAGCGGCGGCTGGCGCTGCGCAGCGCGCTGAGCGCCAAGGCGCAGGCGGGGGAGATGATGGTGCTCGACGGCTTCGCCCTCGAGGCGCCGAGGACCCGGGCGGTGGCCGACATGCTCCACGCCATCGGCGCGGAGGGAGGTGCCGGGTCGCCGCTGGTCACCAAGGTGCTGCTGGTGCTCGGGTCCCACAACGAGATGCTGGAGCGCAGCGCACGCAACCTGCCGGAGGTGCGGGTGCTGCTCGCCGCCAATCTCAACATCCGCGATCTGCTCACCGGCGACACCGTGGTGATGACCCGGGATGCCGTCGAGCATCTCACGGAGGTGCTGTCGTGAGCCGCAGCCCCGACCAGCTGCTCACCCGCCCGGTGGTCAGCGAGAAGTCGTACGCGGGCATGGCGGAGGGCCGCTATGTCTTCCGCTGCCGCCCGGACGCGAACAAGATCGAGATCAAGAAGGCGGTCGAGGAGGCCTTCGCCTCCCAGAAGATCACCGTGGTCGCGGTCAACACCCTGAACGTCCGCGGCAAGGTGCGGCAGCGCTCGCGCGGCCGCAAGCGCATCGTGGGACACAGTCCCGACTGGAAGAAGGCAATCGTGACGCTGGCCCCGGGCCAGAGGATCGAAGGCCTCTTCGAGGGCGTCTGATGCCGATCCGCAAGTACAAGCCGACCAGCCCGGGCCGCCGCTTCATGACGGGCAGCACCTTCGAGGAGATCACCCGCGATCACCCCGAGAAGTCGCTGGTCGAGCATCTCAAGACGTTCAGCGGCCGGAACGCCAGCGGCAAGATCACGGTTCGCCACCGCGGCGGCGGCCACAAGAAGCTGTACCGGATCATCGACTTCAAGCGGAACAAGGTCGACGTGCCCGGGAAGGTCGCCGAGATCGAGTACGACCCCAACCGCAGCGCCCGGATCGCCCTGATCCACTACGCCGACGGCGAGAAGCGCTACATCCTCTGGCCGGTGGGGCTGAAGGTGGGCGACACGGTGATGGCCGGCGAGAAGGCCGAGATCAAGGCGGGCAACTCGCTGCCGCTGTCCCACATCCCGCTGGGCACGACCATCCACAACATCGAGCTCACCCTCGGCCGCGGCGGCAAGATGGTGCGCAGCGCCGGCGTCGCCGCCCAGCTGCTCGCCAAGGAGGGGCCGATGGCCACCCTGCGCATGCCCAGTGGCGAGGTCCGCCGGGTGGACGTGCGCTGCTCGGCGACGATCGGCCAGGTGGCCAACGTCGAGCACGCCAACATCAACATCGGCAAGGCGGGGAAGATGCGCTGGCGTGGCTTCCGACCGTCGGTCCGCGGCATGACGATGAACCCCTTCGACCATCCCCATGGCGGCGGCGAGGGCCGCAGCGGCGCCGGTGGCAATCCGCAGACCCCCTGGGGCAAGCCGGCGCTGGGGCATCGCACCCGGCACAACAAGTCGACGGACCGCATGATCGTGCGGCGCGGGAGCAAGTAGGAAACGGCGAGCATGAGCACAGCTGAGAGGGCCCGGTCATGAGCCGGTCCACCCGCAAGGGTCCGTTCTGCGACGAGCATGTGCTTCGCAAGGTGCAGGTGCTGAACAGCACCCGCGAGAAGAAGGTGATCAAGACTTGGTCGCGGCGCAGCGACGTCTTCCCCGAGATGGTGGGACACACCATCGCGGTGCACGACGGGCGCAAGCACGTCCCCGTCTTCATCACCGAGACCATGGTCGGACACAAGCTCGGAGAGTTCGCCGTCACCCGTAAGTTCCGCGGGCACGGCCACCACACCGAGCGCAGCGCGGCGCTGAAGTAGGATGGAAGTCGTCGCCACCGCCAAGTGGGTGCGCACCACCGCACGCAAGGCCAGGCTGGTCGCCGCGACCGTCGAGGGGCTCTCGGTCTCGGACGCGCTCACCATCCTGGCCTTCACCCCGCGTTTCGCCGCCATCGAGGTCGCCAAGGTGATCAAGTCGGCGGCGGCCAACGCCGAGCACAACTACAACCTCGACGTGTCGACGCTGCGCGTCGCACGCATCGAGATCGACGGAGCCACCGTGATCAAGCGCTTCCAGCCCCGGGCCCAGGGCCGTGCCTTCAGCATCCTGAAGCGCACCAGCCACCTGCGCGCCGTGGTCAGCGACGACGCGGTGGTCCAGGAGAGGCAGCGGCGGCGGCGCGGTCCGGCGGCGGTGGCCGCCCCGGCGCCCGCGGCCGAGCCCGCACCACAGCGCCGCGCCGCGCGGCCGGCGCGGTCGAAGAAGTCCACGACAGAGGGAACCGCCCCGGCGGCGGCCGAGGCGGAGGCAGAGTAAATGGGTCAGAAGGTCAATCCGGTCGGTTTCCGGCTCGGCATCTACAGGAACTGGGATGCCCGCTGGTACGCCGACAAGGACTACACCAAGCTCCTCCACGAGGACTTGGCGATGCGGCGGCTGATCACCGGCCGCCTGCGCAACGCCGGGCTGGCGCGCATCGAGACCGAGCGCAGCGCCAACCAGCTGACGATCATCATCCAGACCGCCAAACCGGGCATCGTGATCGGCAAGCAGGGCGCCTCGGTGGACGCGCTGCGCGACGAGCTGGAGCGGATCAGCGGCAAGAAGGTCCGCGTCACCATCCACGAGATCAAGTCCCCGGAGACGGATGCCAAGCTGGTGGCCGAGAGCGTCGCCTCCCAGCTGGAGAAGCGCATCGCCTTCCGGCGGGCGATCAAGCAGTCGATCATGCGCACCATGCGCGCCGGCGCGAAGGGCGTGAAGATCCAGGTGTCGGGCCGCCTCGGCGGCTCGGAGATGTCCCGCCGCGAGTGGGACCGCGACGGCCGGGTGCCGCTGCACACCCTGCGCGCCAACATCGACTACGGCCAGGCCGAGGCGCGCACCACGTTCGGGCGCATCGGCGTCACCTGCTGGATCTACAAGGGCGACTTCGTCACCGCCACCGGTGAGCCGATCCTCCCCGGCGGCGACGGCCGTGCCCGTGAGGACGGCGACGGCGGCTCCGACCGGCCGCGGCGCACGCCGGCGGCACGACCCGAGGCGGCCAGGCCGGCTGCGGAGGCCCGGGTTCCCGCCGCCGAGCCGGTTGCGGTGGCGGCCGCGCCGGTCGCGCCCGCCGCTCCGGCTGCCAGGACGCCCCGGCCACCCGCCGCCCGCCCCGAGCCCGCGGCGGTGCCGGAGCCGGAGGCTGCCGTCGAGGTGGCTGACGACATCGACATCACCGCCGACGACACCGCGGACGAGATCATCGACGAGATCGGTGACGAGCTCGCCGACGTCGACGTCTCCGGCATCGACATCCCCGACCCCGACGCCATCCCTGCCGCCCCCGAGCGGGCCCCCGCCCGGCGCAAGCCGCCGGTGGCGCGGAAGCCCGGTGCTCCGCCGGCCAAGGCCCGGGAGGATTGATGCCATGCTGATGCCCAAGCGCACCAAGCATCGGAAGATCCACCGCGGCCACCGCCGTGGCGCCGCCCAGCGGGGCAGCACCATCGCCTTCGGCACGTACGGGCTCCAGGCGCTCGAGGCCTCGTGGATCACCAACCGCCAGATCGAGTCGGCGCGACGCGCGATGACCCGTCACGTCCGCCGCGGCGGCCAGATCTGGATCCGCATCTTCCCCGACCACTCCTACACCAAGAAGCCCGCCGAGACCCGGATGGGCAGCGGCAAGGGCTCGCCCGAGGGCTGGGTCGCGGTGGTCAAGCCGGGCCGCGTCCTCTTCGAGATGTCCGGAGTGACCGAGGAGATCGCCAAGGAGGCGATGCGGCTGGCGGCGCACAAGCTCCCCATCCACACCAAGTTCCTGGTCCGCAGCGAGCCGGGTGCGGTGGAGGCGGCGTCGTGACCAAGCAGGCGCAGCGGCTCGAGACGTTGCGGGCGATGGCGCCCGAGGAGCTGGAGGAGCACATGCGCGCGCAGCGCCGGCGCCTCTTCGAGGTGCGCTTCCAGCAGGCCACCGGGCAGGTGGAGGACCACCAGCAGATCGGTGAGCTGCGCAAGGAGATCGCCCAGGCGATGACCGTGCAGATCGAGACCCGCCGGGCCGCCGAGCGCGGCGAGGGCGCGGAGGTGGAGGCGTGAGCGCCATGGCAGAACAGGGCACGGCTCCCGCGCATCCCCGCGGCCGGCGCAAGCTCCGCGAGGGGCTGGTGGTGAGCAGCGCGATGAACCAGACCGTGGTGGTGGTCATAGAGGAGCTCAAGCCACACCCCCTCTACAAGAAGGTGGTGCGGCACCGGGTGCGTTTCAAGGTGCACGACGAGGAGAACACCTGCTCGGTGGGCGACCGGGTGCGCATCGCCGAGACCCGGCCGCTCTCCAAGGACAAGCGCTGGCGCCTCGACGAGATCCTCGAGAAGGCGAAGTAGGGCAGGACGTCGACGTGATCCAGCAGGAGACCATCCTCAAGGTTGCCGACAACAGCGGCGCGCGCGAGCTGCTGTGCATTCGCGTGCTCGGCGGCAGCTATCGCAAGTACGCCTCGGTCGGTGACGTGATCATCGGCACCGTCAAGGTCGCCCAGCCCAACGCCCAGGTCAAGAAGGGCGACGTGGTGCGCGCGGTGGTGGTGCGGGTGAGCAAGGAGTTCCACCGCGCCGACGGCAGCAACATCCGCTTCGATGAGAACGCCGCGGTGCTCATCACCCCCCAGAACAACCCGCGCGGCACGCGCATCTTCGGCCCGGTGGCCCGCGAGCTGCGCGAGCGCAACTTCATGAAGATCGTCAGCCTTGCACCGGAGGTGATCTGATGGGTCGCAGCCCGGAGCGACGCCGGCGTATGAACCTGCTCCACCACGGCTGGGCGGCCGGCCACGAGCGCCCGCTCGACATCCGCACCGGAGACACCGTGGTGGTGCTCGCCGGCAAGGACAAGGACAAGCGCGGCCTGGTCGAGCGCACCATCCCCGAGGAGCAGCGCATCGTGGTGCGGGGCGTCAACATGCTCAAGCGCCACACTCGTGCCGGCGTCCGCGGCAACATGCAGGGTGGCGTGATCGACTTCAACGCGCCGATCGCGTACAGCAACGTGATGCTGGTGTGCAACCGCTGCGACCGTCCGACCCGGATCAGCAAGGTCCAGCAGCCGGATGGCACCCTGGCGATCACCTGCAGGAAGTGTGGCGAGATCTACGAGAGGACGGCGGTCTGATGGCGCTCGCGACCCCGACCGAGAAGGCGCGCCTGCTGGTGCGCTACCAAGAGGAGATCGTCCCCGCCCTGGTGAAGGAGTTCCGGTACAGCAACGCCATGCAGGTGCCCCGCCTGGAGAAGGCGGTGGTGAACATCGGCATGGGCGAGGCCATCCAGAACGGCCGGGCGATCGACGCCGCCAGCGCGGACATCCGGCAGATCACCGGCCAGCAGCCGATCGTCATCCGGGCGCGGAAGTCGGTGGCCGCCTTCAAGCTGCGCGAGGGGATGCCGATCGGCATCAAGGTGACGCTCCGCAGCCGGCGGATGTACGACTTCCTCGACAAGCTGATCAACGTCGCCCTGCCCAGGATCCGCGACTTCCGCGGCGTCGACCCCAAGGCCTTCGACGGCCACGGGAACTACACCCTGGGCCTGCGCGAGCAGCTGGTCTTCCCGGAGATCGACTACGACAAGATCGACAAGCTCCGCGGCCTCGAGGTCTGCGTCGTGACCACGGCGCGCACCGACGATGAGGGGCGAGCGCTCCTCACCCACCTCGGGATGCCCTTCCGCAAGCCGGGGCAGCAGATGTGAACAACCCCTGTTCTACTCCGCGCGCGTCGGCCGTTCACGGCCGATACGGCGTGGCGAGGTAACACGTGGCCAAGAAGTCTTTGATCGCCAAGAGCCTGCGACCGGCCAAGTTCCGGGTGCAGGAGTACCACCGCTGCGGGCTCTGCGGACGTCCTCGCGCGTTCATGCGCAAGTTCGGGATGTGCCGTATCTGCTTCCGCGGGCACGCGAGCATGGGGTTGATCCCCGGTGTCAAGAAGTCCTCCTGGTGATCCGATGACCAGCGACACCATCGCGGACATGCTCACCCGCATCCGCAACGCCAACACCGCCCACCACAAGAGCGTCAGCATGCCCGCCTCCAAGATGAAGGTGGAGATCGCGCGGGTGCTCGTCGAGGAGGGCTACATCGAGTCCTTCAACGTGGGCGAGCCGGGGCCGGGGCAGCTGCTCAGCGTCGAGCTGAAGCCGCGCACCACCCGCGGCAAGGCGCTCAGCGGACTGCGCCGGATCAGCCGGCCGGGGCTGCGGGTCTACGCCCGCAAGACCGAGATCCCCCGCGTGCTCGGCGGGCTCGGCATCTCGCTCATCTCCACCTCCCAGGGCCTGATGACCGGCAGCGCCGCGCAGCGCGCCGGCCTCGGTGGGGAAGTGGTCGCCTACATCTGGTGACCGGATAGATGTCCCGCATCGGCCGCCTCCCCGTCCCCGTCCCCGCCGGGGTCGACGTCGTCCTCACCGGCAGCCACATCAAGGTGACCGGCACCCGAGGCACCCTCGAGCGCCTGCTCGCGCCGTCGATGCTGGTGAAGCTCGAGGACTCGACCGTCACCGTCAACCGCCCCACCGACACCACCATTCATCGCTCGCTGCACGGGCTCACCCGCACCCTCATCGCCAACATGGTCGAGGGGGTCAGCAAGGGCTTCGTGCGCCAGCTCGACCTGGTCGGCGTCGGCTACCGCGCCAGCAAGCAGGGTGACGACCTCGTCCTCACCCTCGGCTACTCGCATCCCATCCGCTACACCCCTCCGCCCGGGGTGACCATCGAGGTCCCCGTCCCCACCCAGATCGCGGTCAGCGGCAGCGACAAGGAGGTGGTCGGACAGGTGGCGGCGAAGATCCGCTCCTTCCGCAAGCCCGAGCCGTACAAGGGCAAGGGCGTCCAGTACCGGGGCGAGAAGATCCGGCGCAAGGCGGGCAAGTCGGGCAAGGCGGGCAAGGGGAAGTAGATGTACAAGAAGCACGATCGCCGCCTCGCACGCGACCGGCGTCACGTCCGCGTTCGCAAGGTGGTGTCCGGCACCGCAGTGCGGCCCCGCCTGGCCGTCTTCCGCAGCCTGAACCACATCTCGGCGCAGGTGATCGACGACACCGCCGGGCGCACCCTCGCGTCCGCCTCGACCTACGAGCCGGCCCTCCGCGAGGGGCTGACGGGCACCGCCAACGCCGATGCCGCCGCCGCCGTGGGCAGGGCCGTGGCCGAGCGCGCGGTTGCCGCCGGCGCCCCCGTCGTGGTCTTCGACCGCGCCGGCTACCTCTACCACGGGCGGGTCAAGGCGCTCGCCGACGCGGCCCGCTCCGCGGGTCTGGAGTTCTGACGATGGGTATGCGCATGGATCGCCGCGACGACCGGGGCGGCTCCGACCTCCAGGAGAAGGTGGTCTCGCTCAACCGCGTCGCCAAGGTGGTGAAGGGCGGCCGGCGCTTCTCCTTCAGCGCCCTGGTGGTGGTCGGCGACGGCCAGGGGCGGGTGGGAGCCGGTCTCGGCAAGGCCGGAGAGGTCCCCGACGCCATCCGCAAGGGCGTCGAGGACGCCAAGAAGAACATGATCACCGTGCCGATGGTCGGCACCACGATCCCCCACGAGGTCCGCTACAAGCAGGGCGCGGCCAAGGTGCTGCTCAAGCCCGCCGTCCCCGGAACCGGGGTCATCAGTGGCGGCGCCATGCGCGCCGTGGTCGAGGCGGCGGGGATCCACGACATCCTCACCAAGTCGCTGGGGACCAACAACCCCATCAACGTGGTCCGCGCCACCGTCGGCGCGCTCGCCAGCCTGCGCACCCTCCGGGACGTCGCCGCGCTCCGCGGCAAGACCCCGGAGGAGGTGGTGGGCCGGCGCCGGGCGGCGGTGATGCTCGGCGAGCCGCTCACCGAGGTGCATGTGTCCTCATGAGCCGGCTGACCGTCACCTACCGCAAGAGCACCATCGGCTACGCCAGGGACCAGAAGGCGACGATCGCCGCCCTCGGGCTGAAGCGCCTCCGCCAGACCGTCGAGCACGAGGACAGCGCCTCGCTGCGGGGCATGATCCACAAGGTGCGCCACCTGGTGAGCGTCGACGGCGTGCCCGCCGACTCGCCCCAGGGGGTGAGCCTGCTCCTCTCCCGCCCGATCTCCTCGGGCACCGCCGCCACCGCGGAGGCGGGGTCGTGAAGCTCCACGAGCTCCATCCCGCCCCCAACAGTCGCAAGGCGCGCACCCGGGTGGGCCGCGGCATCAGCGCGGGCCAGGGCAAGACCTCCGGCCGTGGCCAGAAGGGCCAGGGCTCGCGCACCAGCTCGGGGCTGCCCAAGGGCTTCGAGGGCGGCCAGATGCGGCTCTCCCAGCGCCTGCCCAAGCTGCGCGGCTTCCGCAACCGGTGGAAGAAGGAGTATGCCGTCGTCAACCTCGGCAAGCTCAACCGCTTCGAGAACGGCGACATCGTCGACCCGGAGACGCTGAAGGCCGCCGGCCTGATCGGTCCGGCGCGCGACGGCGTCAAGCTGCTCGCCGCGGGCACCGTCGGCCGGGCGGTCACGGTGCGGGTCCACCGCGCGTCGGCGGCGGCCCGGGCGGCGGTCGAGGCCGCCGGTGGCACCGTCGAGCTCCTCGAGGCGCCCGCCGTGGACGAGGCCGACGCCCTTCCCGCGCCGGACACGGCCTCCGACGCGGACGCCGCCGGCGACGAGGAGTAGCGTCCGACCATGAATCTGCTCCAGGCCCTCGGACAGGCGATCCGCATTCCCGAGCTGCGGCGCAAGCTGCTCTTCACGCTCGCGCTGCTGCTCGCCTTCCGGATCCTGGCCAGCATCTCCGTCCCCGGCGCCAACGCCCAGAAGCTCGAGCAGCTGTTCGCCAGCAACTCCCTGCTGGGGCTGCTGAACCTCTTCAGCGGAGGCGGCCTGAGCACCTTCTCCATCGCCGCGATGGGGATGAACCCCTATATCAACGCCACCATCATCATGCAGCTGATGACGGTGGTCTCGATGCGGCTCAAGGAGATGTCCAAGGAGGGCGAGCAGGGCCGCAAGAAGATCACCCGGTACACCCGCTGGCTCACCGTCGCCCTCGCGGCGCTGCAGGCCTACGGCTACACCGTGCTCTTCACCAGCACCGGCGTGCTCAGCAGCCCGAGCGCGGGCACGGTGATCAGCATCATGATCACCCTCACCGCGGGCAGCGTCATCCTGATGTGGCTCGGCGAGCTGATCACCGAGTACGGGGTCGGCAACGGCGTCTCGCTGGTGATCTTCGCGGGCATCATCGGCCGGCTTCCCGGCGCGATCTACAGCTATGCCACCGTCGGCGGCACCGGCCACATCCTCACGATCATCGTGATGGGCGTGGTGGCGATCACCGTGACCGCCTTCATCATCGAGGTCCAGCAGGCGCAGCGGAAGATCCCCATCCAGTCGGCACAGCGGGTGGTCAACCCCCGCGCCGGCCAGGCGGTGCAGGGGCGGCGCAGCTTCCTGCCGCTGCGCGTCAACGCCGGCGGCGTCATCCCGATCATCTTCGCCATCTCGATCATGGCCTTCCCCACGATCTTCGCCAACTTCTTCCAGAACGCCGGCGGCATCCCGGGCAGGATGGCGGTCTGGATCCGGGACAACTGGGGCCCGGCCGGAGGGCCGATCTTCGCGAACGTGGGCTACAACGCCATCGAGTTCCTGCTGGTGCTCGGCTTCACCTACTTCTACACGGCGGTGGTCTTCGACCCGAACGACGTCGCCGACGACTTCAAGAAACGCTCCGTCTACATCCCGGGCATCCGCCCCGGGAAGTGGACCGCCGACTACCTCGGGAAGGTGATGGGGCGCATCACCCTGGCCGGCGCGCTCTTCCTGGCGGTGATCACCGTGGTGCTCCCCTGGGGCGCCAGCCTGATCACCGGGTCGAGCAGCACCACCGGCCTCTACCTCGGCGGCACCGCCATCCTCATCGTGGTCGGCGTCGCCCTCGACACCATGCAGCAGATCGAGACCCAGCTCCTGATGCGACAGTACAAGGGATTCATCAAATGACCGGGCGGGGCGTGGGAATGACCCATCAGGGCTCGTGTCCGTCTCCGACCGGCGACACCGGGCTCCAGCCCGCGCGCGCAACCCGCGCGCCGGCGCGGAGTCGCGCCGGGGGGCGGGTGAGCGCAGGCGGCTCTGCCGCCGGAGCGAGGGGGGGAACTCCCCCCCTGATGAGCCTCATCGGCTCGCCCGCCAGGGCCCGCCGATGAGGGCGGAGCCCACCTTCCGGCTGAAGCGGCCGGAGGAGATCGAGAAGATGCACACGTCGGGACGCATCCTCGCGGCCTGCCTCAGCCACCTGGCGGCGAGCATCCGGCCCGGGATCACCACCCTGGAGCTCGACAAGGAGGCGGACACCTTCATCCGCGACCACGGCTGCATCCCCGGGTTCCTCGGCTACTACGACTACCCCAACTCGCTCTGCGTCTCGGTGAACGAGGAGGTGGTCCACGGCATGCCCGGCAGCCGGGTGATCGTGGAGGGCGACCTGGTCTCCCTCGACTGCGGCCTGATCCTCGACGGCTGGTGGGCCGACAGCGGCCTCAGCAAGGTCTGCGGGGAGGCCTCGGCCGAGACCCAGCGCCTGCTCGACGTCACCCATGAGGCGCTGCGCCGGGGCATCGAGCAGGCGCGGCCGGGCAACCACATCGGTGACATCGGCCACGCCGTCCAGACCTACGTCGAGGCCGAGGGCTTCTCGGTGGTGCGCCAGTACGTCGGCCACGGCATCGGGCGGAACATGCACGAACCCCCCCAGGTGCCGAACTACGGCCGGGCGGGCAGCGGCAACCTGCTCAAGCCCGGCTACGTCCTCGCCATCGAGCCGATGGTCAACGCCGGCGGCGCCGAGGTGAAGGTTCTCGACGACGGCTGGACGGTGGTCACCTGCGACCGCCGGCGCTCCTGCTACTTCGAGCACACCGTGGCGGTGACCCCGGACGGGCCGGTGGTGCTCACCCTGCGGGACGAGGAGGCGGCGTGACCGGTGCCACGGCCTGTGCCGCCCCGCTCGAATCTGTATACTCGCCCGTCAGGCCCCTCCCGGATTCGGCGCGCCCGGTGAGCGGGCGGGAGGGCCCCCTGGTGGGGCGCGTCATCGAGCCGCTTCCCAATGCGCTCTACAGGGTCGAGCTGGAGGACGGGCACCGGGTGCTCGCCCATCCCGCGGGAAAGGCCCGGCTGCAGGCGGTCCGCATCCTTCCCGGAGACCGGGTGAGCATCGAGCTCAGCGCCGGCGACCCCGGGCGGGGCAGGATCCTGCAGCGACTTGGATAACCACAACAGAGAAGAATCGTGAAGGTGAACGCAGCGACATGAAGGTCCGGGCCTCGGTGAAGAAGATCTGCGAGCGGTGCAAGATCATCAAGCGCCGTGGGGCGGTGCGCGTCATCTGCGAGAACCCCAAGCACAAGCAGCGTCAGGGGTAGGCGAGAAGTGGCACGAATCGCAGGCGTCGACATCCCGCGTGACAAGCACGTGGTGATCGCGCTCACCTACATCTTCGGCATCGGGCCGACCACGGCGAAGCGCATCCTCTCGCTCGCCCAGCTCAACCCCGACACGCGCACCCGGGACCTCACCGACGCCCAGGTGGGCAAGCTGCGCGACATCATCGCCAAGCAGCTCCAGGGCAGAGTTGAGGGCGATCTTCGACGTCAGATCGCCCTCAACATCAAGCGGCTGATGGAGATCGGCACCTACCGGGGGCTCCGTCACCGCCGCGGGCTTCCCGTGCGCGGCCAGCGCACCCGGACCAACGCCCGCACCCGGCGCGGACCGCGGCGGACCGTGGGCGTCCGCAGGAAGAAGAAGTAGTGACCACCGCAGTCCTCGGGACGGGTGATGGGTTGATTGGGAGCATCGATGGGTAAGAAGAAGAAGGTCGTCAGGACCCGGCGGCGCGAGCGCAAGAACATCGCGGTCGGGCACGCCCACATCCTGTCCACCTTCAACAACACCATCGTCAGCCTCACCGACACCCAGGGCAACGTGCTGGCCTGGGGCTCGGCCGGCGGCCAGGGCTTCAAGGGATCGCGCAAGAGCACCCCCTTCGCCGCCCAGGTGACCGCCGAGGCCGCGGCGAGGCGGGCCATGGAGCACGGTCTTCGCAGCATCGAGATCTTCGTCAAGGGTCCCGGCGCCGGCCGTGAGGCGGCGATCCGCAGCCTCCAGGCGGCGGGCCTCGACGTGACCGCCATCACCGACGTCACCCCCATCCCCCACAACGGCTGCCGGCCGCCCAAGCGGCGCCGGGTCTAGAGCCCAGGAGCCACCGACACCATGGCCAATCCCCACCATCCGGTCTGCCGCCTCTGCCGGCGAGAGGGCGTGAAGCTCTTCCTCAAGGGCGAGAAGTGCGTGACCAAGTGCACCCTGGACCGGCGCAACATGACGCCGCCCGGGCAGCACGGCATGGCGCGACGCCGCAAGGTGAGCGACTACGGCATCCAGCTGCGCGCCAAGCAGCGTGCCCGCCGCCTCTACGGGGTGCTGGAGACGCAGTTCCGCCACTACTTCGAGAAGGCGGAGCGCAGCACCGGGGTGACCGGCACGGTCCTGCTCCAGAACCTGGAGCGGCGGCTCGACAACGTCGTCTACCGGCTCGGCTTCGCCGCCTCCCGTCCCGAGGCGCGCCAGCTGGTCAGCCATCGCCACTTCAGCGTCAACGGCCGCACCGTGAACATCCCCTCGTACCAGGTCCGTCCGGGTGACGTGGTGGCGGTGCGCGAGAAGTCCAGGAAGGCCCAGCCCATCGACAACGCCCAGGCGCTGATCCAGGGCCGTCCGGTCCCGGACTGGCTGACCCTCGACTCCGACGCGCTCAAGGGGACCGTCCAGCGGCTGCCGGAGCGCACCGAGATGGACGCCTTCATCGACGAGCAGCTGATCGTCGAGTTCTACAGCCGATAGCTCCACCCAGAGAGAGGCCCACACCCACCGCATGGTCGACACCACCCACACCCCATCCGTCCGCGAGCTGCAGAGCACCACGGACTACGGCCGCTTCCAGATCGAGCCGCTCGAGCCCGGTTTCGGCACCACCCTCGGCAACTCGCTGCGCCGGGTGCTGCTCTCGTCGCTCTCGGGCGCGGCGGTCACCTCGGTCTCGATCGAGGGCGTGTCGCACGAGTTCTCCACGCTGCCCCACGTCAAGGAGGACGTCACCGAGATCCTCCTCAACATCAAGCTGCTCAACGTGGTCAGCCATGTCGACGAGCCGGTCCGGATGACCCTGGACGCGCGCGGCCCCAGGCAGGTGCGCGCCGGCGACATCGAGACCACCAGCGACGTGGAGATCTGCAACCCCGACCTCCACATCTGCACCCTCGACGGCCCCCAGGCCCAGCTGCGCATGGACCTGACCGTGGAGCGCGGCAAGGGCTACGTGCCCGCCGAGCGCAACAAGAAGGAGGGGCAGCCGATCGGGGTGATCCCGATCGACGCCATCTTCACCCCGGTGCGCAAGGCGAACTTCTCGGTGGAGAAGACCCGCGTCGGCCAGGACACCGAGTGGGACCGTCTCCTGGTCGAGGTCTGGACCGACGGCACCATGCCCCCGGTCGAGGCGGTCAGCCAGGCGGCCTCGCTCTTCACCCGCCACCTCGAGCTCTTCGTCAGCTTCGGCGACAACCTGGCGGTCCAGCCGGTGTCGCAGCAGCGTGGCAACGACCTTCCCAGCCGCCTCGCCGACGTCCCCGTCGAGGAGCTGGAGCTGAGCGTCCGCGCGCTCAACTGCCTCAAGGCCAACGACGTGACCCGCATCGGCCAGCTGGTGGCGATGCGCCAGGAGGAGCTGCTCTCGCTGCGCAACTTCGGGCAGAAGTCGCTCGACGAGATCCGCGAGAAGCTGGTGGAGCGGGGCTTCGTGACCGCGGAGGAGCTCGAGACGCTCTTCCAGCCCGCCCACTAGCCGGTCGCCGACAAGGGGAAGCAGAGATGCGCCATCAGATGGCAGGACGGAAGTTCGGCCGCACCAGCGCCCACCGCCAGGCGATGACCCGCAACCAGGTCACCGCGCTGCTTCGCCATGGCCGCATCCGCACCACCGAGGCGAAGGCCAAGGAGCTGCGCCGCTGGGTCGAGCGGGTGATCACGAGCGCCAAGCCCGGCGACGTGCACGCCCACCGCAAGGTGGCCCTCTGGGTCAACGACCGCGAGGTGAGCCACCGCCTCTTCTCCACCTACATGGACCGCTATCGCGACCGCCCCGGCGGCTACACCCGCATCTACCACCTCGGTCCGCGGGTGGGCGACGGCGCGCCGATGGCGATCATCGAGCTGGTGGAGTAGCCGCCCCGATGCTCGATCCCGCCACCGAGGTGAGCGCCGAGGCGATGCACAGCTATGCCCTCACCCTGGAGTACGACGGCAGCAGGTTCAGCGGCTGGCAGCGCCAGCCCGACCGGCGCACCGTCGAGGGTGCGCTCCGCGACGCCATCCTCGCCGTGACCGGCGAGCAGGTGCGGCTCACCGCCGCCGGCCGCACCGACGCCGGGGCCCACGCCCATGGCCAGGTGGTCGGTTGCGCGCTCCGCCGTCCCTGGGAGCCCCGCCGGCTCCGCGCCGCGCTCAACGGGCACCTCCCCGAGGACGCGGTGGTGCTCGACGTGCGCTCCGCGCCCGACGGCTTCCACGCCCGGTACGACGCCCGCACCCGCACCTACCGCTACGTGGTGGCCCCGCGCGCCGAGCGCGCCGCGGTGGCCCGCGACCACGCCTGGCGGGTCCCCCGGTCCCTCGACCTCGAGGCGATGCGGGGCGCCGCCAGCCACCTGGTCGGCACCCACGACTTCGCCGCGTTCGGGCGCTCGCCCCGCGCCGGCGGCACCACGGTGCGCACCATCCACTCGCTGACGGTGCGCGCCCACTCGATGCCCGATCCCCACGGCGAGCCCGGCGCCGAGCCGCGCACCGTGGTGACCATCGACGTCACCGCCGACGCGTTCCTGTACGGCATGATGCGCGCCATCGTCGCCACGTTGGTGGCGGTGGGCGACGGCCGTCTCGACGCCCCGTCGGTGGCGTCGCTGCTCGACGCGCCGGGCCGCGCCCGGCGCCTGCCCACCGCCCCCGCGCACGGGCTCCACCAGTGGGCGGTCACCTACGACCTTCCCCAGGGCGACGGAGACGAGGACCGATGAACACGCAGAAGTGCTATCAGCCGAGCGCCGGTGAGGTGCCCGCGAACTGGTACGTCGTCGACGCGAAGGGCCAGACCCTGGGGCGGCTCGCCGTCAACATCGCGCGGGTGCTCCGCGGCAAGCACCGGCCCCAGTACACCCCGCACATGCTGACCGGCGACCACGTCATCGTGGTCAACGCCAGGGACATCGTGGTGACCGGGAACAAGCGCACCCAGAAGACCTACGACCGCTACTCGGGCTACCCGGGTGGACGGCGGGTGCGCACCTTCGAACAGACCATCGAGCGTCACCCCACCCACCCCATCACCCACGCGGTGCGGGGAATGCTCCAGCACAACACCCTCGGTGCGGACCAGCTGAAGCGGCTTCGCGTCTACGCGGGCGGCGAGCACAAGCACGAGGCGCAGCAGCCGCAGCCGATCACCTTCGGCGAGCTCGGGGAGATCATCCGTGCCACCCAGTGAGCACTACTACAACGGCACCGGCCGTCGGAAGAACGCGGTGGCGCGCGTCCGTCTGATCCCCGGCGACGGCGTCCTCGTCATCAACGGCAAGTCGCCGAGCGAGTACTTCGGCCGGCGCGACCTGGAGACCATCGTCACCCAGCCGCTGCGGGTCACCGACACCATCGGTCGCTTCGTGGCCAGCATCAAGGTGCAGGGCGGCGGCGTCGCCGGCCAGGCGGGTGCGGTCTGCCACGGCATCGCCCGCGCCCTCTGCCTCGCCGACGAGAACCTCCGGGAGCCGCTGAAGCGGGCCGGCCTCCTCACCCGCGACCCGCGGGAGAAGGAGCGCAAGAAGTACGGCCTCAAGCGGGCTCGCAAGGCCCCGCAGTACACCAAGCGCTGAGCGCCGCCGCGACACCCGCCACGGTGGTGGCGGCCCCACGGGTGCGTGTGCTCGGTGTCGGCGTCGATCTCGTCGACATGGAGTCGGCCCTCGACGCCGTGGTCGGCGCCGCCCGGCCGGAGCGCAGCGGCGCGCCCCTGCAGGTGGTCACGCTCAACCCGGAGATGGTGATGCGAGCCCGGCGGGACCCGGCCCTGGGGGCGATCATCGAGGCCGCCGGCCTGGTGGTGCCCGACGGCATCGGGCTGGTCCTGGCGCTGCGCCGCCGCGGCCACCTCGACGCCGGCCGCGTCGCCGGCGCCGACCTGCTCGAGCGCTACGCCGAGCGGGCCGCGCCGCTGGGGCAGCGGCTCGCCCTGGTGGGCGGCGCGCCCGGGGTCGCCGCCCTCGCCGCCGCCGAGCTGGAGCGCCGCCACCCCGGTCTGCGGGTGGTGGCCGCCGATGGCGGCGACCCCGGCACTGAGACCGCCGACCGGCTCCGCGCCGCCGCGCCGGACGCGGTCTTCGCCGCCTACGGGGCGGGACGGCAGGAGAGCTTCCTCGCCGCCCATCTCGCCGCCATCGGCGCCGGCGTGGGGATGGGCGTCGGCGGCGCCCTCGATTTCCTCTCCGGACGGGTGCGTCGCGCCCCCGCGGTGGTGCGCCGTGCCGGGTTGGAGTGGGCCTGGCGGCTCGCCCGCCAGCCCTGGCGGGCTCGCCGCCAGGCGGTGCTGCCGCTGTTCTGGTGGCTCGACCGGCGGGAGTGCGCCGCGCTGCCGCGGGCGTCGCGGGGGGAGGGGTAGGCGGTGCTCAGCCTGGTCGTCCCCTCCTACAACGAGGCCGATCGCCTCCCCCCGAGCCTCGCCCGGATGCGCGAGCACCTCGACCTCTCCGGCGAGGAGTACGAGGTCATCGTCGTCGACGACGGCAGCAGCGACGGCACCGCCGCCGCCGTCGAGCACGCCGCCGAGAGCTGGCCGCAGCTGCGGATGCTCCGGCTCGAGCGCAACCAGGGGAAGGGCGCGGCCACCCGGGCGGGGATGCTGGCCGCGCGGGGCGACCACCGCGCCTTCAGCGACGCCGATCTCAGCACCCCGCTGGAGGAGCTGCCCCGGCTGCGCTTCCACCTCGAGGGCGACTGCCAGGTCGCGATCGCCTCCCGGGCAGGGGACGCCCAGATCGAGGTGCACCAGGCGCTCCGCCGCGAGCTGATGGGCAAGACCTACAACAAGCTGCTCCAGCTGCTCGTGCTTCCCGGCATCCGCGACAGCCAGTGCGGCTTCAAGGTGTTCACCGCGACCGCGGCCGAGGCCTGCTTCGGCCCGCTGAGGACGCTGCGCTTCGGCTTCGACGCCGAGGTGCTGCTCCGCGCCCGCCGCCACGGCTGGAGGATCGCCGAGGTGCCGGTGCGCTGGAGCCACGTCGAGGCCTCGCGCGTGCACCCCCTCCGCGACGCCTCGCGGATGCTCCTCGACCTCGTGCTCCTCCGCATCCGCCGCCTCTGATTCGCGTCCGCAGCTCCGGGTTGAACCCGGAGTTGAAACGGTCGGGCGCCGGAGGTAGCATCCGCTGACGGAAGGATACCGGCCCCGGCGGGAGGCTGGCTTGGTGTGGCCGCGGGTCAGCCTGCGGTCGCGGTACAGGAGGCGTATCGCCCATGACCTCTGAACAGCGCACGCCCACCGATCCTGGGCGGCTGGCTCCCGGCGTTCGCCGGCGTCGCCTCGCCGCCGCGGGGGGCGCGGCCATCATCGCGGGAGGGGTGACCGGGGGCATCGTGCTCTCCACCCGGGGGCCGGAGCTCCAGGCGGTGCACTACAGCGCCGTGGTGCCGGCGGTGCCGAGCGTTCCGGGCACCGGACAGACGGTCCAGCCGATCCCGGTGGTGCCCCTCGCCCCGGCACCGGCACTGCCGCCCCCGCTGGCGGCCCAGAGCCTGCAGACGCGGCGGTCCGGGCAGCCGGCCCAGCCGGCCGGACCACCGGTCCCGGCGGTCGCCGCCGCCGCCGTTCCCGCGGTCCCCCCGGCGGTGGTCCCGGCTCCGCCGCCCGTGGCGACCGCGGCCCCACCCGCTCCGGCCGCGCCGAAGCCCGCTCCGCCGCCCGCAGCGGAGAAGAAGGCCAAGCCGAAGCCCCCGCCCGCGACCACCGCGCCGCCACCCGCGGCCCAGCAGCCGGCGGCCCAGCAACCTGCGACCGCCCAGCAGGCGGCCTGGCGCCAGTGGTGGCAGCAGGCGATGGCGCAGCGTGCCGCGCAGCAGCAGCAGCAGGCGTCCTGGCAGCAGCCCTCGTGGCAGCGGACCGCCGCGCAGCAGAACCAGCAGCAGACCGGTCAGTGGGGCTCGCAGAGCGGCCAGCAGGGATTCGGCTGGGCCGGTCAGGGCGGCACCACCGCGGGCCGGATGACCACCTCGTCCCCCAACGCCTGGAACGGATCGTCCGGCAGCACATGGGGCGCGGCCGCCTCCGGGTCCCCGTGGTCGACCTCCTGGTGGGGCGGCTGAACGCACCGGAACTGAGGCGCCCGCCGGCTCGCCGGTGGGCGCCTTTTGTGTTTGTCTGTCAGCAGGCGGGAGCCGCGGTGGCGTCGGGAATCGGGGCGTCGGGGGCCGGGCGCGGCCCCGCCTCCATCACCACCGCCCCGGCGGCGGCGTCGTGGCAGAGGCTGCGCCAGCCCACCTCCCCGAGGGCGGCGACCTCCCGCGAGCCCTGGGAAAGCACCGCGTGGGTCACGCCGTCCTGGGCGAGCACCCGGAGCCAGTCCGCCTTCAGCTGGTGCACCTCGAGGTAGCGCTGCTGGGCAGCGGCGCCGATCGCCGCCGGAGGGCCGTAGACGCCGATCACGCGGCCGGCGGGAAGCCGGCCGGCGAGGTAGCCGCCCCATTCGACGCTGCTGAACAGCCGGGCGCCGGCGAGGTGACCGGCGACGTAGCCGGCGGCGGCGACCGGCTGGGCGGCGGCCTCGACCGCGGTGGTCCGCGCCGCCGTCAGCCGGGGCGCGACGGTGATCGCGGCGGCGGCACCGGCGAGCACCAGGGCGGCGGCGGGCAGGAGGCGGGGAAGCGGGGGGAGATGACGGGTCAGCGCCCGGCCGTGGCCGAGGGCACGGCGGAGGGCGGGCCCGTACCGGGCGGCGGCGAGAGTGGCGGAGCCCGCCACCTGGGGCAGGACGACGACCGCGAAGGCGGCGGCGGTGCCCTGGGCGAAGAGGGTGACGGAGAGGGCGGCGAGGCCGAGCACGGCGTCGACCGGGTCGAGCCTGCCCGCCAGGGCCCAGAGCACGACCATCGTCACCGCCTCGAGCTCGAACAGCCGCATCGGCCAGGCGTGGAAGCCGGGCGACTGCCAGCCGGCGATCCCCAGGGCCGCGCCGGCGAGGTTCTCGGAGAGCGACCCGTAGAGGTGGACGCCCGCGGGGGTGGCGAGGGTCGCGGCAAGGCCGAGCAGCAGCGCCCCGGCGAGCGGGCCGAGCCGCGCCGAGGTCTCGGAGCCGGGGACGAGGCGGCGGTGCACCGCCACGGTGAGGCCGCCGAGGGTGACCAGGCCGAGCCCGGCGACGAAGCCGGCGTCGAGGTTGGCCCAGAGCAGCATCAGCGGCGGCAGCAGCCAGATCGCGCGGGTCGAGCCGTCGCGCCAGCGGGTCAGCAGCAGCAGGCACAGGGCGAGGCCGAGCACGCCGGCGGTCTGGGTGCGCACTCCCAGCAGGGGCGCGGCCACCACCGCGCCGAGCAGCGCGGCGCCGGCGAGGGCGATCCCCGGCACCGGGGCCCGGCGGGGCACGGCGAGCGCCGCCACCAGCAGGGCGCCCGAGCCCACCAGGCCCATCACCAGCATCGCCGTGCCCGCTCCGCCCAGCGCCCAGAGGCGTGCAAGCAGCACGTCCGAGAGCCAGCCCTGTGCCACCCAGGGATGGGCGGAGGCGTGGTAGCTGAACGGCTCGGTGGCGGGCAGGCCGTGCGCGGTGATCAGCCGGCCGAGGGCGAGCCGCCAGTCGGCGTCGGCGTCGGCGAGGCTGCGGACGGTGAGGGCCAGGCTGAGCAGGATCGCCGCCGCCAGCCACCAGCCGCCGGTGGCCCAGGGCCGGCCCGTCCGGTCCTCGCCGGGGGCGGCGGTGGGAGCCGCGGTGCGGGGACGGGTCAGCAGTGCGTTTGCCATCAGCCGGCCTTCGCCTCGGCGCTGGGGTGGTCGGGCGAGCAGATGCTCGAGGAGGGCACCGCCGGCTGCGCGGGCAGGCGCGTGGCGAGGTCGCGGCCGGAGGCGGTGGCGGGCACGAAGGCGTCGCTCAGCGCGTCGCGGTAGACGAGCATCCAGCGCGGGCTGGCGAGCAGCGCGTGGTCGAGGGCGGTGCCGCGGTCGAAGAGCACCAGGTCGGTGTGCGAGTCGCGGAGGGTCTGCTCCCATACCGGCGCCACCGACTCGACGCTGCCGGCGGCGAGCACCAGGCTGTCGCCCATCAGCGCGGCGTCGCCGAAGATGAACACCCGGTCGCCGCGCTCGGCGAGCCGCGAGGCGAGGTAGCCGCCCTCGCCGTACTGGTTGAAGATCCGCAGGCCGGTGGGGGCGGTGTCCAGCCACCGCACCGCGCAGACCGGGAACATCTTCGCGTAGTAGCTGGAATCCTCACGGGTGGTGGCGGCGGCTGCCAGCCGGGTGGCGCCGAGCAGGCCGAGCAGCATCATCACCGGCAGCGAGGTGAGCAGCATCAGCCGCGGCGGGGGCGACGTCCAGCGCCGCCCGCTGCGGTCTCGTGTGCTCCACCAGCCGAGCAGCCGGGTGCGGGTGAGCTCGACCTGCTGGATCCACAGCGGGGTGGCGACGGCGATGAACAGGGCGATGTGGCGCACCGACTGCATCGACAGCGCCACCGTGGCGAGGACGAGCACCGCGTCGCGGGGGGTGAGGCGGCGGTTCACCGCCACCATCGCGGCGAGGCTGAGAAGCATCAGGCCGAAGGGCAGCAGCTCGGTCATGTGGAAGTCGGGCGACTGCCACTCCAGGATCAGGGCCTGCTGGGCGGCGGAGCCCTGGGTCTGGAAGGGGTAGAGGTAGATGCCCGGGCCGTTGGGGTTGATCACCACCACCGCCAGGCAGGCGGCGGCCACCCAGGCGAGCTCGCGCACCCGGGCGCCGGGGGCTGCCCCGGGCACGCCCAGGCGGCCGGCCACGCCCTCGGCGCCGATGATCAGCACGATGAACGCCGCGCCGATGATGAAGCCGGAGTGGAGGTTGCTCCACACCAGGAAGAGCGGCACCAGGGTCCAGATGGCGCGTCCCCCGCGGCGCAGGTGGCGTTCGACGAGGAACAGGGTGAAGCAGGTCAGGGCGAAGGTGATCATCTGGGCCCGCGGGCCCCAGATCGGGTAGCCGGCGACCACGGCGAGGAGGAGGCCGAGGGCCACGGTGGCGCTGTGGGGCCGGGCCAGCCGGGCGCGCTGCACCACGCAGAGCAGCCCCAGCCAGGTGACCGCGCTGAGCACCAGCACGATCAGGGCGAGGCCGCCGGCGGCGTGGAGGAGGGCGAAGAGCACCTCGGTGAGCCACTCGTGCATCACCCAGGCGTGCCCGGTCGCCGTGTAGGTGAAGGGGTCGGTGCCGAGCAGCGCATGACGGTCGAGGATGAGCTGGCCGGTGCGCAGGTGCCACCAGAAGTCCGGGTCGCGGACCGGGCCGATCACCGGCAGCGTCGCGATCAGGAGGACGGCGGCGAGCAGCAGCCCACCGGGGGTGCCCAGCGCCCTCGTCCGCCCGCGAGGCGCTTGCCCGGCCCTCCTACCAGACAAACGGGATCAGCGCGTGGGTGCGCTGCTGGTACCCGGCGTACTCGGGAAGGGTGTCGAGGAGCAGCCGCTCCTCGAACCGGGCTCGGGCTCCCTGGAGGAGGATGAAGACGACGAGGGCGATGACCGGGGTCAGGTAGGGAGCTGCGAGGACCAGCGCGAAGGCCGCCGTGATCTCCGCGAGGTAGAGAGGGTGGCGTACGATCCGGTACGGTCCGCCGGTCACCACCATCCGCGCCTCGGGGATGATGCTGACGTTGCGGCGCAGGTAGCCCAGGCCGAGGCACGCGAACGCGAAGGCCGCGATCGAGAGCAGGCTGGCGATGAAGATCAGCGCGTCGGGGGGGTTGAAGAGAAGGCGTTGTGCGGGGACGAACGCGCCGATCACGAGCTGCATGCAGGTTCCGCCGAACGCCGCGGCACGCGCCACCAGGCGCCCGTCGCGGGTCAGCGGCATCGGCCGGGTGAGGTAGAGCCCGACCGGGATGCAGCAGAACAGCAGGTAGAGGAGCCGGGGCAGCACCTGGAGGACACCGCTCGCCTGGGCGAGGTGTCCGACCTGCAGCCAGCCCATCTCCGCGAAGAGGAACGCCGGCACGGCACGGCCGAAGGTGAGGAAGCGAATCCACTTCCAGTACAGCGGATGCCGCACCCGCACGTGCAGCGGGAGGCGGAGCACGGTGTCGACCGTGGCCTGGGCGGAGTGAGTCGCGGCGAGAGCCATGCGCTAGAGTGTATGAGCAGCGTCGCCCACGCCCCTCGGGGCGTCATGCCCTTGTGACCCTGCTTCGACGAGCATGAAGGTCTCCCCTGCGACCGCCGCGCAGGCCGACGAGCCGGTCGGCCCCTCGCCCCTGGGAAACGCCCGCTACCTCATCGGACAGCTGATCGCCGATCTGGGAGCGGTGGCCGCCCACTGCGAGCGTGGCCTTGCGGAGGCTGAGCAGCACCGCGTCCAGCTGCGCGAGCGCCTCGACGAGGCCGCGGTGATCCGCCGCCACGTGCTCAACAACATCACCCGCCTCGACATCGACGACATCGAGAGCGCCTTCCGCTTCGCCGCCGACCAGCGCGCCGAGCTCGCCGTCGTCGAGGAGCGGCACGCCCAGCTCGGCTCCCGGCTGAGCAGCGTCAACCAGCGGCTCGCGGGGCTCCGCGGCGTCCTCGGAACCCTCGACCAGCTCGCCGACCTCGAGGTCAGCACTCCCGCCGACGACGGGGCCGCCCGGTTCCGCAGCGCCTCCCGCCAGGTCTTCCAGATCATCGAGGAGGAGCGGATGCGCATCGCCCGGGACATGCACGACGGGCCCGCGCAGATGCTCGCCAACCTGGTCCTCCAGGCGGAGGTGCTCGAGCGCCTGCTGGTGCGCGACCCCGGGCTGGTGGTCCGCGAGCTCGCCGACTTCAAGAACGGGGTCCGCGACGCCCTCGAGGAGACCCGACGGCTGATCTTCGACCTGCGCCCGATGACCCTCGACGACCTCGGCCTGGTGCCGACCCTGCGCAAGTTCGTCCGCGAGTTCGGCGAGAAGACGGCGATCACCGCCCGCTTCCACGTGGTGGGCGAGGAGCGGCGGCTGCCCTCCAACTACGAGGGGGTGCTGTTCCGGATCATCCAGGAGGCGCTCACCAACGTGCGCAAGCACGCCCGCGCGCGCACCGTCGAGGTCACCCTCACCCTGCAGCCGCGCCGGGTCGTGGCCATCGTCAAGGACGACGGCGAGGGCTTCGACGTCGCCGCCACCGAGGCGCGCCTGGGCCGCACCCGCAACCTCGGCCTGATCTCCATGCGCGAGCGCGCCGACCTGGAGAAGGGGCACATGGAGATCCGCTCCCAGCTGGGCCGGGGCACCGAGGCGAAGGTCACCTTCCCCCTGTAGCCGGCGCTCAGCCCACCCGGTGCATCCGGGCGTGGCGCTCCTCGGGGTCGCAGATCGTCGGGTGGGCCTCGCAGGTCGGGCACTCGGGCTGGAGGGTGGCATGCTCGATGGCGAAGTGGGTGCAGAGCGCCGTCTCGACCACCTGCAGGATCCCCGTCACCTCGGTCAGCGGCCGGTCGCCGACGCTGACGTGGGCGCTGAGCATCCGGTGATGGCGGTCGAGCGACCAGATGTGGAGGTCGTGGACGTCCTCCACCCCGGGGGCGGCGAGCATCACCCGGCGCACCTCGGCGATGTCGAGGTCGCGGGGGGTGCCCTCGGAGAGGATGTGGACCGCCTCGTGGAGCACGGAGACCGCGGCCACGGCGATCAGCGCGGCGATGCCCAGTGACACCGCCGGGTCGGCGAGCCGCCAGCCGGTGGTGAGCAGGAGGACGCCGGCCACCACCACCCCGGCGGAGGCGAGGGCGTCGCCGGCGACGTGGAGCGCGGCGCTGCGGACGCTCAGCTCGTCGCCGGCGCCGAGCAGGTAGGCGCCGAGGGCCGCGTTGGCGAGGAGCGCCAGGCCGCCCACGACCACCACCGGCAGGCCGGAGACCGCGGTGGGGTGCTGGAGGCGGCCGATCGCCGCGCCGGTGAGCAGGGCGGCGACCCCGGCCAGGGCCAGCCCGTTGAGCGTGGCCACCAGGATGCCGGTGCGGTGGAAGCCGAAGCTGCGCCGCGGGGTCGGCCGCCGCCGCGCCTGCGCCGTGGCGTACCAGGCGAGCCCCAGGCTGCCGGCGTCGGTGGCGAGGTGGACGGCGTCGCCGAGCAGCGCCAGGGAGCCGGTGAGGACGCCGGCGAGCGCCTCGGCGGCGAAGAGGAGGACGACGACCCCCACCGCGACGCGGAGCCGGGCGGATCCCGGAGCCGCCGCCGCGTGGTCGTGTCCGGCGCCGCCGTGAGCTCGGTGGTGGTGGTCCATGCCCGAATTATCGGCGGGGCTGCGGATCGACGCATGCAGATCGGTGAAGCGACCTGTCACCGGGTGTTACCGGGGCGATTCGGGACGACCACCGCTGTGGCAGGCGAGGAGGCCAATACTCCCAAACGACCCCAGCGGGTCGATCGGACGGTCCCTCCACGAGGGACTTTGAACCCTACACAGGAGGCCTACCCACGTGCTGAGCAGCCTTTACCTTCGTCTCCAGGAGCTCGTTGCGAGCGCAAAGACCAAGGTCACCGAGCGCGAGGAGGGTCAGGGCATGGTTGAGTACGCCCTCATCCTCGTCCTCATCGCCGTCGTCGTCATCGTCATCCTCCAGGTGGTCGGGAAGCAGGTCAACAACGTCTTCTCGAACATCAGCAACGGTCTCGCCACCTAAACAGGGGCGGTCGTAGCCGAAAGGGGGGCCGCGAATTCGCGGCTCCCCTTTCCTCTCGTCAGCGAAACAACCCGACGATGCCCGTGGCGACGGGCTCCAACGCGATCTTCGGCGCCGGCGCCCGTCCCCGGGGCAGGGCCGATGTCATAACGAGTGCCGGCGTCATGGCCTGGACCGCGGGTCCTGGCCGTCTCCGGGAAGGAGGAATCAAGTAGCGTGGCCACCGAGGTCAAGCAGCGAAACAACCGGGTCATCGTGCTCGTCGGCGTGGTCATCGCGCTGGTCGCGTTCGGACTCAGCCTCTATGTCTCCCACAGCGGCAGCGGCAACGCCGCGAGCAATGGCCAGACCATCCCCGTCGCCGTCGCCAAGACGGACCTGCTCCAGGGGTCGCAGATCAGCCAGGATTCGATCAGCATCGTGCAGTACTCGCCGGCCCAGGTGCCGGTGGGCGCCAGCCCCGACGGCGCCGCGCTGGTCAACAAGTTCCTCTCCGTGGGGATCACCAAGAACACCCCGCTGACCGCCAACCTGCTGGTGGCCGACGCCAACGCCGCCAAGGCCGCGGCGCTCACCGTGCAGCCCCTCGACATCCATCCCGGCTTCGTCGCCATCGCCATCCCCGCCGACGGCGGCGGCGGCACCGCCGACAAGGCCTCGCCCGAGATCGTCAGCGTCGGCGGCTGGGTGCAGCCCGAGGATCACCTCGACGTCATCATCGACAGCGGCGTGGGCTCCGTCCGGTACGCCTTCCAGGACGTGCGTGTCCTCAAGGTCGGCACCCAGTCGACCGCGGCCGGTGGTGCCGCAGGCGCGGCGACCGTGTTCGTGGTCGAGCTGCCCCGCGCCCAGGCCGAGGAGATGTCCTTCCTGATCGCCAAGAAGACCGACCTCAACGGGGCGGCCGGCGGCCAGCACATCCTCTCCTTCGTGCTCCGTGGCACCAAGGACAAGGGTGCCGGATACCTCGACATCGCCGATCCCAACGTCCCCGCCAAGAAGGACGCACCGGTCACGGTGCAGACCTTCAACGCCCTGTTTCCGGGCAAGTAGGAGCCAGGGGTAGCATGGGAGCCCGCGGTCACCAGTCCACGACCACGCCGACCGCGGGCGCCCATCGCTCCCAGGGATGAGCTGAAACACATGATCCGCATCCTCATCGTCGACGACATCCCAACGACCCTCGACAACCTCCAGAAGCTGCTGAGCTTCGAGGACGACATCGAGGTCTGCGGCACCGCATGCGACGGCCGCCGCGCCATCGAGGAGGCGCGCCGGCTGCAGCCGGACATCGTCCTCATGGACGTCAACATGCCGCAGCTCGACGGCATCCAGGCCACCGAGCTGCTCGCCCAGGAGGTGCCCGGCTCGCCGGTCATCATCATGAGCGTCCAGGGGGAGCGCGACTACATCCGCCGGGCCATGCAGGCCGGCGCCCGCGAGTTCCTGATCAAGCCGTTCAGCGGCGACGAGCTGATCGCCAGCATCCGTCGCGTCAAGCAGCTGGAGCAGAAGAAGGGAACCTACCTGGCCCGTGCCGTCGCCGGCGCGCCGGCGGCCGAGGGCTCGGCACAGCGCCGCCAGAGCGGTGACGTGTTCGTGGTCTTCAGCGGCAAGGGAGGAGTCGGGACCTCGCTGGTGGCCGTCAACCTGGCTGTTGCCCTGGGCATGGAGACCGGGGCGCGGGTGGCGCTGGTGGACCTCAACCTGCAGTTCGGCGACGTCGGGGTGCTCCTCAACCTCGACCACACCCGCTCCATCACCGATCTCGCCGAGGCGGGCGGCATCGACGCCGACTTCCTCCATGAGGTCATGGCCGACGGCCCCGAGGGGGTCAAGGTGCTGCTGGCACCGACCAGTCCCGAGCTCGCCGACCTGGTCACCCTGGACCACTTCCGCACCGTGATGGAGGAGCTGCGGCGGAACTTCGACTTCATCGTCGTCGACACCGCCTCGCAGCTCAACGAGCTCAACCTCGAGGCCATCGAGATGGCGGCCAAGGTGATCTACCTGTCGGCGCTCACCATCCCGGCCATCAAGGACACGCGGCTGACGCTGAAGGTCCTCGAGTCGCTCGACGTCGACAACGAGCGGATCGTGCTGGTGCTCAACCGCGCCGATGCCCACAGCGACTTCGACAAGGAGCGCGTAGAGCAGAACGTGCGCTTCCCGATCGCGCTGCAGATCCCGTTCGACCCCAAGGTGGTCAGCGCCTCGGTGAACCGCGGCGCCCCCATGGTGTCGCTGAGCCCCGAGGCGGAGATCTGCCGCAGCATCCGCGAGCTGGTGAGCCGCCTGGTCCCGCTCGAGTCGGCGCAGCCGGTGGCCGCCGCCGTCGAGCGGCGCCGCCCAGGCCTCTTTGGCTTCCGGGCCAAGGGGTAGTCAACCGCCGTGTCCCTCCTCGACCGCGTCAACCGCAACTCCGGCCCGGCGACGAACCACGCCTTCGCGGCGCCGCAGGCTCCCGCCGCGCCGGTCCGCGACGGCCAGCCCGGCGCCGCCACCGCCACGGCGCCGCGCCCGGCCACCACCGCCGCCTCGGGAGGGCCAGGCGCCCTCGGCGCCCCGGGCCGCCCGGGCACCGCCCCCCTGCTGGCCAGGACCGGCCTCCAGCGCGCCGCCGCGGGTCGCTCGGGAGCGCTGGCGCTGCAGTACGTGGAGTTGCGGTCCCGCGTCCACCAGCGCCTGGTCGAGGAGCTCGTCGACGCGGACAGCACCGAGCACGCCGCCGTCGTCACCAAGCTCGGCGAGCTGGTCGGAGACGTCGCTGCCGAGCTCAACATCAGCCTCACCAGGCAGGACCGGCAGCGCATCGTCGAGGCGCTGACCAATGACGTCCTGGGGCTGGGGCCGCTCGAGGCCCTGCTCGCCGACCCGGCCATCACCGAGGTGATGATCAACGGGCACGACCAGGTCTATGTGGAGCAGAAGGGCAGGCTGACGCGCTCGCCGGTGACCTTCGAGAGCAACTTCCAGCTCATGCAGGTCATCGACCGCATCGTCAGCAGCATCGGCCGGCGCGTCGATGAGTCGTCGCCGATGGTCGATGCCCGCCTCAAGGACGGCTCCCGAGTCAACGTCATCATCCCGCCGCTGGCGCTGCGCGGGCCGACGATGACGATCAGGAAGTTCTCCAAGGACCCGCTCGAGGTCAGCGACCTGATCCGGCTCGGCTCCCTCACCCAGGACATGGCCGACTTCCTGCGCTCCTGCGTCCGTGGCCGGCTCAACATCATCGTCAGCGGCGGCACCGGCTCGGGGAAGACCACCACGCTCAACGTCCTGTCCGGCTTCATCCCCGACGACGAGCGCATCGTCACCATCGAGGATGCCGCCGAGCTGCAGCTCCGCCAGGATCACGTGGTCACGCTGGAGACCCGCCCGGCCAATGTCGAGGGGCGCGGTGCCGTCCATATCCGGGAGCTGGTCATCAACTCCCTGCGCATGCGTCCCGATCGCATCGTCGTCGGCGAGTGTCGCGGCGGCGAGGCGCTGGACATGCTCCAGGCGATGAACACGGGCCACGACGGCTCGCTGACCACCGCCCACGCCAACTCGCCGACGGACTGCCTGAGCCGCCTCGAGACGATGGTGCTGATGAGCGGCGCCGACCTCCCGTCACGAGCCATTCGCGAGCAGATCGCGGGCGCCATCAATCTGATCGTGCAGCAGTCGCGGATGCGCGATGGCAGCAGGAAGGTCACCAACATCGGCGAGGTGATCGGTTTCGACGGAGAGCGCGTCCAGGTGCGCGACATCTTCCACTTCCGCCAGACCGGGGTGTCGGACGACGGTGTCGTCAACGGCGTCCTGGAGCCCACCGGCTACGTGCCCGGCTGCCTCGAGCATCTCACCACCTCCGGCGAGGGCGTCGACGAGACCATGTTCACGCCGCTGCAGCCAGCGGCCCCCGGAGGCCACGAATGAGCGCCCTTGCGGCGGTGCCGACGACCCTTGCCGATCTGCCCCGGGTGGGGGGCTTCAGCATCCTGCCGCTCCTGGTGTCGGCCGTCGCCGCCGGGGCGACCCTGCTGATCGTGCTGGGCCTGACCAGCAGGCCACCGGAGGTGGACGAGGTCACTCGCCGCCTGGAGCGCTACGCCGACCCCGAGCAGCGCGGCGGCAGCAGCGCCACGGTGCGCAGCGGCAACTCGCCTCGCCAGCTGCTCGACGGACTCACCGACGGCCTGCAGCGGCTCATGGGCCGCTCACAGCGCACCGGTCAGCTGACCGAGCAGCTGGCCAAGGCGGACATCAAGCTCAAGACGTCGGAGTGGGCGCTCGGTGTGGTGGGCGTCGGCATCGTGCTGGGAGTGCTGGTCGCCCTGCGCTTCGCCAGCCCGATCTTCTTCCCCATCGGCCCCATCGCCGCCTACTTCGCCAGTGGCATCGTCCTCCGGGTCCTGCAGGCGCGACGCCTGCGCGCCTTCGACAAGCAGCTGGGCGACACCATCGTGCTGCTGAGCAATGCGCTCAAGGCCGGCTACTCATTCGCACAGGCGATCTCCACGGTCGCCAAGACGGCCAGCCCGCCGATCTCCGAGGAGTTCACCCGGGCCACGCGCGAGATGGCGCTCGGCATCGCCGTCGACGATGCCCTCAACCACATGACCAAGCGCAACAACAGTGAGGACTTCGACCTCATGGTCACCGCCGTCCAGATCCACCGGGTGGTCGGCGGCAACCTCGCCGAGATCCTCGACACCATCG